>WNFC01002686.1_pt1 | contig 31992 bp, 37 predicted proteins | sample 5400541 | NCBI WGS metagenome assembly WNFC01 (sample SAMN13153342, study PRJNA577476) | soil metagenome | isolation source: 120 cm saprolite under Douglas fir tree site 2 hole 2 replicate 1 | place: USA:California | collected 2015-04-18
CGAGAGGTGCGCCGCCTGCTCGACGAGGAAGGGATCTTCGCGGGCGTCTCCGCGGGAGCCGTCGGCCACGTCGCACGCACACTGGCCGCGGAGCGCGACGACGGCGTCGTCGTCGCGATCTTCGCGGACGGCGGCTGGAAGTACCTGTCCGCGGACTTCTGGGAAGCGGATGACGTGGAACAGGCCATGGAGCGAACCGTCTGGTGGTGATACCGGACGACGTGCGCGCCGCGCTCGTCGCGCATGCCGAACGCGAGGCGCCGAACGAAGCCTGCGGGCTCGTCCTCCTGCGGGACGACCGAGCCGAGCGTTACGAGCCCGGTCGCAACGCTGCTTCGTCGCCCTTTCGGTTCGAGCTCGAGTTCGACGACCCGGAGGTCTGGTTCGCGGAGGACGATGGCTACGAGCTCGCCGTCTTCCACTCGCACATCTCCGCGCCCGCGCGGCCCTCGCGCACGGACGTCGAGAACATCGGTCTCTGGGAAGGGAAGCCCTACCTCGTGTACTCGATCCAGAAGGACGATCTGGCCGCCTTCCGGATCGAGGGCGGCCAGATTTCCGAGATCCCGGTCACGAGCTAGGTGACGGTGAGCAGGCCCTTCATGCCCAGCTTGGCATGTGAGTCGATCGTGCATTTGTAGGGAAGCTTCCCCTTCTTGAGCGTGACGATCAGGGTGCCGGTCTTGCCCGCCGCGATCGACTTGCTCTTCTTGCCGCCGATAGAGAAGTCGTGCGGGATCTTGCCTTTGTTCGTCAGCTTGAACGTGACCTTGCCGTGCGGCACTTTCGCCTTGGACAGCGTGAACTTGAACTCCGTCATCTTCACCGTGACGGTGGTCGCTGCCACCGCAGACGGCTGAGCCACAACAGGAGCGGCAGCGACGAGAGCCGCCAGCGCGACCCCCAGCGCAAGCGTGATTCGATTCATGAGGCCCCTTTCCAGTCGAAGATTTCGCGGGGATGGTAGCCCCGACGGTGTTAGCGGCCGATTAAGAGTCGGCGTCGAAGAGCTCGGCTTCGAGCGCCTCGCGTTCGACGTCGTCGCGGTCGCGCTGCTCGCGCCGCTGCTCGAACGTCACCGCGAGCTTGAGGATGCGCGAGCCCTCGACCTCGAGCACGTCGAAACGCATGCCGTCGTGCATGATCGTGTCACCTGCCTCGGGCTGGCGCCCGAGCAGGCCGAAGACGAATCCGGCCATTGTGTGGTAGTCCTCGTCGGGCAGCGTGGTCTGGAAGCGCTCGTTGAAGTCGTCGATCGGGAACGTCCCCTCGATGATCACGTTGTCCTCGTCGATCTGTTCGACGCTCTCGTCCGGCAGGTCGAACTCGTCCTCGATGTCTCCAACGATCTCCTCGAGCAGATCCTCGAGCGTGACGATTCCCTCCATGTCGCCGTACTCGTCGACGACGATCGCCATATGCTGGTTCGCCCTCCGAAATTCCGCGAGCAAGGCGGCAAGGTCCTTCGTCTCGGGGACGATGTGCGCGGGCCTGATGATGTCCTCCACCTTGACCTCGTGCATACCGCGATCGCGGAGGGCGCGAAAGAGATCGCGCACGTGCAGGATGCCGACGACGTTGTCCAGTGACTCGCGGTAGACGGGATATCGCGTGAACGGCGAGTCCATCACCGCCTCGAGGCACTGCTCCGGCGGGAGATCGATGGAAAGCGCGACGACCTCTGGTCGCGGCACCATGACGTCCTTCGCCTCCTTGTCGGCGAAGTCGAAGACCTTGTAGAGCATCTCCTGCTCCTGCTGCTCGATCTCGCCGTGCTGGGTCGACCGCGAGACGAGCATGCGCAGCTCGGCTTCAGACAGCACGTCGTCGTCAGCGCCGGGGGGTTTCTGGCCGAGCCAGCGCAGCACGATCTCCGTGCAAGCCTCCAGGAACCAGATCAACGGGCGCATGACGCTGAAGAAGACGCGCACCGGTGCGGCGACGATCAGTGCCGTGCCTTCGGAGTGACCGAGTGCGAGCCCCTTCGGCACGAGCTCGCCGATCACCACGTGCAGGAACGTGAGCACGAGGTAGGCGAAGATCACGGCGAGCACCGTCGAAATCGCTTTGTCGAAGAGGCGCGACAGCGCCACCTCGCCGAGCGCACCGATGCCCAGAGAAGTGAGCGTCACCCCGAGCTGCATCGCGGCGATGAAGCGCGGCGGATCGGCCGTGATTCGCAGCACGTCGCGCGCCCGCCGGTTCCCCTGATGCTGCAGCTCGACGATGCGGGTCCGCCGTGCGGTGACGAGGCCGTATTCAGCCGCGACGAAGAAGGCGTTCAGCAGGATCAGAACGCCGACGGCGACGAGCTCTAAGAGGATCGTCACGCCCCGACCCCGTGGGCGTTGGTACTAGGCGGGATTTCGTCGTCCAACTACGGAGGAAGTATAGGAAACGAGGTTGTCGTCACCGGATCGCCCGGCCTGACCCTCCCGAACAAGCCGTTCCAGGTGCGAGAGGGTCTCTGCAACCGCGAAACGCCGCTGGGTGGGCGTCAGCTCCTGCCCGAATACCTCGAGCGAGATCTCGTAGGCGGTGCGCGGCTCCTGCGACAGGGCCGCCGCGTGGTCGTCCAGCCTGATCCGGTGGTGCTCGATCAGCTCGCGCGCACGCTTGGGCGCGTCGTCGATCGGCTCGCCGTGTCCCGGATAGACGACGCGAGGCGCGAGCTCGATCGTGCGCTCGAGCGACGCGAGGTAGTCCCCGAGCGGGTCCGGGCGGCTCTCGGGATAGAGGCCGACGGCCGGCGTGATCCGCCCCAGGAGGTGGTCGCCTCCGATCAAGACGCCGTCGCGAAGGAAACCGAGGTGCCCGTCAGCGTGACCGGGGAGCTCGAGGACCTGCCAGCCTCCCACTTCGCCGCCTTCGTAGAGGAGCGCCGGGTCGATCGCGTAACGGATGAAGGAGGCAAACGCGTGCCCCTGCTCGATGAGGTCCTCGACGACCGGGGCAGGAACTCCGTGGCGCACGAACCACGCTGCGATCCGCTCCGGCCAGTCGTCGCTTCCCCACACCCGCTCGCACTGGGCGTAGTCGAGCCCACCCTGGAAGACCCGGCCGCCGGTCGCGCCTGCCGCCGACTGGGCTCCGCCGACGTGGTCCGGATGGAAGTGGGTGATCGCGATGCGCTCGACCTCCACGGACTCCCAGGGGACGTCGCCGACGCCGAGACCCGTGTCGAAGAGGGTGCCGTCGGCCAGGTAGCAGTGGACGTGCTTCGGCCCGGTCGGGAGCGGCAGCGTCAGCCGCTGAATACCGTCTTCGAGCTGTACGAACGCCTGTTCTATACTCCCTGCTGAGGTCATGCGGATCGAGTATCGCGAAGAGCCCTGCAAGAGTGCCCTCAATCCGGTCAAGGGCATGGGCTTCAAGTGGTCGCTGAACCCGTACATGGGCTGCGTCCACCGCTGCACGTTCTGCTACGTCCGGGCATTCGAGAAGCGATCCGAGCGGCCCTCGGACGATCGCTACGGGACGTCGATCCGAGTGAAGACGAACGTGGCCGACGTGTTGCGGAAGGAGCTCGCGCGCCCGACCTGGGAGCACGAGCAGGTGACGGTCGGCGCGGCCACGGACCCGTACCAGCCGGTCGAGGGCAGGTACAAGCTCACCCGGAGCTGCCTCGAGGTGTTCCGGGACGCGGCGAACCCCTTCGGCATCATCACGCGCGGGCCGATGATCGTCCGGGACATCGACGTGCTCGTCGAGGCGTCGAAGCGCGCGGACGTCGGCGTGACGTTCTCGATCCCGACGCTCGACAACGAGGTCTGGAAGCGGACGGAGCCCTCGACCGCGCATCCGCGGCAGCGGCTGAAGGCGGTGACGGCGCTGGTCGGGGCCGGGGTGAAGGCGAGCGTCGGGATGGCGCCGATCCTGCCGGGGATCTCCGACCGGCCCGAGCAACTGCGAGAGGTCGTGCGGGCCGCCAGAGAAGCCGGCGCGACCGGCATCTGGGCCAATCTCCTCTTCCTTCGCCCGGGAACGCGCGAGCACTTCCTCGAGCATCTCGCCGAGGACTGGCCCGAGCAGCTGCCGCTCTACGAGCGGCTCTATGCGCAACGGCGCGCCTACCTCGGCGCCGAGGAGCGAAATCCGCTGCGGAACGAGATCGGCGCGCTCGCGCGTGAATACGGCATTCGCGACCGGCGAAACGTTCGCCTCACGCCTCCTCCACAGCCCGAGCAGCTTTCGCTGGGCTTTTGAACGGCCGCACAGGCAAAGCCCGCAGGGCCTCCTCTGCGGCGTCGACGGTGTCGAATTAGACGGCCGCACGGGCGAAGCCCGCACGGCCTCCTCTGCGGCGTCGACGGTGCCGAATTAGACGGCCGCACGGGCAAAGCCCGCACGGCCTCTTATGCGGCGTCGACGGTGTCGACGCCTGGGCGGAATATCATCCCCAACCGGTGTCTACGCCCTCCACTCCGTCAGAGATCACCTGCCTGATCGTCGACGACCACGAGGTCGTTCGGGAAGGGCTGCGCTTGTCGCTGTCGCGCGCGCCGCACATCCGCGTGATCGGCGAGGCGTCCGACGGCGCCAGCGCGGTCGCGCTGGCCGAACGGCGCAGGCCGGACGTCGTGATCATGGACGTGCGCATGCCCGGGATGGACGGGCTCGAGGCGACGAAGATCCTGACGGAGAAGGTCCCCGAGTCCGCGGTGTTGATCTTCACCGCCTACAGCGAGCGTTCCCTGCTCGGCCGCGGGCTCGAGTCGGGCGCGAAGGGCTACATCCTCAAGGAGGCGCCGCACCAGACCCTGCTACGGGCGATCGAGAAGGTCGCCGGGGGCGAGGGTTACGTCGACCCGGCCCTGATGCCCGCATTCCTGACCGGCAAGGACAAGGACGAGATGCTGACCGGGCGCGAGCGGGAGATCCTCCAGCTGCTCGCGGACGGCATGTCCAATCAGGACGTCGCTGCGAAGCTGTTCATCAGTCAGGAGACGGTGAAGAGCCACGTCCGCCACATCCTCGCCAAGCTCGAGGCGGACACGCGGACGCAAGCGGTTGCGATTGCGCTTCGCGAAGCGATCATCGACTGAGGCGCCGTTCGCGGCGCCGCTTTCAGGACGCGCGGCCGGCCCGTGCGCCCAGCTGAAATGACCTTTCGATCGCAACAAGCGTCTCTCGACACCGCGACCAGAGCCGGGCTCCTTGTTCTGGCCTTTGCCGCCGCGGCGGTCCTGGCCGTGGTCGCTCTGGCGGTGGGCAGCCGGCCGCTGGCCCTCGCCGGCCTGGCGGCGTCGATCGCGCTCGCGGGCATTGTCGCGGCGTCCCTGATCGTGAGCGAGCGCCGGCGGCACGAGGCGGCGGAACGGGAGCTCACGAGCGAGGCGCGCTTCCTCGAGTCGCTCGTCGAGACCATGGGCTCGATCGCGGGCGGCGCCGAGGTGTTGGAGCGGACCCGCCAGGAGGCGGAGCGACTCTTCGAAGCGCGAGCAGTGCTCCTGCCACCGGGCGAGCGACCGCGGCAGGCGCCTGCGGAAAACGCGATCGTCATTCCCCTACGTGCACACGAGGAGGAGATCGGCTCGCTGCGGTTGACGCGGCAGCGTCCTTTCGACCGCGACGACGTCGTGCGTGCGACCGTCCTCGCCGACTTCGCGGCGCGGGAGCACGAGAACGCGGAGCTACTCGACGATGCGCGCGAGCGCGAAGCCGAGCGCTCCCGGCTGTCGGATCAACTCATCACAGCGGAGCAAGACGAGCGGCGACGCCTTGCCAACGAACTGCACGACGGCGCGGTGCAGTCACTCTCAGGAGTTGCGCTGCTGCTCGATGCGGGGTTGAACTCGATCGAGGAAGGTCGCGGCGAGGAGGCGCTGCAGATCATCCGCCGCGCGCTCGAGCGTCATCGCGCCACGATCGGGCAGTTGCGGAACCTCTCCTTCAACCTCGAGCCGGTCGTACTGCGGGACCAGGGCTTCGCCCCCGCGGTTCGCGCCCTGACGGATCAGATCGAGCTCGCGCACAACGTCCACGTCGATGTCGACGTCGAGGCCGCCGAGCAGCTGGCCGAGAAGACGCAGGCAGCGATGTACCAGATCATCCGCGAGGCCCTCGACCAGGCGGTGCACCGCGGACCGCCCCAGACCCTGTCGGTGACGATGCGGCAGACGCCGGACGGCGGTGTCGAGACGGCGATCGCGGACGACGCGCCCGGCGAGCGCCGCCGCCGTAGCCTCGAGGAGCTCGAAGAGCGGGCGAGGACGCTGAACGGCGTCCTCACCGTCGACCAGGGCGAGGAGGCGGGCACGACAGTCCGCGTCGTCCTCCCGCCCTACGCCACCGCCCGTTAGCGTCTCACTGGTCCGCTGCGCGGACACGCGCATCGCGCGGCTAGGATCCGCGGCCCATGGTCGACGGCGCTCGCAAGCATCTTCTCTTCGTCTGGAAGCCCAGCGGCTACGAGCTGCGTGAGGCTGACGGCGACACGCCGTCGGTCGGCGCGCTGGTGGAGGTGGACGACCTCGAAGAGCAGGTGGTCAAGATCGGCCCTTCGCCCCTGCCGAACGATTCGCGTCCCTGCGCGTACCTGCAAGCTGTCTGACCTCGGCGAGGACCGACTGCTCAGGGAACGTACCGGTGCCAGGCACGGGTACGTAACGCACGACGAACCGTCACGCAACTCAGCGATCCCGCTGGCGGTACGGCATCCACGTGGACGTACCGGTGCCAGGCACGGGTACGCAACTGTGACGAGCACGTCACGGATCGCCTACGAGCGGTCTACGGCGCTCTCAGCAGCGATGCGGCCGAAGACGAGCGCGGCGGCTAGACCGCCGGCATAGCCGCCCGTCGAGATGCCGCCGACGTCGGCGCCCGCCGCGTACAGGCCGTCGGTGCCCTCGACCCTCGCTTGCTCGTCGATGCGCAATCCGCCGATCGTGTGCGTGATCCCGGGTGAGACGCGAACCGCAACGCGTGCGCCGGGAGGCGCTGCAAACGGAAGCTCGGCCGGGTCCACTCGGGTCGGCGCGAGCGCGACGATGTCCGCGACTTTCCGTTCGCGGACCTGCTGAGCAAGCGTGTCGTCGTCCAGCACGTACCACGCGCGCGCGTCCGGCTGCTGCGCGGTCGCCTGGACGAGGTCGTTCTCGGACCAGGACACCTCGCCGGAGAAGAACTCCTCGCCGCGCTCGTTGTAGACGCGCGCAAACCGGCCGTAGAGCTGCGCGAGCGGGACGAACTCCGCCTCGCTGAAACTCGCGTCCGGCATGTTGCGCCCATAGAACTCGTCGAGCCCCGCCGAGAGCTCCGCGCCGCGCGCGAGCGCGTAGCGCATGCCGTCGCCGCGGCTCCAGGGATTCGCCCGCAGCCTCAGCGACCTGCCGGGATGAATGTGCTCGGCGACGAGCTCCGTGTTCCCCTGGAAGCCGCCCGTCGCGAGGATCGTCGGCTCCGCCGCCGGGTCTTGCCCCAGCCGAACGTCACCGGCGACCGCGACCAGTGCCGCTGTCAGACCGCGCGGATCGAAACGCTTTCCGATCGTGCGCGGATTCCCCGTTTCATGTGCGACGACGGGCGCGCCGAGGGACTCGAGCCACTCGATTCCCTCATCGAGCCGTTCCCAGACGACGCGCTGCAACGCTTCGTCGCCCGTGGGACACTCCGCGCGAAAGTCGTCCCACGCACGGAAGCGCCAGATGACGCCGCTCGACAGGAGCATCGACCCGCCCGGCCGCGTCCCCTGCTCGTACACGTTCACGGTCGCGCCGAGCTCGCGAGCGCGCGCGGCGGCGGACAGGCCCGCCATCCCCGCACCGAAGATGATGAGTGTCCCTCCCGGCAATGCTTTCCGGCGTCTGGCCCGCGATCACGCGGCGCCAGAGTCCGCCCTCGCTCTTACCAAGGCTGTCCAACCTTGGCTGCGAGCGAGTGCGGCCTCTAGCCTGGTGCTCGCGACCCAGAAACTCGGAAGCATCACCGGCAGAGACACTTATTTGAGAGCGAATCCCGGCTTGTGCTCGACGTACTCGATGCGCACGCGTTCGGGGCCCCACACGAAGACTGCACGGGTGTTCGCAGCATCGACGACGTTGTCGACGATGTGACGCTCCTCGGCCTCTGCGATCACCGGGTCGACCTCGTCGACGAGCACTGCGACGTGGTTCAGCAACGGCTTCTCGGTGGTGCCCGGATCGCCGGGATGGAACTCGACGTAAGCGCCGCCGACCTCCACGCGCGGATGACCCTCGAAGGAACGCTCGGCGGCGTTGAAGCCAAGCGCCCTGTAGTCGTCCGCCGTCTGCTCGTGGTCGACCGAGTACAGCGCGACGTGGTCGAGGTCGTACTCCACCTCCGTCGGCGCCTCTACGAGGCGCACCCGTACGCCCTCGCCGAGCTCGACCTCCACACCGTCGGGAAGCCCGGCGCGCGCGCGGTTGAGATCCGACACGCGCAGCGCGACATGCTTGAATGCACCGCGCTCGCGCGGGCCTTCAGCCGTGAACAGCGTCAGCTTTCCGCGCCGCGCATCGGAGCCGACCAACGTGAATGCATCCTGCCGGTCGATGACGTGCATCCCGACGTGCTGCGTCAAGAAGTCGACGATCGGCTCGCGATCCGCGACCCAGAAGGCGACGTGATCCAGGATCTTGGGCCTCACGCTGCCAGCGTACCTGCGGGGTACGGGTCTACCGAGAGGACGTGCTCTTCGTCTCGCCGGCCTTCGCCCGAGGGTTATTCCAGGGGTGGATTCTGGACGTTGTGCTCGGTCGCGTACTCGTCGGTGAGATTGTTCACGACGTCGAGACCCTCGCCGTAGGCGTAGTTGATCCTCACGAACGGCTGCCACTTGTCCGGCAAGGCGTCCTCGGGGAAGATCGCCTCCACCGGGCATTCCGGCTCGCACGCGCCGCAGTCGATGCACTCCTCCGGGTCGATGACGAGGATGCGTTCGGCCTCGTGGATGCAGTCGACCGGGCAGACATCCACGCAGGACTTGTCTTTGATGTCGATGCAGGGCTCGGCGATGATGTAGGTCACTGGCCACGACCTACTTTACTCAAGCAATCAGCTCGTCCACGATCTGAGCCGCGCGCTCCTGGAGCGCGTTCTTCACCAGCACCTGGTCGAAGCCCGCCTCGTGGGCGCGACGTAGCCCGGCCGTGTCCGTATGCCCCCCGAAGCCAAGGATTGGTATCTCCGGATACGAGTCCGCCACGTCGACCGGATCGACGCGGCTGATGTCTGCGATCACCAGGTCGGGCCAGACTGCGCTGTCGGTCGTGACGAAGTGATGTCTAGGGAGCAACGCCTCGAGCTTGCCCCGAAAGTAGACATCGACCCCACAGAGCAGGATCGTCGCCACGGCGAGAGGGTATCGCGCCTGGGAGTGCCTACTCAACCCCTTGGTAGGGTCGCGCGGGTGGACGACGGCTTCGTCACGACCGCTCGAGTCGACGTGGCATACGAGGCGGGAGTCGAACTGATTCGTGCGGGCGAGTACTTCGCCGCGCACGAGGAGCTCGAGGATGCCTGGCGCGCCGCTCCCGCCGAGGAGCGCGACTTCTTCCAGGGTCTGGTGCACGTCGCGGTTGCCTGGTATCAGGCCGGACGCGGCCGCGAGATCGGGACCGAGCGACAACTCGCGAAGGCGGTGAGGCGGCTCCAGCCATTCGCGCCGGTGCATCGCGGCATCGACCTCGAACCGCTCCTCGCGCAGCTACGCGAGCTCCACGATCAGGGCTCGCTCGAGCTCCCGCCGCCGCTCGTCTAGATCGATCTAGAGATCGCCGAGGCCGAGCGCCTCGAGCAGGCGGTGCGTGTAGACCTGCACGCGATAGAACTCGTCGAAGAAGAGCAGCAGGCCGAGCACGACCAGGATCACGCCGCCGACGATCGAGAAGACGCGATAGTGATCGCGCATCCAGCGGAACAGCGTCATGCCTCGCACGAAGAAGACGGCAGCGAGGAGGAAAGCGGCCCCGAGGCCGGCCGAATAGGCGGCAAGCCACGCAGAGCCGCGGATGACGGTGTCCGAGTTGCCGGCCGCGGCGAATGCCTCCGCCAGAAACGGTCCGACGCAGGGAGCGGCGCAGATCGCGAACGCGCCACCGAGCAGCACACGCGAGCCGCTCTTCCGCGCGCCCTGGATCAACCCGCCCGCAACGAGCCGGTCCGTCCAGGGCAGCAGTCCCATGAAGGCAAGTCCGGCGACCACGAGGATGAAGCCGGCGAGCGCCTGCTTCGACTGGTCGCTCAGCACGCCTGCGATCAGATTCGCGGTGGCGCCCAGCGCCACGAACACGATCGCAAAGCCGGCGATGAACGGCAGGCTGGCCAGCGCCACGCGCCGGCCGACGCCGGGGTCGCCGAGTCGCTGCGCCTCGACCGCCGACACCGCCGAGAGGTAACCCGGCACGAGCGGGAGCACACAGGGAAACGCAATCGAGGCGAACCCGAGCAGGAACAGTCCGCCGGCCTTCTCCATCAGCCCTCGAAGCGGCGCAACTCGTCGTCCAGCCGTCGCTCCGACGCAGCGTCGAGCGGCGGGCCCGCCGACACGGGCTCGCGAGAGCGAGCCCATCGCCGTGCGCCGACTCCGACCGTCACGGCTGCCGCCACGATGCCGATCACCGGCAGCCACCACGCAACCAGCCCGAACCCCTTGTGCGGCGGCGCAGCGAGAATCGCGGTGCCGTATTCGGCGACGAGCCTGTCCTTGATCTGTGTCTTCGTATCTCCTGCGGCGATGCGCGTCGCGATCAGGCGTTTGATCTGCTCCGCCGCCGGAGAGCTGGACTGATCCAGCGTCGTCTCGCACACGGGACACATGACCTCGCCTTCGAGCTCTGCCAGCGTCGGGTGCCGTTCGCTGGCCCGCGCGGTCGGGATGACGAGCAACGCGAGCAACACGATCGGGAACAGACGCTTCACGACGCCGCGATCTCGCGCAGGTAGCGCGGGAGGTCTTCTTCGACGATCAGCTCGCCGACGACCTTGCCGCTTCGTGCGATGAAGAAGATACGCGGAATCGGCAGCCCGCCCCACGTCGCCAACACGCTGCCGCTGCCGTCGTGCACGCTCGGATACGTGATGCCGTGCTGCCTCCGCCAGTCCCGCGCGTCGCCCGAGAAGTCCTTCGTATCGACCCCGATGAACGCGACCCGGTCGCCGTACTGCTTCAGCGTGGCCTCGAGCCGCTTCGACTCGTGAATGCACGGGACGCACCAGGACGCCCAGAAGTCGAGGACAATCGGCTTGTTCCCACGCAGCGACGCCAGGTCGAAGCGGCCGTGGCCGTCAAGCCGAGCCAGATCGAATATCGGGGCGGTTGGATGCCGGCCGTCCTTGAGCGCCTGCGCAACGCTCGTGTTGCTGTCGTTGACCACGCGCCAGACGAGCAACCCGAGCAACCCGAAGACGAGAGCGACCGCCAGGCCCTGTGCCGCGAGCCTGACCGATCGCATCATCAGGACGCGACGATAAAGACGGTCGTGCCGACCTTGACGTGGTTGAACAACCACTCGGCCTGCGGGATGTGCATCCGGATGCAGCCGTGTGACACCGAGTAGCCGATCGAGCCGTCCGACGGCGTGCCGTGAATGCCCACGCCCGGCGCCGACAACCCCATCCAACGCGTGCCGAGTGGGTTGCCGGGTCCCGGTGGAATCGGCTTCTGACCCGCCGCCCAGGGCGAGTTCGGCGGATACCACCACGGGTTCTTCCACTTGACGACGATCGAGAAGCGGCCGAGCGGGGTTGGATATTGATGCTGCCCGGTCGCGACCGCAAAGAGTTGACGAAAGCGCATCCCGTCGTAGAGGAAGAGCTGGTTCGAACCACGACGGATCACGATCACGGGCCCGAAGTTCGCGCGCGTCAGCTTTGGACGGACCGTTACCTGCGTCAGCAGGATCCCGGTGCGGACACCGCCGGCGACCGCCGTGGCGACGTCACTAAGAGCTTGCCGCTGGTCGAGTTTGAGTCCGGCTCGCTCCTTCGAGAGCCACGGGCGAAGCTGTCGGAGGAAGAGCTTGGAGTCGACCGCCGGACGGTCGTAGCGCTTCGCGAGCGTCGCGACGAAAGCAGCCGGCGCTCCGGGAACGACGGTGACGCCGAGCGGAATCACGCTGTTCGGCTCCGCGGTCAACGCCCGCTCGATCGCCTTGTCGATCACCGGCGTGGCCCCAAGGACATCCGGCGTGACGAGGATCCGCGTCGAGCCGAGCTGGAGCTCCAGCGGCGTCTGAAATTCCTGCAGGACGGCGGCCGTGGCCGCTTCCGGGGTCATCCCCCCGACCTGCACGCCGCCGATGCTGACGCCGAGCGGGATCGCGGCAGCCGGGTCGGCGGCCGCCGCCACGAGGGAAGCGGGGGCCGCCGCAATGGCGAGGCCGGCGAGGATCGAGAGGAGAAGCGGGACGCGTCTCACGCCGGAAACATCGTAAAGATCCGCGGATCATTCGTGATGATCCCGTCGGCGCCGTCCCGGACGAGCCGTTCCGCCAGGCTCTGGTCGTCGACCGTCCACACGTAGACGGCCGCGTCGAGCTCGTGCGCGCGGTCGATCGCCGCTCGCGACGCGATCGAGTAATGTAGCGTCGCCGCAATTGCGCGACCCCGCGCGAGCAGGGCGGGGAGACGGCGGGGAAGCGACGCTCCGATCGAGTTCAGCACGGCGCGGACGACCGGCGCGAGCGGACCGCGTTTTGCGACTCCGAAGCGGTCGCGGGGCAGAGTGAAGGATCGCGGCAGCTCGGGCTCGAGCTCGGCCAGGCGCCGAAGGGATCGGGCGTCGAACGTGCTGATCCACGAACGGTCGAGGACGCCGTGTCTGCGCAGCGCGTCGACGGTCGCCGCCTCGATACCGAGTCTCTTGAGGTCGAGTTGCAGAGCGATGCCCGACAAGCGGCCGGCGCAGAACGCCAGCGCTTCGTCCAGCGTCGGGAGATCGGGCGCGACGTGTCGCAGGCCTGGTAGGTCGCGGCTGCGCACGCGGCCGGCCGCGGTTCCGTGACTCACCTCGCGCAGGTCGTTCGAATGTGCAAGGACGAGAGTCCCGTCGGAGAGATCGAGAACGTCGAACTCCACCATGTCGCAGCCGAGCTCAACCGCGAGCTCGAGTGCGCGCAACGTGTTCTCCGGGGCGAGCGCCGAGGCGCCGCGGTGGCCGACGCGAGCGAAACGGCCGTCCGGGCGCCGCAGCTCGATCAAGCGGTCCGTTTGACGACGACGACTGCACAGTCGTCGGCGAGCTCGCCACGCGCGAACGCCCGGCAGTCGTCCAGCACGACCTGCGCCAGCTCATCGGCCGAGAGGTCACTCTGTTCGGAGAGCAGGCGATCCAGACGATCGAGCCCGTAGAGCTCGCTCCCACGGCGCGCCTCGATGACACCGTCGGTGTAGAGGACGACGGCGCCGCCGAGGTCCAGCGTCGCGCGAACCTCCTCGTACTGCTGGCTCGGCTCGATCCCGAGCACCAGCCCCCGCACCTCCAGGCCTGTCACGGACCCGTCGGACGCCACGATTCGCGGCGGTGGGTGTCCCGCGCCTGCTGCAGCGACTTCGCCCTTGCCGCCGTCGATGAGCATGTAGACGAGCGTGATGAACTTGCCCGGAGCGATTTCCCCGACGACGACCTCGTTCGCCGATTGCAGGAAATCGCCGGGCTCGGGATGCTCACGCGCAAGCGACCGGAACACGAACTTCGCCATTGCCATGTCCGCCGCGGCTTCGATGCCGTGGCCGGTGACATCGCCCAGAATGACCGCGAGCCGGCGATCGCCCAGCTCCATGAAGTCGTAGACGTCGCCGCCCACCTCAACGTGCGCCGACGACTCGTAAGCATCGCCGAGCTCGAGCCCGCGCAGCTCCGGCACCGAGCGTGGCAGCAGCGAGCGCTGCATCATGTCCGAGAACTGCTTCTGCTGCTGATAGAGCCGCGCGTTGTCGATCGCGAGCGCAGCCTGACCACCGATCGCCGTCGCCTGGTCGATCGTCTCGGCGGTGACGGGCGAGCCGGGCTGCACCGAGATGATCGTCAGCGACGCGAGCACCTCGGCGGGAGTCGCGATCGGCACGACGGCGCCGCTCCAACCTTGCTCGAGGAACGGCAGCAGGGCCGTCGCCGGAGCGCCGATCTCACGCGCGGTCTGCCGCGTGATCGGAAACGGATCGCCGTTTCGGAACAGCAACTGGACGGGATGCGCTCCGAACGCCTGCGGCTTGTAGATCATCGAGCGGGCCGCCTCGTCCAGACGCGGCTCGGCGATCTCGATCGCCTTGGGGAGAAGCCACTCTCGCCGCTCGTCCGGCATCTGGATCAGCGCAATGTCGACGCCGAGCACGTCGACGACCGTGCTCGCAACCGCATCGAGCGTCGCGTCGAGCGACATGCTCTGCGCGAACGAACGTGAGATCTCGTACAGCGCCCGCACTCGCTTCGAAGCTGCACGTTCGGCATCGAGTGCCCGCTCGCGTTCCTCGCCGAGCTGCTTCGCGCGCTCGTGCAGCTGTGCGTTCTGCACGGCGACCGCCAGCTGCACCGCGAGCGCAGAGATGAGCGCCGATTCGTTCTCGGTCAGCATCCGCCCTTTGGCCGGGAAGACGCCGAGCAGGCCGATGACGTCGTCCCGCGCGAGCAAAGGAACGGCGATCGCCGCCTCGATTCCCGTCTCCGCAGCGGCGTCGCCAACGCCGGCGAGTCTGGGATCCGATGCCACGTCCTGCACGACGAGCATGCCGCGCGACCGGAGCGGCCCCAGCGCGAGCTCGAGCAGCCGGTCGGCGAGACGGACGTGCGGGCCGGCCAGTCCGATGGCGGCGGCCGCGTACAGCTGGTCGTCCTCGCGCAGATAGACGGCAAGCCGATCGGCGCCGAGCAGCTCTCCCACATGCTCGACGGCTGTTTCGAGCGTATGTGCCAACGACAACTCGCTGATTGCCTGGCCGACGACAGCAAGCAGGGCCCGCGTGCGGTCGAGCTCGAGCGCAACCGTTCGAGCACGCGAGCTCGCGCGCAGTGCATGCGCGGCGCGGACGCCAAAGGTCGCCAGCGCAGCGCGAGCCTCGTCCCTGGGCTCCCCGTCCGGCGAGAACAGAAGCTGCAGCCCTCCGATCGACGGCTGCCCGAGCTGCAGTGTCGCCGACACTGTTGCGAGGCCCGGGAGTTCGGCGATCCCTTCGAAGCCGACCGCCTGGCGTCCGAGCAGTGCCCGCTCCGCCGCCGCCGCCGCCGACAGCAACGCGTCGCCTGGGAGAACCATGCCCACGGAGGCGACGAGCTCGAGCGCGCCCTCTGTGCCCCGGCGCCACAGGAGCCCGGCGAGAGCCCCCGTTGCCTCCACGGCGAAACGGGTGATCTCATCCGCCGTGCGCAACCCGTCCGCGCCCGCGGCGAGCGCTTCACCCGCCAGGCTGAGCGTGGCCTCGGTGGCCACCTCGCCGGCGTCGGGGTCGGCGGCGAAGGCTCGGATCGCCAGTGCGGCCTGGCCCACCGCCAGCCGAGCGAGCCGTCGCTCCGCATCATCGAAGGGCGCCCCTGCTCGCATGAGCTCGACACTCCCTTCCAGTCGTCCGTCGACCTGAACCGGGATCAGTAGGACCGCGGACGCTCGCACACGCTCAGCCGCGAGTCGCACACGTTCGGGCAGCTGGTCGACATCCGAAGCCTCGTTTTCAGGGAGGTCGGCGAGCGGGAGACGCGAGCCCTCGAGCTCGGCAGCGATTGCGGCAGAGCTCGTCGCCACCGCGCAGGCATTCAGCGACGTCCTCGCCTCGTCCGCGACTCGCACGACGACGACCTCGGCGCCCGCCGCCCGCGCTGCCGCCTCGGCCACTGTTTGCAGGGCCTCGGCGAGGCTGCCCGACAGCCCCAGGGACAGCCCGGCCTCTGCAAGCGCGTCGAGACCACCCTCCGAAAGCCCGAGTCCCCGGTTTTCTGGACGCACAGCCATCCCGACCCCGCAGAAGTATGGTCGAGCCGCGAGTCGTAGGCGAGAACGGCCCAGGCCTACGCGGCCGGCCGGACGGCAGGTCAGAGCCGCACTAGACTCCCCGGATGGCCCAGCCAGCCAGACGGCACGTTGCAGCGCCGTCCGAGGACCCGCCTGTCGATCCCGAGGCGATCGATCGGGCGTACCACTATCACCGGGCTCGGCGGAACGCGCGGCTGCGACGCCAACGGGAGAAGGAACACGCCCGGCTGCGCTTCTTCGTCACGTTCGCACTGCTGGTCGGGCTCTCGCTGTTCCTGCTGCTCACCATCTGGCACGAAATCCAGAAGGTCTTCGGGCTCTAACTCCGAGGCGTCGGGGTTCTTCCGAACGGGCTCCAGCTCGTTTGCTCCCACGAACTGCCGCCGCACATGGGGCAGATGGGCAAGGCGCGGACGATCGTGACCCCGTAGCCGCACTCCGAGCAATGGAACTCGCCCTTGACCGAGTCGCCGGCCGTCCTGAACTCGACGTACTCGTCAGGTGCCGATCGCGTATCCAGGCCCTCCGTCATCCAGACCCCCTTAGAGTACCCGTTGCGGCCTCCCGGCCCCGGACCCGTGCAGACACCAGAGCCCTCTCCCCCGCCCGAGCCTGAAGAGGACTGGCTGATCCCTCAGCCCAGGCCCGCCCGCTCCTACCAAGACCTCTCGGGCCTGGGGCTGCGGCTCACCTGGGTGTCCGGCCTGATCCTGGCCATTTCCGCGTTCACCGACTGGTACGTCGGCTCGGGGCCGGGGCCGACGACCAGCGTGATCGGGTGGCACACGGGTGCCCTCGGCAAGCTCGTGTTCGTCATCGGGCTCGCAGTGTTGGCTCTGGTCATCCTGCGGGAGGCAGGGATCGAGCTGCCCGCGACCGTTCCCGAGAGCCTCGTCGTCATCGGGCTGGGCGCGCTCTCGACCATCTTCGTGCTCATCCGGCTGATCAGCGTTCCCGACGAGTTCTTCGGTTGGCGCGGACGCGGTATCGGGATCTTCATCAGCCTCATCGCCTCGCTCCTCGTCATCGCCGCCGGGCTCTTTCGCGCGGGCGACGAGCTTTGACGCGGAGCGAAAGCTTCGCTTTCGCTCCGGAATTGGACGGCGCTTCGCGCGTAGCATGCGCGGGCGAAGCCCGCGCACTCTTTTGGTGTTGGCGGTTGGCGGTTGTTCCCTTCCGTGGCGGCACGGGCGCTTCGCGGCCGCGCCTGGATCCGTTCGCCTGCGGCTAAGCCCGGCTTCGCCTGGTCTTAGCTTCCGGCCTTGGCGCCCCTGCTGGACGCGCGGTTTAACCTTTGCTGCACAAGGAACCTGACTCCCACCGCGATTAGCACACCGAGGATCGCGCCGGCGATTACGTCCAGGGGTAGTGCACGCCGACATACACACGCGAGAATGCGACTGCGGCTGCGAGCACATACAGGAACGGGGCCAAGCGGGGGAACGCAAACGACAGGATCGTCGCCGCCGCGAAGCTCGTTGCTGCGTGGCCGGACGGAAACGATGCGTCATGCGGGACCGGCACGAGCGTCTTCGGTTCTGGATAACGCACCGGGGGACGTGGGCGCTCGATCAGCGCCTTGAGCCCGGTCGCCGACCAGTCTGAAAGCGCAACTGCGATCACCGTCAACGCGAACACGCCCCACCGGCGGTAGACCGCGGCGAGCACGAGCGCGATGACGATCCACAGCAGCCCGAGTTTGCCCGCATAGGACAGCCCTTCGAAGACCGGATCGAGCCAGCCCGCGCGATGGTGGACCACCCAGCGCTCGACGTGGCGATCGAGAGAGATCAGGCCGGGACGATCTGCTTCGTCTGCTCGATCAGCGCGCGCAGGTCGAAAGGCTTGCCGACAAAGCCCTGCGCGCCACGCTCGGCCGCCTCACTTCCAACATCCAGCTGGCCGCTGAACATGACGACCGGGATCGAGCCAACACCGTGCCGCTCCTGCACACGCCGCAACATCTCCCAACCATCGACCTGCGGCATCATCACGTCGAGCAGGATCAGATCGGGTGCCTCCTCTTCGAGTGCGGCGAGCCCCTCCTCCCCGTTCGCCGCTTCGCGAACGGCATAGCCCTCCAGCTCGAGGTTGATGCGCACGACCTCCCGGACCTGCGGATCGTCGTCGACGACCAGCACGAGCGGGCCGCGCGCCGGTTTTCCGGGTCCCGAACGCTCGAGAAACGCGTCGAGGTCACCGCGCTTGTACCGGCGATGTCCCCCGGGGGTGTAGAAGGCCGGCACCCGTCCGACGTCGGACCATTTTCTGAGCGTGCTCTGCGCGACGCCCAGGAACTTCGCGGCCTGGCCGAGCGTCAGCCAGTCGCTCTCGCCCGCAGCAGCCCGCCGCCGATCGTTGGGGTCTCGCAACGCCACCCCCGCGAATCTACCCAAATGTGCGCCTTCTTAACACCCGGCGGAGCTTTCAGGGAGTTACGGTCGAGCCTTCCCGTCCGCCGGTCGGAATCCGGAGGGTTTGATCGAACGTGACCGTCCGGCCCGGTCGAGGATTGTCCTGGATCGCCTGGCCCAGTGCGACCCCGAGCGCGAAGACCACCACCACCACGAGGACGCGGATGCTCCACCGGATCGTCTCCTGGCGCCGTCTGAGCCGGCGGCGTTCGCTGCGATCGACCGGGTTCAGCGCGGTCACGGCTTGTAATCGACAGCGCCACGCTGGTAGAGGTGGAAGGCGGCGTCCTCCACGAGGGCGAGCGTTCGGGGCCAACCCGGCGTGGCGGCGTGTTCGGAAACCGAGGCGCGCACCCACTGCTCCGCGCGGTCGTACACGGCCACCAGCTCCTCCAGCGTGAAGGTCTGCCCGATGCGTCGGCGGAGCTCACCCATCACGACTTCGAGCTGCATGGCCAAGCGGTCAGCGGCCACGGGATCACGGGACGCCGCCTCGAAGCGGCGGTAGCCGTCCTCCCACTCTCGTCTGGCGACGTCGACCAGTACCGACACGGGCGCAGAACCTATCCGTTACCGAGCGCAGCAAACCGGCGGCCAGGCCGGCTCGAGCTCGGCGAGGATCCGCTCAGCCAACTCGTAGCCCGGACGGGCAAGGGCGAACGCCACGTGCGCGTGCAGACACTTGAGGCTTCCGGCCCCGGCCCGCGCACCGCCCACGCCGAGGTCGAACTCGGGGCGCAGCTCTCGCTGTTCGGCGTGCGCGCGCTCCAGGCTCGCCCCCAGCTCGGGATCCTCGACTGCAGCTCGGGTCCGCATACTGCTCCGCGACCGCGGGATGCCCGAACGGACAACGCGCGACGACGCGCCTGAATGCTCGCGGAGGCCTGCCTAGCTGGCGTTCTACAGCCGCGCGATCTTCGTCATCTTTCGCGAGCGAAGCGATGCCGAAACCCTACCCCGCTGGAAATGCGCAGCATTTTCAGCGGTTTGGATGCTGCTTCTTCCAGGCCTCGATGCCCTTGACGATGAAGAGGTGCTCGCCCGGGCGGATGAACCCGAGCCTCCGCGCCTCGCGTGCGAGGGCGTCGCTGCTCGCCGAGAACTGAAGTCGGTCCTGCAGGGCCCGCTTCTCACTTGCCAGCCGGCCGACTTCGGCACGTGTGGAGGACAGTTCGTGGCGCCGCTCGAGCCAGCTTCGGAGCGGGTGGTAGTACGCATAGCCGATCGCGAGGACCAGCAAAACGGCAAGCCACCGGCGCGCGAGCGAGGCGAGGGGTGGACGACGTGAAGCCCGCGCGGCCATGAGCGCACGATTCGCTGCAGCCGAGCGCGCTCCTTTTCGCTCAGAGAACGACGTCGACCTTGATGACGTTGGTCGAGCCGGGGATGTTGACCGCCGTGCCGGCGGTGATCACCACGGTGTCGCCCGACTCGATCAGCCCCGCCTCCTTCGCCGCGTGGAGCGAACGGTTCCAGAGATCCTCGACGTCCTTGCATTCGGGGATCCAGATCGGAGTCACGCCCCACTCGATCGCCATCTGGTGCACCGACCACTGCTTGTGGGTGAGCGCGACGATCGGGCGGCGAGGGCGCAGCCTCGCGACCGCCGAAGCCGTTCGCCCGGTGAAGGTTGGAACGAGCATCGCCTTCGCGCCCAGCGCCTCTGCCAGGTCACAGGCCGCGTTGGACATCGCGTTCCCGATCGTCGGGTCCTCGGTTGCCTCGGGAATCTGATGGCGGTAGCCGAGGCTCGGCTCGACCGCGCGGGCGATGCGGTCCATCGTCTGCACCGCCTGGACCGGGTAGTCCCCCATGGCGGTCTCGCCCGAGAGCATGAGCGCGGAGGTTCCGTCGAGGACCGCGTTCGCGACGTCGCTGGCCTCGGCCCGTGTCGGCTCGGGGTGGTGGATCATCGACTCGAGCATCTGCGTCGCGGTGATCACGGGCTTCCCGCGCTCGAGCGCCTTGGAGATGATCCGCTTCTGAACGAGTGGCACGAGCTCCGGGCCGATCTCGACGCCGAGATCGCCGCGGGCGACCATGACCGCGTCCGCCTCGGCGAGCACGTCGTCGAGCGCGTCGACGGCCTCGGCCTTCTCGATCTTCGCGATCACGTGAGCGGTCGATCCCTCCTGCTCGATCAGCGCCTTCAGGTCGCGGACGTCGGCGGCCGAGCGCACGAACGAGAGCGCGATGAAGTCGCACCCGAGCTCCAGCGCGAACTCGAGGTCCTCGAGGTCCTTCCGCGTCAACGAGGGGATCGGAATCGGCACGCCGGGAAGATTCACGCCCTTCTGCGACGTCACCGTGCCGCCCACGACGACCGCGCACCGGGCACGCCCCGACTCCACCGATTCGACTCGGAGGCGAATCATCCCGTCCGCGATCAGCACCTCGTGCCCCTGTCGCAAGACCTCGCCGATCGCAGCCGGTGCGATCGGCAGCTCGCCGTTCCGTAGGCCGTCGCCGCCCGTCACCACCGTCACGTCAGATCCCTGGATCAAGTTCAGCGGCTCGTCCAGCCCTCCGACGCGGAACTTCGGCCCCTGGAGGTCCCCGATCACCGCGAGCGGCCGGCCGATCTCCTCCTGAACGTCGCGGACGAGCTTGGCCCTGGCCGCATGATCTTCATGCGTCCCGTGGGAGAGATTGAGCCGGGCCGCATCCATCCCCGCCTCGACGAGCTCTCGCACCTTCTCGGGCGTCGAGCAGGCAGGTCCGATCGTCGCGACGATCTTCGTCCTGCGCGGCGTGACCGAGGCCATGCACGCAGGTTAGCGGCGGAATGCGTCAGCGTCGGTATTTGGGAAACGCGCGCCATCCCGGATAGGCGGCGGCGTCGCCGAGCTCCTCCTCGATCCGGAGCAGCTGGTTGTACTTCGCGACGCGGTCCGTCCGCGAGGGTGCGCCCGTCTTGATCTGACCTGCTCCCGTCGCGACGACCAGGTCGGCGATCGTCGTGTCCTCCGTCTCGCCGGAGCGGTGCGAGACAACCGCTCCGTAGCCGGCCGCGCGTGCGAGCTCAATCGCATCGAGTGATTCGGTCAGCGTTCCGATCTGATTCACCTTGACGAGGATCGCATTCGCGACGCCCCCGTCGATGCCGCGCTGGAACCGTTCGACGTTCGTCACGAACAGGTCGTCGCCGACGAGCTGCAGCCGGTCGCCCAGCCGTTCCGTCATCGTCTTCCAGTCGCCCCACTCGTCCTCCGCGAGCCCGTCCTCGATCGAGACGACCGGATACCGATCGGCGAGCTCCGCGTAGAGATCGACCAACTCATCGGCGCTCATGACCTGGCCCTGGCGCTCGAGGTGATAGGCGCCGTCCCGGTAGAACTCGGTCGACGCGGGATCCAGCGCGATCGCAACGCGGTCGCGGTGACCCGCTCGCTCGGCGGCCTCGAGCACCGCCTCGATGGCGGCCTCGCTCGAGTCGAGCTCCGGAGCGAAACCGCCCTCGTCGCCGACTCCGGTCGACAGCCCGCGCTCGTGGAGAACGTCCTTGAGCGAGTGGAACGTCTCGGCGCCGATCCTCAATCCTTCGGCAAACGAATCCGCGCCGGCGGGAACGACCATGAACTCCTGCAGGTCGAGCGAGTTCTGGGCGTGCGCACCGCCGTTGATCACGTTCATCATCGGTACGGGCAACACGTGAGCACCGGCCCCGCCGATCCAGCGGAACAACGAGACACCGGCATGCGCCGCCCCGGCCTTGGCCGAGGCCAGCGAGACGCCGAGAATCGCGTTGGCACCGAGCCGAGACTTGTTCTCCGTTCCGTCGAGCTCGATCAGCCTCGCGTCGAGGGCGCGCTGATCTTCGACGTCCAGCCCGGCGACGGCCGGCGCGATCTCCAGCTCGACGTTGCGAACGGCGTTGAGCACGCTCTTGCCGCGGTAGGAGTGCTCGTCGCCGTCGCGCAGCTCGACGGCCTCGAAGCGTCCGGTGGATGCGCCTGATGGCACGGCCGCGCGTCCGGTCGCCCCCGACTCGAGCACGACGTCCACCTCGACCGTCGGGTTTCCGCGCGAGTCGAGGATCTGGCGCCCGTGCACGCGTGCGATCGAGGTGGCGCTCATTCAAATTCCTCCTTGGCCCGATCGAAATACCGGTCCTGCTCTTCCAGCGGCAGCGCAGCGAACGACTTTCCTTCGTCGGCCGCCGAACGCTCTGCGCGTTCGACGCGCTCGACGAAGCGGCGCGACATTGCGCGTAGCGCCAGCTCGGGGTCGACGTTCAGCCGCCGTGCGACGTTGACCGCCGCGAAGAGCACGTCTCCCATTTCCGCGAACACCTGTGCCGGCGGCTCTGTCTCCGGAGCGATCTCGCCAGCCTCGGCGAGCGCCTCCTTCAGCTCGCGCACCTCGTCGTCGAGATCCGCGAGCGCCCCGGCGGTATCCCGATACTCGAAGTCGACCGCGGCGGCACGCCGCTGAACCTTGCGCGCGTAGAGCAACGCCGGGAGCGAGTCCGGCACGTCGTGGAAGATTCCTGCGCGACCTTCCAGGTCGCGCTTACCGGACTCCCAGGTACGGCGGACCTGACCTGGTGAGTCGAGCTCATCTCCGCCGAACACATGCGGATGTCGGCGCACCAACTTCTCGTGCACGCCGCGCGCAATGTCCTCTAACCCCAGTTGGCCCTTCTCCGCCAGGAGAAGGGCAAGGAAGTACACCTGGAACAGCAGGTCGCCGAGCTCGTCTGCGAGCTTTGCGTCGTCCCCGCCGAGCGCAGCGTCGGCGACCTCGTAGGCCTCCTCGACCGTGTGCGGGACGATCGTGCGCTCGGTCTGTTCGCGATCCCAGGGGCACTCGCGGCGCAGCCGCTCGGTCAGCTCCTGGAGGTCGACGAGCGCCTCGGCGAGGCCCACTTACTGCGTCGTCGTGGTGGTCGAGCCCGTGAGGGTCGCGCAGGGATCCGGGTTGGGCTGGTACCCGACCTGGTACTTGATGCCCGACTTGCAGAAGCTCTTCTTCTTCTCGTCGACCCACTTGGTCATCGCGTCGTTCTTGCGCTGCTGCTCGAGCTGTTGCTTGATCGACGCCTGGACCTTGCCGAGGGAGGTCGTCTGCGCGGCCTTGACGGGGGAGAGCGCCTGGATGATGTGGTAGCCGTACTGCGTGTGGATCGGGGGCGAGAGCTGGCCCGTCTTCAAGTTGAAGGCCGTCTTGTCGAACGCGGGGACGGTCTGTCCCTTGGAGATGGTCAGCTTCCCGCCGTTCGAGGCGGAGCCGGGATCCTTCGAATACTTCTTCGCCAGCTTGGCGAAGTTCGCGCCGGCCTTGAGCTGCGAGTAGAGGCTGTCGGCGAGCGCCTTCTTCGCCACGAGGATGTGTCGCACGTCCCGCGTCTGGGGCTGCCCGTACTGCGACTTGTGTGAGTTGTAGTAGGCCTTGACCTCGTCACTCGAGACCTTGACGCTTCCCGTCACCTTCTTGAAGAGCTCTTCCGAGATCAGCTGGGCCTTGACCTCTTCCTTGGCCTGATCCTCGGTCAACCCTTGCTGCTTCAGCGTCTTCAGGTAGCGCTGGTCACTGTTGCCGTAGAACTGCTTCTTCAGCTGCGCGATGCGCTTGTTCACCTTGTCGTCGGTGATCTTGATTCCCATTGCTTCGGCCTCTTGCTCGAACTCGGCCCGCTGGATCAGGAACGTGACCGCCTGGCCCTTGAGCTGTTCGTACTCCGTGCTCCCAGGCTTCGGGAACGGGCGCTTCTGCGACGCGTAGCTCTTCTGCGCGCGGTTCATCAGCGACTGGAACTGGTCCTTCGTGACGGCCTTCGAACCCACGACGGCGGCGTCGTTGGAGTTCAGGGTCGCAGTCGAGGTGCCACCACAGCCCGCGACGACGAGCACGAGGAAGCAGAACGCGAGAAGAATGGATCGTTTCATGGAAAATGCGCCATTTGCAGCGGATTCGTCACGCTGCCTGGCGCGCGGCCAGTATAGCATCGACTAGTCGGAGCGCCTGCGGGAACCCCTCCTCCCGCAGGGACACCTCGCGGTTCGCGATGGTGTAGACGGCGGTGTCGACCCGCCGGCGCAGGTCGCGCAGCTCTTCCGAGCCGAGCACCATCTGGCCGACACTGGCCTTGCCGCCCCGGAAGACGAAGTAGTCGGCGCCGGCGCGCGCGAGCTTCAGCTTCGCCTCCTGGATCAGGAACAGATTCTCGACGGGCTCGGGCAGCGGGCCGAAGCGGTCCTCGGTCGCGGCCTGTAGCTCGCGCAGCTCGTCCTCGGACTCGCTCAGCGCCAGCCGGCGGTGGAGGTCGATCTTGAGCGCTTCGGACGCGATGTACGCCGGCGGAACGTATGCATCGACCCGTGCGTCGACGCGGACGGGGCGCGCGGCGATGCGCCGCTCGCCTGAGAGCTCGGCGACTGCCTCGGCGAGCATCTCCACGTAGAGCTCGAAGCCGAGCGCCGCGACGTGGCCCGATTGCTCGTCGCCCAGGAGGTTCCCCGCGCCGCGGATCTCGAGATCTCGCATCGCGATCGCGAAGCCGGCGCCGAGCTCGGTGTGGTCCGCGAGCGTGGCGAGCCGTGCGCGTGCCTCCGGAGTCAGCTCCGACATGTCCGGGTAGAACAGGAACGCGTGGGCCGTGACGTCTGAGCGGCCGACCCGGCCCCGAATCTGGTAGAGCTGCGAGAGCCCCAGCTGGTCGGCGCGCTCGACGATCAACGTGTTCGCCTGCGGGATGTCGAGGCCCGACTCGATGATCGTCGTCGAAACCAGGACGTCCGCGTCGCCACGCAGGAAGGCGTGCATCTTCTCCTCGAGCTCGCGCTCTCGCATCTGGCCGTGCGCGGCGAGGAAGCGCAGGTTCGGTGCGAGCTGTTGCAGTTTCTCGACCGCCTCGTCGATCGACTCGACGCGGTTGTGGAGATAAAACGCCAGTCCGCCCCGCTCCACCTCTCGTTCGAGGGCGAGCTTGATCGCTTCCTCGTCGTACTCGCCCACGGTCGTGCGGATCGGGCGACGACCTTCCGGTGGCGTCTCGATGATCGAGATGTCGCGCAGGCCTGAGAGCGACATGTGCAGTGTGCGCGGAATCGGCGTCGCGCTCAAGGTGAGCACGTCGACCTCGAGCCGCAGCGCACGCAGCAGCTCCTTCTGGGCGACGCCGAAGCGTTGCTCCTCGTCGAGGATGACGAGGCCGAGCTCCTTGGGGATGACGTCGCGGCTGAGGACCCGGTGCGTGCCGATCAGAACGTCGACCTTGCCGGCCTGGAAGTCCGCGAGCACCTGCTTCACCTCTCGCGGCGGCCGGAAGCGCGAGATCATCTCGACACGAACCGGAAAGTCGCGGTAGCGCTCGCGGAACGTGTGCCAGTGCTGCTCGGCGAGGATCGTCGTCGGCGCGAGCATGAGCGTCTGCTTGCCGTTCACCGCGACTGCGAAAGCTGCGCGAATCGCCACCTCGGTCTTGCCGAAGCCGACGTCGCCGCACACGAGCCGGTCCATCGGGCGCGGCGCCTCCAGGTCTTCCTTCACGGCCTCGATCGCGGCCTGCTGGTCCGGCGTCTCCCGGTAGGGAAACTCCGCCTCCAGCCGCTCGAGGTATTCGTGACGGAGGTCGTACGCCACACCGGGTGCCTGCTGCCGCTGCGCGTAGAGCGCGAGCAGTTCCCCGGCCAGCTCACGCACCGACTCCCGCGCGCGCGTCTTGAGGTTGTCCCAGGCCTTGCCACCGAGCTTCGAGAGCGCCGGCGCTGAGGTGTCGGCGCCGATGTAGCGCGACACCTTCCCCAGCTGCTCGTGCGGGACGTACAGCCGGTCGTCTCCCCGGAACCCGAGGAAGAGGTAGTCGCGCGTGACGCCGGCGACCTCCTTCGTCTCGAAGCCCAGCAGCTTCCCCACGCCGTGGTCCTCGTGGACGACGAAGTCGCCGCTGCGCAGGTCCGCGAACGACTGGAGCGCGCGCCCGCCGACACGCCGTTCGCGCGGGGGCCGCTTGCGGAAGACCTGCGTGTCGGGCAACAGGACGAGGCCGAGGTCTCGCCAGACCAAACCGCGTCGCGCAGGCGTGACGGCGAACATGAGCCCCGGATCTCGCGGCAGCTGTTCTCCCGCTGCAATGACACGCGCTTCGACACGCCGAAGGAGGTTCTGCTGCCGCAGCGCCTCGCCGAGATGCGGGAAGGCGACGACGACGCGCTGTCCGGAACGCACGAACGCCGACAGCTCGTTCTCCGCTTCGGCCAGGCCACGAGCGACGAGCGCCGGCCGCTGCGCCTCGAAGGCGAACGGCTGTCCCGCGGGAAGCGTGTCGAGAAGCGCAGCCTTGCCGAACGGCACCGGCTCGAGCCCCTCTTCCTCCCAGACCGTCCGGATCTCGTCGGCCTGCCACACGAGATCGGGACCGCCCGGCACGGGCCGCACGAGATCAGTCGGAATCGGAGTCGCCGCACCGTCGTCCCGGAGTGTCGGCTCGACGAGATCCAGGCGACGCTCGACGGCCGGATAGACGACGGCCGCCTCGACGGGATGAAGCGCGCGTTGCGTGAACGGCGAGAACGCGCGCATCTGCTCGATCTCGTCTCCCCAGAACTCGATGCGGAGCGGCTCCCGTCCCGTGGTCGGAAAGACGTCGACGAGACCACCGCGGACAGCGAACTGGCCGCGCTCGTCGGCGCGCTCCACCCGGTCGTAGCCGGCGAGCGCAAGCGTCTCGGCGAGCTGCTCGAGGCTGAGCTCTTCGCCCCGCGCAATGCGGATCGGCTGCGGCCGGGTGGTCGGCGGCGGCATCGGCTCTGCCAGCGCCGCGGCCGAAGCGGCAACGAGCCCGCCCGCGGCGAGGACGTCGAGTGCGCGAGCCCGCTCGCCGACGAGGTGTGGCGCGGGATCCAGGCCGGAGCCCCAGTGCACGCCCCTGCTCGGCAGCATCGCGACGCGTTCGTCGCCGAGGAACCACGCGGCGCCCTCCGCCGCGTCACGCGCATCCTGATCCTCGGGAGCGAGCAGAACGAGCGGGCGGTCGAGCTCCTCGTAGAGCGAGGCGAGCAGCAGCGGCAGCGCCGGCTCGGAAACGCGCGCGGGGGCGGGGAACGCCTCGGCGTAGCCTTTGAGGCGTTCGGTCGCGCGGAGCTCCGCTACGAACGGGTGCAGAATCGAGGGGTCCATTGAAACGGCTGCGCCGGCAAAGCCGGCCCAGCCTCTCAGTCGGCGTCGCAAGCGACGCCTCGGCGAAAGGCCGAACCCCGCCGGTTCGGCGCTTGTCATGGTACCCCCGCATGGATGGTCGATCCGCCGCGGAGCGTGAGCCGGTTCCGCTCCGACGGAATCGGGACTTCGTCCTGCTCCAGGTCGGCCAGGCGCTGTCCACGGTCGGTTCGGAGGCATCCGGGATCGCCTACACGCTGCTCGTGCTCGCGCTCACCGGGTCACCGGCAAAAGCCGGGCTGGCCGCGTTCGCGCGCCTCGTGCCCTACGCACTGTTCGCACTCCCCGCCGGCGTCGCATCGGACCGCTTCAACCGCAAGTGGCTGATGATCTGGGCAGACGTCGTGCGGGTGCTCGCGCTCGGTTCGCTGGGTATCAGCGCCGCCACCGGACACGTCACGTTCCCCCAGATCCTGATCGTCGCCTTCGTCGAAGGGACCATGTTCGTCATCTTCAACATCGCGGAGATCGGCGCCGTCCGCTCGGTGGTTCCGGCGGCGCAGCTTCAACGGGCCTTTGCAACCGAGCAGGCTCGGATGTCGAGCGTCTATCTCGCCGGCCCGCCTCTTGGCGGCGCGCTCTTCGGGCTGGCGCGATCGCTACCGTTTCTGGCGGACGCCGTCTCCTACGCGTTCTCGACGGGAACGCTGCTTGCGATGCGGACGCCGTTCCAGGAGGAGCGGGAGGAGGGCGAGACCGCCGGCGTCTTGACGCAGATCAGGGAAGGGCTCGCCTGGCTCTGGGGCCACGCATTTCTCCGCACCTGCGCGCTGCTCTTCGTCGGGGGCAACTTTCTCTTCGGCGCGCTGGAACTCGTGCTGATCGTCGCCGCGAAGCGCCAGGGCCTCTCCTCCGCGGCGATCGGCGGGCTCGTGGCGGCAACCGGAGGCTTCTCATTGTTCGGCTCGATCGCCGCGCCCCGCTTCTTGCGCCTGCTCCCGATGCGGGCCGTGCTCGTCCTGTCGGCGTGGCTGGCGCTCGGGCTCGTCGCATTCGTGATCGAGCCCAACGTCTTCGTGCTCGTTGCCGGCACAGCTCCGTTGATCTTCTTCAACCCGACCGTCAACTCGATGGTGATCGGCTATCGCGTGGCGCTCGTTCCCGACCGGTTGCAGGGACGAGTGAACAGTGTCGCCCGGTCGCTTGCCTTGCTCGCCTACCCGCTCGGTCCGGTCGTTGCTGGTCTGCTTCTCGCCTCGTATTCGGCCAGGGCGACCGCAGCGTTCGTGCTCGCGGGGTTTGTCATCCTGGCGATCGCGACCACGGTGAACCGGTCGATCCGCGGAGCGCCGAGCTTCGACGAGGTGACCGCGGCCGCTAGTTGAACTCTGCCTGCGCGCGTTCGAGCCCGTCGGCGTCGAGCTTCTCGACCGCGTCTGCCGCACGTGCGACGAGCGTGTCCGGGTCCTCCTCGGCGGTGAAGTTCGAGAGGACGTAGTCGGCGGGCCTGCGCGGATCGCCTCGGCCGGGGCGGCCGACACCGACACGCAGGCGCAGGAACTCCGGAGTCTTGAGCTGCGCGGCGATCGAGCGCAGCCCGTTGTGGCCGGCGAGACCCCCGCCGCTACGGGCTTGCAGTCTTCCCGGCTCGAGGTCGATCTCGTCGTGCACGACGAGGATCGCGTCGGGCTCGAGCTTGAAGAAGTGCGCGGCCGCACCGACGGATCGGCCCGATTCGTTCATGAACGTCTCAGGCTTCAGCAGCGCGACTCGATGGCCATCGAGGCGGATCTCCGCGAGCTGGCCGGAGAACTTGCTCTTCCAGGATGCGCCGTGCCGGCGCGCGAGCTCCTCCACGACCATCCAGCCGACGTTGTGCCGATTGCCGGCGTATTCGCGGCCCGGATTACCGAGGCCGACGACGAGCAGCTCGAGCGACGAGGCCCGGTCGCCTCGACGCCACGGGAGCCGCATTAGTTGTCGGGCTGTTCGCCCGAGCCCGCGTCCGCGGCTGGAGCCTCGCCTTCGGCAGCGCCCTCGGCCGCCTCGCCCTCCGGCGCCTCGCCTTCCGGCAGCTCCTCGCCCTCCGCGAGCTCCTCCGGCTCCGGCTCGACTTCGCGCGCCGGCAGGCCGACGCTCGCGAGCACGGTCTCCTCCGGATCGTCGAGATAGGTGACACCCTCGATCGGCCTGAGGTCGGCGAGGCGGAGCGTGTCGCCGATTGCCATGCCGCTGACGTCGAGGTCGATGTGCTCGGGAATTTCCATGGGCAGGGCTTCGACGGTGATCTCGCGCTGCACCTGTGAGAGCACACCGCCTTCCTTCACTCCGGCCGGCTCTCCGACGAGCTGGACGTTGACGCTCGCCTGGATCGGCTGGTCGAGCCGCACTTCATGGAGATCGATGTGTGAGATGTGCCCTCTGATCGGATCCTGCTGGTAGTCCTTGAGGATCGAGGCGTGGGTGGTCGACTGTCCCTCGAGAACGACGTCGAGAATCGCGTGGAGCCCTCCGGCGCCGGTCAGCACGCGCCGGAGCTCGCGCTCGGGCACGGCGATCGCGTACGAGCTCTTGCCCTTGCCGTAGAGGACGCCGGGGATGAACCCCTGCTTACGTAGGCGCCGCGCGTCGGCGGAACCGCGCGCCTCGCGCTCCTTGACCGTCAGCTTGATTCGTTCGCCAGCCATTTTCGGCGGCGAATGCTAGCTACTTCTTCACGTGGAGGTTGATCCCGAGCAGGATCAGCGGCCACAGGAAAACGGCGAAGATCGCCGACAGCACGCCCCGCCAGCCGTTGACGTGCTGGAAATAGTGGTGCGACGCGGCGATCGCCACGCCGACCCCGACGTAGACGAGGGTGAAGAGGCCTCGGCGCATAGCTAAGTGCTAACCCGCCTGACGAGTTCGGAAACGAAGGTACGCCCGAGCCAGGCTGAACCCAGGCACGGGATTTAGAACAAGGCGTTCATGTCCCCAAAGATGGCGGACACGGAGTCATCCGAGAACACGTTGTGAATCGTCTCGGCGAGGATGTCGGCGACGGTCAGTACGGTGACCCGCTCCGGCTTCGTCAGCGGGTCGATCGGAACGGTGTCGGTGACGATGACGCTGTCGAGAGCGCTCGCCTCGATGCGCTCGATCGCCGGCGGCGAAAAGATGCCGTGCGTCGCGCAGGCGAAGACTCTCTTCGCTCCGCGCTGCTTCAGAAACTCGGCGCCGGCCACGAGTGTCCCGGCGGTGTCGGCCATGTCGTCGGTCATCACGGCGCACTTGCCTTCGATGTCGCCGATGACGTTCGTAACTCGCGCGACGTTGTGCGCGGGCCGGTCCTTTTGCAACACCGCGAGGTCGCCGCCGATCATCTCGGCGAACTTGCTGGCGAGCCGCGTGCGACCCGTGTCGGGCGCCACTGCGACGACCTCCTCCGCCAGGCCTAGGTCTCGTACGTACTGGGCCAGCATCGGCAGGGCGGTCATATGGTCGACCGGAACCTCGAAGAAGCCTTGTACCTGCCCCGCATGCAGGTCCATGGTCAGGACGCGGTCGGCGCCCGCCGACTGGATCATCTCCGCTACGAGCTTCGCCGTGATCGGCTCGCGCGGCCGTGACTTCTTGTCCTGGCGGGAGTACGGATAGAGCGGCAACACGGCGGTGATGCGCTTCGCCGAAGCGAGCTTCGCGGCGTCGATCATGATCAGCAGCTCCATCAGATGCTGGTCAACGGGCGGCGAGCTCGTCTGGACGATGAAGACGTCGGCGCCACGGATCGACTCCTCGTAGCGGCAGTACGTCTCCCCGCTGGCGAACGTCCGGAGCGACACGTCGCCGACCTGGATGCCGAGCTTTTCCGCAATGCGCTGCGCGAGCTCAGGATGCGAGCGGCCCGAGAAGAGCATGAGCCGCTTGGACGGCCCGCGCTCGATCCAGTGTTCCGGCTTCACCTCGGCCTTGGTCTCTGCGACCTCGAGCCCAGGCAGACGAGTCAGCTCAGTCGTTGCGCTTTCCACGGAGATAGCCCTCTTTCGTGATCTGCTTCGGCGGGAAACCAGCGAGCGATTCGGGAGGGACATCTTCTGTTATGTACGAACCTCCTGCAATCCATGCATCGTCCCCGACCTCCACCGGTGCCTCGAACCCATTGTGAATGCCGGTGTGGACGTTCCGCCCGATCTTCGTCTTCTCCTTGGGCCGATCGGGCTGGTGGGGGAAATTGGCGGTGATGTTCCCGGCGGCGATGTTGGAATCCTCCCCGATCTCTGCGTCGCCGATGTACGAGAGGTGCGGGACCTTCGTCCGGTCGCCGATCTCTGAGTTCTTGATCTCGACGAAGGTCCCGGCCTTGGCGCCGGCCCCCAACCTCGTGCCGGGCCGGAGGTAACAGAAAGGGCCCACTTTCGCGCCGGGTCCGATCTCGGCGTCGTCGGCGACCACGTGCGGGCCGACCTCGGCGCCGGCCCTCACGCGAGTGCGCCCACGCAGCACGGTGAACGGGTGGATCGTCGAGTCGGGCTCGAGCTCGACGTCAGGATCGATCCAGGTCGTCTGCGGATCGA
>WNFC01001243.1_pt1 | contig 31990 bp, 30 predicted proteins | sample 5400541 | NCBI WGS metagenome assembly WNFC01 (sample SAMN13153342, study PRJNA577476) | soil metagenome | isolation source: 120 cm saprolite under Douglas fir tree site 2 hole 2 replicate 1 | place: USA:California | collected 2015-04-18
CTGACCGGCCGCCCGGTGCGACGGCGAGGTGTCGACGTCCTCAGCCGGGCCATCGGGCGACTCGACCTTCCGGCTCGGACGACGACGCTCCTCCATGCCATCGGGGCAGGCGCCGGCACGGCAGCGGCGGTCGTGGCAGTTCGCACCGGCACGCCGCTCCCCGCCGTCCTCGCGCTCGGGGGGGTCGCGCTCGCCATCGCCATCCTGCTCCGCAAGGGCCGCTCGCAGCGCGACGGTGGCGAAACGCCCGACGTCGCCCCGCGCCGGGGGCGGGCGCTGATCGTCGGGGTCGCGGTCGCGGCAGTCGTGGTGATCCTGCCTGCCCTCATCGCCGGCATGCTGGCTGAGCGCCACCTGAGCCGGGCCCGGGCGGCGTTGCTCGAGGCCCGCACCAACCTGGCGGGGTTGAAGCCCGCTGCGGCCCAAGCCGCGCTGAACCGGGCAGATCCCGAGCTGCACACGGCCCTGGCGTGGCTGACGTCGGTGGCCACCTGGCCTGCCCGCCTGATCCCGGGCCTCAACGCGAACATCAACGTGCCGATCGCCCTTGCTCGCAGCGGCGAGGAGCTTGTTTCGGCAGGACGTCAGAGTGCGTCGGTGCTCGATGCCCTCGGGGTTCACGGGGGTCAGGTCGGGCCGGTCTGGGGCAACGGCACGCTCGACGTCGCCGCCTTCCAGCACGCGTCGGCGGCGGCGTCGACGGTGCAGCAGCGCGCACTGACCGCCGAGCACATGCTGGCGTCGAGCCAGCACTCGCTGCTCATCCCCCAGGTGTCGCGGGCTCGGCGGGACTCCCTCACCGCGGTTACCAGCGCCAGCCGGGAGGCGAACACCGTCGTGGCCCTCACGTCCCTCCTCCCGAAGGCGCTCGGCTCGGATGGCACCCGGACGTGGATGGTCGGGGCCGCCAATACCGCGGAGTTGCGAGGCAGGACCGGCTACCTGGGGGCCTTTGCGATCCTCCAGGCGGATGCGGGGCACATCGCGCTGAGCGCCTTTCAAGGGACCGACAAGCTCCCGGCGCTGGCAACCGCCTTCGACGGGCCCGGTGTCGCTGCCGAGTACCAGGACCACTACCGGACCCTGGGCGGGTTGGATGCGTGGCAGAACCTCACCATGAGCCCCAACTTCCCCTCGGGTGCCGACCTGCTGCTCACGAGGCTCAAGGCGTCCCACGGCCCGGTCGCCGACGGCGCCGTGTCTCTGGATGCCACGGCGCTCTCCTACCTGATGCGCGTCACCGGGCCCGTGCACGTCGCCGGCGTGCCGGAGATGCTGACTGCGGACAACGTCGTGGACTGGGCACTGAACCGCATCTACGTGCTCGACGCCACGAAACAGGACCAGCGCAAGGCGACCCTTGCGGACATCGCTCAGGCGGTGTGGCAGCGGGTCCTCACGGGCCAGGGCGGCCCACTCCCCCTGGCCCATGCCGTGGGCCGAGCGTTGCGGGAGGGCCACATTTTCCTCTTCTCGAGCGACCCAGCCGAGCAGGCGGCGTTCTCGTCCCTGCATAGTACGGGCGCGGTGAACAACGACCCCGGTGACTACCTGATGGTGCTCACCCAGAACGTCGGCGAGAACAAGATGGACTACTACATGCAGCGGGCCGTGAGCTATCAGGGCCGCCCCGCTGCCGACGGGTCGCTGGACATCCGTCTTGCGGTCACGCTCCACAGCAACGCTCCGGCAGCCGGCGCCGTGACGGACTACGTGGGCGGCGCCCGCCCCAACCTGGGCCTCGCCGCGAACGTCGACCGCTCCTACCTCAGCGTGTTCGTCCCGGCAGGCGCCCAGCTGAAAACGGTGTCCGTGGACGGGGCGGCAACCCAGGACGTCGACAACGCGCCCGAGTTGGGGCGGCGATACTTCGCCACGCCGGTCGAGGTCGCCGCCGGCCGGTCGGTTTCCGTGGTGTTCAGCTATGCCCTGCCCGGGACCGTCGCCAGCGGAGGCTACCGGCTCAACGTCCAGAACCAAGCCACCGTGCATCCCGACCGGCTCTCCGTGGACGTGACGTTGCCGGCCGGCGCGCGTCTCGCTGGCGGGGCGACGGGCGACGTGCTGACCTGGAGAGGGATGGTGATGGGTGATCTCCAGCTCGGCTCGTCGGCCACCAGCGCCGGCAGCAGTCGGTTGGCCGACCGGTCCAGATAATTCGCCAAAAGGTTATTTCACTTGACAATGTTACGGAAACGGCTGTAACTTCCTAGTTGGAAAAGAGTTTTTCCAGCGCCGTAGCCGGGCGTTACCTGCCGGAAACATTCCGTTCGCATTATCCCGCCCCACTGTCCTTTGTGGCGAGTGCTGGGCAAGACCTCGAGCGACAACAAGTTGGCACTGTGAAATCCCGTCGCCCGGTGGCGATACGTGGACCAGATCGCCCGCGGAAGCAATCCGAACAACTCCTTCATGCAGCGGCCCACCCACTGCAGATGCAGGGTCCCCGATTCAAGTTGACAACCGGAAGGAGTCTGCCGTGAGGTCATTGCTCTCCCGCTCCCCGAACGTGTACCGGCGAGTCCCGGCTGAGGGGTCGACATGACCGCCAGCGTGGCTATTGTTCATGACTACCTCACGCAACGGGGCGGCGCCGAGCGCGTGGTGCTTTCCATGCTCAAGGCCTTCCCCGACGCGCCCCTCTACACGTCCCTCTACCATCCCGAGGGGACGTTTCCTGAATTCGCGGGCGCGGATATCCGGACGCTGCCGCTCAACGGTATCCCGCCACTTCGCCGGAACCATCGGTTGGCGCTCCCGTTGCTCGCCTCGGCATTCTCGCGATGCCGGATCGCGGCCGACGTGGTGTTGTGCAGCTCCAGTGGGTGGGCCCATGGCGCCGTCGTCGAGGGCCGGAAAGTCGTCTATTGCTACTCGCCGGCACGGTGGCTGTACCAGTCTGCCCGATACCTGGGGGAGCGGAGGTCCATGTCAAAGTACGCTGCGCTCAGGGCGATGCGCCCGTACCTGCGGCGGTGGGATCGGCGGGCAGCGGCAACGGCGGACCAGTACCTCACCTCGTCGACGTCGGTGGCAGACCGAATCCGAACGATCTACGGGATAGAGGCGGAAATCGTTGCGCCGCCTCAGACCGTCGTCGCTGACGGACCGCTCAGCGAGGTGGAGGGCCTGGCCCCGGGGTATCTGCTGTGCGTCTCGCGCCTCCTCCCCTACAAGAACCTCGACCCCATCATCGAGGCATTCCGGCGGATGCCGGATCAGCGGCTTGTCGTGGTGGGGACGGGCCCAGAGGGCCATCGGTTGGTTGATTCGTCGCCGCCCAATGTCCGGTTTCTCGGCGGGGTGTCGGACGATGAACTCCGTTGGATCTACAAGCAGTCGGCCGGTCTGGTGGCCGCTTCATACGAGGACTACGGCCTTACGCCCCTCGAGGCGGCGGCCTTCGGCAAACCTGTCTCGGTGCTCGCCTGGGGTGGTTTCCGGGACACGGTGATCGAAGGCCGCACGGGCGTCTTCTTCGAGCGTCCGGACCCCACGTCGATCTGCGGGGCCGTCCGGACGATGCGGTCCACCTCCTTCGCCCTGCCCACCCTTCAGGCTCAGGCAGACCGGTATTCGGAGGGCCCCTTTGTGGACCGGCTGCGCCAGCTCGTGATGAACGGCGCGGTCGCTCGGGGGTCACCGAGAACCGTCCCGGGCAACGATCCGTGAGGGTGGCTGCGGTACCGGATGCGAGACAACCGCCCGTACTGCCTCTCAATCGATAATCGCCTGAAGGGTTGACATGTTACACAAGCGGCACTACCGTTCTAGTCGGCAGATCCTGTCTAGGCTTTCTAGTTGTCGTCCGCTCCCTTCGGGAGCGTGTCACCTGCCAGGGGGATCCGCAGCTTATCCCCCCTCCGCTGACGCTCCGGGGGGCTGCTACTCCCCCTGGACCCCCCTGGTTTTCCTTTCGTAGCACGCTCCTTCGGAGCTTTTTGAACCCCCCAGAATCTTCTGCGGCCCGTCCGTCCCCATCACCGTCGGGAGCCTGCCATGCGTGCTAGTCCTTCAAACTTTGAATTGCCGGAACCCGAGCCGTCTCTTCGCACTGCCGAGGTGGCCCGTGCCCTGGGAGTAAGTGCCCGAGCCATCCGCACCTGGGCGGACGAGGGCAAGATCGCCTGCTACCGGACCTTCGGCGGCCACCGCCTGTTCACCGTCTCGGAGGTTCGCCGAGTGCTCGCCAACTGGAGCGGGGGGGTCATCGTAGGGAAGGCCCACGATGAGCGGATGTTCGTTGTCGCGGACGGCCCCGAGGTCGAGGCCGTCCAGGAGAGCGACGCCGCCCATGGATGACGCAAAGGGAACGGATCTCCGCAAGTACCTCCAGATCCTGCGGCGTCGTTGGCCCCTCATCCTGCTGGTGGTCGCGGCCACCGGTACCAGCGCGTACCTTGTCTCCGCCAGGATGAAGCCGGTGTACCGGGGGGCCACGGAGGTGCAGGTCCAGCCCATCACGGGCTCGTCGCAGAGCCAGGACCTTCTCAGCCTGTTTCAGAATCCCACCCTGGTGCTCCAGACCGATGTCAAGCTCATCGAGAGTGACTCCGTGCTCAGCCTGTCGGCCAAGGATCTCGGGCTGACATCGACAGCGCCGCTCAAGGCGGCCCTGAGCGTCCAGCTCATCGCGAACACGCAGATTCTCGAGATCGATGTCGACACGCATGTGCCGGCCCAGTCCCGGGACTGGGCCAACAAGGTCGCGGATTCCTTCATCAACTTTGAACGGACCCAGGCGATCGCACAGGTCACCGCCTCGAACGAGGAAGCGATCAACCGGGTCACGGCCTCGAACACGGACATCGCCAAGCGCCTGGACGACCTGAAAGCACAGATCCAGGCAGCGTCACAGTCGGCGGTCTCGAGCACCGTCATCCCCGGGCTCACCGCCCAGCAGACCGCCCTGGCGGCGGAGCTGCAGACCCTTCCGACCGCTCCCACACTCGGTACCGGCGGCCCGTCGGTCATCGTGCCGGCCATCACGCCGCTCCTTCCGATCAGCCCCAAGATCCGCCAGAACGTCCTCCTGGGCGGCATGCTGGGACTCTTCCTCGCCGGCGGCCTCGTGCTCCTCGGTGAAGCTCTGGACGACCGGCTGCGCAGCCCAGAGGAAGTGGAGAAGTGGTCGGGCGTCCCGACGCTCGGGTTCATTCCCTATGCGAAGGAGCTGGCCGGGAGGGACGCGTCGCCGGGCCTCGTCCACGACTCGTCGTCGGGGGTCGCCGAAGCGTACCGGACTGTGCGAACCAACCTGCGCTTCCTCTCGGTGAAGCGGCCCATCAGGTCCCTGCTCGTCACGAGCTCGGTCAAGGGAGAGGGCAAGAGCACGACCGCAGCGAACCTGGCTGCAGCCTTTTCCCTCTCGGGTGTGAAGACGATCCTCATCTCGGCCGACCTCCGCCGGCCGACGGTGCACAAGTTCTTCGGGCTTCCCAACTCCGAGGGGCTGGTCGACGCCTTGCTTCCGGACGCACACCTCGAGCGACTGCTCCAAAAGAACGAGCTGCCGGACTTCCGGCTCCTCGCCGCCGGGCGCATACCGCCCAACCCCACGGAGATCCTATCCTCGTCCCGCTTCGGTGACATCCTCCGGACCCTGGAGATGGCGGCCGATCTGGTCATCATCGACGCGACACCGCTGCTCGGTGTTGCCGACGCCAGCGCCCTGGCCTCACGGGTCGACGGCGTGGTGCTGGTGGTCAACCCCAAGGAGGTCAGTCGCAGGACGCTCGTCCACGCCAACGAGCAGCTTCGCAAGGCAGGCGGCCGGGTGCTCGGGACCGTTCTCAATGCGGTGAATCCCGGGCACGGCTATGGCTATGGGTACAACTCCGACTACTACTATTACGCCGCCGACAAGAACAAGAGGAAGGCCAGGAAGGGGAGCGACGAGCACCCCCTCGACGAGGGTGCGGGCCTGGTGGAGGAAGACAGCCCGACGGCGAGGAAGCTCAGGAAGAAGCAGGAGGCTGGAGAGCCGCACATGAAGGGGCGCCGCAGGATCGAGGAAGGCTCCGAGGAGCCTGCCGAGGTCCACCTCGCCATGACCTGGGGTGGGGAAGGGCCGGCAGGCAACGGTGTGCAGCCTGGCGAACAGGCGGCGCTGCAGACCCCCTCGCCGTCGCAGTCGCTCAGCAACGTCGCAACCGCCGGGCCCAGTGGCACCCTCGAGATTCAGATCTGGGACCAGCCCAAAGAGGGGCCGGCCATCGACGAGACCAACGAACACTCCCTAGCGCCGGCGCACGGTCCCGCCCTACCCGACGGGGGCCTCCCAGGCCCGACTGCCACCGAGGGGCCACCCACCTCGCAAGGCTCCCACCCAAACGAGCCGTAAGTCTCTCGGGCCGAGGCTCGTGCCCGGTGTCCAGCCACTCAGCAATACTCTCTCCGCAACCCCCTTTCCTGGCCGGCCATCGTCGCGCATTGCCGGCCAGAATTGTCACGGGCACTCTTCATGTCGTCCCAGCATGGTCGGCGTGTACGGGGCGTTACGTCTGGGTGAATTTCTCCCAGAAACTGGTGCCGACCATTGACAGTGGAGTCCCATCGGTAGGCATAATGTTTGAGCTGTACGGATGGCGTAATAAGGGAGAAAAGCTACAAAAGACGGCCGAACGTGGAGCAAGCGGAAGAGGAGGCAAAGGCGTCAACCAACGGGGGCTCGGTCTTACATGGAGGAGCAACCTTGACGAAGTCGGCCGAAGAGCTCTTCCAAGTTGAGGGAGGGCAGACTCTTGAAGGCATCGAAGCCGGGCTCTCCAGGGAAATCGACCTCAGAGGCGTCGACGGGGCCCGAGCGCAAGCGCCAGGAGCTCAGCCATCGCTGTCCCTGCGCCGTTACATTGCCTGTCTGGTCCTGGCGGATGGCCTCGTGGCCGGGCTCAGCGTAACCCTGGCAGTCGTGCTCAGGTTCAATGGCAGTGGCGCCTCCATCAACGGTGTCTCCTACGTCACGCTCCTGCCGCTCCTGCCCGTGGCATGGCTGGCCACGATGTGGCTCGGCGGTTCCTACGAAGAGCGCGTTCTTGTGTGTGGCACCGAGGAGTTCCGGCGGGTGTTGAACGCCAGCGTCTGGCTCCTGGCGGTCATCTCGGTCGGAGCCTTCGCCCTTCGCTTCCCGGTGTCTCGGACCGTGATCGCCATCGCCCTGGTGTCGGTGACAGCCCTGTCGCTCATGACCAGGTATCTGGCCCGTCGGGTCCTGCACACCTGGTTGCGGGGCGATGCGACGCTGCACCGTGCCGTGGTCGTCGGCACCGCTGAAGAGGCGGAGGGGCTGAGCATCCACATGATCAGAAACTCCCACGTGGGGTTCTCGGTCACCGCCGTGCTCACGCCGCTCCGTGGGATGCCCGGTGTCGCGGAGCGCATCGGCTGCATCCTCGACGAGGTCGATCGCGCGGGGGCCGACACCGTTGCCGTGGCTGCGACGAGCGGGCTGACTTCCTCGCAGTTGCGGAAGCTCGCCTGGCGGCTCGAGGGGACTGGTGTGCGGCTCATGGTCGTGCCGGCGCTCACGGATCTGGCCGGGCCCCGCATCAGGGTACGCCCCGTCGATGGGCTGCCCTTGCTGCATATCGAGGAGCCAGAGTTCACGGGGCCGAAGCTTGTGCTGAAGCGTTGCGTCGACGTCGTGGGCGGCACGACCATCATGCTGTTCCTCCTCCCGATCCTGGTAGTGATCGGGTTGACGGTGCTGCTCGGCAGCGGCCGGCCCATCCTGTACTCACAGGTCCGGGTGGGACGCCACGGCAGGCATTTCAAGATGTACAAGTTCCGCACCATGACCCAGGACGCCGACAAGGTGGAGGAACGCTCCCAGGAGCCGGGCTCCTCCCCCGTCCGTGCGAAGGTGCAGCGGGATCCCCGGGTGACGACCGTCGGCGGCTTCCTCCGACGGTACTCGCTCGACGAGTTGCCCCAGCTCCTGAACGTCCTGGGCGGCAGCATGTCGCTGGTCGGCCCGAGACCCCACCGGCCGGTCGAGGTGGCCGAATACGGCGACGACGTACGGCGCCGGCTCCTGATCAAGCCGGGTGTGACCGGCGCGTGGCAGGTCAGCGGGAGAGCCGCCCTCCCGTGGGAGGAAGCCGTACGGCTGGACCTGCGGTATGTCGAGAACTGGTCGGTGTGGACGGATGGGTTGCTGCTGTTGAAGACGCTGAGAGCCGTGCTCCTCCCACGCGGTGCTTACTAAGGTGCGGCGAGGATGCGTGGAGAAAGACACAGCCTTGAGAGTGTCGGCGACGGAATACGTGGGGCGGGTCTCCAGGCAGATCGGCGACGGCCTGCCCCCGCGTCTTGGTTTGGGCCTGCGAGCATGGAAGAACCGAAGCAACCTGTTCGGTCTTCACGCACCCGCCAGCGCCTTGGTGGCCTGGGTTCCTCCAGGAATGGCTGCCCTCGACATCGGGGCCAACCGCGGCCTCTATGCCCATTGGATCGCCAAGCGAGCGGCGGCTGTCCACGCATTCGAACCTAATCCTGCCGTCTACGACTACCTCGCAAGGGCTGCAGGCAAGAGAGTCGTTGCCTACAACGTGGCTCTGTCCAATGCCAACGGCGTAGCGACCCTCTGGGTCCCGGCCGGCGACGGCGAGGCTTCGCTCCGACAGCACGACGGGCCGGAGGATGCTCGTCCCGTTCAGGTTGAACAGAGAAGGCTCGATGACTACCACCTCGATGACATCGGCTTTGCCAAAATCGATGTCGAAGGCCACGAGTGGGAAGTTCTTCAGGGTGGCATCGAGACGCTCCGACGCTGGTTGCCAACTCTCTTCGTGGAGATGGAAGAGCGACACCGGTCGGGCGCCGTCGAGAGGGTCGCGAACTTTCTGCAAGGGCTCGGCTATGGCCACGGATTCTTCATGCGGCAGGGACAGTTTCACAGGATCGAAGAGTTCGACCAGGAACAGGACCAACTCCGTCACCTGCCCGATGTGTCGTCGCCCGACTACGTCAGCAATTTTCTCTTCCCAGGCCGTGTGGCGGTGGGGTAGCAGCCCTGCCTGGGCTCGGACGTGAATTTCGTAGGACCCACACATCAGCGAGGATCCACGTGAAATTGATGATGCTGCAGTCCTTTCTCCCCGGGCAGAGCAAGGGAGGTGTCGGCTACCAGGTTGCGGGACTCGCGAGCGCCCTGACCCGGAAGGGCCACGACGTCACCGTGCTTTCCTTCGCCGCGGCGCCGCCCAGGGTGGACTTCCAGGTAACGTGCCCGCGAGTCGGGCGGCCTGTCTTCGCCAGTAGGGCGGGCCGCTTGCTGCTCGGGCCATTGGCGTTCGCGGCGCATTCGTACGGCGCCTTCGACGTCGTCCACGCGCATGGCGACAACCAGTTCCTGTACCGCAGAACTATTCCCGTCGTTCGCACGTTCTACGGCTCCGCGCTGGAGGAGGCCCGCCACGCGGAACGAGCACGCAGGAGGATCTCGCAGCGCGCACTCTTCCTGTGTGAACGGGTGGGCCGCCGCACGGCGACGCTGACGGTCGGCATTTCCGAGAACACCCAGGGTTCTCTTGGTCGCCTCGATGCCATCATCCCCTGCGGTGTGGACAGAAAGCTGTTCCGGCCGGGTGCCAAGTCTCACCATCCCTCCCTGCTGTTCGTCGGAACCATGGGTGGGAGAAAGCGTGGGCACCTGATCGTCGAGGCCTTTCGGACGGTCATTCGTGGGGCGCTTCCGGACTGTGAGCTGTGGCTCGTCAGCGACCGTCCCGAGACGGGCCGGGGTATCCGCAACTTCGACCGGCCCTCCGACGAGCAGCTCGCTGACCTCTATCGCCAGGCCTGGATCCTTGTCCATCCCAGCAACTACGAAGGGTTCGGTGTTCCCTACATCGAGGCGATGGCCAGTGGCACGGCAATTGTGAGCACGGAGAATGCCGGCGCTCGGGAGCTCCTGGGCGACGAAAGGTGCGGGACGTTGGTCCCAGACGCTGACCTGGGTGTCGCCATTCTCGAGATTCTCAACGACGTCCCTCGTCGCAAGGGCATGGAACAACATGGGCGAGAATTCTCCGGCCGGTTCGACTGGGAGGATGTGGCTGGCCAGTACGAAGCAATCTACGAGGCTGCACTCCATCGGGTGTCTCGGGCCGGGCGCTGACGATCGTGGCGCGGGCTCGCATCCTCGTTCTCGGGGCCTCGTCTGGGCCGACGTGCGGCGTGCGGGAGCAGGCTCGACTGATGGATGACGCGTGGGCTCTCCAGGGCTGCACCGTGACCCGACTCTGGTGGGAACGCGACGAGGACTGGTCGATCCGCAGGACTCATCGAGAGCTGCGCGCGTGGCTGCAGGGGGTCCAGGAGGCGGCGCGCCACACGCACATGGACGCCGTCCTCCTTCATTACAGCGTCTTTACCTGGGGGCGTCGCGGGCTGCCGGTCCACGTGCCGCTCCTCGCTCGCGGTCTTGCCAACCTCAACGCTCCCCTCGCACTCCTCCTTCACGAGTTCGCCTACCCACTCAGGCGACGGGGGTGGCGCGGGGCGTCGTGGGCGGTGACGCAGCGGCTCGCTCTTCTCCCGATGATGGCTGTGGCCGGCGGCGCCATCGTCACGAGCGAGGACCGTGTCAGGTGGCTCTCTTCCCGGCCTTGGCTCCCCTCCCGCGCGCTTGTGGCCGTGCCGGTCTTCTCCAATCTGCCGGGACCACCGGCGCGACGCGAGCCGGGACGGGAGACACGGTCGATGGATCTTCGTGTCGGCGTGCTGGGCTATGGCAACGAGACCTTCGCGGCGGACCCGGTGGCCGGTGCCATTGCGCTCCTCGCGTCACGCGGTGTCGACACCCGCCTCCTGATGATTGGGGCCCCCGGCGTCGAGAGCGCGCGGGGACGGGAGTGGTCGGTGGCCGCAGAGCGGGCTGGCTGTGCCCAGGCCCTTCGCTTCACGGGGACGCTGACCCTGCCCGATCTGTCCTCGGCGGTCGCCGAGCAGGACGTCATCGTGCTGCCCGATACCCTCGGGCCCACCCCCGGAAAGACCTCACTCGCCGCAGCGCTCTCGCACGGGGTCCCGGTCGTCGCCCTCGACGGCCCGTCCCGGTGGGAGGCGCTCGTCCAGCAGCGGGCGGTGGTCCTGGCCTCCGATGCAGAAGGCGTGGCCGCCGCGTTGCTGACCCTCTGGGAGGACCGGGATGCGAGGAAGCTCCAGGGAGATCAAGGTCGGGCGTTCTATCTCGAACGCATGGCCGCCGACGTCGTGGCCATGCAGGTGGTCACGTTCCTCCAGTCGCTGAACTCGTCGGTGGGTTCGCGAGCGTGATCCGGCTACCGGTCATCGGAGCCGGGGAGCGGGTGGGCGCACCGCATCGGCTGGGGCGCCTCAGGCGCCAGTTCGTCCCGCCTGCGGTGCTGCTCGTGGCGGGGAGCGGGGGCATAGCCCTGCTCGGCGGAGCCTGGGTGGCGCATCCCGTGGCACCCAAGCTCGTGCTCGCTGTCCTGCTGGCCGCATTGATGCTCGTGGTGGGGTTGATCGACCCGCGCGGCCTGCTCTTCGCCCTCGTTGTGTGGCTGGCGGTTCTCGGGCTGGTCCGGCGCCTCACCGGAGCAAGCGACCCCACCGCGACCTTCGACCCATTATTGCTCATCCTTCCGCTGGCGATGGTTGTTCTCGTCCTCCTGGCCGCGAGAGCAGGGGCGTTCAGGAGCTGGACTCCTCTCGCCAAGGCGGTCGCCGTGCTGAGCTCCCTCGTGGCCATCGGGGCGCTGAATCCGCTGCAAGGAAACATCGCAACCGGCGTGGCGGGTCTGTTCTTCATGGGGGTGCCCATCCTGGGGTTCTGGGTGGGGAGAGGACTCTGCGACGACGCCACGATGCGGCGCCTGTTTCATCTCATCGGAGCGCTCTCGGTGTTCGCCGCCCTCTATGGTCTGGCCCAGACGCTGCGAGGGTTCCCGACGTGGGACCAGGCCTGGATCGATCGGGTGCTCCCCGGCTACCACGCCCTGGGTATTGGGACAAGCGTCCGGCCCTTCGGCACCTTTTCGGCTGCAGCCGAATACGGTTTCTTCCTGACCACCGGGCTCGTGGTGTGGCTCTTCTTCGGCCTGAAGACCAGGCGTGCCCCGCTGACCGTGTTCGCGGTGGGGATCCTGGGTGTGGCGTTGCTCTACCAGAACACACGGACGGCCCTCGTGCTCCTCGTTCTCGCGCTGGGGCTGGCAACCGCAGCTCATTTCAAGATGCCGTTGGCGATGGGCGCCATCGCGGGAGCCGTGCTGCTCGGGCTCTTCTTCGGGCTGGCGTCCCGGTGGGGATCCCCATCCACGTCACGCACCTCCTCCGCAGCCGCAGTCCTGGTGGCGCATGAGGTACAGGGCTTGGCCAATCCGCTGGACCCGAAGGACTCCACGCTCCTGGTGCACGTATCGCTCGTCGGGCAGGGTCTCCATTCGGCCTTGGCGCACCCGTTGGGCGTCGGGGACGGAGCGGTGACCATCGCCTCCGCGAAGTTCGGTGGGCTCATCTCGGCGACCGAGGTGGATCTGTCCAATGTCGCCGTCGCCCTCGGGGTTCCCGGCGTCCTCGCGTACCTTGCCGTGCTGGTCATCGGCCTTCCGAAGGCTTACCGATCAGCGGTCAGACGGGGAGATGCCCTTTCGCTGGTGACGCTGTGCGTCCCGGTCATCATGATGTCGCAGTGGCTGACCGGCGGGCTGTATGCGGTCGCGTTCCTGCCATGGCTTGCCCTCGGCTGGCTTGACCGGCCAGAGGAACGGCAGCTCGTGCCGAGCGTGCCGTCGTGACGGGTGACACGGTGGTCACCCCGCTGCTGCTCGGCATGGGCTGGTTCCCGGACCAGGTGGGCGGCCTGAACCGCTACTTCCGTGAACTAGCGTGCGCGCTCGCAGCGAAAGGGATCGCGGTTTCTCCCGTGGTGGTCGGACCGGTCACCGATCCGCTCCTCGACGTGGTCGGAGCTGGTGCCCACGGTTCGCCACTGCCGTCACGTCTGTGGCGATTCGCGCAGGCCGCCGGGCGGTCGGGGCACGGGGCGGATGTGGTCGATGCTCACTTTGCCCTCTATGCGTTGGTGCCCGCGGTGCTCGGCAAGGTTCGGAACCTGCCGATGGTCCTTCACTTTCAAGGTCCGTGGGCCGACGAGAGTGTCTCCTCCGGCGAACGCCCGTGGCTCGCCGGCATCAAGCGCAGGGTCGAGCGGATCGTCTACCGCAGGGCACGACAGGCCGTTGTGCTGTCCGCGGCCTTCAAGCGCATTCTGGTCGAGCGGTATGGCGTGGCGCCGTGGATCGTCAGCGTCATCCCGCCGGGTGTCGACCTCGACCACTTCCGGCCGGCATCGAAGCACGGAGCGCGGGTCAACCTCGGCGTTCCGGATGAGGCGTGGGTGGCGCTCGCGGTCCGGCGCCTGGTCCCCCGGATGGGGCTGAACGTCCTCCTCGAGGCCTGGGCTCGCCTTGCCGGCGACGGGCAGGACCGTCTCCTGCTGATCGCCGGGCACGGTCCGGCCCGCGGCGACCTCGAGGCATTGGCTCGGCGGCTGGGTGTCGCTTCGACGGTTCGATTTCTCGGTGCCGTGGACGAGGCAACGCTGCTCTCGTGTTATCGAGCCGCCGACACCTGCATCGTGCCATCGACGGCGCTCGAGGGGTTTGGCCTGGTGGTCCTGGAGTCCCTCGCGTGCGGGACGCCCGTCGTTGCCACGGATGTCGGAGGCCTTCCCGATTCGCTTGCCGCCCTGGACCCGACGCTGATCGTCCCTGCCGGAGACGTCGCCGCACTTGCGGGTCGTCTCCTCGCAGCCATCGACGGCACGCGGCCGCTGCCGGCGGCGGCCCGGTGCAGGAGCCATGCGGAGCGGTTCTCGTGGGAGACCGTGGTCGCTCGCACCATCGAGGTGTACGGTCGGGCGATCGAGGGCTCCCACACCCACCGACGCATCCGGGTCGTCTACCTGGACCACTGCGCGGAGCTGTCCGGCGGGGAGCTCGCGCTCTGTCGGCTCCTGCCGGTGCTGGAGGATGTGGAGGCGCACGTCGTCCTTGCCCAAGACGGACCGCTGGTGTCACGTCTGTTGCGCAACGGCGCCTCGGTTGAGGTGCTGCCCATGGCGGACCGTACGCTCCATCTCGATCGGAACAAGGTGAGCCCGGGCAAGCTTCCCCTGCGGGCAGCTCTTGACTCGGTGGTGCACGTTGCGCGACTCGTCAGGCGACTGCGGGAGTTGCGGCCCGACCTGATCCACACCAACTCGCTCAAGGCGGCCGTGTACGGTGGCATTGCGGGCAGGCTTGCCGGCGTCCCGGTCGTCTGGCACATCCGGGATCGGATCGCGGACGACTACCTTCCCGGGCCGGCCGTGAGGTTGATCCGGGCCCTGGCGCGGCGGCTGCCGCATGCCACGATTGTCAATTCGGCAAGCACCCTGGCCACCCTTCCCGACTTCCTCCCGGCCCAGCTCGCCGTGGTGTCAGACGCGGCATGGCCCCGTGGGCACGCTGCGGTGATCCACAGCCCCGTGCCGACGCACCACCTGTTGTCGTTGCGGAACACGAACGGGTTGCTCCCCCTGCGGGTTGGCATGGTGGGGCGGATCGCGCCGTGGAAAGGCCAGCACGTCTTTCTCGAAGCGTTCGCCCGGGCGTTCCCGGATGGGCCGACCTGCGGCGTCATCGTCGGCGCTCCCCTGTTCGGCGAGGAGGACTACGAGCAGGAAATGAAAGAGCTCGTCGTCCGGCTTGGCCTGGCGGGACGCATCGAGTTCTGCGGCTTCGTGGAGGACGTAGCGGGCCAGCTCGCCAACCTGGATGTTCTCGTCCACGCCTCGGTGATCCCGGAACCCTTTGGTCAGGTCGTCGTGGAGGGGATGGTCGCGGGACTTTCGGTGGTGGCGGCGGATGCGGGCGGTCCCGCGGAGGTCATCCGGCACGGCGCGACGGGCATGCTCTACCCCCCCGGGGACGTGGAAGCCCTTGCGGGGGTCCTGACGCAGCTCGCCGGGGATCCAGAGCTGCGGCGGCGGCTGGGTGAGGCGGGCAGGGCGAAGGGCAGGGAGTTCTCGCCTGAGGCCATCGCGCACCAGGTCATGGGTGTGTACCGGGGAGTTCTCGGAGGGGCGCGTGGGGAAGGTTCCTGGGATCCTCACGCTCTGCGGGTCCAGTGAGGGGGTCCGAGCCGGTGGGGGCCCGGGCCGGACGCCTCTTCCGCCCCGTCATCGACTTTGTCACGCAATCCAAATCGGTGCTGTGGACGAGCAGCGCACTCGCAACCGGGCAGCTCCTCTCCATCACCACCGCCCTCCTGACCTCCCGGCTCCTCGGACCGGCGGGAAAGGGTCTTGTGAATGCCGTCACGACATGGACGCAGCTTCTTTGCTGGGTGTCGATTCTCGGCCTGGGGAAAGCCGCCCAGGTTCGCATCGCGAGTTCATCGCCCCATGGTTCCGAGCGTGGCGAGGCGGCGCGGGTCTCACTGGGCAACGGATTGGCCTTCGCCCTCGTTGTGGGCGTCCCCGTTGCCCTGATCGGTGCGGTGACCGTCGCGCACCTCGTGGCCGGGCTCGCACCCGGTGCCGGGACGTTGGCGGTGTGGGCCATCGTCGCCATGCCGATTTCCTTGATGGCCCTCATCGTGTCGGCGGTCCAGATCGGCCTTGGCCGGCGCCACATCTTCAACCTGGCTCAGGTGGCGAGTCCGGCGGTGACGCTCGTGCTCACGCTCGTCTTCGTTGTGGTGTCCCACCTCACGCCTGGGCGGCTCGTGGCGGCGTTCATCATCGGTGCAATCGTCTCCTTGATCGCCGGTGCGTGGGGGTTGCCCTGGGGGACCGCAGCCCTCGAATTGCGGACGTTTCGCCAGGACCTCAAATTCGGGCTCCGGCTCCACGCCGCGGACCTCCTCGTCCTGACAAGTCTTCGTCTCGATGTGCTGGTCATGTCGGCGCTCTTTCCCGCGGTGCAGATCGGGCTCTATGGGGCTGCGAACAGCGCCCTGATGCCGGTGCTCATCTTGACGAGCGGCTCGTCGGCGTTGCTCACTGCGAAGGTGGCGAACATGGCAGCGTCGCGGGACCCCGACGTCCCCGTGCTGCACCTGCAAGCAGCAGCGGTCCTGCGCGAGGCTCGCAAGTACGCGCTCGTGTCCTTGGCGGGGGGCGTGGCGCTGGCCGCACTCTCTCCCGTGCTCGTGCGGGTTGTGCTCGGTTCGGCATACGGCCCTGCGGTCAAGCTGATCTGGATCCTCATGCCTGGGTACGTGTGCCTGGGGTTCTCCGCGATCGTCGCGGCCGGCGCGGAAGGGATGCGCCGCCCCTGGGTTGGGGTGGTGGGCGAGACTGCTTCCACCATTCTGACGCTCATCCTGCTCCCCGTCCTCCTGCCGCGCTTGGGCGCGGAGGGCGCCGCCATTGCCTCGACGGCAGCGTACGGCGTCGCCGCCGTTGCCTGTGCATACGGCCTGGTGACCATCAGTCGCCGGGGTAGGACCCACAAGGCCAAGGAAGAGGCGGTGGTATGAAAATTCTCGTCGCCCATTGCCTCCCGGCGCAGCGGAATGGGGGGGCGACGCGGCTCATGGGCTTCATGCACGACCAGCTGCACGGCAACGGGCATGACGTGACCTATCTCACGTCGGAGGACGTTCCTGGCTGGGTCCCACGACGCCTGAGGAGGTGGGTGTTTCCACTTCTCGTCTATGCGGCGGCACGGAAGGCGGCTCGCGGTGGCCACCCATTCGACGTGGTGAACGTCCACGAGCCGCATTCGGCAGTGATTGCCAGGCTCAGGGCGGGTACCGGGCACCCGGCAGTCGTGGTCATGAGTCACGGCCTCGAGGCCCGCGGGTGGGAGGTCGCACGCCGGCACGTGGGCATGGCCGGTCAAGGACCGTCGCTGCGGGAGCGGATCACCTATCCGCTTTTGGACCTGCCGCAGTCGCGGGCGGGGCTGCGGCACGCCGATCACGTGGTGTGCCTCAACCTCGAAAGCCGTACGTTCCTTCAGGAACGCATGGCGTTCGATCCATCCCGGATCACCGTGATCACCCCCGGTGCTGATCCATGCTTTGCAGCCGCATCCTCGAACCGGACCTGCCGGCCTGTCCGAAGGCTCTTGTTTGCGGGCACGTGGATCCCGCGGAAGGGAATAGCCGATCTGGTCGTCGCCCTCAGCAGGTTGGCGAGCGCCGGAAGGTGCTTTGAGCTGGTGGTACTGGGAGGAGGGCTCGGTCAGGACGCCGTGCGCGCGGCATTCCCCCCATCCCTTCGGTCCCGTGTCATGTGTGTGACGGCTTCCGATGATGAGGCCGCAGCGCGGGTCTTCGCCGGTGCCGACGCCTATGTGCTGCCGAGCCTGTTCGAAGGCACCCCGCTCACGCTCATCGAAGCGATGTGGAGTGGCCTGCCCATCGTGACGACGGCAACGTCAGGCATGAACGACGTCATCGAGGACGGCGTCACGGGACTCCTTGTCGCTCCGGCCTCCCCGGACGAGGTTGCCGCGGCCCTTGCCCGGCTTCAGGATGAGCCCGGTCACGCATTCCGGATGGGAAGCGCCGCTCGGGACCATGCGCAGGCCTCCTTCACCTGGAACGCCGCTGCCGAGTCCGTGGCGAGGGCCTACAAGGCCGCCGTCGACAGATCGAAGACGACGATGCATGCCCCGCCCGGCGCCGGCGCCGCAGATCTCCAGGCCGACTACGATCGGTGGCACGGGCAGTATGCCTCCGCGTCGGCGCTTGACACTCCTTGGCATGCACTGCTGCGACGGCACCTTGACCCTGCTCGGGACCTGGCAGGGAGGATCACCCTTGAAGTCGCCTGCGGTCGCGGCGACCTTGCCGCATGGTGCGTGCAGGCCTGCTCCCCTCCACCTCGGCTGCTCGCAGGCGATTTCTCGAAGGAGGCCGCCCGAATCACCGCCTCACGCCTCTGTGAGGAGGGGCTCTCCGGCCAGGCAATGCAAATGGACGCCCAGCGACTCCCCCTCCGCGATGGATCCGTCGACACGGTGATCTCGTGCGAGACCCTCGAGCATTTACCGAACCCAAAGGCAGCGCTTGCCGAGTTTGCCCGCGTCCTGTCTCCCGGCGGTCGTCTCTTCCTCACCACGCCGAACTATCTGGGCCCCACTGGGGCGTACCGCATCTATCTACGACTCGTGGGCCGGCGCTACTCCGAGGATGGCCAGCCCGTCAATCGGTTCCTTGTCGCGCCGCTGACTCGGCGATGGGTGCGTGACGCCGGGCTCATTGTCCGGCGTACCGATGGTCAAGGGCATTACGTCTTCTGGCCGGGAAGGAATCCCATCAAGTTGAGCCTCGCACCCCGGGTGCTCACGCCGTTCGCCCTCCATTCGCTCGTGGAGGCCCAGAAGCCCGAAGCGTCGAGCCCATGAGGCCCTTGGCGCACTTCATGCTGTGGTCCTTGCGTCTTGCCCACGCCGAAACGCAGACGACGGCGGCGGAACGGGATTGTCTGGTGCGGCACGCGTCAGGCTGCTCGACCATCGTGGAGATCGGCGTCTGGCACGGTGTCAACACTGCCCGGCTTCGGGAAGCGATGTCGGAGGACGGAACGCTCTGGGCAGTCGACCCCTTCTTTCCGGGGCGCCTTCGGGTCAGCCTCCAGCAGCTCGTTGCTCATCGCGAGGTCGCGGGCAGGGGAAGGGCCCGAGTGAGGTGGGTCCGCATGACGGGGGAGGAGGCCGCTCCCCTCGTCTCCTCAGAGGCCGCTGGGTCGGTCGAATTCGTCTTCATCGACGGCGATCACCGGTACGAGGTCGTGAAGCGGGAGTGGGAACTCTGGGCTCCCCGCGTCGCCGTCGGGGGCTGCGTGGCTCTCCATGACAGCAGATCGACGCCGGAGCGTGACCTGCGCGAGGCGGGCAGTTACCGGGCCACCGAAGACGTGGTCCTGCAGGATGCCCGCTTCGTGCTGGCCGAAGCCGTGGATTCTCTGACCGTGGTCCGGCGGGTGCCGGACTAGTCGACCCATGGGACTCTTGGGGCTCGTCAGGGAACCGACATGGCGGCGCCAACCCCTCGCGTGCGCCTGCAGGGTGGCGTCGAGCCTGGCACGGCGTCGTATCCCGCTCCTTCGTGAGCCCGCCGTCACGTTCGACGACGGACGATCGAGTGTCATCGCAGACCTGGGAACAAGTCTCGGACTCCGGTTGTTTCGGTACGGGATGCGCGACCCGGAGTTCGATCTGACGCGGCTGCTGCTGCATCCGGGGGAGGTATTTGTGGACGTCGGGGCCAACGTCGGGCTGTTCAGTCTCGTGGCGGCCGCAAGGGTCGGTTCGACTGGGCGTGTGCTGGCCTGCGAGCCCGCGCCCCGCATGCGAGCAATGGTTGAGCGCAATGCACGCCTCAATCACTTTCGCTGCATCGAGACGCATGGCGTCGCGGTAGCTGACTACACAGGATCGGCCGAGTTCGTGGTGTTCGAAGGGGATGGGAGTGGCATGAGCTCATTTCAGCCGGCGAACCTCGCCGGAGGTCAGGTGGAGGTCGTCGAGGTCACGACCCTTGACGACCTCATATCCGAGGAGGAGCGATCCCGCGTGGCGCTTCTCAAGATCGACGTGGAAGGAGCGGAGGGGAGCGTCCTTCGGGGAGGGAGACGACTCATCGACCACGTGCGGCCCGACGTGCTCATTGAAGTGGAGGCGGACCACTTGGCGAGGCAGGGAACATCGGTGGGAGAATTGCAGGAGTTCACCGACCGGGCGGGGTACGAGGCGTTCCGGGTCGCCTGGGATGAGTGTGGCAGTGTGGTCTTACACCACGAGGACGATTGGTGCCGCCATGCTCGTACGCCCAATCTCTTCCTCACGACGGATACGGCACGCGCGATCGCGGCAGGCGTGACATGTCGCTGAGGCAACGCTCGCCAGCCCGGGGACCTCGGGCCACCCGCCTCGATCGCTCCGTGCCGCTCGCGCATCGCGTCGCCCACAGATTCTGCGCGGCTGGCTGGCGAGGAAAGACGATCGTGTGGAAACTGGCCGAACGGTGGTCCGCCCCGGTGCACGCCGTTGTGTGGGTCGGCGGAGGCAGCCTGAGCATCGACCGGACGTACTCGCTGGACCGGGCTATCTACCAGGGGTTCTTCGAGAGTGCAGAGCTCCGACTCATCGCGAAGCTCGTCCGGCCGGGGGAGGCCTGCATCGACGTGGGCGCCAACCTCGGCCTGTACAGCGTCTTGTTTGCCGCACGCTCCGGGCACGGGCCGGTCATCTCCTTCGAACCCTCCCCGACGTTTCAAAGACTGCAGGAAAACCTGAGCCACGTCCCCTGCGCCACCGCCATCAACATGGGCGTCGGAGCCGAGGCGGGCTCACTCCCCCTTCACCTGGCAGACGGCGATGACCATGCCAACTTTCGTGAGGGCACCAGCGCCGACCACGTCGTAGATGTCATCACGCTGGACTCCGTACCGGCGATCCAGGATCTCCCGCAGATCGATTTCCTCAAGATCGACGTGGAAGGGTGGGAGCCCCAAGTCATGGCCGGCGCGAAAGGGTTGTGGGCCGGGCGCAAAGTCGGGATCGCCCTCATCGAGGTCAGCCCCATGTGGGGAGGGGTCGATTGTCTCCAGACGGTGGTCGACCTGGGCTACCAATGTTTCAGTCTGCTGCCGAAGAGACTGGCCGGCGGCCTGCGCTACGGCATGGAGGTCCTTCCCCTGGACGTCCGCAGTTTGCCGCCGCAGGGCAACGTATTGGTGGTCCGCCCCGACCGAATGGATCGCTTGGCGGTGCGGAGCAGCCGGTAATGGGTCTGCGCGAACTGGCTGGGGGGCGGGAGAAATGAATAGTCGGCGATTGAGGACATCCGTCGTCGGACCCCTCCGGAGGGTCGCCCGTCGTCTCGGGTACGACGTGGTCCGGTATGACGGCAAACTGGATGGGCAACCAGGTCACCCGTTCGATCCGGACTTCGGCGAAGATGAACGTGCCGTTTGGGACAGAGTATGCCCATTTACGATGACCTCTGCCGAGCGAGTCGCCGCCGTGTGCCGCGCCGTCAAGTACCTTGTAAGCAGCGGCATCGCAGGGGATATCGTCGAGTGCGGTGTGTGGCGAGGCGGCAGCATCATGGCGGCAGCCTTGACGCTCCTTCAGATGGGCGACACCGGACGGGACCTTTGGCTGTTCGACACGTTTGAGGGCATGACCGAACCGACGGAGAGAGACGTCTCATTCACTGGCATGAGTGCAAGCACCGAGTTGAAGGCCAGAAACGGTATTTGGTGCGATGCGACGCTCGACGACGTCGAACGGAATGTAGGCTCGACAGGATATGACCCCGGCCATGTTCATTTTGTCAAGGGCAGGGTCGAGGAGACCATTCCGGCGCAGTGCCCTGGCGCAATCTCACTGCTGCGGCTGGACACCGATTGGTACGAATCCACGAAGCACGAATTGGCGCATCTCTTTCCGAAGCTGGCCCGGGGTGGTGTCCTGATCATTGATGATTACGGACACTGGCGCGGCTCTCGGCAGGCAACGGACGAGTACTTTCAGGAAGCGGGAATTCAGGTGCTGCTCAACAAAGTGGATTACACAGGACGAATTTGCGTGAAGCCATAGGTAGGTAGTCGGCGCCGCACAGCAGGAGTTAGACGTCGTCCTCCCACCGTGGGATCAGGCTCAGGAGGCGCGCCTCGAGGCCCGAACCCGCCATGGAGCACACCACGTCGCAGTAGCCCCCCGAGGAACCGGCGCGAGCCCACGAGACGGCTCGTTCCGGGTCCTCGGTGGTACCGACGTACCTGCCGGTTGCGTCCAGGCAGACCAGGCGGCGATACCCTAGACGCTGTAACCAAGCCAGGTCGACTCCCGGGGCATGCTGGAGAAGCCGGGGCTCAAGCTCGAAATACACGATGGGGCTACCGATCCGCAGGACGGTTTCGGCGCCTCGCAGGACCTCCATGTCGTACCCATCAGTGTCCACCTTGATGAGGCTTGCGCGTCCCCGATGCTGCATGACATGGTCCAGCGTGCGGATCTTGACCAGCTGCCTGCCGAGGAACTCGAATCCGCAGTAGCGTCGGTTGACGACCGACGCCGTCGTGGTGTTGTTGTGAAGCCACGCGGTGCCCGGGCAGCGCCCAAGGGCGAGGGGGACGATCTCCGTGTGATGGAATCCGGCGCTGTTCAAGTTGTGGCGCAGGTAGGGGAGGTAGCGAACAGACGGCTCGATGGCAATGGCCCGGGCCGTCGGTCGGGCAGCGAGCATCTGGAGAAGGCTTGCCCCGACGTTGCCGCCGATGTCGACGACGCAGGCCGTCTCGTCCAACAGGCCGGCCACGTCGCGCAGCGCTCGGGTCCACCCTGCCCCCGCGGCTACCTGCGCGCCGATCCAGCTTCCGGCCGGATACACGAAGCGGCTCCCCAGATACGTTGTGACGCGCTCGGGCTCCTTCGCCGCGTCGCCGACCCGGGCAGGCGGTGACAGCATGAGCTGGGGCCCGCCTGGCCCCAGCTCATGACCGTCTTGATCGCCTCCGTGTTGGGGCACGTGGCTAGGCTACGCCCACCACTTGTGCCACATGGCGCTGTTCTCGCCGATGACGAACGTGTCGATGCGGTTGGGACCCCACGAGACGGCAGCCGGACCGCCCGCGCACCCCCCGCCGAGGTTCTCGAAACCTTGCCAGGCCGAGCCGTCCCACCACTTGTGCCACATGGCGCTGTTGGTGCCGATGACGAACGTGTCGATGCGGTTGGCGGCCCACGAGGAGGCACCGATGCCTCCAATGTCCGCGACGCAGAGTCCGCCCAGGTTCTCGAAACCGTGCCAGGCCGAGCCGTCCCACCACTTGTGCCACATGGCGCTGTTCTCGCCGATGACGAATGTGTCGATGCGGTTGGCGCCCCACGAGACCGCGGCGGGGCCTCCCGTGCACACCCCACCCAGGCTCTCCCAGCCGCTCCAAGACCCATTCCACCACTTGTGCCACAGGGCGCGGTCGGTTCCGATCACAAAGATGTCCAGCCGGTTTGGGGCCCACGAAGCGGCGGCCACCTCGTGGCCCATGCATGTCCCGCCGAGGTTCTCGAAACCGTGCCAGGCCGATCCGTCCCACCACTTGTGCCAAACGGCCCGGTCTGTGCCAATGACGAAGGTGTCGATGCGGTTGGGGCCCCAGGAGACGGCGGCAGGGCCTCCCATGCACGTCCCGCCCAGGTCCTCGAAACCGTGCCAGGCCGAGCCGTCCCACCACTTGTGCCACATTGCGCTGTTCGTGCCGATGACGAATGCGTCCAGCCGGTTCGCGCTCCACGATGAGACTGCGGGCCCGCCAGTGCAGACTCCACCCAGATTCTCAAAATTGCTCCACGCCACGACGGTGCCTCCCTGTCGAGAAGATCAGTGCTCTAGATGCGAGTGTCGAGGTCTACTTGACGCCTAGCGATCCAGGCCACATCGACGTGTCACTTCATTGGCTGCCCTCCGATCACTTGGGTGTCATGGTCCAAGAGCTTTAGTCGAAACAGGAGGTTACTCCTGGAAGTATGTTTCAACAAGACCGCGCGTTTGTTCGGTTGATGGGGTTGCGCGGTATTGGTGGTCGAAGTGGAGGGGCGGCCGCTGGAAACCTTATTTGTGTGAAAAGGAACGATATTGAGCCCTAAAGACACAAAGAAGGTTCTCGGCCCTCTCCACCGCCCCAGCGGAAAAGGCGGTTCAGCGTCAGACGGGCGTCCTGAACTCGATGTTCGACCACGCTCGGTGAGCAACCGGGCGAGGGACGTTCCGGCATCGCTTCGGGTGTGGCGGGTTCACCCATGCTGGGAGGGGGATTAGGCTCCGTCCTTCCGATTACACGGGGCGATTACACGCTGCGAATTCGCGTGCATCAATAGTTAGGTCTTCCAAAGGACAGCATTTAACGGAAGACCCAGAATTCGCTGCCCGGGGACCCTTCCGACCAGCCGAGCCAGCTCGCCGAGGGCTGGCAGTCCAACGATGACTCGCATGGCCTTGGCAAGCGAGTAGAACCGCGTGTCCGGGGAAAGGGCCTCGAATCTCTTCACACGTCCAATGAACCACGCTGGTAGGAAGTGATCTCCCCCAAGGCCGGAGGCCTCGATGGCATGCTTCCACGCATGCCACGTGATGGGATCCTCCTTGATGAGGCTGTTGCGGTCGTGGTGGAGTCGCGAGCCAAGTCGCTTCGCGGCTCCTTCGACGGGCTCGTTAACCACGATCGCGCGCCCACCCCGGCGTAGGACTCTGGCAACTTCCTTCAATGCTTCGGTGAGGTTGGGCGCGTGGTGAAGGGAGGCGCTCACGATGACGAGGTCTAGCGACTCGTCCAAGAACGGCAGTTGGCTGCTCATGTCCGCCAGGACGCGAGTGACGAAGTCCCGACTCTCGACGTCCTGGGGCACATGGAAGAATATGTTGAGCGCGTACGCCGACGAACAGAGATCCTTGATCATTCTGAGCTTGTGATGGGTTCGCTCCGAGCCGATTTCAAGGACGTCGAGGCCGGCATCGATCTGTGACCTGGCCAAAGCCTCCAGGTAGGCGGATGTTGTTTGCTGGTAGTACTGGACGGGCTTGTGACGCGAGCGAGCCATGAGCTCCGCGGGGCCTTCGGCTGGTCTGGCCATAAGCTTGACCGAGCCCAAGCCCGCACCGATGTCCACGTGGTTTTCTGCCGCGAGTCCCTTGAGCTCTGTTGCCACCTCCCGCGTGGGCGTGAGGAGGAAATCGAATATACCCTCGCTCTGGGGGACGAATGCGCGGCAGTCTGGGCAGGTGAGTCCGTCGGGAGATGGATCCAGGCGTGTCATGCAGGCGGTGCAGCAAAGTGCCCGTGTTGAGCGCATGGAATAGCTTACAACAGATGGCTCGCCGCGCGTGACGAGTTCGATGCGATGCTTAGCAATCGGAAGGGGCGGAATATCCGGCGTAACGTTCATCGAACGGTGCTATGGAAGACCGCCATTGTGCGACGAGTTCGTTGCCACACCTGCGCGGGAACGGTGCTGCTGGAATCAACTGAAAGGTCTGTTGAAATTGCAGCCCTCCTCGAGACGCCGGCCCTAGACTCGCGCAGGACGTAACCCTCACAAGACCAGGAAGGCAAGGCGGCGCTCGTTGCACCGTCCACCCAGCCGTGCCATTCGTTACGGCGGTTCTCCTCGACCTCGGCCCGGGCCGCCAAGGGCTCGCTCGAAGGCCTCCGCCACGGCCGGCGGCAGGGTGGTGATGCTGTTGTTCATGAGCCCGAGCACGGTGGATCGGATCTCGGGCTGCGCCAGGTCGCAGACCTGCCCGATGCGCTCGTAGACCGCCTCGAGGGTGGAGCCGCACCAGGCCCGGAAGATGAGCCGCCAGAGATCGCCGGCGGGGAGCTCGCCGGGTGCCGGGCGGCTCACCGCAACCTGCTCGGCTTCGTGAGCCATCAGTTGCGCCCGACGCTGACGGCCAGGGCGCTGCGGTCGGCCGTGATGCCGGCAACCAGCACGGACTCGTAGGGAAGGGCACGGCGCAACAGCGCCTTCGCACACGGGATGCAGAGGTCCGGGCGCAGGTCCCTCTCGGCCGGGTGGCCGCATCTGGTGCAGGCCCGAACGGGGGCGTTCACTGCTCCACCTCGAACAGGCCCGCCAGCTCCTCGACGGCGCGCCGGCACTCCTGGGGGGTCCCGTGCAGCCGGAGCTTCATGGCCCGACCCCCTTCGCCGCCCCCACGGTCGGGTTCCTCCATAGGACGAGGATCCGGCCGGAGCAGTGCTCGCGCCGCAGCCGGTCCAGGGCCTCCGGGACTCCCCGGGGACTATGCCGCAGGAGCTCGGTAGCGTCGTGGACGTCCACCCTGCGAACCACCGGCGGCGTCACGGCCGGTCCTGCTTATCGGAGCCACCCTGACCCTGTGGAACGGCCGTCAGGACCTCCATCGCCCTGGAGGCTCCGGTGAGGGCGTAGCCCACCTCGCCCAGGCCCTTGGCGAGGCCCGCCATGTCGTCGGCGTCGGGGAGCAGGCATCCCCGGTGGGCCAGCCAGTCCAGGTGATCCGACAACGCCAGCGCAGCCCGTGCCACGGCCCGGCCTGCGTCGGTCGCCTCCCCCATGGGCGAGGCCGGGGGCCCGGACAGGTGCGGGCCCTCATGGCCCGCCTCCCGGCGGCACTCGGTGAGGTAGGGCCCGCCGCCCCAGTCCTCGGTGACGTCGTGCCTGCACTGGCGCAGGCATCCTTCGACGTCGTGGCAGCCCCGGAGCAGGCCTGCCGCGGCGTCACGGAGGGCCTGGGACTTCTCCGCCACGTACTGGCGGCTGGGACGTCCGCCGCAGAGGGCCCGACGGATCTGCCCCAGAACGTCGTCACAGGAGGCGAACAGGTCTCGGATGTGCTCCCGGTACTCCCCGTAGGGACCGGGCGCGAGGGCAGGAGTCGACGTTGGGCTGCAGCTCCGCGCCGCGGTCTGGACAGCGCTGGGCGAGGGAGACGCCTCGGGAGACGTCCGTCGGTCGTCGCCGGCAGGCTCGGGGCCGCGAGCGATGAGGGGTAGTGTCGAATCAAGTCTTTCCCGCAGATCAGGGCGAACGCGAAGACCAGTCGCACCCAAACAACGGTCAGCATGTGCCCGCTCCCTTCCTCATCGCTTGCGCCTGGTCAGCCAGAGCACGAGGGCTACGAACAGGAGCCGGCTCTTCTCGGTCCGGAGAAAGCGGTGAGCCGGGAGACGGCAGAGATCAACAGCACCAGGACGATGACTACGGCCCACGGTCCGAGGCCGACGATGGTCCTCAGGCCGGTCAGTAGATGTAGGCCTGCAACGTCGGGCCACTTGGCTAGGCATGTCCCGTTTGGGCCTCCGCTCGACTTGGCCGACGCATCTCGAATCGAGAGCGAGAGTAGCAGGCATCCATTCCCATGGCAAGAATTATTCTACCTAAAGAAATCCTCTGTAACCCCTTAAACACGCCGAGACGGCACGATGAAGAGTGCCTAGCCGTCCCTCGGAGCCGGGGCCGGGCTGGCCGGGTGGAATAATTTTTGACGGCTGGGAATAGAGACCGGTAGGGTTGTGACTACAATCGGCCCGTCATAAGGAGGCGAGCATGCAACTCACGATCGTGAGCGGGGGACCTATTCACTGCCATCCGAGAACGTGCCCGACCATTTATAAGACGGACCGCGGAACTATCGTCGTCCAGGGGACGTCCGTGACAGACGACTGCGGCATAGAGGTCCCGGCCGACGAGGCTTTGGTGGAGGTCCCGGTCGCACTTCTCGCGACTCTGCCCGACCTCTCCTCCTAGTCAGGCGTGCTGGACATCTCTCCCCTGTGAGCGAGGCCTTAGGCTGCGCGGGGCAGTCGCGGTGGGCCACAGCGCAGCGGCTCATCCTCGCGGGCAGGAAGGAGCCTTTTGTGGATCTAGCAGAGTTCGATCAACTGTTTGACGGCTTCGAGCACTACGCGTTTCGACTGGAAACACTGCCTGTTTATCGGGTAGACGAGGAAGCTCATTTTCTCGACTCCTATTTGTCTGGCGATCCCCTGCCTCCTGACGGACACGGGCAAGAGTGGGCTGAGTTCGTTCGGAATTGCGAGGCCAACTCGAAGTACGTCGAGCGAGTCCATCTCCTGCCTCCAGTGCTTACGCCCTATCTCCGGTACGAGATCGAGTGGGGCTATACATATGGGGCGGCGGCGGGTGAGCGGATCTTCCTGCTCTTGCCCGATGCACCAGCGGAGGTTCTCGAAGTCGCCACCGAGGATTTCTGGTTGTTCGATGGTGATGAGGGGGTCAGGATGCTGTATGAGTCCGATGGTCAGTTCGTTGGCGTTGAGAAGATACCTGAACCGGATCTAGAGCGCGCCCGTCAGGTTCGGGAACTCGTCCTTCAAGCGAGTATCCCGCTTCGGACATACTTGGCCGGTTTCCGAAGCTCCTGATCCTCGGCATGGCTGGGAGCCCGGAATCCAACGCCTACGAACGGGCCAAGATCGAACTCGGAGGTCTTGTTCGCAAACTCCGTTCTGAGGCGGGCGTCACTGGATCCGCGCTTGCGAAAGCCTCGGGCTTTAGCCAGTCGAAAATATCGAAAATCGAGACTGGTCGTATCGCTGCTTCACTGCGCGATATAGAGATAATCGCCACCACCCTTCATCTTCCCGCGCAGGTGGCGGCAGAGCTACTCGAGCGAGCCGACGCCCTACAGACCGATGTCTCGAGCTGGCGACTATTGCTCCGCGAAGGGTTGGCCCAAGGGCAGCGGGATATCCGGGAGGTAGAGCGTCAGCATGATCGGCAACGGGTATTCCAGACCGGGGTGGTCCCTGGTCTTCTACAAACTCCAGAGTATGCCCGCAACCTGATGATGACATATCCCGAAGCTGCAGAAGGCGACATTGCCCGGGCGATCTCGGAGCGTGTTACCAGACAATCGGTCCTGTATGATCCATCCAAGAACTTTGATTTCGTGCTCCTGGAATCTGTACTCTACAATCGCTTTGGGTCCCCCGCCGTAATGCGGGCGCAGGTCGATTGGCTTCGCATTGCGTCCTCGATTGACCAGGTGAGGTTTGGCATCATTCCACTTGGTTCCGATCTTCCGGTCGTTCCACTCAATCCATTCGTGATCTTCGGGGACGACCTCGTAATAGTGGAGACGATGACAGCGGAGATGAGCATCACCTCGCCATCGTCGTTACGTGTCTACATGCAAATGTTTGATGACTTGTCCAAGAAAGCGAAGCGCGGAGATCTGTTGTTACGTGTACTCGATCACGCTGCCAAGTTCTATTCCGAAATGACCAAATAGAAAACGGTAGGACGGTAGAGTGTTCTCCGCTCCACCGCTACTTGCCAGCATCGCCGTAGTTGAAGACGCCACCTTTGGACTCGGCCAGCCAGTATCCCTTGCCGTCAGGTGTGAGGCCATCGCGGCGTGCCGAGCTCAGCGGCAAGCACATTCACCGCAGACAAGACCGCCGGGCTCGATCGATACGATTCATCGAACTCTACGATGTCCGGTCCCCTAGACCGGATGGCCGTGAAGACCGCGTCTGGCTCGGCTCCTGCAAAGGAGTAGAGGCCCTGGGCAGGGTCGCCGGCGTACGTGATTCGAGGGGCTCCTACGGCTTGGACCATCTGTAACTGCATGACCGTCAGGTCTTGGACCTCGTCGACAATCACCATCCCAAAATGCGCCTGATAAAGGTCTCGCACCTGGGGAATGGTTAATAGGCGAGCGGCATGCCGGAGCAGATCGTCGTAGTCCAGTCGAGACTCTTCTCGGAGGCGCTGCTCAAACGCGATGGCCCCAGGGTGTCCGCTTGCTACGAGACGGTCCATCACAACGTCGTCGGGAACAGCCTCCCGCTTGGCATGCCTCAGCGCGGCGTCAAAAGCGTCGGTGTCAGCCCAGCCGATTCCTAGTTCGGCCTTCGTTCGCGCGAGCCAAGCTCTCTCCGGGAAGACCACGTCCGGGGGCAGACCGATCTGGGCACCGTGGGCCCGCAGCAGTCGGCCTGCGAGCCTGTGGAAGTTGGTGACCCTCACCTTCTCACGCCACCCTGGGCCCATGACGGCGCGTATTCGAGAGGCGAGGTTCGCCTTGGTTTTGTTGGAGAACGTCACCGCCAACACCTTGCGGGGGGGACGCACGTCGCCGCGGGAGCAGACGGCTGCCGCCCGCGTGGCAAGGGCCTCCGTCTTGCCACACCCGGCGGGCGCGAGGACGAGGACGCCTGTGATGGTAGGTCGGCTAGGTATGCCTGCTTCGTCGTCGGAACCCGGACGGAGCCTGTCACGAACAAATCAGGGTCAGGAGCCTGTAGATGGAGCCGATCGCAGTCATCACCTGGGAGATGGCGATAGCCGCTTGCGTCTTGTGCTTGCGGCAAAGGCGAGTGACCAGGTCGGCGTTCAGATGTTGGATGGTGGCGACACCGCAGGCGTTTAGGATCCCCTGCTCGGAATACACCCCGGCGCGACACAGCACACCGACGACGCGCTCAACCCTCAGGGCATCCACGGACTCCGCCTCAAGATCGGGCGCGCTCTCCACAATCCCGGCAGTTTCAAGAGCGGCATAGGCCACGCCGAGCTCCGCAGCCCAGACGCGTGCATGACTAGAGTCGACGAGGCCGTAGACCGGCAAGTCGAATCCGGGTCTGCCGAACAAGGTGTTGGCAGTGGAGAAGAGGTTGGCACCGTCGAGCTCAAAGACGGCCACGCCCGCCCGGTCGAAGTTCTGTCCGAGGAGCTCGGCTGCCCGGACCAGGACGATCCGATCCGATGGACCCTCCACCAGGACGATGCGCTTGGCTGTCAGCGGCTCGATCATTCGATCACCCCAGTGTCGGGTCATGACCTCCAGATCGGCGAACTGTGTCCCCGGGGGCAACTGCCGGACGCGGCGGTCCGCGCCGAAAGCTGCTATGTCCAGCGGGTTCATCCGCCTCACAATGGCGCTTGAATGCGTGGCAATCACTCGCTGGCCGGGGCTGCGCCTGATGATCGCGCCCACTGCCCGCTGCGCCGTGACGTGGAGGTGCGTTTCAGGCTCATCGATCCCTACGATCTGAGCATGTTGATGTGATAACCCAATGAGCGCCAAAACGCTTAGGGCACGGACGCCGTCGCTCTGCTCGGCGAGGGGGGCCATGTGCTCTCCGTCCCGGATTGTTACGGAGACCCCGGCCAGTGGGTCATCGAAGAGATCCACAGCCGAGGCCACGCCGACGTCGCTAACCCCCACGGGCTGGGGCAGGGCATCAGTGAGTGCTGACGCCAGGGTTGCCCTGAAGTCAGCGTGTGACCACTGAAGAAGCGAGAGCCGCCCGATAGCTGTCCCGCGCTGCATCGAAGGCGGGCGCGTCCGTGGAGAGATCGAGACTTGAGAGCAGGTCGTGGGCGGCACCGCCCGACCCGGTGCCCAGTTCCCTGATGAGCCGAGCGAGTTGCCGGAACGTATCTCCACCCGATGACCTCAAGCTGGGCGCGGCTGATATTCCGATTGTGGCCGCTATGCGGGAAGCGGCGCTCGACAACAACCACCGACGGGTCTTCTGCTTCGATCCTGGCTTCTAAACGGATCGTGAGGGTCTCCGGCGGACCAACATCGATCTCGTCGGGAAATGCGGCGCGTTCGTCATCCGAGAAGGCGTCGAATGCCACTTCGAACTCGAGTTGCTCGTCAGCGGATGTGAGGTCTCGCGGCTGCACCGCCGTGGACAGTGCGGGCCGGGAACGCCTATGCACAAGTGAACACCACGGAGGACGCTGCTCTTGCCGGAGTCGTTGGGTCCCACCAATACGATGTGGTCCCGGGCCTCCAGGTGGCCGTCTTGGAGCCGCCGGTAGTTCTTCCACTGGACCGAGCGGATCTTCACGGGCTTGCGTTCTTGCTTCGGGTGGTGACCACATCTCCGCCTTCAGGCCCAGGACCTACGAATCACTAAAAGAGACAATAACTCCTAACTGCCGCATTGAACGGTCGTCCCTACTCGGTGACCTTCGGGTGCCCAACTATGGCATTGGTCAGCCAGACGAGATGGCGCCGGCCGTCGATGCAGTACCAGAGCCGGCCGCCGCCGGTCACCTCGTACCGCCACTGCTCCAGCAGTTCGCCGTTGACCCGCCGGGCTCCGAGGCTTCCCTTAAGCCGTCGGCTAGGCCCAGTACCGTTTACTTAACCGGGATCGCCCGGGACGTTCGAGGCTCAGGATGAGCCGGCCCCCCAGCCGACCCCCGATCGAGGGTACGTCTGGCAGGAAACAGCCTGCAATGAGCCTGTTGCGAATCACTCAGGCGACCGTGCCCACCCACTCGGCGCCGTTTTTTCGAGGGGGTGGTGCCGGGCGTGGGCGCAACGTTCACGATCCCGCTTCGTTCTCACGGAGCGTGGTCTTCCAGGCTTCAGAGCGCCCACCCTAAGACCGAATCGTCCAGTTTCCCATGGGCCTGACTCTATCTTTGAGTATGGAATGGCGTAGAGCGCCGCTTTGTACTCAAAGAATGCCAGCGGGTCGTCGCTC
>WNFC01002119.1_pt1 | contig 31976 bp, 32 predicted proteins | sample 5400541 | NCBI WGS metagenome assembly WNFC01 (sample SAMN13153342, study PRJNA577476) | soil metagenome | isolation source: 120 cm saprolite under Douglas fir tree site 2 hole 2 replicate 1 | place: USA:California | collected 2015-04-18
ACCTCCCGTCCTTGATCGAGCGCGAAGCGTGCGGTGATGAGCGAACCCGAGCGCGCGGCGGCTTCAACCACCAGGATGCCGAGCGACAGGCCGGAGATGATCCGGTTGCGGCGAGGAAAGTCCCGCGGCCTTGGCAGCTTACCAACCGGTTGCTCGGCGATCACGGCACCGTGCTCGACGATGGCCTCATAGAGCTCCTGGTTCTCCGGCGGATAGACGACGTCGACGCCGCCGGCGAGAACGGCAATGGTGCCGCTCGCCAGCGCGCCGAGATGCGCCGCCGCGTCGATCCCGCGCGCCAGCCCGGAGGTCACCACGAAGCCATTGCGGCCGAGCTCGCTTGCCATGTCGCGTGCGAGGCGCCGCCCGTTGGCCGATGCGTTGCGCGCGCCGACGACCGCGATGGCGCGACGATTGAGCAGCGCCGGATCGCCCCTGACGGCGAGAAGCGGCGGAGCATCGTCGATCGTGGCGAGGACAGGGGGATAATCCGGTTCGCCCCAGGCGAGAAGCGTGGCGCCGACCTTGGCGAGATCGGCCAGCTCGCGCTCGGCTTGCGCTCGCGGGAACAGCGTCAACGGCGCCCGCCTGCCGCCGCGGTTGGCAAGTTCCGGCAATTTCTCGAGTGCCGCACTCGCCGATCCGAACCGGCGCAGGAGCTGATAAAAGGTGACGGGCCCGACATTCTGCCCGACATTCTCGCTGCGGATCAGGCGCAGCCAGTCGAGACGTTCGGCCGGATTGAGTTGTCGCGGGGGCATCAATCCGACCCTACGGTACTTGTCGGGTCAATTAAAGCTCAGAGTTGTAGGACGGCATCGACGCTCAACTCGCCGGCGGCAACGAAATCGATTTAACTGGGCCGCTGTGCCGTCTAGAACGAGCCGAATGCCGTGGCACCGTGAAAGACGGCGAGGGGGGAGATGCGGCATAATGCGCGATCAAGCGCTCCTGACTGACCTCGACCGACCTGACGCTGCGGCGCTGTCTCCATGGCGGGTCGCCGTTGCCTCGCTGCTCCTCATATTCATCGGTTGGGGTGCGCCCTACCTGGTGGCGGTCGCGCTGAAACCAATGGCCGCCGACCTCGGCGCCGAGCGTTCGGTCCCATCGCTGGCCAGCGCTCTCGCTTATTTCGGCAGCGGCATCGGCGGCATCTTCATGGGCTGGTGGGCCGACCGCGGCGGCGCGCTGTGGCCCGCCTTGTTCGGCTCGCTGATGATCGGCCTTGGTGCGATGGTCGCCAGCGGCGGCAGCGAGTGGCAGCTTTACCTCGGTTACGGGCTGATGATCGGGTTGCTCGGCAATGCCGGGATCTTCGCTCCGCTGATGGCCAATACCAGCCGCCTCTTCACCCGCCAGCGCGGCACCGCGCTCGCCCTCGTCGCCAGCGGCCAACAGATTGCCGGCGCCGTCTGGCCGCCGGTCTTCCGTTACGGCGTCGATGCGGCGGGCTGGCGCGCGGCGCTGTTTCTCTACGGCGTCTTTGCCCTCGTCATGATGCCGCCGCTTTGCCTCATGCTGCGCCGACGCCTGGCGGCGCAGACGCCGGAGCCGCCCGTCCTCGGGGTGCCGCACGGCGCCACGTCGTCGCGTTGTGCAGCGATCTCGGCTATCCCGCCGCCCGCGGCGCCGAAATGTTGTCGCTTCTGCTCGTCGCCGCCTTCATGAGCCGGATGTTCTGGGGCCGTCTCTCGGATCGCATCGGCGGGCTGAGAACGGTGCTGATCAGCTCCTTCGCCCAGGCGGCGTTCCTCGCGCTTTACCTCGTCGTCGAGAATCTTGTCGGACTCTATGTCGTGTCGGCTGCTTTCGGTCTCGGCTTCGGCGGCATTATCCCGAGTTACGTGCTGGCGATTCGCGAGCACTTCGCTTCCGGCGAGGTTGGCTGGCGCATCGGTACGGTGCTGCTGTTCGGTCTTACCGGCATGGCGCTCGGCGGCTGGCTGGGCGGCTATCTTTACGACTGGTTTGGCTTCTATCAGCCGGCCTTTGCCGTCGGCGTCGCCTTCAACCTTGCCAACCTGGCGCTGATCGGCGGTCTGGTCATCCTCGGGCTGCCGCCGCGCCGCAAGCTGGCCCAAGTGCCAGCATGACCCGTGCGATAGCCCGCATAAGTTCGTCCGCTGCTTCCCGGAGATCTTCGATCGTCTCAGGCTCGGGATTTACCGCAGCCGCGTCGAGAGCATCAACGAAGGGCTCTATGCGTCCGACAACCCGCTCGTGGAGAGAGGGATCCAAGCTCAAAGCCATGATACCGCTCCATCTCGGTGACCGCGCAAGGAGCGATGAAAGATTCGTGCCAACACGATCCTCTGATCCGCCAAGTCAAGAAAGCGTTGGATCCGGCCAGTTCCGAAGCCGTGAACGCTGGGTCGATTGTCTGCAGCGAGTGCGCCGCGGCGTCACGAATGCGGCAGAGCGCTCAAAATATAGACTAGTTTGCACTGAATCCGAACGCGGACTCCGGGTCAGCCTTTGCTCAGCTTGATCTTGCTTTCCTCGCCGCGCAGCAGGCGGCGGATATTGCCGTGGTGCCGCAGGACGACGAGCACGGCGATGAGCGCGATCAACTCGGTGCGCTGCGGGTCGTGGGTGACGAGCCAGCCATAGATCGGCGCGGCGATGCAGCCGGCAAGCGCGGCGAGCGACGAATAACGAAATGTGGCGGCGACCACGAGCCAGGTCGCAACGGCAAGCAGGCCGACCTGCCAGGCGATGGCGAGGAGCACGCCGCCCGCCGTCGCCACGCCCTTGCCGCCTTTGAAGCCGAGCCAGACCGGAAAGAGATGGCCGAGAAAGACGCAGGCGCCGGCAATCACCGCCATGTCGGGGCCGAATTGGCTGCCGACCAGCACAGCGAACGCGCCCTTGGCGCCGTCGAGCAGCAAGGTCAGCAGCGCCAGCATCTTGTTGCCGGTCCGCAGGACGTTGGTCGCCCCGATATTGCCGGAGCCGATGGCGCGGATATCGCCATAGCCGGCGAGCCGCGTCAGCACCAAGCCAAACGGGATCGAGCCGATCAGATAGGCGATCACCGCCGCGGCGAGGAACGGCCAGGTGAAGGAGAAGTCGCCGAGCGGGTGGGGCATAGGAGCTCGCGGGGCAGGAGTGCCGCCAGCCTATACCGGCGCCGGTGCCAGCGGGAGGGACATCGCATACGCGATATCGGATGGTTGCCGCGGCTCCGCTACTGATGCGACCGGGCGGATATATCCGTTTTGTTCTTGATATATTTCTAATATGGTTATATCTTCCGGATAAATCGGAATACCGGAGGTTTCAGTGTGCTCAAGGATCTCGCGTTGGAACAGGATGCGGATCAGTCGCTGCGGGGCCATTTCGGGAACGTGCCGGAATTGCATGGTTGCGACGGAAGGCAAGACGTTTGAGGGTGGTCGGCAATCTTCTATTATTAGGAGAGCTCCAACTAGGAAACCACTACCGTGCTCCTGTATTTTTCTTGTTATTAACAGGAGCGGCGAAAGGAAGTTTCGCTATTCGGGGGCCCCCCGCCAACGGCAAGCGGGGTTATTAGGTGGCGATCAGCGCGGCGACTCCGGGCCGGCTGTCGGATGCGCGCTGCGGCGCCAGCAGCGCAATGAGGAGGTCGCGGACCAGACGGGCGGTGCGCAGATTCTCGTCGAGCTCGGGAATGTATTCGACGATCTCGATGGCGGCGAGATCGGGCCTCAGGCCCAGGCCGGCAAGGGCGTGCAGCATCTCGTCGCGGCGCAAGCCGTTTTCGGTCTTGAGGCCGATGCCCGGCGCGTCCTCGGGCTCGAAGCCATCGAGGTCGATGGTGAGGCCGAAGCCTGCCGTACCGGTCGTGGCGATGGTCAACGCCTCGGCGAGCACCGCCTCGAGGCCGCGGCGGCGCAACTCGTCCATCTCGACGATGCGCACGCCGAGGCGGCGCAGCAATGTCATCTCGCCCTCCTCATAGGAGCGCGCGCCGATATAGCAGAGATGTTCCGGCCGCACGGCGTTGCCGCCGATCGCTCGAAAAGAAGGCGCGCCGTGGCCGAGCAGGACCGCCGCGCTCATGCCATGGGGATTCATCGAGGGCGAGGTTGCCGGCGTGTGCGCGTCGAGATGTGCATCGAACCAGATGAGGCCGATCGGCGCCTTGAGGCTGCTTGCGACGCCGCCCCAGGTGCCGATGGCGCCGGCATGGTCGCCGCCGAGCACCACGGGGAGGTGTCGCTTCGCCAACGCGCCCGAGACGGCCGCGGCGAGATCGGCGTTATGCGCAGCGACGAGGCGAAAGATCTCGCAACGGTCCGGCGCGGGACTGCCGCGCCAGCGCCGCGCCGGCTCGATCATCGCGTCCCATGCGGCGGCGATGTCGGCATCGTTCAACCAGCGCGCCAGACCGAGATCGCGCAGCGCGCCCGGGCCATCTTCGGTCGCGCGAAATCCGGCGCCCCATCCCGATGCGGCGCCGATCAGCGAGATTTTCCGCATGGCTCAGTCTTTCGCTTGATAGACGACCCGGCCGCCGACAACGGTCATCACCGCACTGCCCTGCACGGGGCGGCCATCGAAGGGGGAATTCTTCGACTTCGAATGGAAGCCGCTCTCGGCAATCTGCCAAGGGTGCTCGAGATCGAAGACGACGAGATCGGCCGGGGCGCCGACGGCGAGCCGGCCGGCCGGCAGGCGGAGAATGTCGGCAGGGGCACAGGTAAGCGCACGCAGCAAGCTTATCAATGGCAGATGACCGTTGTGATACAGCTCGAGCGACAAGGGCAGCAAAGTTTCGAGCCCGATGATGCCGCTCGCCGCCGAAGCGAAGGGGAGGCGCTTCGAATCCTGGTCGTGCGGTGCGTGGTCGCTGGCGATCGCGTCGATCGTGCCGTCGCGCAAGCCTTCGACAACGGCGCGGCGGTCCCACTCGCTGCGCAACGGCGGCGACAGCTTGGCGAAAGTGCGATACTCGCCGACCGCCGTCTCGTTGAGCGCGAAATAGGGCGGCGCCGTATCGCAGGTGACGGGCAGACGGCGCTGCTTGGCGCCACGGATCGCCTCGATCGCCGCCGCCGTCGAGACATGCGCGACGTGATAGCGGGCACCGGTGATCTCGACCAGACGCAAATCGCGTTCGACCATCATTACCTCCGCCGCCGGGCTGATGCCCGGCAGGCCGAGACGGGTCGCCATCTCGCCCTCGTTCATCGCGCCGCCGGCGGTCAGACTCGGCTCTTCGGGGTGCTGGATGACCAAGAGATCGAAGGTACGCGCATAGGACAGCGCACGGCGCATCACCAGCGCGTCGGCGATGGCGGTCGTCGCATCGGTGAAGGCGAGCGCGCCGGCCTCGGCGAGCAGCCCCATCTCGGTAAGCTCGCGGCCCTTCAGCCCCTTGGTGGCGGCGGCGTAGGTGTGGATGTTGACGATGCCGATATCGCGCGCGCGCCGGGCGACGAAATCGACCAGCGCGACGTCGTCGATCGGCGGCGCGGTGTTGGGCAGTGCCGCCATCGTGGTGACGCCGCCGGCCGCCGCCGCGTGACTCGCCGAGACCATGTTCTCCATGTGCTCGGCGCCGGGCTCGCGCAGCTGCACCCGCATGTCGACGATGCCGGGGGCGAGGCAACGACCGCCGCAATCGACAATCGTTGCATTCTTGGGCGGGTCGGCGCCGGCATCCGGCCCGAGCGCCGCAATAGTGCCATCGACGACGAGGACAGCGCCGTGCTCGTCACGCAAGCTCGCGGGATCGAGCAGACGGGCGTTGCGGAAGAGTGTGGCGCTCACGGAATGGGTGGCCCGTTGTCGAGGTCGCGCGTCAGGAGCTCGAGGCACGCCATGCGTACCGCGACGCCCATCTCCACCTGGTGGCGGATGACGCTGCGATCGATGTCGTCGGCGACCTCGCTGTCGATCTCGACGCCGCGATTCATCGGGCCTGGATGCATGATCAGCGCGTCGGGTTTGGCGACTGCGAGCTTGTCGTAGTCGAGGCCGAAGAAGTGGAAATATTCGCGCGTCGACGGCACGAAGCTGCCATGCATGCGTTCGATTTGCAGGCGCAGCATCATCACGATGTCGACGTCCTTGAGGCCGCGTCGCATATCGTGAAAGACCTCGACGCCGAGCCGCTCGGCCTCGGCCGGCAGGAGGGTGCGCGGCGCGACAAGGCGGACGCGAGCGCCCATGATGTTGAGGAGCTGGATATTGGAGCGCGCCACCCGGCTATGCAGAATGTCGCCGCAGATGGCGACGACGAGGCCGCTCAGCGATCCCTTGCGGCGCCGGATGGTCAGCGCGTCGAGCAGTGCCTGGGTCGGATGCTCGTGACTGCCGTCGCCGGCATTGATGACGGCGCAGTTGACCTTCTCGGAAAGCAGCTGGACGGCGCCCGATTCGGGATGGCGCACGACCAGCACATCGGGGTGCATGGCGTTCAGCGTCATTGCGGTGTCGATCATCGTCTCGCCCTTCTTGATCGAGCTGAAGCTGACCGACATGTTGATGACGTCGCCGCCGAGCCGCTTGCCGGCAAGCTCGAAGGAGGTCCGCGTGCGCGTCGAGTTCTCGAAGAAGAGGTTGATGATCGTCCGCCCGCGCATCGCCGAGCGCTTCTTGTCAGCCTGACGGTTGGGCTCGACGTGACTCTCGGCGAGATCGAGGATCGTCGTGATGTCGTCGGGCGAAAACCCCTCGATGCCCAGAAGATGGCGGTGGCGGAACGGGATCATCGTCGGATCGAAAGCCATCGGGCGCGGAATATAGGGAGGCGGGAGATAGCTCGCAAGGTCGCCTTCGAAGTGACCCGCGACTGGGGAAAAAGAACTTTGGATTACAGCGTTGTAGCTGCTACCGGTCGGAGCATCGGACGGGTGTCCGCTCGGCCGCGAATTCGAGCATTTCCTGCGACTCGTCGCTGCCTCTCAATTCGTCGGCACCACCCAGCCGTCGACGAGCGCGAGGCGGACCGGCTTGCCGGCGGGAAAATCCGCCTCGGCCGGGGCGCTCATCAGCAGCAACGTATCATGCTGGCCATCGGGGATGAGCTCGACGCTGTTGGCGCCGCCCTGATAGAGGGTGCGCTTGACGGTGGCGGCGAAGCCGGCCTCGTGAGTGCCGGCGAGCCGCAGATCCTCAGGCCGCAAGCAGAGCAGTGCCGCTCCGGCCGTCTGTCCGGCGCTGCAGCGCGCGACGGCGGCGTAGCCGCCAAGGCTGATCGGCACCTTTCCCGCCTGTGCTGCACCGGTGACCCGCACCGCGGCCACTCCCCCCTTGCCGACGAAATGCGCGACCATAGGCGTCGCCGGTTCGCGGTAGAGCGTCGCCGGTGCGGCGATCTGAACGATGCGGCCGGCATCCATCACGGCGATGCGGTCGGCGAGCGCCATTGCTTCGTTCTGGTCATGGGTAATGTAGAGCATGCCGGCGCCGCTTGCCGCGTGAAAGTCGGCGAAGGCGTCCAGCAGGCTGGAGCGCAGATGAACATCGAGGCTGGCGAGCGGCTCGTCGAGCAGGACCAGCCTGGCCTCCATGACAAGGCAGCGGGCGAGGGCGACGCGCTGGCGCTGGCCGCCCGAGAGCTCGGCGGGACGCCGGTCCTCGAAGCCGGCGAGGCCGACGCGTGCCAGCGCCTCGCTGACGCGGCGCATCCGCTCGCTACGCGTGATGCCGCGCACTTCGAGCGGATAGGCGACGTTGCGCGCGACGCTCATATGCGGCCACAGCGCGTAGCTCTGGAAGACGATGCCCATGCCACGCCGCTCAGCTGGCAAGTGATAGCCGGGCGCCGAGAGCAGCGTGTCGTCGAAGGTAATGCGTCCGGCATCGACGCGCTCGAAGCCGGCGATGAGGCGAAGCAGGGTCGTCTTGCCGCAGCCCGATGGGCCGAGCACGGCCAAGAACTCGCCGGCATCGAGCGTCAGGCTGACCTCGGCGACCGCCGTAACGGCAGTACGGTCAGAACGGCGAGCGCCGATGCCGACAGATTGTCGCCACCCTGCTCGAGGCTGAAGACGACGATGCCGAGCGTCTCGTTGCCCGACGACCAGAGGAGGATCGAGAGGGTGAGCTCGTTGAGCGCGGTGAGAAAGACGAGGATGGCGCCGGCGACGAGGACGGGCGCGAGGAGCGGAGCGGTAACATCGCGCAGACGCCGCAGGAAACCGGCGCCCGCCATCTGCGCCGCCTCCTCGAGCGTGCGATCGAGCTGGAGATATCCGGCGGTCACGGTGCGCAGCGACAGGGTGAGGAAGCGAGCGAGGTAGGCGGCGAGCAGGATCCAGACCGGCGAGGGCGAGGCTGTTGACCGCGGCGCGCCGCGCCGCGTCATGGGCGAAGATGATGTAGCGGTAGTTCTCCAGCGTCGCCGTCGCCGGGCTGAGCGGCACGCCATAGGCGGGAACCAGCGACGTCGCGAGCAGCGCGGCGAGCGGCATCATCACCGTGACGGCGATGCCGAGCCACACCGCGATCTCGACGGCGGGGCGCGCGGTGCCGAGAAGGAACCGATGCGGCGGCCGTCCCGCGGCCAGCATCCGCACGGTGCCGCGCCGATTGATCCAACCCTGGACAAGCAGGCCGAGGCCGGCGATGGCGGCGAGCATCAGCGAGAGATCTGCGACCTCGGCGAGGACGCGCGGCCCGAACCCGGCGAGCTTCTGATAGATCAGCGTCGTCAGCACCCCGTAGCCGCCCGGGATACCGAGCAAGGCCGGGGTGCCGAAATTGCCGACATTGGAGACGAAGGCGAGGGCGGCGCCGGCAACCAGCGGCGGCCCGGCCATCGGCAGGACGACGTCGCGCAGGATGCGCCACGGATTAGCGCCCGCCGCCTGTGCCGCCTCGAGGAGCTCGCTCGGCAGGGCACGCAGCCCGGCGCTCAAGCGGGCCCATAGAGCGGATGCGGCGTGCCGGCGGCGGGCGCCAGGCCGAGCGGACGCAGCAACGGGCTGGCCGGGCCGATCAGCTCGATCCAAGCGACGGCGATGATCTGCGGCGGAATGAGGAGGGGCAACATGAAGGCGAAGACGAGGGCCGATTTGCCGCGCAGATCGGTGAGGGCGAGGAGCAGCGCCGCCGGAGCGCCGAGGAGGAGCGAGATCGCCGTGCCGAGGAGGGCGGTGACGAGCGTGTGCTCGGCCGCCAGCCAGTTCTGCGGCGTCGTCAGCACGCTGCCGAGCAGGCCGGGATCGAAGCGCCCACCCGGCGCCAGCCCCTCGATGACGAGCCGGGTGATCGGCCAGACAGAGAGGGCGGCGACGATGGCGAGCAAAGCAGCGGCGGAGCCCTGCTCGCTGCCGAGCAGGGCGAGACGGCGTGGCAAATTCACCCGTCAGCCGCCGAACAGCTCGGCGAATTTCTTCTTCATCATCTCGTCCTGGCCCGCGGCGCGCTTCAGATCAACCGGGATGATGTTGAGCTCGTTCGCGGCGGGGAAGCCCGACGGCGGCGCCACATCCTTGCGGGCCGGCAGGAAGCCCTGCTTGACGGCGAGCTCCTGCCCCCCCTTCGACAGAATGAAGGAAACGAAGGCCTTCGCCGCGTCCGGATTCTTGGTTGTGTTGAGAATGGCGACCGGCTCGGTCACCGCGCTCACGCCTTCCTTTGGAAAGACGAAATCGACCGGAGAGCCCTTCTCCTTGGCATTGAGAGCCATGAACTCGACGATGACCCCATACATTTTCTGGCCACCGGCGACGGCGGTCTGCACCGCGCCGTTGCCGCGCGCCGCAATGGCGCCATTGCCGGCGAGCGCGGCGTAGTAGCCGGGACCGAGCAGCTTGTCGTCGCTCAAGGCGGCCATGTGGATGGCGGCGGCGCCGGAATAGAGAGGACTCGGCAGCACGACTTGCCCCTTCGCCTCGGGCGCCAGGAGGTCCTGCCACGACATCGGCCGCTTGGCCGATGTGTTGTACATGATCCCGGTGGTGATCAGCTTGGAGCCGAAATAGGTAAAGTCCTTGTCGTAAGCGGCCGCCGGCAACGCCGCAACATCGGCGTCGGCAAAGGCGAGGAGGCGGTTGTCGGCCTTGAGCTGCTCCATCGTTACCGCGTCCGCGATGAACAGCACGTCGGCGCGCGGATCGCCGGCAACGAACTCGGCCTGCAGCTTGTTCATCACCTCCGTCGTGCCGGAGCGGAAGATCTCGACCTTGACGTTCGGCTCGATCTTGTTGAAGGCGGCCACGGTCTCCGCCGCAATCTTGTCAGGTTGCGAGGTATAGAGCGTGAACTTGCCTGAAGCTGCCTCGCCGGGAGTTGGAGTCATCAGGGCGAGCAGACCCGCGAGCAGGGCGGCAGATGCCAATCTTGTCATTTGGTGGGTTCCTCCGGCTCGGCGCTTCGACGCGCCGGCGATTTTGCCGAAAACCTATGACAGGAATAAGCCATATTTGGAAAGCATCCTTGCGCCCGTCCTCTTCCGGAAAGGAGCGGGCTCTCCCCGCAACCGACAATGATGCGAGAAACCCTCCGCTCGTCACTCGCCCGTCGCCGCGCGCTTGCTGCGGCCCTCGCTGTCGCCATCTGTGCCGGCTCTCGCCCCTCCGGCGCGGCGTCGAGCGAGCCGGCGGATGCCGGCCTTACGGTGCTCCATCTCAGCGAAGCGGCGGACCGCGAGATCCGTCGTGATCGGCTGCGGGCTCAGCTGCGCGTCGAAGTGGTCGCCGGCAATGCCAAACAGGTACAGGCCGACATCAACCGCCGGATGACGAGCGCTCTCGACAAGGTCAAGGCGCTGCCCGGAATCAAGCCCCAAACCGGCGGCTATTCCGTCTACGAGGAGCGTCAGCAGAATGTGCCGACGCGCTGGCGCGGCAACCAGGCATTGACCCTTGTCGGTCGTGACTTTGTGGAACTCCTCACTATAGTTGGCGAGCTGCAGAATGACGGGCTGGCGGTCTCCGGGCTCAATTTCGAGCTGATGCCCGAGACGGCGCGCGCTGCCCAGGACGAGCTGACCAGCGTGGCGTTGAAGCGGCTGAGCGAGCGGGCCGAGCGGATCGCGGCAGATCTCCATCTCGAAGTCTTGCGCTATCGCGACATCAGGGTCGGCAATGTCGGCGGCGACCGGCCGATTCCGCGGGCGATGCTGATGGGCGGCGCTGCCGCCGGGGCGGCGGTCGCGCCGCCGGCCGCCGAGGCGGGCGACGCGACGGTGCAGGTGTCGGTCGATGCCGATGTCATTCTCGGCCCCGCCGAGGACAAGGGACCGTGATCGCCTATTGCGGCAGTCGTGCCTGCGGCGTTGCTTCGTGGTGCTCGATCGGCGCGGCAAGCGCGGAATTGTCCCCGCTGCGCGCCGCCTCGGCGGCCTCCCGCCGCAGCCTGTTGAAGGAACGCAGAGTGAGCGGAATCGACGCGATATAGAGAATGCCGACGGCGCTCAGCGTCGGCCACGGCGCCGTCGTCAGGAAGGCGGCAAACACCGCGATTCCGAGCATTATGGGCAGCACATAGTCGTGTGGAATGCGGAACCGCTTCATCGAGAAGGTCGGTACGCGGCTGACCATGAGGGCCGCTACCAGCGTCATCACGATGCCGTTAAAGATGGGTGAGCGGAAGAAGCCGTCGCCATATTCGAAAGCGAGGAACATCGGTACGAGCACCAACCCGGCACCGCCGGGCGCCGGAACACCGGTGAAGTAATAGGCGGCATATGGCGGCAGCTCGACGTTAAGTTGAGTATTGAAACGAGCCAAGCGCAAGCCACAGCAGATGGCATAGAAAAGCGACAGTGCCCAGCCGAAGCTGGCGAGCTGCGACATCGTCCAGATGTAGAGCATGACGCCCGGGGCGACGCCAAAACAGATGAAGTCTGACAGCGAGTCGAGCTGCGCGCCGAATGGCGAGGTACTCTTGAGCAGTCGCGCGACACGGCCGTCGAGTCCGTCGAAGACACCGGCGACGATGATGGCGATCACAGCAGCTTCGAACTTGCCGTTGATGGCGAATCGGATCGCGGTCATCCCGGCGCACAAAGCGAGCAGCGTCAAGATATTCGGGATCATCCGATTGAGCGACAATCCCGTTATGCGCCGTGGCTTGTGGAAATGCGGAGGGCGCAACATGTCAATGTCTCGGCACGAAGCAAACCCGTGTCAATGCGCAAACCCCTGGCGCGGCGGCTCTTGCGCGCTGCGGTCGGCGATTACAGTCTCGCCGCCGATGACGCGCTGCCCGGCGATGACCAGAGGGACCCAACCGGCGGGCAGATAGACATCGGTGCGGCTGCCGAAACGGATGAGGCCGAAGCGCTGACCGGCGACGACATCCTCGCGCTCGCGCAGATCGCAGACAATGCGGCGGGCAATCAACCCGGCGATCTGCACGACAGCAACATCGCCTCCAGCGCCCTCGGCGGGACTGATACGGATCGCCATCCGTTCGTTGTCCTCGCTCGCCTTGTCGAGGCTCGCATTGAGGAAGCGACCCTTGCGATAGCTGAGCTTGGCAATCCGACCGCCGACCGGGATGCGATTGACGTGAACGTCGAAGACGTTGAGAAAAATGCCGATCCGCATCATCGCTTCGGTCCCCAACTCGAGTTCCATCGGCGGCACCGCTGGCGCCACCGAAAGGACACGGCCATCGGCCGGGCTGACCATCAGCCCGGCGCGCAGCGGCGTCACCCGCCAGGGGTCACGGAAGAAATAGGTGCACCACACCGTCAGCGCCAGCCCGATCCAGCCGAGCGGCGGCACGAAGATCAGGAGGAGTACGGTCACCGCCGCGAAGATGGCGACGAACTTCCAGCCGTCAGGATGCAGGGGAGCGAAGAAATGACTCATGATTTCAGTGCTATCTTAGGCGAAATGCGCCGCACCTTAGCGCATTTCATGATCAAGTCGGAACGTATTCGCGATGTGCGCAGTTGCGCTCAACGGCCTTCGCGGCGCCAGGCGGCGATCAATGTCCCGAGCACGAGCAGCAGGGCTGCGATGGCCGGCAGGAGCGGGGTCTCGCTGAGCCCGGTCACAACATAGTCACCGTTGGCACGCAGGCCCAGCCAGTTGCGCCCGGATGCGACACGCTCGGGCGCAACGCGTCGGATTTCCGGGAGCGCTCCAGGGCCGACCCAGAAGATGCCACCGTCGGTTGCCTGCACCGCCGGGCCAACCTTGTCGGCAGTCGTGCGGACATCGGAAAGCTCGATCGGATTGAGTGCGCCGGCGGCGGCGAGGGCGGTATGCTGGCCGTCGGTGATGCGATAGAGGCCGCTTTCCTTGATCGTTACCGTCGCGGTGCTGCGCCCGCCGGTCTCGGGGGTGAGCTTTAGCTCCTGCATGACGCCGCCCGGACCCGTCACCCGGACCGAACGGTCGTCGGCTTCGAGCGAGCGCCGTGTGATTACGAGCCGATTGCCCTCGACGACGGCGCGCAGATCATTTTCTTCGAGGTCCGGTTCCTTCATCAGCCAGTAGGCGAGCCGGCGCAGCAACTCCGCCTGCGGCCCACCGCCTTCGTAGCCGCGCGTCCACAGCCACATCTGATCCGAAAGCAGCTGGGCAACGCGGCCTTCGCCAACGCGATCGAGCACCAGTAGCGGCTGGTTTTCGGCGCCGCTCATCACCGTGACGCCGTGCTTCGGCACTGCCTCGACATTGCGGAACCAACGGCCCCATTGCGGGTCCTTCGCCGGATCACCCGTATCCCCCGGCAGCTCTGCGGTGACGGGATGGCGTTCGCCGGTCTCGGTGACGCGCGGCTTGAATCCCTGTTCGATGACCCGCCCGGTGGGTTCGGCCGGCAGCACTGCGCCGAGTGGCGTGCGATAGAGACTGAGCGGCGTGCCGAAATTCGGCCCTGCGGCCTCGAGCAATGCGCCGCCCTTCTGAACGTAGCGCGCGACATTTTCGATATAGGCGTTGGGGACGACGCCGCGACGCTGGTAGCGATCGAAGATGATGAGATCGAACTCGTCGAGTTTGACATCGAATAGCTCGCGGATCGGAAAGGCGATGAGCGAAAGTTCACGGATCGGGGTGCCGTCTTGCTTCTCGGGCGGCCGCAAGATGGTGAAATGCACGAGGTCGACCGAAGGGTCTGATTTCAGGATGTTGCGCCAAGTCCGTTCGCCGGCATGCGGCTCGCCCGAGACTAGCAATACGCGCAGCCGGTCGCGCACCCCGTTAATCACGAGGGCCGCTCGATTGTTGTCGAGAGTTAGCTCCTGCGGCCCGGCCTCGACCTCCAGTTCGACAATGTTGGGCCCACCGTGGTCAATCGGTACCTCGACCCGCTGGCTACTGCCAACCGGCAACATGAGCCGGCTTGGCTGACCGCCATCCTTGCGCAGCGTGACGCGCGCCCGCGCGCCAGGCGCCGGAGGCGGCGCTCCGAGGTCGTCGATCCGGACGGTCAGGTCAACGGTCTTGCTAACGAGACCGAAACTCGGCGCCTGCTCGATGACGAGCCGGCGATCGACTTCTCCCGGCTTACCCGGGAGCAGCACGTGTAAAGGTGCGGTAAGATTGAGATGGTCGGGCGCCGGGACGTCGTGAATCTGCCCGTCCGTGATCATGAGGACCCCGGCGAGCCGCTGCCGCGGCACATCGGTGAGGACGCGGTTGAGCGCACCAAAAAGTTGCGTCCCGATGTCCGTCAGCGCCGTACTTTCCTCCGGCTTGCCGGCGCGCACGACGCGTGTGTCGAGATCCTTGAGCCGGGCCAGCCGTTCGCTGATGTGGGCGAGTGCCGCTTCAGTGTACTTGGTGCGATCGCCGATGCGCTGACTTGGCGATTCATCGACGACTACGACAGCAACGTCGCGCTGCGGATCGCGCTTCTCCTCGACAAGCGACGGATTGGCAAGCGTCGCGAGCAATGCGACGATCGCCAGCACCCGCCAAGCGACACCGCGGGCCCGGCGCCACAATCCGAGGGCGACGACGGCGAGCGCGAGAGCGGCGAACGAAGCGATTCCCCACCACGACAGAAGCGGGGCAAACGCCAGGCTGTAGGCGCTCCCGGTCATTGGCCCAGCCGCTCCAGGATCGCTGGGACGTGCACCTGGTCCGATTTGTAATTGCCCGTCAGCGCATACATCACCAGGTTGACGCCGAAGCGGAAAGCCTGTTCGCGCTGCGGCTCACCGCCGGGCACGACGGCATAGAGACCACGGCCCTGCTCGTCGGTTGCCCAGGCCGCAGCATAGTCGTTCGAGCCGATGATTACAGTAGCGACACCGTCATTGACGCGGTCCTCTGTCGGCTCAGCCCAAATTTGGCCACCGGACCAGCGGCCGGGAAACTCCTGCATGAGATAAAATGATTTGGTCAGCACGTGGTCAGGCGGCAACGGAGCAAGCTGCGGGATGTTGAGCCCGCCGACGAGTTGACGCAGACGCTGACTGCCGGCGCCGGCGAAGCCACCGGCCGCACCGCCCTCGCCCTGGTCGCGCGTGTCGAAGAAGATGGTGCCGCCGGTGGTGATGAATCGATTGAGCCGCTCAACGGCGCGCGGCGACAACGCCGGCTGTTCGGGTGCTACGGGCCAATAAAGCAGCGGGAAGAAGATCAACTCATCCTGTTCGGGATCGACCTCCATTGGCTCCGCCGCCTCGACCGCGGTGCGCCGATTGAGCAAGTTGGTGAGGCCGGTCAGCCCGGCGCGGCTGACTTCGTCGACGGTCGGGATTCCGGTACGCACATACGCCAAGCGGATTTCCGAGGTCGCCTGGAGCACGAAACTTTCTTCGTCGGCCGCGGCGCGGGCGGAGGTGACGACAAGAGTGAGCCCGGCGACGAGAAAGAAGGCGAGGGTGGCATCACGCCGCCGCCTGCTCAGGCCGCGCAAACCGGGCAGTAGCCCACGCAGGGCATAGGCGATGAGAAGGTCGCCGATAACGAGGACGAGGGCGCCGGCGAGCAGCGCCGGCCGCAAATCGAGTTCCGCGCCGCGGGCAAAATAGTCCCGCGCGACGCCTTCAGGCAGGCGGTCGAGCGCAGCGATGGAGTTGACGGCGCTCGACAGATTCAACGCTTGGCGCGCGTCGAGTGCGCCGTAATAGCCCGGTGGTTGGCTCGGTGAGGCGATCGCGGTCGCCAGGTCCTTGCCGCTGATCGGCCGGATGTTCGGTAGTGCCTTTTGCAGCCGTCCATAACCATCGAGAGTCTCGATCGCCAGTAGCGGGACATCGCCGGTGCCGCGAACGCCCTGACTCAGTCCGACAATCCGCCGCAGCATTTCGACGAAGAGGCCAGAGAGGGCAAGGTTCGACCATGCGGGGCCGCCGGTGGTGTGCACGAGAACGAGCCAGCCCTGTCCACGCCGCTCACCGGTAACCAGCGGCGTGCCGTCGGTCAAGCGCGCCCATGTCTTTCCAGCGAGATCGAGCGACGGCTCGGCCAGTACCTGACGCGAGATCGTGACGTCGTCGGGTATCGTCAGCCCGGCGAAGGGGCTGTCGCTGCCGAAGGAGGCAAGCCGAGCCGGCTGCTCCCATGAGAGGGCACCGCCGATCGTCCGGCCGCCGCGTCGGAGGGTTACCGGCAGCAGATCGTCACCGCTCTCCGCCAGATCGGGACCGGCAAAGCGGAGGAGAACGCCGCCCTCCTCGATCCATTTGACGAGGGCGTCGTGATCGGCACGCGTACCGGGCGCCGCGTCGGCGAGGACAAGCATGGCGGTCCCGCGGCGCAGGAGGTCGGCGATATCGCCGCGCCTAACCTCGCTGAATGGGTTTAGCGCGCGTTCTAGATAGTAGGTTCCGGTGAGCAGCGGCTGTGCCGCCTCGCCGGCATGCGCCGAGACGATACCAACCGGCCGACGGCGCCATCGTTCGTCAAGAAGCAGCACCGCGCCGGCCGAAGCTTCGCCCTCAATCTCTGCACGCATCGCTTGATTGCGCAATTCGCTGGGCATTGTCAGCTTGACATCGGCGTCGCGTTGATCGGCCGCGAGTTCAACGCTTTCGCGAGCGAGCAATCTGCCGTCTTCGCCGCTCACTCGTACGGTGTATTGCGCGGGCACGGGAGCACTCGCACGGTGCACGGCAACAACAAGGTCGGGGCTTTCGAGTTGTGAGGGACCGATCAGCCGGGCAAGCGAATCGGCGGTTTCGCTGACGACACGCAAGTTGCCGAGGCGTTGTAGGCGCTCGGCGAAACCGAAGGCATCCTCGCTCGCCAGCCCGTCACTCAGCCAGACGACATTGGCGGGACCCTGCAGCGCGACCTGGTCGAGGCGATTCAAGGCGCCGCTGCGATCGTTCGGCCACGGCCGCGGAACAAGTGCATCGACTGCCGCGCGTGCATCGGCAGCGGGCAAAAGCGAAGGTGGGCGCGCCGCCTCAGCGCCGGGTAATGGCGCCGTGTCGAGCAGGATGACCTGGCGCTTCTCGCGTTCGGCCTGCGCAACGAGCTCGCGCATCGCGCGCTGGCGCGTCGGCCAATCATGCGCCGCTGCCCAGCCATTATCGACGGCCAGCACGAGCGGACCACCGGCACTAAGCCGAGCGCTCGGGTTGAGCAGGGGATGGGCAAGTGCCAGGATGATCAGCGCGGTCAATGCCATGCGCAAGAGGATGAGCCAAAGCGGCGTGCGCGCTGGCGTTTCCTCGCGCGGTACCAGTCCAAGCAAAAGCTGAATTGCCGGAAAGCGCAGCCGGCGCGGCGCCGGTGGGGTGACTCGTAGGAGCCACCATAAGACAGGCAGGACGGCGAGTCCGGCGAGCAACCAGGGCGAGGCGAAGGCAAGGGCACCGAGCGACAACATTGACGGTTAGTTCCCCGGCATACGTGCCAGCGCTGTATAGAGCGCGAGCAGGGCTGTGTGGGGCGGCCGGTCAGTGCGATGAGTAGCAAAGCTCCAACCCACCGGACGGACGATCGTCGCCAGGCCTTCGCGATGCGCCGCAAGCCGGGCGGCATAGTCCTCCCGCACTCGTTCGACCCGGCTGATCAACACTTCGTCGTTGTCCTCGACGCCCTCGAAGCGTACACGCCCCTCGAACGGTAGCGTCTCCTCCGCCGGATCGAGGATCTGGAGGAGGTGGCCGTGCAGCCCAGCAGCCGCGAAACCTGTGACTGTGCTGCGGATGGCGTCGAGCGGCGACAGGAAATCGCTGATCAGAACAATTTGCGCATGGCGGGGCAAGGTCTCGAACCGCGGCAGGTTGGCGGCGATACCCGCGCCGGCCGGTCGGTCGATGAGAGCGGCGATGCGATTGAGCGCGACCCGGCCGCTCAGGAGCGGCATTCCGGAGCCCAGCAGGCTGACGCGCTCGCCGCCGCGGATGAGCAACGCAGTAAGCGCGACGGTAAGCAGGTCGGCACGCGCCAACTTGGTTGGCAGGGCAGCGTTTGAGGCCCAATCCATCGATGTCGAGGCATCGCGCCACAAAAAAATGCTCTGCGCCGCCTCCCACTCCGTCTCCCGCACATACAGACGTTGCGATTTGGCACTTTCGCGCCAATCGATGCGCTGTGCCGCATCACCGGGCTCATATTGGCGGAATTGCCAGAAGCTCTCGCCCTGACCGACCCGACGGCGCCCGTGCACGCCTTGCGCAACGGTTGTCGCCACGCGCTCCGCAGCGACGAGCAGCGGCGGCAGCGTGGCGGCAAGTTCTTCGCCGCGATGCTGAACGCTGGCGGGATCTGCCATCAGCTTAACGGTCCGAGAGTGCTGCCGCGTCGCGCGAGCGCCGGCATCATTGCAGCCGCGCCGTCAACCTGTCGATGACATGCACCAAGGTGATGCCGTCGGCACGCGCCGCGAAGTTCAATGCCATGCGGTGGCGAAGCACCGGCGCGGCGAGGGCCAGCACATCATCGACCGAGGGGGCGAGGCGACGCTCCAAGAGGGCGCGCGCGCGGCAAGCGAGCATCAACGCTTGACTGGCACGCGGACCGGGTCCCCAAGCAACATGTTTCTGCGCCTCCGCCACATCGCTAATATCCGGACGACCAGCACGCACCAGCGCTAGGATCGCCTCGACGACGCTTTCGCCGACCGGGATGCGGCGAACGAGCCGTTGAGCGTGCAACAATTCTTGCGCGGTCATCACGGGTGCCGCCTTTTCCTCGACGACACCGGTAGTGGCGATCAGCATGCGGCGTTCGGCCTCGAGATCGGGGTAGCTGACATCGATCTGCAGCAGGAAGCGGTCGAGCTGCGCCTCGGGGAGTGGGTAGGTGCCCTCCTGTTCAAGTGGGTTTTGCGTCGCTAGGACGTGGAACGGTCGGGGTAGCGCATGATACTGACCGGCGACCGAAACGCGGCCTTCCTGCATCGCCTGAAGCAGCGCCGACTGGGTGCGCGGGCTGGCGCGATTGATCTCGTCGGCCATCAGCAACTGGCAGAAGACCGGTCCCGGTATGAAGCGGAAGGAGCGCCGCCCCGTGTCGCTCTCCTCGAGCACCTCCGAGCCGATGATGTCGGCCGGCATCAGATCGGGCGTGCACTGAATGCGCTTGTCGTCCATGCCGAGGATCGTGCCAAGCGTCTCGACCAGTCGTGTCTTGGCAAGCCCCGGGACACCGATGAGCAGGGCATGGCCGCCGGCGAGTAGCGTGATCAGCGCTTGATCGACGACCTCGCGCTGACCGAAGATGACGCGACCGATACGATCGCGAACCAGCGCAAGGCGAGCGCCGAGTGCCTCGACGTCGGCGAGGAGTTGATCGCTATCGTCGGGCAGGGGCGACAGAGTTTCGCTGTTGGTAGTCACGAGATCGCATCCTTTCGCAATGAAACGTAGCTGCGTCCAATGAGCGAGAGCGACAAGATTTCCACAGCCGGACCCTCGGGTGCGATGCCGCACATGGGGAGAACGGATTGTGGCGACTTTGCCATCCATATCTCGCGCGATGGCACTTGGTGGTACCGAGGCTCGCCGATCCGCCGAATGCCGCTCGTCAAGCTCTTTGCCTCAGTGCTGCGGCGCGATGACGACGGGTCGTACCAACTGGTTACTCCGGCTGAGCGAGGCCGCATCACCGTCGAGGATGCGCCATTCCTCGCCGTCGAATTGACGGTCGTCGGTGAGGGGCGAGAACAGCTGCTGACCTTCCGCACGAATCTGGATGATAGCGTATCGGCAGGCGAGGACCACCCGATTCGTGTTTGGACGGACGAAGTGACGCAGGGGCCCAATCCCTATATTCTTGTCAGACCGGGGCTGGAGGCGCGGTTAACGCGGGCTGTATTTTATCAACTTGTCGAGAGCGGCAGGGAGGAGAGGGTCGGTCAGGCGACCTTGTTCGGTGTATGGAGCCAAGGCAAGTTCTTCCCAATCGGCGAGCTGGGCGATACCCCTTGACGCGTGACTACGTGCGCTCGCGCTTCGCCGATCAGCTGCTGATTGGCCGGCGCGGCTCTAATCTTGCGGCAACTTACGGCTCGCGCGGCGACCATTCGCTGTCACCGGAAGCGCTGCCCCCCGACGTGAACTTGACCGGCGCCGCGGTCCTTGTGCCGCTCGTCGATCATCCGACAGGTATGACCGTCCTGTTGACCCAGCGCGCGGCCCATCTCACCGATCACGCCGGTCAAATTTCGTTTCCCGGCGGACGCATTGAGCCGAGCGACGAGCATCCAATCGCCGCAGCGCTGCGCGAGGCGGAAGAAGAGGTCGGCTTGCCGGCGAGCCACGTCGATGTCGTCGGACGCCTCGATACATATATCACCGGAACCGGTTTCGAGATCGTCCCAGTGGTCGCCTTTGTTCGCGTTCCCTATCCGCTGTGTCCAGATCCATTCGAGGTCGCCGAGGTTTTCGAGGTGCCGCTCGATTTCGTCATTGATCCCAGCAATTTGCAGCGCGGCAGCCGCGAATGGCAGGGCACGACCCGCTATTTCTTCGTGCTGCCATATGAGAATCGTTATATCTGGGGCGCGACCGCGGGCATGCTGGTTAATCTCGCCGAGGTGCTGGCCCCGGAACTCGCCGGCGACCGTCCGGCAACCGATTTCTAGGAGCGGAAAGGGCGCCGCCTGCATCGGCGATCAGCCGGGCGTCGTTGAGGACGATAGCAGATTGATTCCATACTGCGGATGCGATCGTGACGTCTTACGCCAGAAGCCGTTGCGAGGGCAAAAAATTGCCCGACGCCGAGACGCCGGGCACCATGAAATGTGGAGTGCTACTCCGCTGCCTCGGCGTGATAGGCCGCACCGCTGGCTTGCTTGTCGCGGGTCTGCTGCTGCAGCGTCGAGAAGCTGTCGAGGAGGCTGCGAGTGCCGAGGTCTGCGATCTTCTGCGCCTCGCTGACGTAATCCTGCATGATCGACCGCGTGTACGTCGCCTGGAGATCGATCGCTTCATTGAGACTGGTCGATTGCGCTATTGCCTTGCTGATTTCGAGCCCGCGGTCGAATCGGTTCTTGCCGAATTCGAGCATTTCGGTACTCACCGCCATCCAGCCTTCGAAGAGCCGACTACTTGCCTGAAAGAGCGGCTCGAGCGAGGCCAATGCGGCGCCGCCGAAAACCACCGCCTCACGCGCACCGGTTTCAGCGGTCCGCTTATTCCGTGCTTCTTCCAATTTTGCCATCACTTGCCCCTTCCGATTGAGCTCCATCCCCGGAAAGCGATCCTGAGCCGCGCAAAGCTCAAATTCTCGCTGGCAAAAAGTTATGCTCGTCTCATCGACGCCGCAACGGAACGTTTTAGGTATTTATTGTTACGTCGTGATCGTCCTGCGAGAACTCGCCTCGAAAGAATCTCCATCGGTTCGGGGATGCCGTTGCCCTCCGGCTTCAACCTAGCCGCAGGCTTGTCGGTACCGTTGCCGTAGACGGATTCCACCGCGCGAAGGCCGCCCGCAATAAAGGTGGCCTGCCGGCGCGTTAACTCTCCCAGAACGTCGAAAGGGAGGATAATGGACGACCAGCGGGCGAGCCACTTCATCGAGACGGACATTCCGGCGCGGCTCGACCGTTTGCCATGGAGCCCCTTTCATTGGCTCGTCGTCGTCGCCCTCGGCGTCACTTGGATTCTCGATGGACTCGAAGTGACGCTCGCCGGCTCGGTCGCCGCCGCCCTGCAGGACAGTCCCGTCTTGCATCTCGGCTCGGCCGAGGTGGGCGAGGCTGCCAGCGCCTATCTCCTCGGCGCCATCTCCGGCGCGCTGTTCTTCGGCTGGCTCACCGATCGTTGGGGCCGCAAGCGGCTCTTCAACATCACGCTCGGCCTCTATCTCGTCGCCACCGCAGCCACGGCCCTGTCGTGGGATTTCTGGAGCTTCGCGCTCTTCCGGTTCCTAACCGGGGCGGGCATCGGCGGCGAGGGCACGGCGATCAACTCGGCGATCCAGGAGCTCATCCCGGCGCGTTACCGTGGCCGCACCGACCTCATCATCAACGGCAGCTTCTGGGTCGGTGCGGCACTCGGCGCCGCCAGCACGCTGGTTTTGCTCGATCCCGCGCTGTTGCCACCCGATTGGGGGTGGCGCGCCGCCTTCGGCACCGGTGCCATCCTCGGACTCACCATCCTCTTCCTGCGCCGCTTCGTACCGGAGAGCCCGCGTTGGCTGATGATCCACGGCCGGATCGAAGAGGCGAGCGGCATCGTCGACGAGATCGAGCGGCGCATCGCGGGGCCTGCCGCTGCGGCGCCGGCGGAGCGACGGCTGCGCATCAGCGGGCTCGGTCACGCCGGCTTCGGCATCGTCCTGCATACGCTCTACGTGACGCATCGTCAGCGCACCGTGCTGGGTCTCGTGCTGATCACCTCGCAGGCATTCTTCTACAATGCGATCTTCTTCACCTATGCCCTCATCCTGACGCGCTTCTATGACGTGCCCTCGGCGCGTATCGGGCACTACATCCTGCCCTTCGCGCTTGGCAATTTCTGCGGGCCGCTGCTGCTCGGGCGCCTGTTCGATACGATCGGTCGCAAGACGATGATCACCGCGACCTATGCCCTCTCGGGTATCCTCCTCGCGATCACCGCGTGGCTGTTCGGTCGCGGTTTGCTCGACGCGCAGACGCAGACGATCGCTTGGACGATCATCTTCTTCTTCGCCTCGGCGGCGGCGAGCTCGGCCTATCTCACCATCAGCGAGGTCTTCCCGCTCGAGATCCGTGCCCTCGCAATTGCCCTGTTCTATGCCATTGGTACCTTCCTCGGCGGCGTCATCGCACCCTCGCTGTTCGGTTGGCTGATCGAGAGCGGCGCGCGCGCCTACATTGTCGACGGCTACCTCTTCGCGGCGGCGCTGATGATCGGCGCGGCGCTCGTCGAGCTGGTGATCGGCGTCGCCGCGGAGCGCCGGTCCCTTGAATCGATCGCCGCGCCGCTGTCGCAAATCGGCGCGGCTCGGCGCGATCCGATGCTGTAATTTTGTCGCTCCAGCAACTATGTCGGCGCTGCCGAGATCGCAAAGATCGAGGCGATATGGCACGGGATAGAACCGTCGCTGGAGAAGCTGATCAACTGAGAGCGATTTCGAGTATGATCGACGATCGAGGGGGACCACTCCATGAAGCTTAGCCAATTCGCGGCATTGACCTTCGATTGCTACGGTACGCTGATCGACTGGGAGAGCGGCATGCTTGCCGCTTTGCGCCCGAGCTTCGCGCAGCGCCGGCCCGATCTCGGCGACGAGGCGCTGCTCGAAGCGCATGGCCGGTTCGAGCATCATCTCGAAGCGTCGCATCCGAAAATGCTCTATAGCGAAATCCTGCGGCGCACCTATCTGGCGCTGGCGGCTGATTTCGGCATCCCCGCCGACGAGGCGGCGGCCGCGCGCTATGCCGCCTCGATCCGCGACTGGCCGGCCTTTTCCGACACCGCGGCCGCCCTGCAGCATCTGAAACGCCACTTCAAGCTTGTCATCCTCTCGAATGTCGACCGTGCCTCGTTCCGCTTCTCGCTGCCCAAGCTCGGCGTTGAGTTCGACGCCGTGCTGACGGCGGAGGAAATCGGTTCCTACAAGCCCGACCGGCGCAATTTCGACTACATGATTGGCAAGCTTGCCGAGCTGGGTGTGCCGAAAGAGCGCATCCTGCACACCGCACAGAGCCTTTTCCACGATCACGTGCCGGCCAAGGAGCTTGGTCTGGCAACAGCCTGGATCAATCGCCGGCACGGCAAATCCGGTCCCGGCGCAACCAAGCCGACACCGCCGGTGAAACCCGATTTCGTCGCCAACAGCATGGCTGAATTCGCTGCCCTGCATCAGGCCCAGCTTCGCGCATGATGGAAGGCGGCCGGCGCGGGCTGCTGCTCGATCGCGATGGCGTCATCAACTACGATAACGGCTATCTCCATCGCATCGCCGATTGTCGTTTCGTCGATGGTGTTTTCGACCTGTCGCGCGAATTCGCCGCGCGCGGCTTCGCCGTCGTCATCGCCACCAACCAATCCGGTATCGGCCGCGGCCTCTATGGCGAGGCCGAGTTTGCGACGCTGATGGGCTGGATGCGTGGCGAGTTCGCGCGCAACGGCGTCGAGATCGCCGCCGTCTACCATTGCGCCGATCATCCGACTGCGGGTATCGGTCCCCATCGCCGCGACAATCCCTGGCGCAAGCCCGGACCGGGAATGTTCCTGCAGGCTGCCGCCGATCTTTCGCTCGATCTGGCGAAGTCGTGGACGATCGGCGATTCGGCGAGCGATGTCGCGGCGGGCCGCGCTGCCGGAATCGGCACGCTGGCGCATCTCGATCCGAGCATCGACGCGGCGCATCGGGACGGCGATGTTTGGCTGGTGCCGAACCTCGCGGCGGTCACAAAGTTGTTGCTTTGCCGGGATCGGGGTGAATTCTTTCCCTAGCTCAGCAGAGGCTCGGGAAGGTGTGACATGACGATACGACGCGCGCTGATCGCCGGCATCACCGGCCAGGACGGCGCCTATCTGACGGAATTCCTTCTTGCGAAGGGTTATGAGGTGCACGGGCTGCTGCGCCGCGCCAGCTCGTTCAACACCGAGCGGCTCGATCACATCTATCATGATCCGCATGTCCCCGGGCCTGGGCTGCGCCTGCACTACGGCGATCTCAGCGACGGCACCGCACTGCGTCGAGTGCTCGAGAAGGTGCAGCCGCATGAAGTCTATAATCTGGCGGCGCAGAGCCATGTCAGGGTCTCGTTCGAGATCCCCGAATATACCGGCGAGATCGTCGCCATGGGCACCTTGCGCCTGCTCGAAGCCTTGCGCGATCACATGGAAAATAGCGGTACCGCCGTGCGCTACTACCAAGCAGGCTCGTCCGAAATGTTCGGTGCCGCACCGCCGCCGCAGAGCGAACGGACCCCATTCCATCCGCGCAGCCCCTATGCCGTCAGCAAGCTGGCGGGGCACTGGTTCACCGTCAACTACCGCGAGGCCTATGGAATCTTCGCCTGCAACGGCATCCTCTTCAACCACGAGAGCCCGCGGCGGGGCGAGACCTTCGTCACCCGCAAGATCACGCGCGCCGTCGGCCGCATCAGGGAAGGCCTGCAGGAAAAGCTCTTTCTCGGCAATCTCGAGGCGCGGCGCGATTGGGGTTTTGCCGGCGACTATGTCGAGGCGATGTGGCTGATGCTGCAGCAGGAGATGCCCGACGATTACGTCGTCGCTACCGGGGTGTCCTACAGCGTGCGCGATTTCCTCGTCGCCGCCTTTGCCGAACTCGGCATGGATTGGCAGAAATACGTCGAGTTCGACCCGCGTTATCTTCGCCCGGCCGAGGTCGATTTCCTGCAGGGCAACCCCGGCAAGGCGAAGGCGAAACTCGGCTGGCAACCGCGCGTCGACTTCAAGCAGCTCGTCAAGATGATGGTCGCGCATGATCACGATCTCGCGCGTCAGGAGAAGACGCTGATGGGCGCCGGCTACGGCGTCACGGTGCGCGGCGCGGCGACCGGTTGAGCGCATCTGGAGTTGCCTGCGGTCGCCGATCACGGTAGCGGCCGGTTCTCCGGCAAGGTGCCGTCAATATTGTCGATCGTCGCGCCGCCCTCATTGAAGAGCCCGGCGCCGCTCCTGACCTTGTATTTGAGCAGCGAGAGATAGGTCAGCACATCGTTCATCGGGTTGAACCCACTGCGCAGCATGTAGCGGTCGTCATTGCCGGCGAGGCGGAGGAGCGGCGGATCCTCGGGCAGGTCGGGAGAGAAATTGGCGATCTCGCGCGCCGCGCTGGTCAGCTGCGTCACCCATTGCGAGGGCGCAACGCCGCGCCCCTCGACGCGCACGACAGCGAGGAGGGCCACCGCGGTCACCGCCAGCACGCCAGCGGCGGATCGTCGGGAGCGATGATCGGTCCCCGCCGATGGCGCCGCCGCGACCCCGGCGACGAGTACGAGAATACTGCCGAGCGTGACCGCGGGCGCGAGGTAGCTCGGTGCCAGGATGAGCGCCGCCATACCGGGATCGAAGAAGGTGAAGCCGGCAAGATCGAGGATCGGCGTCACCTGCGAGACCGCAGCGACGACGGCGACGAGTAGCAGGATGCGGCCCGCCGCGTGCCAGCGCTTGTCCCGGTGAACGAGCAGCGTCAGGGCGGCGGCCGCCAGGCCGCAGCTATAGATCGCGGCCGGCAGCAGGCGATCCGATGCGAGCACCGTGCGCAGCACCGTCGCGACATCGGTGCCGGCGCCGAAACCACGGAATTCGATAGCGGAGTAGAGCCGCACGGCGAGCGCCAGCACGAAGGAAACCGCGAGCAGCAGCGTCGCCCTGCGCCGGATCAGGCAGGCGACGAGCTCGACGCCGAACAAAGCCGTCGCGATCAGCCCGGCGACCGAGAGGTGAAAGATCGCTAAAGCCGGGAGCAACCAGACCACCCTGCCGTTCGGGCGCAGCGCCAACGCGGCGAGGAGCGGCGCCATCGCCAGATAGATGTTGCAGCGCGCCGCATGCGGCATGACCGGCCAGAGGAAATAGCTCGGCGCGATGACGAGGAAGAGGACGAAGCCAACGGAGGTACCGGCGAGCCTGCCGGTCTCGCCGAGCGTCGCCGCAACAACGAAGAGAGCGGCGAACCCGGCGATGCCGGCGACGGTCGGCAAGGGGATGCCGCCGCCCGCAAGCCGCGCTGCAATCGCCGCGACGACGAGGACGATGCCGGCGAGCACGAGGCGCGCCGGGCCGAGTCCGGCGGCGTAGCGGCCAAGACGCTCGATGCTTCGACGCATCGGCGCGACAAAACTCAGCCCGACGAGCACCACCAGAGCCGCGGCGTAGATCGCCAGGCGCGACCAGGTCAGGCTGGTGACAATCTCGGGCTGGCGGAAGGCGAATGCCTCGCCGACCATCATCACGGGCCCGGCGGCGAGCACGATGACCCCGAGCGTGGCGCGCATCGCCGGCGCGAGCACGGCGGCGGCGGCGAGAAAGAGGATGATGGCGAGGACGAAGCCGGTGGTCATCGCAGCCAGCGCGGCGCGCGCGGCGGTTGCGACGAAAGGCGGGGTGGCGAAGGCTGCGCCGCCCGCCGCATCGATGCCGCGCCCGAACGCAGCGAAGATCGGATAATTGAAGAAGAGGTCGGTGCGGATCAGCCCCTGATAATGCGGGCACCATTTGCTGTCGTCGCTCGGACAATTGCCGATCGCAATGCGCTCGAGCCGATCGAGAAAATCGTCGTTCGCCGCGACCTTGTAGCCGGTGCCGAGCGCGAAATAGGGGTCGTTGTCAGTGGCGAAGCCGGCCATTGTGGTCAACCAGACCGCGGCGACGAGGACGAGACCAAGGCCGAGAACGAGCCAATCGAGCCGCCACGGCCACGCCCCGGCGGACCGACGGGCAGCGGCGCCATCTGCGGCACGATCGATGCGATCGGACGGACGCGTTGACGATGAGGAGGAAATCGGCGAATCCATTCGCGAGCGTGGCCGGCGGCGCCGCGCAGTATGGCATTTGCCGCCAGCCGGGACAAACCGGCGAGGCGCCGCTATTCTCCGCGCGCGAAGGGGCCCGCGTCCGGGAGAAATACTGAAAGCCGATCGGTGATGAAGCAGATCGTTCAAAGCGCGCGTTCGGGGACGCTGAAGATCGCCGAGGTACCGGCGCCGCAGCTCAAGCCGGGGCATCTCCTGGTGGCGACGCGCGCCTCGCTGATTTCGGCCGGCACCGAGCGGATGGTCGTCGATTTCGCGCGCAAATCGCTCGCCGGCAAGGCACGCTCGCGCCCCGATCTCGTGCGCAAGACCTTGGACAAGGCGCGGCGCGACGGCATCGCCGCGACCTTCCGCGCCGTGCTGGCGCGGCTCGACGAGCCGCTGCCGCTCGGCTATTCCGCCGCCGGCGAAATCGTCGCGATCGGTGCCGGCCTCGAAGGCGCCTTCACGGTCGGCCAGCGCGTCGCGGTGGCCGGGGCGGGGCTCGCCAACCACGCCGAGCTCAATCTCATCCCGCGCAGCCTGGCGGCGCCGATCCCCGACGATGTCGGCGACGAGGCGGCGTCGTTCGCGACGCTCGTCGCCATCGCGATGCATGCCGTGCGCAATCTGCGCGCGGGACTCGGCGACATCGTCGCGGTCATCGGCGTCGGGCTGGTCGGCCAGCTCGCGGTGCAGCTCCTGGCGCTGCAGGGCGCGCGGGTCTGCGCTTTCGATTACGACCCCGCCCGCCTCGCCCTGGCCAAAAACTGTGGCGCCGAGCTGGTCTGGAACCTTGGCGAAGCGGGTGCCGCGCAAGCCGTGGCAGCCTTGAGCGCGGGGCAGGGGAGCGATGCCGTGCTGGTCGCCGCCGCCAGCGAATCGAGCGAGCCGCTCGAGCTCGCCGCCGAGCTTGCGCGCGACCGGGCGCGGCTCTGCGTCGTCGGCAAGACCGGCACCGAGTTTCCCTACGCCGCCTTCATGAAGAAGGAGATCGAGCTCGTCGTCTCGCGCTCCTATGGACCCGGTCGCTATGACGAGGATTTCGAAGGCCGCGGCATCAAATATCCGATCGGCTTCGTGCGCTGGACCGAGAGCGACAATCTGCGCGAGGCGGTAAGGCTGATGAGCCCGCGCCTCAGGCAGCATCTCGATATCGGCGCCCTCATCTCGCATCGCTTCCCCTTCGCGCGCGCCGAGGAGGCCTATGCGCTGGTCGTCGGCAACACGGCGCCGCATCTCGGCGTCGTGCTGGAATATGACGCCGTCGCGCGCGCGCTGCCGCGGGTGCTTCCCGCCGCCCGCCCGGCCGCATCCGGCAGCTGTGCGCTCGGCGTCATCGGCGCCGGTAGCTTCGCGCGCGCCGTGCTGCTCCCGGCTCTCGCCAAGCGCAAAGATGTGAGCTTGCGCACCATCGTGACGCAGCGTGGCCTCACCGCCGAGCATGCGCGGACGCAATTCGGCTTCGCCGCTTGCGCGACCGAGATCGACGCCGTGCTCGGCGATCCCGCGATCAACGCGGTCTTGATCGCGACCCGTCACGCCAGCCATGCCGATCTCACCGCCCGCGCGCTCGCCGCCGGCAAATCGGTCCTCGTCGAGAAGCCGCTGGCGATCGACCGCGCCGGCGTCGGCTCCGTGCTGGCGGCGCGCGCCGGCTCGTCCGGTTTCTTCATGGTCGGCTTCAACCGCCGCTTCGCGCCGATGGTCGTGCGGGCCCGCAGCCATCTTGCCCGCCGTCACGGCGCCAAATTCCTCGTCCTGCGGGTCAATGCCGGGGCGCTGCCGGCCGAGAGCTGGATCAACGCCGCCGAGGAGGGGGGCGGGCGCATCCTCGGCGAGCTCTGCCATTTCGTCGACCTCGCCCGCTTCCTGGTCGGCGCCGACATCATCTCGGTCCAGGCCGCTGCCGGCGCGGTCAAGGCTGGCGTCTGCGACGATCTCGCCGCGACCCTGCATTTCGCCGATGGCAGCCTCGCCACCATCGTCTACACGGCGCTCGGCGACGCCGCCTTCAGCAAGGAGCGCTTCGAGCTCTTCGCCGGCGGCACGGTCGTCACCATCGACAATTTCCTCAGCCTCAGCGTCACCGCCGACGGCAGGACGCGCAGCGAGACCGCCCGCACCGGCCAGGACAAGGGCCACGACGCCGAGCTTGCCGCCTTCATCGCCGGCGTGATCGCGGGAAAGCCGCCGATCGCCGAGGCCGAATTGGTCCAGTCGAGCCTGGCGACCATCGCGGTGCTCGACAGCCTGCGCGAGGGCAGGCGGGTGACGCTCGAGGCGTAGCCATTCTGGGTCCCGCGGGGTACAGGAGCACGGTAGTGGCGCGTGGCCGCCAATACACCGTATTCGGGTTTTTACTCTTCCATTTCGGTTCGCCGCCATGGGATGCATCGAGGTAGTTTCCGGCCTCGTTTATATCTAATCGGACATGATTATATCCGAAAAAGACATAAGACGCAACCACAATTCATGCCGAAGATCTGCAGCGGTGAACTCGTGTTGCGGGCTGTCCTTGAATGGACCAAGTTAGTCCAGCGAGGAGAGAGACGCAGACCGTGAATATGCATGCCGCCAAGACGCATTTTTCGCGGCTTGTCGACCATTCAGCGGCCGGTGAAGAGATCATCATCGCCAAGGCAGGCAAGCCTGTCGCCAAGCTGGTCCCGCTCGCCACGCCGGAAAAACGACCGAAGCGACGGCTCGGTTCCCTGGCGGGCCGAGCGATCATACCGCCCGATTTCGATGCTGCGCTCCCCGATGCCGTGATCGACGCGCTCGAGGGACGTTGAGCGCGGTTGCTTCTCGACACCGAAGAACGCGCTGAAGAAAGATCGCTGACCCATCATGTCTGAACTGCCATACGAGGCCGCTCTTGCATGCACTATGATCGCGATGGCGCGATGTTCTATCACGTCGTTATGGTCGTATCAGACCGCAATCGACCCGGAACCTCGCTGATGCAATATCTCGTTTCCTCCGGCTCCCCCTTCAGTTCCGGGGTTGGCGCCATCTCCGGAGAGCGGCGCTTTGGGGACTTGTGGCGGGAGCGTTTGCCGCGCTCGCCGTGGTGACTAGGCTTCGTGGACAAAGGGCAGCCACACCAGTGCTGAGGCTCGCCGGCTAACGCTCCGGCCGCGGCTTCTCGATCCCCGGGATGCCGCCAATCTGCTCAGCGAGAAAGTCGACCAGCAGCCGGACTCGAGCAATGCCCGCGCGCTCGGGGACAATCAGCATGCTCAGCGGGACGGGACGCAGGGAATAGTCCGGAAGGATCGCTTCGAGCCGGCCAGCGGTCACGAGATCGTCGACAAGCCATTGATGAGCGGGCGCGATGCCGCGCCCAGCGACAAGGGCCTCGCGCGCGGCAAGCCCATGGTCGACCCGAAAACGTCCTCCGAAGGGCACCGCATGGCGTTCGCCGCCTGGCCCCTGCAAAGCGAGCGTGTCGCTCCCCGCCACGTTCGACATCCGAATGCCCTGATGGCTAGACAGATCCCGCGGGACGGCCGGCCTCCCTCGCGCCGCCAGATAATCCGGCGCTGCCACGAGCAGACGCCGGGACTGGCCGAGGGCCCGCAGCTTCATGGAGCTGTCGGTGAGCGGACCCAAGCGAAGCGCGATATCGGCGCCCTCCCGCACAAGGTCGACGCGTTCATCGGTGAGGCTGAGGTCAACCCCGATGTCGGGATAGCGATCCTGAAAGGCGAAGATCAGCCGGCTGGCGTGCAAGACCCCGAAAGCCGCCGTGCAGGATATCCGGATCGTGCCGGCCGACGCGCCGCGCGTGCCCCGCGCCTCATCGCCGGCCTGCTCAACCAGGCGCAGGATCTGGACGCTGTTGGCATAATAGCGGCTGCCTTCGTCGGTCATCGTGACACGCCGGGTGGTCCTGCTGAGCAAAGGCACGCCGACGGCCTCCTCGAGCTCCCGCAGATGCCGCGTGACCGTCGACTGACCGACTCCGAGCTCGCGCGCAACCGCCGACAGGCTCCCGCGCTCGGCGACGCGGACGAAGGTTCGCATTCGCTCGAGCGTTACGTCCAATCTATCCATTATTCGGCACAGTATTATGCATTATCTACATATAGTGGATCATGCCAGCGTAGGCTACCTGAAGGGTCAATTTCCCATCATCGGATCGCTGACCCCATGAAAGTTCTGCTTGTCTTCGCTCATCCCGAACCGCGCTCGCTCAACGGCGCACTCCGCGACGTCGCCATCAAGGAGCTCGAGGCCCAAGGCCA
>WNFC01001834.1_pt1 | contig 31960 bp, 30 predicted proteins | sample 5400541 | NCBI WGS metagenome assembly WNFC01 (sample SAMN13153342, study PRJNA577476) | soil metagenome | isolation source: 120 cm saprolite under Douglas fir tree site 2 hole 2 replicate 1 | place: USA:California | collected 2015-04-18
GGATCACCTTCGGCGGGCTGATCTTCGCCCTCGCGCTGGCCTTCGGCCTCGGCGGACGCGGGCTGGCCCGCCAGATCCTCGAGCGCCACCTCCGCAGTCGCGAGCCGCATCCGCGCGAGACCCTGACCCACCTGTAGGCTGCATGATCGACGCCGGCGTGCTCTTCCAGCAGGCGGCGGTGGCGCTGCGCCACGAGCGTCGCGCGAGCTACCGCCTGCAGCTCGGGAGCGCGCTCGGCTTCGACGGGGTGGCGGCTCTCGGCCCGTATCTCGAAGCGCTCGGGATCAGCGAGGTCTATCTCTCCCCCTGCTTCCGCTGCGGCCCCGGCAGCTCTCACGGCTACGACGTCACCGATCACAACGCGTTCAATCCCGAGCTGGGCAGCGCGGCCACCTTCGACCGGATGGCCGCCGCGCTGGCCGCGCGCGGGCTCGGGCTCATCCTGGACGTGGTGCCGAACCACATGGGAATCGCGGGCGACGCCAACCCCTGGTGGCTCGACGTGCTCGAGAACGGCCCGGCCTCGCCGCGGGCCGAAATCTTCGACATCGACTGGGCACCCGCCAAGGCCGAGCTGCGCAACCGGGTGCTCCTGCCGATCCTCCCCGACCAGTACGGCCGGGTGCTCGAGTCGCAGCAGCTCGCGCTCGAGTTCGTGGACGGCGCCTTCCACCTGCGGTACGCCGGCGCGCGCCTGCCCATCACCCCCCGGACTTACCCGCAGATCCTGACCGACGGGCTCGAGCCCGTCGCCCAGCGCCTGGGCCCGGAGGACGCGGGGCTCCAGGAGCTGCGCAGCATCCTGACCGCGATCGAGCACCTGCCCGGGCGCACCGAGACCGATCCCCGCCGGGTCGAGGAGCGGATGCGCGAGAAGGAGATCGTGAAGCGGCGTCTGATGGCGCTCGCCAAGGAGTCCGCCGACATCCGCGAGCACATCGAGGAGACGGTGCGGCGCTTCAACGGGGTCCCGGGCGAGCCCGCCTCCTTCGACGCCCTCGATCGCATCCTCTCCGCGCAGACCTATCGCCTGGCCGACTGGCGGGTGGCGGGCGACGAGGTGAACTACCGCCGGTTCTTCGACGTGAGCCACCTGGCCGCGATCCGCATGGAGCGGCGCTCGGTATTCGACGCGACCCACCAGCTGATCCTGCGCCTGGTCGGCGAGGGCAAGGTCACCGGGCTGCGCATCGATCACCCGGACGGTCTCTACGCTCCCGGCGAGTACTTTCACCGGCTGCAGGAGGGCGCCCTGATCGCGACGGCGCGGCGGCTGCTTCCCGAGCTGGGCCCCCCCGAGGCCGAGGCGCTCGCCGCGCTCTACCGGACCCGCGCCGCGGACCAGGCCGCCACGCTGGAGGCGCGGCCGCTCTGGATCGCGGCCGAGAAGATCCTGGGTCCGGACGAGCCCCTGCCCGAGTGGTGGGCGGTGGCGGGCACCACCGGCTACGACTTCCTCGCCGCGGTCAACGGCCTCTTCGTCGACCGGGGGACCTCCCGGCAAATGACCGCGCTCTACTCGCGGGTGGCGGGCGACGGCGCCCGGATGGCCGATGTCACCTACGGAGCGAAGCGGCTCATCATGCAGGTCTCGATGGCGAGCGAGATCAACCAGCTCGGCTATCACCTCGACCGCATGTCCGAGCGCGACCGGCTCGCCCGCGACTTCACCCTGCCGAGCCTCGGCCGCGCGATCCGCGAGGTGGTGGCCGCCTTCGCGGTCTACCGCACCTACGTGGGCGACGACGGCAGCGACACCCCCGGCCCCCGCGACCGCGGCTACATCGAGTCCGCGGTCGCGGAGGCCAAGCGCCGCAACCCCACCGTGAACGTGTCGATCTTCGACTTCGTCCGCGACGTGCTCCTGCTGCGCCATCCGGACCGCAGCGGCCCCGACGAGCGCGCCGCGCGGCGCCACTTCGCGATGCGCTTCCAGCAGACCACCGGACCGGTCACCGCCAAGGGGGTGGAGGACACCGCCTTCTACCTCTACAACCGCCTGGTCTCGCTCAACGAGGTGGGCGGCGACCCCGCGCGCTACGGCGAGCCGGTCTCCGTCTTCCACGCGCGCAACGAGCGGCGGCTCGAGCGGTGGCCGGAGTCGATGCTGTCCACGTCCACCCACGACACCAAGCGCGGCGAGGACGTGCGTGCGCGCATCAACGTGCTGTCCGAGGCGCCGACCGAGTGGGCGGCCGAGGTCCGCCGGTGGCGCGGGATCGCCCGGCGCTTCAAGCGGCAGATCGACGGTCACGCGGCGCCCGACCACAACGACGAGTACCTGCTGTACCAGACCCTGGTGGGCGCATGGCCCGCGCGGGACGAGGACGAGCCGCTCGAGACGGTCACTCGCCGGCTCGTCGCCTACATGGAGAAGGCCACCAAGGAGGCCAAGCGGCGTACGAGCTGGGTCAACCCGAGCCAGCCCTACGACGGCGCGGTGCGCGAGTTCATCCGTGGCCTCCTCGCCCCGGACGGCCCCTTCCTCCCTGCGTTCCGGCCCTTTCAGCGGCTGGTGGCCGCCCACGGGGCGGTCAACTCCCTCGCCCAGACGCTGCTGAAGCTCACCGTCCCCGGCGTCCCCGACTTCTACCAGGGCACCGAGCTGTGGGACCTGGCGCTGGTCGATCCGGACAACCGCCGCCCGGTCGATTTCCCGCGACGGCAGGCGCTGCTGGAGGCGCTGCGCGCCCGCATCGCGGCCGACGAGGCGGCGGGGGCCGACGCCACCGCACTCTGCGCCGAGCTGCTGGCCCACTGGCCGGACGGCCGCGTGAAGCTCTACCTCACCCACCGCGCGCTGACGCTCCGGCAGCAGCGCGCGCCGCTCTTCGCGGTGGGGGGCTATCGGGCCCTCGAGACGGACGGCCCGCGCGCGGACCATCTGCTCGCGCTCGCGCGCACCGACGGGACGGACGCGGTGGTCGCGGCGGTGCCGCGCCTCACCGCGCGGCTCGGCGGCCTCACCGGCCAGATCCTGCTCGGTCCCCCCGCGTGGGAGCACACCGCGGTGGTGCTCGCGGAGGATCTCGCGGGCGTCTACCGCGACCGCTTCACCGGCCTCACCGTGACGAGCGAGCCGCGCGACGGGGGCGCGATCCTGCCCGCGGGAGCACTCTTCGCCCACTTCCCGGTCGCGCTCCTGGAGCGCACCGCCCCCGCGCCCGACGTGACCCGATGAGCGTCCGGCCCACGGTCCGACGCGCGCACCGGATGCCCTTCGGGGCCTCGCCGGTCGCCGACGGGAGCACCCGGTTCCGCCTCTGGTCCCCGGGCGCGGACCGGGTCGAGCTGTGGCTCGAGGAGCCGAAGCGCGCGGTGCCCATGCCGCGCGACGCGGGCGGCTGGGCCGAGTACGTGAGCCGCGAGGCGCCCGCCGGCACCCGCTATCGCTACCGCATCGACGGGGAGCTGCTCGTGCCCGACCCGGCCGCCCGCTACCAGCCCGGGGACGTGCACGGGGCGAGCGAGGTCGTCGATCCGCTCGCCTACGCCTGGCACGACGGGGCGTGGGCCGGCCTGCCGCCCGAGCGCCTGGTCTTCTACGAGCTGCACGTGGGCACGTTCACGCCCGAGGGCACCTACGCCGCGGCCGCGGGCAAGGTCGACCACCTCGCGTCGCTCGGGGTCACCGCGGTCGAGGTGATGCCGCTCGCCGATTTCCCGGGCCGCCGCGGCTGGGGCTACGACGGGGTCCTGCTGTTCGCGCCCGAATCGGGCTACGGCCGGCCGGAGGATCTCAAGGCCCTGGTGGACGCCTGTCACGCCCGCGGCCTCGCGGTCTTCCTCGACGTCGTCTACAACCACTTCGGCCCGGAGGGCAACTACCTCCACCGTTACGCCCCCGCCTTCTTCAGCCCGCACCACCGCTCGCTCTGGGGCGACGGCATCAACTACGACGGGCCGGGGGCCGAGATCGTCCGCTCCTTCATGATCCACAACGTGCTCTACTGGCTCGAGGAGTTCCACCTGGACGGCCTCCGCCTCGACGCGGTCAACGCGATCGTGGACGACTCGTCGGCGCATCTGCTCGTGGAGCTCGGCCGCGCGGTGGCCGAAGGGCCCGGCCGCGAGCGCCCGGTGCACCTCATCCTGGAAAACGGCGCCAACGAGGCTCGGTATCTCGACCGCAAGGCGGGGCGGCGCCCCCTCTACCAGGCCCAGTGGAACGACGACGTGCACCACGCGCTGCACATTCTGCTGACCGGGGAGACCGGCGGCTACTACGAGGACTACCAGCCGCCGCTGCCCCACCTCGGGCGCTGCCTCACGGAGGGCTTCGCGTTCCAGGGCGAGCGCTCCCGGTATCGCGGGGACCTGCGCGGGGAGCCGAGTGGGCACCTGCCGCCGACCGCCTTCGTGAGCTTCCTCCAGAACCACGACCAGGTCGGCAACCGCGCGCTGGGGGAGCGCATCGCCGCCCTCGCCGCCCCCGAGGCGGTGCGCGCGGCCACCGCGGTGCTGCTGCTCTCCCCCGCCCTGCCGCTGCTGTTCATGGGCCAGGAGTGGGGCGCGGACGAGCCCTTCCTCTTCTTCAGCGATCTGGGCCCCGACCTGGGCCCGTCGGTGGCGGAAGGCCGCCGGCGCGAATTCGCCCGATTCCCGGAGTTCGCGAATCCCGCGGTGCGCGAACGCATCCCCGATCCGCAGGCGGAGACGACGCGCGCGCGCTCCGTGCTCGACTGGAGCCGGCTCGCCGAGCCCGCGCACCAGGCGTGGCTCGCGCTCCACCGGACGCTCCTCCACCTGCGCGCGGAGGCCATCGTGCCGCTGCTCGCGGGGGAGCCGGTGCCGGCCGCCTCGTGGAAGGCCCTGGGCGACAACGGCCTCGAGGTCACCTGGGTGTTCCCGGCCGGGACGCTGCGCCTGGCGGCCAACCTCGGTACGGTCCCGGTGGCGCATCCGGGCCCCGGCCCCGACTGGGGCCGGCGGCTCTACGCGCTCCTCCTGCCCGAGGCCGGCTGGCGGGAGCTGCCGCCGTGGAGCGTGGCGTTCTACCTCGCGGAGGCGGCGCGGTGACCGCCCTCGGCGGCCTCGCGGGCGGCCTGCTTGGCCGCGATCGCGTCCCGGTAGACCGCGAGCGTGCGGTCCGCGATGCGATCCCAGGAGAAGTGCGCCTCGACGCGCCGGCGGCCCGCCTCGCCCATCTGCCGCGCGCGCGCCGGATCGGCGAGAGCGCCGCGGAGGGCCTCGGCGAGCGCGGCGGGATCGCCCGGCGGGACGAGCCAGCCGGTCTCGCCGTCGACGACCACCTCCGGGATGCCGCCGACCCGGCTCGCCACCACCGGCGTGCCGCACGCCATCGCCTCCAGGTTGATGAGGCCGAAGGGCTCGTAGATCGAGGGACACACGAACACCGCGGCGTGGCTGTAGAGCTGCACGACCTCCGCGACCGGCAGCATCGCGTTGATCCAGCGCACCCGGGAGTGGCCGGCCACCGCGGCCTCGAGCCGGGCGGCCAGCTCCGGGGTGTCCGGGCTGCTCGCGCAGAGCACGAGCGTGACCTCCTCGGGCAGGGCCCGGGCCGCCTCCAGCAGCGGGAAGATCCCCTTCTGCTCGCTGATGCGACCGACGAAGAGCACGTAGGGCTCGCGCACCCCGTGGCGCGCGAGGGCCTCCCGCTGCTCGGTGCGCCGGAAGGCCTCCGCGTCGACGCCGTTGTGGATCACCGCCACGCGCTCCGGGTCCACCCGGAAGTGGGTCAGGATGTCGCCGCGCATCTGGGCCGACACCGCGATGACGCGCTCCGCGCGCTCGACGGCCAGCCGCTCGGCCCAGCTCGACACCGCGTAGCCGGTGCCGAGCTGATCGGCCTTCCACGGTCGCAGCGGCTCCATGCTGTGCAGCGTGACCACGAGCGGCACGTCGTGGATCGACTGCACCAGCATGCCGCCGAATCCCACGTACCAGGTGTGGGTGTGGACCACGTCGGCCGCGACCGGATCGCGGGCCATGGCGAGACCGACCGAGAGCGCCTCGAGCGCGGGAGCGTAGGCCGTCTCCGGGCCGCCGGCCAGCCGCTCCCACGGAGCGTAGCCCCGCACGCTCAGGCCTGGCGCGGCCAGGGCCTGGTCGCCGAAGCAGCGCACCTCGACGGTGGCGCGGCGGGCCAGCGCGCGGCTCAGGTGGTCCACCACCACGCCGGCGCCGCCGTAGACGTGCGGCGGGTACTCCCGGCTCAGGAGCAGGATTCTCATCGACGTCGTCCTTCCGGAGAGCTTACCGCATGAGCGAGACCCAGCCCTTCGTCTTCCTCGGCTGCCTCGACCTGAACGAGCTCCTGCCCCACGAGGCCCACGACGCCCGCGAGCTGCTGGAGCAGCTCGAGAAGGTGCCGGTGGAGTCGGTCTTCTGCCACACCTCGGCGGCCCTCCTCCATCGCCCGGTGCTGGCCGAGGCGTATCCCAACGACTTCTCGCTCTGGGTGGGCACCGAGGTGCGCGACGTGCGGCTCGCCGAGCGGCTGGCCGCGGTCGACCCCTTCCACGCGGGGTCGATGGAGCGGGTGCGCGAGGAGCTGATCGCCACGATCTCCGATCACCTCCAGCACCTGGGGACGGCCCCGCCCCGCACCCAGGGCAAGCGCTTCCGCTTCTTCCAGGTCCACCTGGTGCCGGTGCCCACCGGCCACCAGGCCCGCACCCTGGGCGAGTTCCGCGATGCCCTCGCCGAGGTGGACGTGAGCGCTCTCTTCTATCACACCATCGAGGCGCGCTATCGGGCGGGCCGGGGCCGGGGCGACTTCGCGGAGTGGGTCGGCGGCGTCCTCGGCCGGGCCGACCTGGCCGATCGCCTGGCCCACATCGATCCCCACGCGGGCAGCCTCGAGCGCATCCGCGACCGCCACCTGAGCGTCCTCAGCGACGCCATCTCCGGGGAGATGTCCTGATGGCCGCGAGCGCGCTGCTCAAGCTCGACGACTACCGCCAGGTGGCACCCCGGGGCACGGTGGACTTCCTCATGCGCATCGGCGAGCGCCTCCGCGGCAAACGGCTCGTCCACGTGAGCGCCTCGCGCTACGGCGCGCTCGCGGAGGGCCTGAACCGGGTGGTGGCCATCCTGAACGACCTCGGCGTCGAGACCACCTGGGAGATCACCATCGGCACCGCGGACTTCGACCAGGTGAGCCGCGCAGTGGCCAAGGCCCTCGCGGGCACCGAGCAGGTCATCACCGAGGCCATGCTCGGCCGGCTGCGGGAGACCGGGGTCGACAACGCCCGCCGCCTCCGGCTCGACGCCGACCTCGTGATGGTCCACGACGCGGCGCCGGTGGGACTGGTCGAGCAGCGCGGGGACGCGGCCCGCTGGGTGTGGCGCTGCCACCATGACCTCTCCGCGGCCCAGCCCCAGCTCTGGAACGCGCTGCGACCGATGGTGCAGCGCTACGACGCGGCGGTCTTCTCCCTCGCCCGCTTCGCGGCGCCGCTGTCCATCCCGCGCTTCATCGTGTACCCCGCGATCGACCCGCTCTCGGAGCGCAACCGCGAGATGACGCGCAGCGAGCAGGCGCTCCAGATGGACCGGCTGCACGTGCCGCGCGACAAGCCGATCCTGCTCCAGGTGGGCCCGTTCGAGCGCCAGCACGATCCGATCGGAGTGATCAACGCCTACCGGCTCGTGAAGCGGCACCACGACGTCCGCCTGGTCCTGGCCGGGCCGCCGCCCGCGCCGGGGGGCGACGCGCTCGGCGACGTGCAGGAGGCCGCCTCGCACGACCCCGACATCGCGGTGATCCTGCTCCCTCCGGATCCCCAGACTGAGCTGAACGCGCTCGAGCGGGCCGCCACCATCGCCATCCAGAAGCCGCTCAAGGCCGATTTCACTCTGGAGGTGGCGAGCGCGATGTGGAAGGGCAAGCCGGTGATCGGCACCATCGCGGGCGGCATTCCATTTCAGATGGTCGTCAACGTCACCGGGTATACCGTGGAAACCGTGGAGGGCGCCGCGTTCCGCATCCGCCAGCTGCTGTCCAACCCCGAGCTCATCGGCCGCATGGGCGCGGCGGGGCGCGAGCACGTGCGTCGGAATTTCCTGGTGACCCGCCACCTGAGCGACTACCTGGCCCTGCTCGCCCATCTCACTCGGTGATGGACACCGCGACCCTGCCCGACGAGGTCCAGGCGGTAGTCGAGGGGCTCGGCGGCGCCGACGTGGTGGTGGGCCTCGCCACCTCCGGCCCGATCCCGGCGCTGGCCGCGGTCGCGGCCGCGGTGCGCACCGGGCTCGACGCGCACTGCGCGGGCCAGGCCGCCGCGGTGGTCCACGTCGACCAGACGCCGTCCGAGGCGACCGCCGCCGCGGTGACCGCGGCCCTCGGCGACCTCCGGGTGGTGTCGGTGCCGGCCCCGAGCGGCCACGGCGACGACGGGCTCGACTGGTCCTCCGCGGTGCGGGCCGTGCTCACGGTGGCCCGCCGGCTCGAGGCGCGCACGATCGTGATGCTGAACGCCGATCTGAGCAGCATGACCAGCGAGTGGCTGCGCGGGCTGGCCCTGCCGGTGCTCAAGGACGACTACGGCCTCATGCTGCCGCTCTACCGGCGCTATCGCTACGACGGCACGCTCACCCAGGCCCTCGTGGTTCCCCTGATGCGGAGCCTGTTCGGCCGCCAGCTCGCGCACCCGCTCGCCGAGGAGTTCGCCTGCTCCGGCGCGGCGGCCGACTTCTTCCTCCAGCAGCCGATCTGGGACACCGAGCTGGGGCGACAGGGTCTCGAGTTCTGGCTGCCCGCGGCGGCCATCGAGCAGGGGCTGACGGTGGGCCAGTCGGTGCTGGGGCCCCGCACGGTGGCCGCGGCCGCCCATCCCCCCGCGCCTCTCGGCCGGACGGTGGGCCGCGTGGCCGGCGCGCTCTTCGCGCTGGCCGACCGCACCGAGAGCTTCTGGCTCGACGTCCGCGGCTCGGAGCCGGTGGTGAGCTTCGGCGTGCCCCCCGAGCCCTTGCCCGGCGGCCCCCCGGTGGATCCCTCGCTGATGCAGGTGGGCTTCGTGCAGGGCGTGCGCGACCTGCTCCCGGTGTGGGAGCGGATCCTCGCCCCCGAGAACCTGGGCGAGGTGCTCGAGCTGAGCGATCGGCCCCTCGAGCGCTTCCGCTTCTCGGACCGGCTGTGGACCCGGGTGGTCTACGACTTCGTCCTGGCCCACCGCACCCGCGTCGTCTACCGGAGCCACGCCGCGCAGTCGCTGGCCCCGCTCTATCTCGGCCGCGCCGCGTCGGTCATCCTGGAAACGCAGGGTCGGCCCCCGCTCGCCATGCTGCAGGCCGCGGCGCGCCTGGGCGGCATGTTCGAGGAGGAGAAGCCCTACCTCGTGGACCGCTGGCGATGAAGCCCGAGCGGCGCCCCATCGTCATCGAGCACGTGCGTCCCGCGGTGGACGACGGCCGGTACCCGGCCAAGCGCGTCGTGGGCGACGTCCTCGCGGTCTCCGCGGACATCTTCAAGGAGGGCCACGATCTGCTGGCCGCGCGAATCTGCTACCGCACCCACGACGAGTCGGCCTGGCGGGAGGCGCCCCTGCAGCCGGTCGACAACGACGGCTGGGGCGGCGTGTTCCGCCTCGAGGCCAACACCCGCTACCGCTACACCGTCGAGGCCTGGACCGACACCTTCGGCTCGTGGGTGGAGGAGATGCGCCGGCGCATCGCGGGCGGCCAGTCCGACCTCGCGAGCGAGCTGCTGGAGGGCGCCGCGATGGTCCGCCGCGCGCAGGCCTTCGCCGGGCCCGACGGGGCCGCGCTCGGCCGCGCGCTCGAGCGGCTCGCGGGCGCGCCCTCCCAGGACACTCGCCTCGACGTCCTGCTGGACGCCGACCTGCGTCAGGTCATGGCCCGCGTCGCGCCGCGACCCGACCTCACCCGTCACGACCGCGAGCTCGAGGTGGTGGTGGACCGTCCCGAGGCCGCCTTCGCGGCGTGGTACGAGATGTTCCCGCGCTCGCAGGGCCGGGTACCCGGGCGTCACGGCACCTTCGACGATTGCATCGAGCGGCTCCCGGACATCCGCCGGATGGGATTCGACGTCGTCTACCTGCCGCCCATCCATCCGATCGGTCACACCGCGCGCAAGGGCCCGGACAACGCGCTCGCGGCCGGGCCCGGCGATCCGGGCAGCCCGTGGGCCATCGGCTCGGCGGAGGGCGGCCACACCGCGGTGCACCCCGAGCTCGGCACCCTGGACGGCTTTCGTCGTCTCGTGAAGAGCGCGCAGGGCGCGGGCCTCGAGATCGCCCTCGACTTCGCCATCCAGTGCTCGCCCGACCACCCGTGGGTGCGCGAGCACCCCGAGTGGTTCTACCAGCGGCCGGACGGGACGATCAAGTACGCGGAGAACCCGCCCAAGAAGTACCAGGACATCTACCCGATCAACTTCGCGACGGAGGCGTGGGCCTCCCTCTGGGACGCGCTGCTCGGGGCGGTCCGCTTCTGGATCGAGCAGGGGGTGCGGACGTTCCGGGTCGACAACCCCCACACCAAGCCGCTCGACTTCTGGGCGTGGCTCATCCGGCAGGTGCAGGAGCGCGATCCGGACGTGATCTTCCTCTCCGAGGCCTTCACCCGTCCCAAGGTCATGCGGGCGCTCGGCAAGGCCGGCTTCACCCAGTCCTATACCTACTTCACCTGGCGCAACTTCAAGGAGGAGCTGACCGAGTACCTGGAGGAGCTGACCCGATCGGAGATGGTCGAGTACTTCCGCGGCAACTTCTTCGTCAACACCCCGGACATCCTCCCCGAGGTGCTCCAGCGCGGCGGCCCGCCCGCCTTCCGCATGCGGGCGACGCTGGCCGCCACCCTGTCCTCGGTATGGGGCGTCTACAGCGGCTTCGAGCTCGGGGAGGCCGCCGCCCTGCCCGGCACCGAGGAGTACCAGGCCTCGGAGAAGTACGAGATCCGCGTGCGCGACTGGGACGCCCCCGGAAACCTCAAGGACCACATCGCCCGGCTCAACTCCATCCGTCGGGAGAACCGGGCGCTCCACTCCATGCGCGGGCTCCGCTTCTACGCCTCCAGCAGCCCCCACGTGCTCTTCTACGGCAAGATGACCCCCGCGCGCGACAACGTGATCCTGGTCGCGGTGAACCTCGACCCGTTCGCCACCCACGAGACGACTCTCGAGCTCCCGCTCGAGGAGATCGGCATCGCGGCCGACGAGACCTACGAGCTCCACGAGCTGCTCGCCGACCAGCGGCGCCTGATCCGCGGCGCCCGCCACACCGTGAGCCTCGATCCGCGGGTCGCCTCCGCCCACGTCTACCGCGTCGGCCGCTGGCGCCGGCGCGAGCGCGACTTCGATTACTACGCGTGAAAAGCTTAGAAGCTTTACATATCCGCTCGGCTCGCCTTCGGCTGCACCTCGCCAAGCCACTGCCCCGGACACTCGTGGTTGGGCGGACGGACCGAAGTCCCTGCCTGGGCCTGAGGCGACCGTGAGCGATCGCGAGCTGCTCTGGTACAAGGACGCGGTGTTCTACGAGCTGCACGTCCGCGCGTTCAAGGACGGCAACGACGACGGCATCGGCGACTTCATCGGGCTGACCAGCCAGCTCGGGCACCTGAAGGAGCTGGGGGTGGACTGCCTGTGGCTGCTGCCGTTCTTCCGCTCGCCGCTGCGCGACGACGGCTACGACGTGGCCGACTACCGGGCCATTCACCCCGACTACGGCACCATCGCCGACTTCGACCGCTTCCTCGAGGCGGCCCACGGCCACGGCATGCGGGTCATCTCCGATCTGGTGGTCAATCACACCTCGGACCAGCACCCGTGGTTCCAGGCGGCCCGGCGGGACCCCGGCTCCCCCTATCGCGACTACTACGTCTGGAGCGACACCGACGAGCGCTACCGTGACGCCCGCATCATCTTCCTCGACACCGAGCAGTCCAACTGGACGTGGGACCCGGTGGCCAAGGCGTACTACTGGCACCGCTTCTTCCACCACCAGCCCGACCTCAACTTCGACAACCCGCAGGTGCGCCGCGAGCTGCTCGACGTCATGCGCTTCTGGCTCGACAAGGGGCTCGACGGCTTCCGCTGCGACGCGGTGCCCTACCTCTTCGAGCGCGAGGGCACCAACTGCGAGAACCTCCCGGAGACCCACGAGTTCCTCCGCGAGATCCGCCGCACCATCGACGCCCAGTACCAGGGACGGATCCTCCTGGCCGAGGCCAACCAGTGGCCCGCCGACGTCCGCCCCTACTTCGGCGACGGCGACGAGTTCCACATGGCCTTCCACTTCCCGCTCATGCCGCGCATCTTCCTCGCCGTCCGCCACGGCGACCGCCGGCCGATCACCGACATCTTCGTGCACACCCCGGAGATCCCGCCCACCGCCCAGTGGTGCCTCTTCCTCCGCAACCACGACGAGCTCACCCTCGAGATGGTCAGCGACGAGGAGCGACATCACCTCTACTACGCCTACGGCTCCGACCCGCGGATGCGCCTGAACCTCGGCATAAGGCGTCGCCTCGCTCCCCTGCTGGAGAACGACCGGCGGAAGATCGAGCTGCTGACGAGCCTGCTCTTCACCCTGCCCGGCAGCCCCATCCTCTACTACGGCGACGAGCTCGGGATGGGCGACAACATCTACCTGGGCGACCGCAACGGCGTGCGGACCCCGATGCAGTGGACGGGCGACCGCAACGCGGGCTTCTCCCGCGCCGACACCGCGCGCCTCTACCTCCCCTTGATCGTGGACGCGGTCTACGGCTACCAGTCCATCAACGTGGAGGCCCAGCAGCGCACCCCGTCCTCGCTCCTCAACTGGATGAAGCGCCTGATCGCGGTACGCAAGAAGACGCCCGTGTTCGGCCGCGGCACGCTGCACTTCCTCCGTCCGGCCAACGAGAGTGTGCTCGCGCACGTGCGCGAGCACGAGGGCGAGATCCTGGTCGCGGTGCACAACCTGGCCGGATCGGCCCAGCCGGTGGAGCTCGACCTGCGCGCGTGGCGCGGCTACACCCCGATCGAGATGCTGGGCGACACGCGCTTCCCCACCATCGGCGATCTCCCCTACTTCATCAGCCTGGCTCCCTACGGCTACTACTGGTTCCGCCTGCAGCCGCCCCTCTCCGCCGAGCCCCTCTATGGCATCGAGGCCTCCCCGCTCTGACCCGGGCTCGATCGTCGCCCTGCTCTCGGGCCCCGGCCGCTCCGATCTGGCCCAGTACCTGGTTCGCCAGCGCTGGTTCGCGGCCAAGACCCGCGGGATCGATGCGCTCGCGGTCCGGGACTGGGCCGCGCTCGACGAGGGCATCCCGCTCGTCCTGCTGCTCCTCGACGTCGACGGCGACCGCTATCAGGTCCCGGTGACCGTGGCCCCGGCGGCCGCGCCGCCGTCCGTGATGGCGCGGCTCGACGGCGCGGCGGTGGTGGACGCCCACGACGACCCGCGCTTCGGCCGGCGGATACTCTCCGCGATCGCGGGCGGCCTCCGCCTGGACGGCCGGATCGGACGCTTCGCGTTCCACCCCACTCCGGCCTGGGTCTTCCCGTCCGATCTCGACGCGCTCCCGGCGCGTCGTCACTCCGGCGAGCAGAGCAATACCTCGGTGATCCTGGGCGGCGGGCTCGTGCTCAAGACGCTGCGCCGGCCGCAGCCCGGCCTCAACCCGGATCTGGAGATCACGCGCTTCCTCACCACCCGCACCCCGTTCCGTCACGTCCCGCGCCTGGCCGGCTGGGTCGAGTACGAGGGCTCCGACGGGCTCGCCACCCTGGCGGTGCTCCAGGAATTCGTGGCGAACCGGGGCGACGGGTGGAAGCACGTGGTGACGACGCTCCGCGCGCGGCTCGGGGCCGCGCCCGATCTCCTCGCTTCGGATCCGCTGGTCGAGGACGTGCGGCGTCTCGGGGCGATCACCGGCGGCCTGCACGCCGCGCTCGCCTCGGACGGGGCCGACCCGGACTTCGCGCCGGAGCCGATCAGCCGCGAGGACGTCGCGCGCTGGGCCGCGGACATCCGCCGCGACGTGGAGGCGGCCAATGCCCTCGCGCCCGCCGACGCGAGCCGGGATGGCGTCGCGCGGACGCTGCGCTCGCTCGAAGCGCTGGTCGGCACCGTGAAGATCCGGAGCCACGGCGACTATCACCTGGGACAGGTGCTCAAGACCGAGGACGGCTTCGCGGTGATCGACTTCGAGGGTGAGCCCGCGCGCCCCCTGGCCGAGCGCCGCGCCAGGCAGTCGGCCCTGCGCGACGTGGCCGGGATGCTGCGCTCGCTCGACTACGCGGCGCACGCGGTGGCCTTCGAGGTGCCCGTGGCCGAGCGCGCGGCGGTCCTGACCGCGCTCACCGCATGGGAAGCCCGGGCCCGGCGCGCCTTCCTCGAGGGCTACCGGAGCACCGCCGGCGCGAGCCCGGCCGCCCTGATCCCTCCGTCGGAGGACGCCCTGATCGAGGCCTGCGCCGCCTTCGAGCTCGAGAAGGCCTGCTACGAGCTGCGCTACGAGCGCGACAACCGGCCGGACTGGGTGGCCATCCCGCTCGCCGGCATTCGCCGGATCCTGCTCACACCGGCACGAGGGTGACGCCGCGCTCGTCCAGCCACTCCGCTACTTTCCGCCAGAGATTCGGCTCCCGCTCCCGCCAGGCCTCGACGCCCGCCGCGGGCACGACCTTGTAGGGACCTTCCTCGCGCAGGACGGACTCCACCATCGCGGCCAAGCCGCTATCGGCGGCCCGACATTCCCACAGCAGATCCTCGCTTCGACCGATCATGCGCCGGCGGGAGCGCAAGGCGCGTGCCAGCGGCCTCGCCGCTTCGTATCGAGGGTATTCGGTCTTCGAGGCAGGGATCGAGACGCTTCTACCGAGTAGTCCTGACCTGATCGCGATCGACCGCCCGTCCGGTGACGCGGGATCCGGCGGCATCTGCCGCGGTTGCCGGCAGTTGCCCGCGCGCCGCTCGCTGGCATGTCACGTGCGTATACAGCCGGCGAACGCACGATCTCCATACTCGCGGCTCGGTACCCGAGGAGGGTGACCTCATGCTGTGGACGATCTTCGTTATCCTGCTGGTGCTGTGGGCGCTGGGAATGGTCAGCTCGTACACCCTTGGCGGCTTCATCCATCTGCTGCTCCTGGTCGCCATCGCGGTGGTCCTGATCCGCATCATCCAGGGGCGACGACCGATCTAGACGACCGGCAGAGGAGAGGGCCTATGAAGAGCGGACTCCTGTTCATCGCCATCGTCCTCATCGCCATCGGCGTGGTCTCGCTCGCGTACCAGGGCATCACCTACACCACCCGGGAGAAAGTTCTCGAGGTCGGCCCCATCAAGGCGACCAAGGAAAAGGAACGGACGATCCCGCTGCCGCCGATCCTCGGCGGTCTGGCTCTGGCCGGCGGCGTCGTCCTGCTCGTGGCCGGGGCGCGGCGCTAGCGCGAGCCTCCGGCATCGCCGTCACCGGAGCCGGGCGCCCAGGCGCTCCATCCGGTGCGAACCGCGGGCGCGGTCCCTTCTCGGCCGCGCCCGCGGTGTTTCTCCCCCGCGGTGGCTTTCATGGCACACTGGCGGGCCGTGAGCCTTCCGGGTCCGAAGCTCCCGCGCGAGTTCTACACGCACCCGAGCGTCGTCACCGTCGCCCGGCGGCTCCTCGGGCAGCTGCTGGTGGTGCCCACCCGGTCCGGCCGGGTCTCCGGGATCATCGTGGAGACCGAGGCCTACCGTGGCCCCGAGGACCGCGCCTCGCACGCGTGGGGCGGCCGTCGGACCCTCCGGACCGAGACCATGTACGCCCGCGGCGGCACCGCCTACGTGTACTTCGTCTACGGCATGTACTTCCAGTTCAACGTGGTGACCGGCGCGGCCGACGTCCCGCACGCGGTGCTCGTGCGCGCGCTCGAACCGGTCGAGGGGTTGGCCCTGATGCGCAGGCGGCGCGGCGGCGGGACGCTCCGCGGCCTGACCAGCGGCCCGGGCAAGCTCTGCGTCGCCCTCGGCATCGACCGTCGCTTCGACCGGGCCGACCTGCTCGGCGACCGGATCTGGATCGAGGCGCGCCCGCCGGTGCCGGCGCGGGCCATCGCGGCGGGGCCGCGGGTCGGCATCGACTACGCGGAGATGTGGGCGGACCGCCCGTGGCGCTTCTGGCTCCGCGACAGCCCCTTCGTGAGCGGCCCTCGGGCTGGAGTCACACGCGCAGGCGGAGGCCGCTCCGGTGGAGGGCCCACATGAGGCCCCACCAGAGGAGGACGTACGCCAGCCCGTAGGCCAGAGACGCGTTGAAGGGAGAAAGCCACGGCGCGAAGAGGTGGTCGAAGAGCCACGCGTGCAGGCGGATGCGGTCGGGACCGACCCGCATCAACAGGAGCAGACGCGCCATGAGGCTCGACAGGAAGAAGAGCGGCAGCGCGGTGACGCCCAGCACCACGAACGGTCCCGCGGCGCGTCGCCAGCCGCGCCCCTCGATGGTCCAGTAGCAGGCCGCGAGCGCGAGCGCGGCGAGGCCGGCCATGAACAGCGCATACGAGCTGGTCCAGAGCGACTTGTTGATCGGAAACCACTGTCCCCAGAGCCAGCCGGCCACCGTCGCGGCGAGGCCGCCGACCACGAGTCCGACCGCCACGCGGCGGCCCGGTCCGGCCCCGCGCATCCAGTGGCCGGCCAGCACCCCGAGGAGCGTGGTCGCCACCGCGGGCAGCGTGCTCAGCACGCCTTCCGGATCGTAGACCTTCGACACCTGCCAGATGTGGGGCCCGAGCACCACCCGGTCGATGTATCCGGCCAGATTGCCGGCCGGGCTCAGGTCCCCCGCGACCCCACCGGGAGGGGACACGCGGGTCATGAGCAGCCAGTAGCCGACGAGGAGCGCGCCCGCCACGACGGCCTGGAGACGCCAGCCCGTGACGCCGCCGGTGAGGAGCACCAGCAGGGCGGCCAGCAGGTAGCAGACCGCGATCCGCTGGAGCACGCCCGGGATGCGGAGCGTGGCGAGATGGAACCAGGGCAGCGCGTGCAGGAGCAGCCCGAGAGCGAAGATCGCGAGGGATCGTCCCAGCACCCGGCCCACCAGCCCGTCGGAGCGCTGCTCGAGCCGGGGCCCGAGCGCCAGCGGGATCGCCACGCCGACGATGAAGAGGAAGAACGGGAAGATCATGTCGGTCGGGGTGAAGCCGTTCCACTCCGCGTGCCGCAGCGGCCAGTAGACGGACGTCCACGACCCGGGGTTGTTCACCAGCACCATCGCGGCCACCGTGAGGCCGCGGAGCACGTCCACGGAGACGAGTCGGGGCAGCCGGGACGGCGCTCCCGGCGGCGGGGTCACAGGATCGATCGGCCCGCGTCCACCATGAGCGTGGCGCCGGTCACGAACGACGATTCGTCGCAGGCCAGGAACAGGATCGGGTACGCCACCTCGCGCGGCTCCGCCCACCGGCCCAGCAGATTGTCCCGGGTGCGCTCGCCGCGCAGCTCGGTCTCTGATACGCCCCGGGCCGCGGCCCGCCGGATGTGGTACGGAGTGATGGTCCCGCCCGGGCACACCGCGTTGACCCGCACGCGGTGGGGGGCCTCCTCGACCGCGAGCGCCCGGGTGAAGCCGAGCACCGCGGCCTTGGTGGTGTCGTACTGGCCCATGCCGGCGCGGCCCATCAGCCCGTACACCGAGGAGACGTTGACGATGGTGCCGCGCCCGGTGCTCCGTAGACGCGGCAGCGAGGCCTTGCAGCAGTGGGCGGTGCCGAGCACGTTGACGCCGATGATCCGCTCCCAGTCCGCCGCCGCGGCCTCCGCGAGCGGCGCGTACACCCGCACCCCGGCCACGTTCACGAGGGTGTGGAGCCCGCCGAGGCGCGCCGCGGCCTCCTCCACGATGCGGAAGGCCTCCGCCTCGCGGGTAACGTCGCCGACGAGCGGCAGGAGCGAGGCGCCCGGCACCGCGTCCCGGATGGCCTCGGCCGCTCGCGCGACGGCCTCCCGGTCCGCGTCGAGCAGGGCCACCGCCGCGCCCTCCTCCGCGAAGAGCCGCCCGGTCGCCTCGCCGATGCCGCCACCGCCGCCGGTGACGAGCGCGACGCGGCCGGCCATCCGCCCGGGCATCCGGCCGATCAGACGAGCGTGAGCTGGTCCCCCGCCCGCACCAGCACCCGCGCGCGGGCGCCGTCCACCCAGCTCTCGCCCGGGGCCAGCACCACGGAGGTGGACCGCACCAGGAAGGAGCGCGGGTTCTCGCCGGGGGCGGGCGTGCCGTGCTCGCGAAGGGCGCGGGCGGCCGTCATCATGCGCCGGCGCACCTGGATGATCGCGGTGTCGCTCGAGCCGAGGCGCTCCTGGCTGCGGTCGACGATGTCGCCCTGGCTCTCCTGCACCGCCTGGTCCTGCACCCCGAAGCCGGGGATCCCGCAGTACATCCGGGTGCGGTGCACCTCCCAGTCCATGAAGTAGTCGTTCTCGCGGTTGGCCGCGGTGCGCACGTCGCCGTAGGGCTCGGAGGTGGCCGGCGCGTAGTCGCAGACGTGGGCGCCCTTGCCCTCGACGTGGAGCTGGATCTCCTCGCGAGTGAGCTTGCGATCCGGGTGCCACGTCACCATCCAGTTCACCACGTGGGTGTCGTCCATCGGCACCCAGATGTGCGACTGCACGACGCGCTCGTCGAGATCGGTGGGCGGCATCGTGTAGAACGGCAGGAGGAACTGGGTGACGCGCCAGTACCAGCGGCCGTCCGGGTTGGCGCGGCGGGCGCCGATCAGGACGCCGTAGTCGGTGTCGACCACCTCGAAGCGCGGGGCGCGGTCGCCGGTGGAGACGGCCGCCCCGACCCCGAAGCTCACCCGGTCCATGTCCTGGGTGACCTCGCTGTTGCGGTGGTCGATCGGCGCGTGGAGGAACGAGATGTGGCTCGAGTCGATCCCGCCCTCGAGGGCCTGGAACCAGTTGCAGTCCTGGACCCGGCGCGACGTGAAGGTGTGCCCCTCGGGCAAGAGGGTCCACTCCAGCTCCGGCAAGGGCGGCGGCGGGCTCTCCGGGCCCATGTAGGCGAAGACGACGCCGCCCGCCTCGACGCACGGGTAGGCGCTGGTCTTCACCTTCGACGCGAAGCCCGACTCGGGCGGCTCGCTCGGCATCTCCTGGCACTGGCCGTCGAGGCCGAACTTCCAGCCGTGGTACGCGCAGCGCATGCCCGCGTCCTCCACCCGCCCGTAGAAGAGGGACGCCGAGCGGTGGGGGCAGAACTCGGCGATCAGGCCGGCCCGGCCGCTCTTTCCGCGGAACACGATCAGGCGCTCGCCGAGCAGCTGCACGCGCTTCACGCGGCCGCCCGGAGCCAGCTCCTTCGACTCCACGACGGGAATCCAGTAGCGGCGGACGAGATCGCCCATGGGCGTGCCCGGTCCGGTCCGGGTCAGGAGCTCGTTGTCCTCGCGGCTCAGCATGCCTCGATCCTCCTCGGGCGCGTACGGCGTGCCAACGCACAAAGGGTAGCACGCGGGCGCCGGGAGGGGCCAGCCTCGGCGGGCGCCTTGACAGCCCGGTCCAGGGCCACGTACGCTCCGCCCGCGATGCTCGCCTCCGCCGTCGATCTCGCGCTCGACGGGCCGGTAGCCCGGATCACCCTGAACCGGCCCGAGGTCCTCAACGCGGGCGACCCGCGCTGGGTCGCCGACCTGAGGGCCGTGGTCGCGGTGATCGCGGCTCGGACCGACCTGCGCGTCGCGGTGATCGGGGGCGCGGGCCGCGCCTTCTGCACCGGCGTCGACCTCAAGGCCCTCGCGGCCGGGGAGATGACGCTCGACCACTTCGTGGCGTGGGAGGACGCGATGACCGCCATCGAGCGCCTGCCCCTGCCGTTCATCGCCGCGATCAACGGCCATTGCCTAGGTGGCGGCCTCCAGCTCGCGCTCGTCTGCGACTATCGTCTCGCCGCCGCGGAGGCCACCATCGGGCTGCCCGCGGTGAAGGAGTGCCTCATCCCGTCGATGGCCCTCTACCGCCTGCCCCGGCTGATCGGGGACGCGCGGGCGCGCGAGCTGGTCCTCACCGGCGAGCCGATCAGCGCGGCCCGCGCCGAGCAGTACGGGCTCGTGCACCGCGTGGTGCCCGGCCCCGACTTCGCGCGGGCGGTCGAGGAGTGCGTCGAGCGCTTCCTCCGGCTGCCCGCCACCAGCGTGGCCTGGAGCAAGCGGTTGATGGCGCGCGCCTTCGACCTCGAGTTCGATCAATTCCGCCGCGAGATGGAGGCCGGCTTGCGCGAATGCCTCGACTCGGCCGAGCATCGCGCGGCCATGGACCACATTCGCGCCGCCATGGAGAAGCGACCGCGATGACCGCGTCGCGCCCGCTCCTGCCCACCTCCGTGATCGGCAGCCACGGGCTGCCGGGCTGGGTCTGGCTCGCGCGCGAGGCGCTCCAGGCCGGGCGCCTCGGGGCCACCGATCTCGCGGAGCTGATGGAGGACGCGACCCAGGTCGCACTCCTGGACCAGGAGCGCGCCGGCGTCGACGTGCTCAGCACCGGCGAGATGGGGCGCGTGCGCTTCATCATCGGTTTCTACGACCACCTGAAGGGGATCCGCGCGCTCCCGGAGCCGCGCCAGCTCGGCCAGCCGCACTGGGACACCAACACCCCGTTCCAGGTCGTCGAGCAGGTCACGGCCCCGGCCGGGCTCGGCATCGTGGAGGAGTTCAAGCTCGCCCGGTCGCTCACCACCCGGCCGCTCAAGGCCACCGTGCCCGGGCCCTACACGCTCATGTTCCCGCTGCGCCCGGGCGGCCCCTACCGCGACCGCGATACGCTGCTCGCCGACCTGGTCGCCATCGTGAACGCGGAGTGCCGGGCGCTCGTGGACGCGGGCGCCGACTTCATCCAGATCGACGAGCCCCACAGCGGCATGTACGCGGGCACCGCGCCCCGGTTCGCCCTCGGGGTCAATCGCGCCGTCGACGGGGTGCGGGCCAAGATCGCGGTGCACGTCTGCTTCGGCAACCTCTACGGGCGCCCGTTCCAGCCGGTGCGCAGCTATCGGAACGTCTACCCGGCGCTCCACGAGCTGACCGCGTCGCAGATCGTCCTCGAGTACGCCAACCGCGGCATGGACGATCTGCCCCTGTGGAAGGAGTTTCCCACCGACAAGGAGCTGGGCGCCGGAGTCATCGACGTGAAGGCCTTCAAGGCCGAGACCGCGGCGGAGGTCGCCGAGCGGATCCGCGCGATCCTCCGCTACGTGGCCCCCGACAAGCTCTGGCTCAATCCCGACTGCGGCTTCTGGGAAACCCCGCGCTGGGCCACCCGCCTCAAGCTCGCCGCCCTCGTCGAAGGCGCCCGCCTCGTCCGCCGCGAGCTCTAGGGGTCAGGTCTAACATTCCGACATTTTTCCGCGCGAGCCGAGACCGGCGCGACTCACGAAAATGTCGGAATGTAAGACCTGACCCCAGCCGTCAGATGGCGCGGAGCAATGTGAGGTGGTCCTCGACGGTGTCGTTGGCAACGATGGCGCGAAGGACGACCTCGTCGACGGCGCCGTGCCAGGCGGCGAGCGCGGTCCTGATGCCCTCGGGTGAGGTGGCCGCGATGGCGGTGTCCACCGGCTTCACGCCCATGCGCGCGAAGTGGGCGCCGTACGCGGGAATGGCGGCGTAGCGCCCGCCCTCGTCGTTGAGCCGCTCCGCGGCGGCCGGGCCCAGGGCCAGCCGCACGTAGGCGTAGGTCCGCGGCGTCGGGCGCCCGGCGGCCTTGGCCCCCGCGCGGACCAGCTCGGCGGAGCGGCGCGCGTACTCCGGCGTGAGCCAGTTGAAGAGCACGCCGTCGGCGACCTGCCCGGCCAGCTCGCACATCTTCGGGCCGAGCGCGGCCACGATGACCCGCGTGGTCAGGCTCTTCCGGATCGCGGCCACGCCGTCGCGCACGCGCGCGAGCGCCTGCGGATTCGGGCTGCCGATCCCGAGCAGCAGCCGCGCCGGCGCGAGGCCATGCTGCCGGACGCCCGCGACGATGGCCTCGGGACCCCGCGTGTGCAGCGGGATGACGCCGACGCCCAGATCGATGCGCTGCGTCTCCGCGCCCCCCTGCGCGAGCGAGCCCAGGCCGTCGACGGGGCCGGGATGGTTCACCCAGAACGAGCTGAAGCCGCGTGCCTCGGCCTCGCGCGCCGACGCGCGGATGATCTCGGGTGCCACGCCCGCGAAGACCGCGAAGCCCTTTGCCATGTCTGCCGCCATGACCGCCTCCTGTTCGTGTGGTGGGCCCGATCATACGCCGCGCCGGGCTTGCGCTCCATTGCAATACGGGATACACCCGAACGGTCATGCCAGCCCCCGCGCGTACGCGCATCCTGACGTGGATGTGCGTGCTCATCGCGGTGAACCAGCTCGGCTTCGGCAGCATCGTCCCCGCGCTGGCCCTCTACGCGCGCTCCTTCGGCGTCGCGCAGTCCGCCATCGGCCTCGCCATCGCGGTCTACGGCCTCGCGCGATTCCTGGTCGCGGTGCCCGCCGGCCGCCTCGCGGATCACCTCGGCCGTCGCAGCACGCTGGCGATCGGCGGCCTCGTGTCGAGCCTCGGCAACGTGCTCTGCGCGCTCGCCCCGACCTACCCCGCGTTCGTGGGCGCCCGCTTCGTGGCCGGCGCGGGCGCCGCGCTCGTGCTCTCGCCACCCACTGGGGCCTCGCGGCGCCGTTCCTCGCGTACGCGGCCACCTCGCTGCTCGCCTCCGCGGTGGCGTGGCTCGCGATCCCGGAGACGAGGCCCGCACGCGCCGTCGGGGAGTCCGACGCGGCGGAGGTGCCCTTCCGCGCGCAGCTCCGCCTCCTCACCGTCCACCAGGGCTTCCTGCTGGTGAGCCTGATCGCCTTCGTGAACGCGGTGGCGCGCACCGGCGCGCTCTTCAACATCATCCCGATCATGGCCCGGGACCGGCTCGCGCTCGACCCGGATCGCATCGGGTTCGGCCTGGCGCTGGCCAGCGTGGTGGGCCTCGCCCTCGCCTATCCCGCGGGAGTGCTCGTCGATCGCTACGGGCGGAAGATCATCATCGTGCCGGCCACCATCCTGTCGGGGGTCTCCCTCCTGCTCTTCCTGATGGCGCCGACCTACGCGTGGTTCCTCGTCGCCTGCGCGGCGTGGAGCGTGGCCATGGGGATCAGCGGCGCGCCTGCGCGGCGTGGAGCGTGGCCATGGGGATCAGCGGCGCCGCCCCCGCCGCCTACGCGGCGGACACCGCGCCGGCCGGCATGAACGCAGCCGCCCTCGGCACCTACCGGATGCTCTCGGACCTGGGCTACGTGGTCGGTCCCATCGCGCTCGGCCTGACCGCCGACCTCGCGGGCGCCAACGCCGCGCTCGCGGCCACCGCGATCATGCTCACCGCGGTCGCGCTGCTGTTCGCCCAGCTCGCTCCCGAGACGTACCAGGCCGCCCGCTTCTAGCCCGCCCGCCGGAACGGGAAGACCATCTGGGTCCAGTAGCCGTCGGGCACCGGAGGCCCCGCGAGACCGTAGGCCGCGGGCCAGCGGTCGTCGGGCAGATAGAGGGTCCCGAAGATCGCGTCGAGCACCGGCAGGTGGACCGCGAAGTTCACGTCCACCGGCTCCACCGCGTGATGCCAGTGGTGGTACTGCGGCGTGGCGAGGAGCCAGCGCACCGGCCCGAACCGCCAGCTCACGTTGGCGTGGATGAGGACGGCCTGGAAGGACACGAAGAGCACGTACGCGAAGACCGCGCCCTGGGCAAAGCCGGCCACGTAGAGCGGCACGAAGGTGAGGCCGCGGGTGACCACGATGTCCACCAGGTGCAACCGCGAGCCGGCCAGCCAGTCCATGTAGCGGCTCGAGTGGTGGATCTCGTGGAAGCGCCAGAGCCAGGGCACGCGGTGGAAGAGCCGGTGCACCGTGTACTGGGTGAGGTCGGCCACCAGCAACACCTCGACGAACTGCAGCACGAGGGGCTGCGCGGCCACCGCGGCCTGCACCTCGGGTGCCACCGCCCAGCGGAAGAAGAGCGCGGCCGGGGCCATGGTGAGGAACACGGTCAGCTGCACGAGCAGGTGGCTGACCCCGAAGTGCCACAGGTCGGTGCGCCATTCCGGCCGGAAGGTCGACTGCTCGCGCAGCCGCGCCCACAGGAGCTCGATCGGCACGAAGATGGCCGAGAGCAGGAAGAGATCGAGCAGGAACCAGTCGAGACCCACGTGGTTTGAGCGCGCCACCGGCGTGGCCACCGCCACCTCGGAGCCGCCCATCAGCGTGGCCAGGAGCGCCAGGCCCGCGCCGGTGAGCCCGAGGGCCTTCCGTCGCTTGAGCACCACGCTGACGACCCCGAGCACGAAGGCCACTCCGAGGGCGATCTTGATCGTGGTGCGGACGATCTCCATCGGGTAGACGTCGCGCAGCGCGGGGGTGGTGAGGACCGCCGGGAACCAGAGGCAGAGCACCGCGCCGAAGGCGAGCGCGCCCAGCACCGCCGAGACCACACCGGTGACCCAGCCCAGCACTCCGACCCGGCTCGCCATTGCCTCCTCGATCCTAGCGCCCCGGCCCGGCGATCTCCAAACCGCCCGAAGCCGGTGCACGGCGCCATGACCACCCTGCTCGTCAAGAGGGATTAGCCACAGCGAGAACCGGGACGTTACGGAGCCTTCGGCGCTCCCGGCTCGTCTGGCGTAGGATCAGCGGCGGGTGCGGGCGGCCCAGTCACGGGAGGTTCAGGAGTCGCGATCACCGCAGCCGGCGGTGTGGTCATGAGTTGATCGACAAGGCGGTTGACGTCGAGCTTGAGGTCGAGTTTGACGTTAACCGAGCAGGAACCAATCGCGGCGAGACGATGGCAAGCAGGACTTGAGGGTAGAGCTTGTTGTTCCCGCTCTTGCGGACGACTGCACCAAGGTCGGGGCCGACGGTGGGGTCGATCTTCTCGACCTCTTGAGCGAATACCTCTGACGGCTGCTGCTCCACGTATGCCCGCTTCGCCGCCCTACTGAATTCAAGTAGCACCGTTCTCGTGATACTCGGTGTCTGGATGACCGCGAGAACGTCTCCAGCGATGGTCCGAAACGTCGCGTCCGCGATCCGCGCCACGGCACCGCAGTACGGACATGTCTCAAGGTTGTACCGAACGGTCCCGCTGCTACCGGGGCCAATCGCGATCATCGACGGGAACACGGCCCCGCACTTGGGGCAGAGCGCAGGCAGTCGGTAGCTCGCCACGGCCAGCATGATAGTCGCCGGTAGGAACGGCGGCAAGGCGGGTTCGTGCCCTTACACCCTCACCACCACTGGCCTTCCCAGCCCGCTCTCGCCTACACTCCACCCATGACAGAACGGTGGCAACGGTTCTCTTCTTCGTGGGTTCATCCCCAGCGAGCAACCGGGTGTCACCAAGGTGGTTGAAGCACTCACCCAGTTTGCTCTACGTATTCCTCTGGAGAACATTGACCGGCAAGTGCCCCGCCACTGGCTGCACCGACAAGTAGAGGGAATGGAGTGGTATCAGGTCTACGACCTTCTCGAAGTCTTTGCAGAGTACGTAGACATCTTCACCTCTAAACGCGTGAGTTCGGAGCAATTCTACCAAGGAGCCAACCGTGTTCTAGCCGACGAGAATGCTGGCTATCGCTTCGTCGCTGGTCGGCTGACGGAGATTACCTCACCAACCGAAGTTGCTGCGATTGAGGAAGCTCTGGCTATGGCAGACCACCACGGTATGCGCGGCGTCGAGGAACATCTACGCCAATCACTGTCCCTGCTAGGTAAGCGGCCACAGCCGGACTACCGGAACGCAATCAAGGAAGCAATCAGCGCGGTCGAATCTGCCGCGAAGCGCATCGCGAGAGAAAAGAAGGGCACGCTGGACGATGCTCTCGACCTTCTTGACCAGCGCATGCCGCTCCACGGGGCGTTGAAGGGAGGTCTGACTAAACTCTATGGCTTTACTAGCGACAGCAGCGGTATTCGTCATGCACTACTCGACGCACCGACCGTAGACGCCTCCGACGCCCGGTTCTTCGTGGTTGCCTGTGCCGCGTTCGTGAGTTGGCTTGTCACCAAAGCCGATGCAGCGGGTCTACTCCAAGCGCCCCGATGACATCACCGGGCGGCCCCGCTCGTCACCTCGCGCTCGCCCTAGACGCCTTCCTCGCGGAGCATCGCGGGTGCTGGCGGTTGCACGGGGAAGGATTGGAGAGCGGTCAGGACGATACGCGCTGCTGGCTTGAATGCGGCGGGTGTGGATCGGTCCCAGTCGTCAGCCGACGATGAGCCGAGAGCGCGGTTTCCGTCGGCTGACCCTTGGTGTCTCCTTGGTACTCCTGTGCGCTGGCCTCGCGCTCACCGCACGGGACGTGTACCGCATGATGGAGTACAGAAATACGCTGACCATTGAAGAGGAATGCCGCAGCCGGGCCGGCTCGGACCAAAAGGCCAAGGATGAATGCGGGAGTACCAACGCGACCTTCCCGAGTCACGTCTTGTTTGCTATCGGAGCGCTAGTAACGATTAGTCAGGCAGCCTTGTCCTACAACACCTTCATCAACGTTCTCGACGTCACCACCGGACGCCCCGGATACCCGTTCTTCGGTTTCATCATGTCCCTCGACCTCGCGGTGAGCCTTGTCCTTGCTGCGCTCCCGTGGGCGATCTTCTACTTCGTCCGGTGGATCGCGCGAGGGTTTGGCTAGCGGAGCGCGGTCATGGTGGACCTAGCAAGGGATCGCGGGTACGATTCGGCCAACCGGGTGCTACGGCCGCGCCCGGCAATCGCCCGAAGGGGATGAGCCGCCCTCTTGAGGCTGCGCACGCACCAAGCAGCACGGTTGACGCCAGCCCCCTGAGGAAATTCCTGATGGCGGGAGACGAAGTCCGCCGCGGAGTGGGAACCGATGGCGAGAAGCTGCTCCCCGCTCCGGCGGCGGACAATCGAGATGAGCTGCTGCTACGCCCCGCGCCCCTGGAACTCACACGCGGCCAAGTTTTCGATCCAACGCGCCTCCATCTTCTCGCAGATCTGGCGCCCCGACCTGGGCGTGCCCGGTTGACAGGTGTTCTGCGCGTACGTGCCGCCGGCCGCCTCACAGATGCTCTGCGCGCTGTGCGTGTGTGCCGTCGCACACCCGGACACGAGCATCAGCGCCCCGCCGACCGCCGTCGCCCGAAGGACGATTCTGAGATCCATACGCTCCTCCTTTTCCTCGCCATCGCTCGCAGGTGTCCTGTACTCTACGCGGGCGATCCTGAAGCCTCCCTGAAGCCCCTAGAAGAAACCTTGAATATTCATCACAGCCCGCGCGGAAACTCCTTCGTCCCCGACACCGTGGACCCGCGTGGGCCGAAGGGGAAGTGAGCGGTAGCCGCCCTCACGATTCCTTCAGGTTTGCTCGCTAGGCTGGCGCCATGTCGAGACGGCGCTCGCGGGCGGCCGTTGAGCCGAGAGTGTACTGGATGGTCATCTGCTCGTGCGGCTGGGAGCGGCCGACGATGACCCCCTGGGCGGCAAACGAGGTCAGCAAGCTCCATCCGCAACTCGCCCCCGCCGAAGAAGAGCATGTGACGCGGATCGAGGAGCCGCCCGAAGCGGTACACCAAAGCCACCGGGTGCTACGGGTCGTTCGGCCATCGACCGAAGGGGATGAGCCGCCCTCTTGAGGCTGCCCCTTCGGGCTCTACTCACGCCTTCGACCCGCTGCTACCGGCTGGCGACTCCCGCGACCAACAAGAGCGTGAGACCCATGAGGAACAGCACCGTGCCCAACTTCACCGCCCACGGATGCTCTCGCTCAGCCAGACCGGGGCGGTTCTCGGCCTTCTCCGGCGAATCTCGCACGACCGAGTTGAATGGGTTCGAGGCCGGGACCACCTTGAGGCCCCACAGGACTAGCGCGCCCCCGATCAACTGACAGATCGCGGAGGCCGAAACTAACCAGCGGAAAGGGTTCATAACCTACATCCCCCGTCCGTTCCTCCTCGGCTCATGCTCAATCTGCCTCGCGGTCCACTCCCCTCGCTCGCTGCGCGTCATCGTGATCAGCACGCTCGACCCTACGGGTACGTCCTGGGCCGAGAGGTCAGGCGGTACTGCGATGCGCGTGCCGGCCGCGAGAATGATGGCGTGCGGTTGGACTTCGCGAAGCATGCCGGCGAGGACCGTGGTGTCCGTCACTTCTTGACCGGACAGCCCGATGGACTACTAGCCGATCCGCTTAACGTGCGCCGACTCCGCGATCTTGACGCTCACCGTATCGACTGCCACGAACGCATCAAACCGCACAACCGACAGCCCGACCGCCGGGATTCGCCGTCTGGCACGCGAGTCCGCTTCCCGGTGCGCTCGTCAATCGCGGTCTGGTGCGGCGCGTATTCCCCGATCACGGTGCGGCTCGTCAGGAGTTGGCCCACGCCCCCGGACGACCACGCGGACGCTCGCCCGCTGATCACCGGTACGCGCTCTCGGTTCAGCCGCTTCGCCACCGCCACGTTACCGAGACCACTTGCGGTCCACTCGAAGATGCGCCCCACGATCTTCGCCTTGTCCTTGACCACGACGTAGCGCCCGCCTTCGAGCTTGAGCCACGACGGGCAGATCGATCCGAGTGGCATCTTCGACTCCTGCGCCCGCGTCCGCTTCGCCCTGAGCGCTTCCCTGACCCTGCGCGACTTGACCACGGATTCGCTGTGAGCCCTGTGCGCGTGAAGGAGAGCGGTCAGGAGGTCTGTCACGTCCTCGGAGGCGAGCGAGCCCGCATCGTAGCGCTTGCCGTCCGTGAGCGTGACCACGTAGACTCCGAGGGAGAGCAGCCGTTAGAGGGCATTCAAGGCTTGCAGCGGGGCGGCTCGGGATAGGCGGTCGAAGTTCTCGATCAGGAGGTAGCTACCCGTGGGGATCTTCTTCGACTCGACAGCACGGAGGAAGGTGGCGAGCGCGGTGCCTTCCTTGAGATTCCCTGAGCGGAACGCGGAGACGCCAGCATCGCGCCAGGTGGACGTGCGGTCGAGCGTGAGGCCGGGATGCTGCGACACGTAGCGCTCCGCGGCCGCAAGCTGACGCCTCGCGGAGTCGCCTTCGGCCTGCGCTTCGGTAGACCATCGCTCGTAGAGGTACGCGGTTGCCTTGCCTGTAGGTGTCATGGGGCGAATCTGGCATGACCTCCCCGCCCTCCGGGTGGTGGTCGCGGAGGACCAGGCCCAGGCCGCGCGCGAGGTCGCCGGAGCCGAGGCGGCCTTCGGGACGATCTCGCCCGCGCTCCTCCGCGAGGCCCGGAGCCTCCGGTGGCTGCAGGCGCCCCAGGCCGCGCCGCCGGCCGGTTACTACTTCGGCGACCTGGTCGCGCACCCGGTCGTCGTCACCAACTTCCGCGAGATCTACAACGACCACATCGGCGCCCACATCATGGCCTTCGTGCTCGCGTTCGCGCGCGGCCTGCACCACTACCTGCCGCTCCAGCTCCGGCGCGAGTGGAAGCCGGCCCCGCTCGACACCGGAGTCGTCCACCTGCCGGAGTCCACCGCGTTGATCGTGGGGGTGGGCGGCATCGGGAGCGAGACCGCGCGGCTCGCGGAGGCCTTCGGCGTGCGGGTGATCGGCATCGACGCGCGCCGCCGCGACGCCCCGCCCGGCGTGTTCAAGCTCGCGGGGCCGGACGATCTCGACGCGCTCCTGCCCGAGGCCGACTTCGTGATCCTCACCGTCCCCCACACCCCGGAGACGGAAGGCTTCATGCACCGCGCGCGCTTCCAGCGCATGAAGCGCGGCGCGTTCTTCATCAACATCGGGCGCGGCATGACCGCACGCCTCGACGACCTGGTGGCCGCGCTCCGGGCCGGCGAGATCGCGGGCGCGGCCCTCGACGTCTTCGAGCAGGAGCCCCTGCCCGCGGATCACCCGCTCTGGACCACGCCCAACGTGCTGATCACCCCGCACACCGCCGGTTACGGCCCCTACCTCGACGACCGCCGCGGCGAGATCCTCCTCGACAACTGCCGCCGCTTCCTCGCGGGTCAGCCCCTCCGCAACGTCGTCGACAAGGCCCACTGGTTCTAGCGGGCGCGGGCGTCCTCGCTCGCCTCAGCAGTCTCGGGAGCGCGAGTCGGGCGGGGCCTGTCGCCGGGGTGGCCGTCCGCTGCGGGCTCCGTCACCCGCTCGCCGGATTCGCCGCTCTTCGAGCGGCGGGCCGGACTCGGGGGGCCCACTTCGCCCGCAGCGGACGGCCACCCCGGCGCCACCCGCCCGGTCACCGTCTCGAAACTGCCGAATCGAGCACACGCGCGCTGGATCACGCGACAGGATTCGGCCGTCTCACGCGCCGAGGCGGGCGCGAAGGAGCGGAGACCGCGAGGCTAGGGCGCGACGACGGCGGGTGAAGGCTGGGCGCTGCGGCGGACCTGGACCACGGTGCCGATGGTGCAGAGCATGAGGACGCCGACGGCGAGGAACAGCGTGCGCGGATCGCCGTGGTCGAGCAGCCAGCCGAAGGCGACCGGCACCAGGCAGGAGCCCAGGTCGAGCCCGGAGTAGACGAAGCCGAAGACCTTGCCCGAGGCGCCGGGCGGCGTGGCCGCGCGCACCAGCATGTCCCGCGAGGGACCCGTCGCGCCCTGGCAGAAGCCCCCCACCGCCAGGACGACCGGCAGCAGCGACGCCGCGACGCCACCCGTGGCCAGGAGCATCATGAGAGCCGCCGCTGCAACCAACCCGCCCACCGCCACCACGTCGTGCCGATTCGTCCGGTCAGCGAGCATTCCTCCGGCCAGGATGCCGGCGGCGCCACCGAACAAGAAGGCGGTCAGCGCAGCGGTGGCCAGGGCCATCGGCGTCTCGTAGACCCGGACGAGCCCGGTCACCCCGAAGGTCTGCACGCCGACGAGCGCGGTCGCGATGAACGCGAAGTACGCGAAGGCCGACAGGATCGGCGCGGTGAACAGCAGCCGCATGTCCGCCACCGCCCCCGTGCCCCGCGCGCCGGCGCGGGCGGTCCCAAATGCGCCCCTCTGGGTGGCCAGCACCGCCACCATCGCCAGGCCGAGCCCTCCGACCGTCACGAGGGCGACGCGCCAGCTGAAGTGGGCGGTGAGGGCGAAGACGACGGGTGGCGCCACCGCCCACCCGAGGTTGCCGGAGATCGCGTGCGCGCTGTAGCCGCGCCCGATCCGCCGTGGTTCGACCGAGGAGTTCAGGATCGAGTAGTCGGCGGGGTGGAACACGCTGTTGCCGAGTCCGGCCAGCAGCGCCACCGGCAGCAGCATCCAGTACGTCGGCACCAGCCCGGCCACCGCGATGGAGCCGGCGAAGAGGGCCATGCCCGCCATCAGCACCCGGCGGGCCCCCACCCGGTCCACCAGGAAGCCGGAGAGGGTCTGGCCGATGCCGGAGGCGCCGAAGAACACGCTCATGGTGAGCCCGAGCGCCACGTAGGACACCCCGAACACCGTCTTCAGCAGCGGGAACAGCGGCGGCAGCACGAGCTGGAAGAAGTGGCTGAAGAAGTGCGCCGCCCCGATGAGACCGATGACGCGGACGTCGCGGCGGAGGGCGGATGGAGCGGTCGGGGCGGGCACGGACCCCCAGTCTACACCACGGGCCCCGCGCCCCGGCTCTCCGGGTTTTCTGCTAGAATCCTCCCGTTCGGAAAGGAGACTCCCAATGGAAACGACGTACTCCCTCGATCAGTTCCTCGCCGACACCCGCGCCACCATCAAGACCAAGGGCATCCCGGCCGGGCTCGCCGAGGTCCGCGATCACCTGGAGAAGCTCCTCCACAACCCGGAGCTCCTGAAGAAGCACCTGGGCGACCCCGTGCCGCACGTCGAGCGGACCACCATCGGCCACGACCCGGAGACCGACGTGCACGTGCTCGTGCACGGGCGGGCCAAGGGGGCCAAGTCCTCCGTGCACGACCACGGGCCGTGCTGGGTCGTCTACGGCAACTACCAGAACGGCACCCGCATGCGCCGCTGGCGCCGGCTGGACGACGGCAGCAAGCCCGGCCACGCCGAGCTGACCCTGCAGCGCGAGTTCATGAACGAGCCCGGGCACGCGGCCGCCTTCGC
>WNFC01000852.1_pt1 | contig 31955 bp, 25 predicted proteins | sample 5400541 | NCBI WGS metagenome assembly WNFC01 (sample SAMN13153342, study PRJNA577476) | soil metagenome | isolation source: 120 cm saprolite under Douglas fir tree site 2 hole 2 replicate 1 | place: USA:California | collected 2015-04-18
TGCGTGTCGCTCATCGCAACTTCACGTAAAACTATTCCGTTCAGGGGCGTCCTGTGCATCGTTTCGCGGATTAGAGCCGCGTTGTCGGCGTCAGGTTCGAACATTCGACCCGCGGCCTTTGGAGCGATGCTTTTCGTTAGCCATGTATAATATCCGACGTTCGCACCGACGTCCCAAAAGGTTCGAATGCCGATTTCGCGGGCTACCGCGCTAAAGAGCCGGAGAATGGCGGGTTCGACCCCACCTGGCAGCAGAAACGCGCTGGCATGGCTAACTAGCCGCACCCTAACCTTCCAGTCCACGCCGGGCAGCTTCGTCCAGACGGGGATGTCCATAGCGCGCAAGATCTTGCGGCTGAACGCGTGACGCCGCAAATGGTTGAGCGGATGGAAGCGATCGCGGACGCGATATAAACAGGAGTTCATGTCGCTGTATTCGGTTCGTCCACGTTCGCTTGGTTTTTCCCTCGCAGCACGGTGGGTGTGACCACCGCTATTTCAGCGGATAGCGGGGTATGCAAGCTCCTTGAGCGTTCGTCGCAACAGACATGGCACTGCTGCGACCGGGGAGTCATTCTGAGCAAGCGCTGCTCCGCTTCCACGGCTTGCCTCAGATACCCTTCGGCCGCTTCAACGTTCTGCTCGTGCTTGGGGTAAAAACCATTCCTCTCGTCTTGTTCAATACTTCAGTGTCATAAGCAGCGTTTATCCCTGCTATTCTGGATGCGTGAATGGCGGCGCGATGGAGACCTTCCTTGGCGTGGCTTGAGCACGAATTGCACTTGGTTGCTAAAGAGTTCTTCCTCTCCAAAGCCGCTCAATTCCCAGCGACCTCCTCGGTCAGATGCTGACGTCCCAGGTTGGGATATCGAACACGCTCCTCAAGGATCTCAAAATCTACGCTGAACAACTCGCGGTATTGAGCCCGTGTCAGCCCGTTCAGATATCCCGTGGGCATGAATCTCCGCTTCCGTAGATGCTCCCATGGCTCCGCTTTGCGCTTACGGCAGGCGTTAACTTCTGCCCGTGTGAACCAATCCGTCAGATGTCCCCCAGTAATACCTGGAAATATATTCGGGCGGATAAGGCAAAACCCGTTAGGGTCGAGCCAGCCTGCCAGCTTTGGAAGCAAACATCTTATCGAATTTTCGGGCATGTGCTCGAACACGTCCTCCGAATACACGAGCTCGAACGAAACCGGCGGCAACTCCAGGGAGGCGGCATCACCAACCAAGAGGCGGCCGCGGTCAACTGATAGCTTTAAGCCTCGTTTCTGAAGAGCTTGGGCCAAAAAGCGGCGCTCGAGCAGATCAAAGAGCGTAAATCGCATTACTGATTTAATGGCCCGCTCCGCGCCATTCCGGCGCCACATTTCGATTATTTCGCGAGGCGATCCTGCGAGCATCGGTGCGTCGAGATCGATACCGGTTATGTCCGCCCCGAACGCAAGCGCCGCGAACAATCGGAGCGGACGAGCACCATAGCCAATCTCGAGAACACGAGCGTCCCTCAGCCCGCGGCCTGTATGCACAATAAGCTGCCGCTCGTAATCCACAACGTCAGCGATAACACCATCTACGGTCGTTCGATCAAACACGCCCCTAAGGTACATCGCGAAGGTGTGCGCCAGCTCGCGGCTCTTTTGTCCCACGGGTATCGACGATGATGACGCCGTCTTGCCTCTTTCGGTGGCGCTCTTCACTTCGCAGGCGAAGCGCTCCGTACACCATCGGCGCTCCGATTTGCCAGCGAGCATTCATAAAGTTTCGCGTCGACAAGGAATCGGTAGGAGAAGGCTTGCAGACTAAAGAATATCGCACCCTCTTTTCCGTCCAGAAACCCGGCCCGCAATACGTATCGGTAAACGAAAAGCGCGAATGCCCGCATAAGTAGCGGTGACCGATAGTACAGGCTTCTGAAATACCGCTTTCTTTCTATAGGACTGCCAAAGAGGCGCGGCAATATTTCGCCGGCAGCCGTGGCATCGGCCCGGAGCAGCTCACGAACTTCCGCATCGGACCAGCGGTTATGCCTGATGACCCACTCGCTCAATGACATTCTTATGTCATCGATTATCGGAGCCTGAAGTTTGCTGGTAGCGCCGCTTACGACGAAGTGTTGATCATACTCCCGCGCTTCGCATCGGCCCTGTCCACGTCGAAACAGTCGTAGGTGCCAAATCGGAAACATCCCACCATGGAAAATCGGACGATTGAGAAACCGAACGAGCCTGGCGACATGGTACCCGCTTATACCTAAGGGCACATTCTGTTCTTGAAGCCTGCACAGCTCTGTGATCAGCTCGTCTGAAAGGCGTTCGTCGGCGTCGAGGTGGAGTTCCCAGTCATTCTTGATGCAGAGATTGCCGATCGCCCAGTTTCGCTGCGCCGCGTAGTTAACGAAACGATGTCGTACCAGTCGAGCGCCGGATTGTTCAACTATTTTGCAAGTATCATCAGAACTAAATGAGTCTACAACATGGACGTCGTCAGAGACTTTCATGGCCCTATCGACCGTGGCCCTAATCGTCGCGGAGGAGTTGTAACTAAGAATGATGACGGAGACTTTCATTAGATCACGAAAAGCATCTGTCTCACCCAGCCGACTTCGTGCCAAGTACCACGCATCATTGGTACATACGCATTCGGTAGACCGCGGCCTTGCAGTGTGAGATCCATTGCCCGGATTCGGAACAGCCGTCCGACCAGTCCGCGGCTGAGCGGCCAATTATAGATGGGCAAGTGAATCATCATGGTGGCGCCAGGGACAGCACGCGGTGAATCTCGCCGAATACAGAAATCGAATCCTCGGAGGAATCGAGGTGCTGTCGGACGTGGCACGAGAACGCCGCAGTCGCCGGAACTATCGCTCAGAGGAAGCTGAACGCGATCAGTGAGATAGAACTTTCACCTTTCGATCCGCGATTTGGCGTGGCTGAACATACCCTCATAGACATCATCCAGCGTCTACACGACCCTAAGTATTTTATTATTTATGATGCGCAGTGATGTGGTCGGCTCAGCAATTGATCGCGACGCGGCTCGTCTGTTCTAGACCATAGCGTTCCCATCGCTTCAAAAAATCCAACCAATCGCATTTGCCAAGCACATAAAAATCCGCGTCAGTCCCAGGATCAGAGCGACCCCGCTGCTTCCCTGCCCAAAACGCTCCACCCCGGAGCGAGTCCACTGTACCCCATCGTATCCATTCGGTGCTGCTGAAGAGGGGTGCTGCTGGTCTGGGCCGAAACGGAGCGTGCCGCTGGTTATTCTTTTTGATGATCGTATCCGGCATCAATATGTGTTAGCAGCCACGCCCTTGCTGATTCGCTCGTAAAGGTTAAGCATCTGTTGGGCTGCGATTGGCCAAGTAAATGACTGTTCGGAAAGCTGCCTACCCCGCCCACCCATTGACCGGCGGAGCTCGGAGTCGTCGAGCAGCGTAGACAACGCGGTCGCCAGCTCGGCAGCGTCGCACCTGACGACCAGACCTGCTGCCGCATCTGCGATCTCTCTCCAGATGTTGACGCGATCGGATATGATAACCGGCAGACCATGAGCCATTGCCTCGACGACCGCAATACCGAAGTTCTCCGAGTAAGATGGAAGCACAAATATTTCAGAGATTCCGAAGGCGGCGTTCTTGTAGGCACCGGTTAGCATTCCGGCAAATGTTACTCGATCCAGCACGTTTTCCGCTTGTAACCACTCCTTGACCCGGAGTTCGTGCCCTTCGTTGTCTGGCCCGACAATGAGCAGATGTGTCTTCTCTCGCTTCCTGCACATTTGGCCAAATGCGGCCGCCAGGATATCGAGCCCCTTTTTGAAGTTGATCCGACCCAAAAACAGAACGATCCGCTTACCGAGAAGTTCCGGGAACCGTTGCAGCAAGCCCTCTGTGTTCGCTTCTGGCACGCCGGGCTCAAACGCCTCGGGAATTACGACGCCGTTAGGGACAATCGCACCGACGGCGCCTTCGAATAGCCGCTTACCAACCAACGAATTGGTTGCCAGCGCCATCTCCTCAGCCGCCGTAAACTGAATTGCTGCGGCCCCCCTGAAGCTCTGACGCTCGACGATGACCTCATGGAGCCATTTACGCACGCGGTGTCTCCGGCGCAGATAGGGGTCGAGAGTTCCGTGCGGTTTTATGATGTAGGGCACATGGAAGCGCCGGCACAGATATGCTCCAACAGTAGAATGAAACAAATATATCGAATGAATGTGAACGATATCCACAGTAGGTATCGCGAGGCGGAGCGCTCGCAACAATGGAAGTGACGACGAATAGCGTCCCCTGCCCCTCCCGGCAAAGAATCGTATTTCGACACCGTTGTCGTACACGGGCACGTCGAGAGGACAATCGAGGTCTGTGGCACGCCCGGTGCCGGCCTGTCCGAAATTCGTAGTATAAATTGAAACGTTGTGGCCGCGCTTTGCGAGCTCCCTGCAGAGGCCTAAACAGGCTTCGACGGGACCACCGGTGGATGGAGACAAGCTAGCTATTAGGTGCAGGATGCGCACGTTAGATTAGCGGTCGAGTCCGGCTGGGAGACGAGGCTCGGATCGAGCAGCCTTTAGAACTGTGACAGCTCGAAAACACCCCCCATAGTGAGAAGCATGAAACAGTCGTATGGGTAGTTTAGCATTAGGTCAAAGAATAGCCACAGCACTGCACGTGGCGGTCCTACGTTCGTCAACCATCGCGTGAAACTAAACGGCGAACCGTGTGTGTCAGCGACACACTATCGCGATAGACAACCTATTAGAGCTTACAGGTCTGTGTATCGAGCAGCCGACGGAACGCTACCATACATAACCATCCGTTCGGCTGAAGTACTTCCATTCTTCAGGAACGTCCTTTTTCCACACGGCGGGAACACCCGCGTAGACTCCGCGTTCCTGCTCGTATCGGTGGCGCAACACTGAGCCGGCGGCAAGTACCGAATAATTCGGCAGGTGCGAGCCTCCTAGCATAATACAGCCCGTGCCAACGAAGCAGTATTCTCCGATTTCGATCGGGTGCGACCACTGACGCGCTTCACGAATATCGATCGAGTGAGTTAAGAGCTGAGATCTGAATCCCGCCACCGTGGAGAAGCGTCCGATTAGGACCGAATTCGTGCAGTCCACAAGGTGTCGGTTCGTGATTGCCGCGTGCTCCGCTACGATGAGCTCGGGCCGTCGAGCCTGCTGTGCAGCAAAGTGACCTGAACTATTAGTCGGCGCTCCAGTAATCCAGTTGAGGTTGCCAATTCTGGCTTTGACACCAAGCCGTAGCAGATCCACTCCTTTACAGACGTTGAAATGGCCAACGAAAGCTCTGTCCCCGAGCTCAACTCGCCGCGCTAGAATCAGCGACCATCCGATATGGGCGGTCGGGTGTATCTTGTACCCTAGTAAACGCGTAAGAATTCGACGCCTCAACCGCCACGGTATCGGCATTGACAAAAGCGCCACGACGAGCCTCCAACCATTCATGTGTTGATGCTCGAGCGGCGATAAATCGGTCCGTAAGCCATACGCTGGTAAAGATTGCGAGGTTCGCGAAGGTGTTTCAGAACTCGGAGCATCTGCTCAAGGAATAGATCGCGCCGGCGACGCTGGCGGCCCGTGAGCTTCCGAAACATGTTATCGCGGTAAAGTCGAATTAGCTCATCGAGTTTTCCGGAACCTGTGATGCTTTCACCATGAACACGGTACGCAGACAGAAACGCGGATATCAGATTAAACCGCGCACCGGCGATCGCCATGTCCACAAACAACTCACTGTCCCAATTTGAACGGTTTTGAGCGTTAAAACCGTCGGTCCTGATAAACGCGCTCCGCCGAAAGAAGGTGGACGGTTGCATGAGCACCACAGCGCCATACGCGTAACCGATTCGGCTAAAGCGGTCAGAGTAACAAATGCGCAACCTAACTCCGGCCTCATCAACGATGACTGCGTGGCCGGATGCCACATCAACGTCACTGTGAGTGGCGAAATGGTTCGCTATTGTGCCTAAGGCTCCTGGGAGCAGCAGGTCGTCTGCGTTCAGATAGCCGTAAATTTCGCCGGTGGCGTGCGCAAAGCCCTTGTTAAGTCCGTCCGCAGGCCCCATGTCACGCTCGAAAATAATCTTGCTGATGTGGGGACAGTATTTCTCGATAATTTCTCGGCTCCCGTCGCTCGAACCGGGGTCGACCACGACGTACTCGACGTCTTCGAAATCCTGCTCGACAACTGAACGGATCGCTTGCTCAAGAAAGCGTCCCTGGTTATACGAAATCGTGACGATGGAAAATTTCACTACTCTGCCCAGGAATCGTCACCGGACCTCGCTGGCAGCAGTAGATTCGTTGATTGATCCAATAGGTACATCATCACGATCACATAGTACGGCATGAGAAAGCGACGCTCCGCGCCATACGGCGAAAAGAGCACGTCCCAGATGAGAATCACCGCGAGAAAGGCTATCAGAGGAGCCAGCGGTTCGGCCGTCGCGTACAACTGCATCAACACTCTCAGCGGGAGCGAGAGCACCCATATCCAAAAGACTATTCCAAGAATTCCCGCGTCCACCCACGCGCCGATGAGGTGCGAATGCGTTGGAATCAGCCAGGAATTGGCCCCGCCTAAAGTCCGGTAGCCAAGGCCTTTAACTATCGCATCTTCCTGGGATGCATAACGCCAGTCTTTGGCCCAGGAACCGTGGCCGACGATAGGCGAATCCAGCGCGGCCTCCAGCGCAACCAAGAAGTCTCCGCGACCGCCCACCAAGACGCCATAGCGGCCAGACGATTGCATTTCATACTTCTGCTGCGCGGCGTAGCCGAGCAAGCCGTTGCCGGCATAGTATTGATAAATCTGCAAGACACCCACCGCGGAAAGGGCCAGGAGTGCGCACATAAACAGCGCGCCAGCGAAAGTCATCGGACTCCCCTGCTCACGGCGAGCACGCCCTATCTGCCGCATTAGCAGATAGGTCCCCACAAGGAAGCACGCGCCCCCGAGACTTCGAGCTCCGTTGTAAACATTCAGAGCGGCCGCGAAGATCAGGATCGCCGGAGTGGCCAAGTTCGAGCGCACACGAGGGGAGGTGGCAAGCAGGACGAGAAAGGCGGTTATCTCAAATCCGTAGCCAAACTTCCAAGGATCTCCAACGGCAAAGCCGCTGGGATGAAGGAAATAGATTAGCAGATTGCCGATCACGGACCCCACGGTATATATCACGATGCGGCGAGCGTTCTGAAAGAGAAGCACATACAGGACCGAGAAATTTGTCAGGGTGAATGCGATCATCGCCCAGCCCCGCGCGTAGTCTTCGAACGGAGTGGAGCGCACGAAATCGGTCGTCACTTGGCCTGCGAACCATATCAGGCCCAAAACGAGAAACGTACGCGGCAGTCTCATCTTTAGGAAATGCGCCTTCGACAGTAGGACCACAGGAAGCAGCGCCAGCAATATAACGTCCGGTGCAAATAGCCTGCCCACAACATCAAACTCAACCAACTGTGACGCCGGGATTATGAATACCAGCAGGTCACCTAGCCGCCCTCCCCACGGAGCGGACACGGTTTGGAACTCGCCTTCCATTAGATAATTCGCTGCGTAATCCACCGCCGTCATGCGACTTTATCCAACCTTTTGGATTCCAGCAGTTCTTCATAGTGCGCCGCGAGCTTGTCGCCATAGTCGCGCTGCCGGTATTTGGAACAGACTAGCTCCGCATTTCGGCGGCCCAGCTCAGCCACGTGGCGGCGGTCCTCCGCTGCGTCGCGGAGGGCCGCCGCGAGCGGATCGGGATCGCTCGGTGGGACCAGACGACCGTGAATTCCGTCCTCAACGATGGAGCCCGCATTTGGCGTAGTAATCACGTAGCATCCGGCCGCGAGCGCCTCGAATACGACGCGCGCTGAGCCCTCGGCCAGAGAGGGAAACACGAAGACTTCCGCAGTAGCCATCCGCTTCGCCAATTCGACACGAGGTATCCAGCCAGCAACGGTGACGCGCGAGTCCTGGAGGAATTCGTCGCGCTGCGGCAAATCACGATCAACGGTTCCGGCGATCTCCAGCGTCCAAGGCACATCATTACAACGCTTGAGCGCAGCCATTACCGTTGCGGCGCCCTTGCGGCGCTCAAATCCTCCCGCAAATAACAGTCGTACCGGGCTTGAACCGTCCCGATCTCCGGCTCGTAATGGCACCGCGTCGAGAAAGGCGTCATCCACGCCCCAGTAGATCACACGAAGGCGGTTGGCATTCCATCCCTGGTGAAGAAAGGTGTCCCTGACAAATTCCGAATTGACCAAGACGTAATCCGCCTGGTCGACATCGCAGAGGATATGTCTCCACATGCGATTCATTGGTCCCTGAACCCCGGGCGGTGGCAACGCACCTCCGTGCGTAACAAGGAAGTCCAATGTAGCGGGATGAGCGATCGAATGATCACATAACGTAATCATCCCAAGCTGTTTGGCGCGCACAACGGACTTGTGGCCGAAGCCCGCTCGGTAGTGGTAAATCTCTGCGCTGCCGCTCGAAGCGACGACTTGTGCCGCGAGGCGACCGTAGAGACGAAAGGCTATATCCTGCAGGGTTTCGTCGGCTACGAAACTTCGCGGCCTCCCGATGTGTCTAACGGTCATGGCGACTTGGTAGATGGCCTCTGACAGCCAGAGCGGCCGTACCTTGAAGTCGGCGATTCTCTCGCCCCGATTCAGAAGACGGCGCACCCGTCTCGACCTATTGAGATGCGCGAACTCGGCTAGACCGCTGACTCCCGGCGTTGGATAGGCTCCGGTAATGAAGCAACTGAGGAGACCTCGTCGCTGCGCCTCCGCTGCCGCAACCGCAAGGTGAAATTTGTTAAATCCGTTGGAAATAATCACCATCGGGGCAAATCGCCCTCTGGCGCGAAATGAACATCCGCGCCGGTCGTTGCTGTTGCGGTCTTTCTACCCGGGAATATGAAGCGGAACGGCCCTATTCAAATGATCGCTTCGTAGATAGCTCGCGTTCTTCGGGCGCAGTCCTTCCATGAGAACAGCTCAGCGCGGTCGCGTCCGGCTTCGCGCAAAGCTGTCGTCCGCGATTCCGAAAAGACTACACGTTCCATAGCGAAGGAGATCGCTTCGACGTCGGTCGGATCGAATAACTCTGCAGCCGCTCCTACCACTTCCGGTAGCGAAGAAGTATTGCTGCAGATGGCGGGGCATCCGTGCGCCATAGCCTCCAGCGGAGGAAGTCCAAATCCCTCGTACAGAGAAGGGTACACTAGAGCGGCGGCGTGAGTATAAAGATTGGCCAGAATGTCGTCGTCGCCGCCCAACTGGGTCAGCGCGGCTTCCTCAAGCCCGGAAGCAGCAATCATCGAACGTTCGTCCTGGGAAAACGACCCGCCGCCGAAGCAAACCAGCCGAAAACTCCGGGATAGGCGTATGCTGCGTGCGTATGCCAGTAAAAGAGCCGCAAAGTTCTTGTAACCGCCGCGGTTTCCGACATGAAGGAGATAAGGCTCGGACACCATACGCTGAGCCGGAAGCTGATTGGGAATTCTGCAACCTAAATGGGTGACGGAAACCTTTTGCGGCTCAACGTCGAGCAGTTCGATAAGATCATTTCGCGTGCTTGCCGAAATGCAGATGACGTGGTCGGCTCTCCGAATTGCATCGGCTTTAATTGACCTACTCCAGCGACCACGGACAGACTCCTTCCGCGCTAATGCATCCGGGCACCGCTCATCAACCATGTCGTAAACGGTGACGACGGTTCTTCCTTTCTGCGGATTGGCAGACTTGCGGTAATAGAAGATCTCGTGAACAATTTCCGGCGCGAGAGCCCAAAGCCGGAAGCGGGCGAGAATGCCATTTACCTCCGCGGCTAGTCCGCGCCCGCGGCGGATGGGCCGCACGTACCGACCCACGACCTTGACCTGAGCAAGATTACCAAACAGAGGTTCGCTGAATATCGGCGCCAGAAAGGTTACATTGTCATCCTCGATACTTGCCATCTCGGAAGCAAGCTCGGCGACGTAACGCGCGATTCCCCCGAATGTGCCGCCGTAGTTGCGGACATCATAGACTATACGCAAGCGTCCACTCTTCGCGATCGCGCTGTCGAGCCGCGCACAGAGCAAAAAAATTCCAGCTCCGACCTCCTGAAAGAGTCCGCGAGGTCGGAGTCATCCCGATGAAACGCACAAATATCACAATATCGGCGGCTCGCCCGACCGAGGTAAAAGTGATGAAAGTCCACCAGGGCGTCCTTAGCGGATATGTCAATGGTCGTTATGAAGTCGCCAGTGTTCTCATAGAGCATTAATCGTTGATACCCAGAAGCTTCGAGAGTCTGAAATGTATCAGTCCAGTGACGCTCAAATGGGGCATAGGCGTCAGGATCGTATTCAAAGAAGAGGACCGGGCACACCTTCGTGAGAAAATCGCGTTCACTTCTGATTATTGCGCCATCCAGCCCGTCGGTATCGATCTTCAAAAGTTTACACTGTGCGAAAGACGGATGATCCTTCAGGATTTCACAAAGACGGCGAATATTCCCAATCTCAGGAGACCCTTGCGAGCCTTCCACGAGTCGCGCCGTACCCGCATGGCGCTCTAATGTCACGTCTGTTAGCTCTGACGCAACGCCCACAAATGAGTACTCTAGACTCACGGATGGAATATGGTCGGTGTTCCTTTGCAGGATTTGAAAAAAGGAAGCGTCGCCTTCGACGCAGAGAATCGGGCAGTTCACCTGGGCGCGAACTATTGCGACCGTATCGCCGATGTTGGCGCCTATATCGATAATATGCATGTCATGATATTTCGCGGCCACAGCCGCTGCAATACGGCCCACGTTAGAAGAGTAGAGAGGGAACGTCCTGCGATACAACGGCAAGTTATGCGACAGCGGCAGCCTTAGTTGGAGACCGTCGAGATTGTATCGAACCATCGGATCGAATCCGACACCAATTGCGAGCTGCCGTAAGTGAAGTAGCAGCTTGCGGCTGGACCGTCTAATGAAGCGATGCGCCGGTCCACCGTTCATTGTGCGCCCGCGTCGATCGAGCGAATTCACGTCAGAGCGGTCTCCCAGAATCCGGTTTTTCGATCATGAATCCGCACACGCCTTCTCCCGGCATCGCGTGCCACTCATCGAACTCAGCATAGTTGTCGGTGATTGCGCGCATATTACGCGAATTCGGTCTATCGACCGAGATCACCAAGCGCTCGAGCGTAATCATCCATCGTGAGCGATCGGCGACGCCAAGCAATGTCGACCAGTGTGGCAAGCCGCGGTTTCGAGAGGAGGCTGAAAACCCAAGGAATGATCTTGCGCTTAGTCATAAGGTGAAAAGAGCTGCCATCGGTGTAGAGCTTGGCGCCAAAGGTCCTAGCCAATATGCGAAGCGACTCGACGGTATAGAATGATACATGTTGTCCCTGGTCGAGCGCGTAATACCACCAGCGGTCCAGGTCACAGTCAATAGCGGGAACAATCGCGGTGCTGAACAGAATGCTTTCCGAAACGTTAAACATCTCGGCAACACTGGTCATCGGAGCGGTGAAGTGCTCGAAGACTTCGAATGCCGTAATAGCCTCGTATTTGGCTACAGAATTCGTGCCAGCGGCGAGCCCACGGGCGAACAGGTTCTCGGAGGAGGGGTCGTACCAATAGAAGTCGAATCCGTTGTCGCGCATGAGTCGCACAAACAGGCCCGGTCCACCGCCAAAATCCAGGAACTTGCCGCTGCCGTCGAAGAAAGCTCCGATTACAGCCTTCGCGATCCGGGCAGACACCACATTTCGCATTACCATACCGACGTCGGTGCTCTGGTCCAGAGCGTAGGCCTCTTCGAGCCAAAATGGTTCGGGAGTATGAATATAACTGCAGCGAGGACACTTGAAAAAGAGCACATCGTATTTCCTGAGTACTCGCGCTTCGCCGAACGGATCAGATTCGATCCCACAGATGTTGCATTGAGTGATCGATCGCATGTAGCAGGTGCCTCAGTCCACGCTCGCAGCAACAAACTCACCGCGCCGCTCCCTGGTAATATTGTTGAGAAGCGACGGAACAAACCAGGCACACGGAAGAAGTGTCGCCACGACATACGCGACGTCGGCGCCCCAGATGATGCCGGCCACTCCCATTCGTGTCGCGAGCAGGATTTTGAGAAATACAGCCGCTACGGCCATGAACAATGCAATCTCGATTTGGAGTCTGAGAACGCCAACGCCGTTCAGGAACATGGCGATCGCGTTTCCCGCAGACGACATCACGGTCCAGAAGCCGAATCCGATCAGTAACAGCAGCGAGGGATTGATGCTGCGGCCAACCCAGAGCTGCACGATTCCATGCCCAAAAATCACGAACACGGCAGTAGCCGCGCCACTAACCAGCACCGCGTATGTGAGAGAGCGGCGAAACGTCCGTCTGACCCAGTCATGGTCACCGCGTGCGACCGCCTCGCCGTATGCCGGCCACAGAGGTCCTAGCAAGAGTCCGATTAGTATCGAGACGAAACCAAACATCTGCTGCGGAACGGCGAACTGTGCGACTGTACTCGCACCGATGGCATGTGCGACGATGATGTTGTTCGAAAGGAACGTAACGGACATACAGACCTGTAGCAATAGAAACATCGAACCCAGACCGAATAGTCGCCGAACGCATTCCGTCGAAAAATTATCAGGCTCCGGACGAAGCCAAGGACGCTGGAAGATGCACAACAGGAAACCATTCATGAACGTTGCTAGGATCGGCCCCCCAGAGAAGGCCATGACAAGCCAGGGAAGTCCGCCGCGCAGATAAATGACTGCCAATACACCGATCAGCCCAGTGACATTTCCAATCCCACTCCAGATGTCGTTTATGACCCCGTCCTGATAACCAAGATGAACGCGCGGCGCGAGGTTGAGCGGCAGGCTTGCAAAGAAGCATGCGGCGAAGACGGCGAGAGCCGGGCCGGACTCAGCTATCGCGCGCTGGGAGGTGACGTTGAAGACGCGCGACCACGCTACGAACGGATAAGCGAACGCGAACAGTAACGCGAGACCAGCGGAAATCCCCGCAACCGTGAAGAATGCGCTTGAAACGAGCCGGCTCGCCAGCTCGGGATTGTCCTTACCATTGGCTTCTGACACCAGATTCAGAAGAGCGTTCCCGATACCCAAATCAGCAAACGTGAGCATTGTGATGACTGAGCTGATCGTCATCCAAATACCGAAGCGCTCGGCTCCGAGATAGTGCAGTGTGAGTGGTACGGAGATCAGGAGCGTGAGAAAGGAGAGTCCCTTTCCGGCCAGGGAACCAAGGGCCGTGAGTCCCGCGCGTCGATAACGCTCCTGTGATCGACCTTCGGCAGTCGAGATGTCGAACGGCTGTAGTCGCAGCAGGGAAACAGCCCGGCGTGTATGCTCAATAATCAGACCCATAATTTTCGCAGACGGCGCGAGGGTACACTGCGCTATGGCTCGGCCTCGATATAGAAACTCTCGCTTCTGCGCTCCGGCAAATCCAACTGCGCAACCGCGGGAACCTTGCCCTCAGCGTACACACATGACGGACATTAAATGTTATCCCAACTGGGACAAGAGCTTGGAAAACCCTTGAGGCATCGTACATCCATCGACGATACGCATGCCCGAGGAACATCTTCCGCCAAGGCAACCCGTCAATAGCAAGGTGCAAGCTCTGGATAAATTTCTCGGCGTCGAATTCACCTTCGGCATATATCGCATTGAACCGCCGAAGATCAGGAAGGGCTACGCGCAGAATTCCGGATGGCTTCAGCCAGCCTCGCACCTTGGAAAGCAGGCAGACGAATTGCCCGCGAGCCATGTGCTCGAGCGTATGCGAGGTGTAGAAGCCCATCAGCGAACGATCAGCAAATGCAATAGCCGACCGAGACCATACCGCACTCCGTGCTGCCTAACCGCGGCGACGAAGTCTTTGCGGGAACCAAAGGCAACGACGGGAAGGGGCAACCGCGCCAGCAGAACAGCGGGGCTTCCGTCGATCTTCAGGGTGCCGACGGCAGGGCTTGGCCCGCAGCCGAAGTTCACAATCTTTGTCCCGGCAATATCCGACAAAGTCTCAGCGGGCGTCGCCGCACAGCACTTTCGCGGCAGTTTTGGCCAACATTTTGAATTCCAGCCATAGCAACCAGTTGTCTATGTATTCGCAGTCGAGCTTCACTACCTGCTCGAAGTCCTTGACCGCGACGTTGCCTTTGAATTGTCAGAGCCCGGTCAGTCCGGGCTTGATGCTGAGACGGCGCTGATGGTGTTCCACTTAGAGCGAGGTCTCGTCGCAGGTAGGAGGGCGTGTGCCGACCAGACTCATTGCGCCCTTGGTCAGGCCCGCAGTTGGTCTCTCTGCGTAGGGTCTTTGCGCTGCGCCGGCGGCTCAATCTTGCGGGCCACAACCATGAGTTCGTCTCCGCGTAGATACTGTGCCGTGGCCCCGGGATGACTCAAGTTTCTCGCAATGATCTTGGAATCGTACGGACTCGAAAAGAATGCACACTTGAACCCGTGCCTCGGCAGCGCGCGTTCGAGGAATACGGCGTCGAGCGCGAGCGGATGCTTCTCGCAGCACATCGGCCCCCAGTCGACGCCGCGCCGTCCCGCCTCTTCGCCGCCGCAGTTGGGAACAAAGGCAAGCAGCAACCCGTTCGGCTTGAGCAGACCCGCGAGACGGTCGAACGCGGCCGAAGGCGCGGGAAGGTGTTCGAGGACATGGGCGGCAAACACAGCGTCGAACGATCCGGAAAATTGCTCGAGCGCGCCTTCGTCGGAGATGACCGTCACGCCCAGGCGCAAGCGTCCGAACTCCGCGCGTGCGTCTGAGATCTCGAAGCCGACCGCCTCGTAGCCTGCGGCGATGAGCTGAAAGGTCCCGTACCCCCACGAGCAACCGTAATCCAGGACATGCCCCCGCGGCATCAGGGCCTTAAGAACGTCGATTCTGTTCGAGATATCCTTTTCGGTACCATGGAATATCGATGTCTTTAATTTCTCCAACAGCTCGCCATCCGGCATATCCGTCGTCACGCCTTGGCAATACCGCCGTTGGTAGAACCTGCGGTTGAACCGCGTCGTATCCTTTGGCCATCGGTACATGAGGCCGCAACTGTCGCACCGCCTGAGTTGCAAAACGATCCGTTTCTTGCCGATGACCCACGTTTCCGAGTTACCGCAATACGGGCAGTTCGTGTCCTGTCGCGCGATGCGCGCACCAATCACGCGTAGAAAAAAGGCGACTCTCCGCATGGTTGGTGTGATGCCCTCTGCGTCCGCCTTATGGCTGCAACTCGGAATTTCCGGTCTTTGCCGCGGGTCTAACCGCGATCTAAATTTCAGTTCGCTTCATCAGCGTCACGGCGTGCGTAGTCAATTATCAGACCCATCGAATTTTCGGCGGACGGCGTCAGGTCGTGGCTCCCCTACGGCGTAGCCTCAATATACAAGCTCTCGCTCGTGCGTTGCAGCAAATCGGTATCAAATATCCCTACCAGGCGTTGCCACGGAGCACTTTGCTGACGGTCTTCGCCACGATCTTTGCGTCCAGCCACAAAGACCAGTTGTCGATGTACTCACAGTCGAGCTTCACGACCTCCTCGAAGTCCTTGACTGCTACGTTGCCGTTGAGCTGCCAGAGGCCGGTCAGTCCGGGCTTCATGCTGAGCCGGCGATGATGGTGCTCCGCGTATTCCGCCACTTCGTTTTCAGTGGGCGGCCGCGTCCCGACTAGGCTCATCTCGCCCTTCAGCACGTTCCAAAATTGCGGTAGTTCGTCCAGATGGCGGCGGCGCAGCTTGCGTCCGGTGGGTGTCACGCGCGGGTCGTCTTTGAGCTTAAAGATCGGGCCGTTCATTTCGTTGTGACTGTTGAGGCTGAGCTTAAGTTGCTCGGCCTCGGCGCACATGGTGCGGAACTTGTACAGTGTAAAGCGCCGTCCGTTCCGGCCGATGCGTCGCTGGCAAAACAATACCGATGCTCCCGTTTCGCGCCGCAGAATCGGCCCGTACAAGAAATACGCGATGCCGCAGAGAATCACGCCGACGCCACCGCCAGCCAGATCGATGAGGCGTTTGACGAGCAGTTGGTGAGGCTTCTGCGGTACCGACGCCAGCGACAGCAGAAATGCGCCGTCGCCAACATGCTCGACGTCCCATACCCCGGTCGCCGCCGGCGGCGCCTCAATCAGCACCCGCAGCATAATCCCACGCGTCGAACAGCAGCGACTGAGTCGATCGATTGCCGCCGGTTCGAGCGTCGAGGCGGCCACTACTTCATCGATCACCTGGGTCTCAATTATGGCGGGAAATTCATCTATTACGCCGAGCGCCGATAAGTCAGTCCCGCCCTGCCCATTGTTGCGACAAGGCTCGGGCGTTAGCAGGCCAACGACATCGGCTTGCAACGACGCATGCGTCCGCACCAGTTGTAGATAACGTCCGGCGACGGCGAGCGGCGACGCCAGGAGGACTTTGCGCCGTCCGCCCGCCGGCCGACGACAACTGCGTTCGAGATATCCCTTGATGGCGAATTTCTGGGCCGCAAGGAAGATGAAACTGATGACGAGGAACGTTTGGATCAGCAGTCGGCTTATCGCTTCGGAACGCGTGAGATACATCGCGCTCAACAGGATCAGACTGGCGAAAACGTGCGTCCGTAACAGGCGGCTTAAAATGCTCCAGCGCGACGCGTAACTGATCGAAGCGTAAAAGCCGAAAATCCAAAGGCACCCGAGCCAGATTGGAACGATTAGAAGAAGTAGCCACGCGTAATCGTCAAAAGAGACGAAGCGGCGCGGGAAGATTGAATCGGCTAACACGTAAGCACCGGCGAAGCTCGCCGCCAAGGCGGCGGTGTCGCAACACGCCAGCGCCTGCCGCAGAAGTGTTCGTCGCGCTACCAGCATCGTACTTCAAGCCTGCCGCTGCACCAAAGACTCCTCCAATCGTTGCGTGCGGTACCATTCGATCGTCCGCAGCAGGCCCTCGCGGAAGCCGATCGAGGCCCTGAAGCCGAATTCGCGCTCGGCGCGCGAGACGTCCAGACAGCGTCGGGGCTGGCCGTCTGGCTTGGTCGTGTCCCACGCGATCCGTCCCTTGAAGCCGCTCAGTTCAGCGATCAGCTCGACTAGATCGCGGATTTTGATTTCGCCGCCGACACCCAGGTTGACCGGTTCCGCGCCGTCATAGCGCTCCGTCGCCATCACGATGCCGCGCGCGCAATCCTCGACATAGAGGAATTCGCGGCTAGCCGCGCCGGTGCCCCAGACCTCGATTTCCTCCGCGTCACTCTCCACCGCGTCGATACATTTCTTGATCAGCGCCGGAATCACGTGCGACTTCGCCGGATCGAACGAATCCCGCGGGCCATAGAGATTCACCGGCAGCAGGTAGATCGCGTTGAAGCCGTATTGCTGGCGATAGGCCTGCGCCTGCACCAGCAGCATCTTTTTCGCCAGCCCATAGGGTGCGTTGGTCTCCTCGGGATAGCCCGACCATAGATCGTCCTCGGAAAACGGCACCCGGGCGAATTTCGGATAGGCGCAGACCGTGCCTACGGCCACGAATTTATCGACACCGCTCCGGCGCGCTTGCTCCATCAGTTCGACGCCCATCATCATGTTTTCGTAAAAAAAGCGTCCCGGATTCTCGCGATTGGCGCCGATCCCGCCAACAACCGCCGCAAGATGAATCACCACCTCTGGCCGCAGGGCGGCCAGCATCCGCGCGATGTCGTCCTGACGGCGCAGATCGTAACGCTGCGAGCTTGGTGCGAGGACATTGCCGCAGCCGCGCGCGTGCAGCATCTCGATGACGTAGCTGCCGAGAAATCCCGAACCACCAGTCACTATGATTCTCCGGTCGGACAATGAAATCATACGCTTGTCGTCCTCTCAGTTTTCGGCGAACCGAGTCGCGCAATAAGCCAGTTACGCCTGCAGCCGCTCTTCGACCGGCTCCGCCATCGCGTCCCGGTCTCTGGACAGCGGCGGGCGCGCAGTGCCCACGAGATCGCGCAGCTTTTCCTCCATCAATAGGAACAGCCTCTCCTGATCCCAGTGCACTCGCGTGTATTCCCGACCATTGCGACCCATGGTCAGGCGCCGTGCGGAATCGTCTCTGAGGCTAATAACCGCCTCGAGCAGCGCATCCGGATCTTCCGGAGCGACCACCACTCCGGCATTGGCCTCTGTGATCGCCTTCGCAACTTCGCTGCCCGCATTCACCGAGGCCACAATGGGTCGTCCGCTGGCTAAAAGCGTCTGCGTCTTCGAAGGAAAGACGATATCGGCGAGCGTCCGCTGCTGCGTGATCAGGGCGACGTTGGTCGTCGCCAGCAACTCATGAAAAACATCGCGCGGCTGAACTGGAAGAAACCTCACATTATTCAGGCCGAGCCGCGCGGCGCGCCTTTGCAGCGGTTCGCGCACCGCGCCATCGCCGACTAACAGATAGACAATGTCGGCGTAGCGGCGCGACCGTTCTGCCGCCTCCAGGATCACTTCAAGGCCCTGCTTGACCCCCATGTTGCCGGAATGCACTACCAGAAACTTGCCGTTCAAACCGAATCTTTGGCGGACCGCAGCAGCATCGCTGACCAGTGGAATCGAAAAAAAGGCCGGATCGACGCCGTGCGAAATCGTTGTAACTTTGTTTCCTGAAACTCCCTTCGACAGGATTCGCGCGCGCATTCCCGGCGTCAGGGTCGTAATCAGAGCGGCCTGCTCATAAGCAGCACGCTCAATTCTAAGCAGCATGCGGGTCAGGCGCCCGGCTTTGAGCAGGCCCAGGTTGATCGCCGCATCCGGCTGCAAGTCCTCCACCTGCATCACGAATGGAATCTTCCAGATCCGTTTCAATATGATCGCGCTCGCGTTCAGTCCGAGCGGCGGCGAAACCACAAAAAGTAGATCCGGCCGATTCTTCCAGAGCTGATTAAGCAACCGCACCGATGCCGAACCAATGAACGACGCCTCGTGCAGGATGCGCCGCCCAGGCATCACCCGACGCGGGATGTACAACCACGAGCGATAAATCGTCACGCCGTTGCGGATTTCGCGGCTGCTCGACTGACGGCGGTAGGAGCGGCGCACCCGCCATTCCGGATAGTAGGGCAGACCTGTCACCATCGTGACTTGGTGTCCCTTGGCCGCCAGATATTCGCACAGCCGAGTCGTGCATGGACCTATACCAGTCTCTTCCGGCCAGTAATTTATGCCCAGTGCGAGAAGATGCATCCGGGGACTCCCCCACCACGAATCTTGACCGTTAGTTGCAAGTCGAGCTCAGATCGCGGGCCGGTGCGTCCGGCCGCGCGACGATGCGCGGAATTGAGCGCCGTGCTCAGTGATGAACTTTTGAGTTGTCCGCCACTCGCTGCCGAAAGGCGGCGTACCGTTCCCGTAAGCCGCCGTCCCCGGGCGCAATTGCGACAGCACGCCGATAGGCTTGGTCTGCAGCGAAATATTCGTAAGCGACCTCTTCGGCCCTTCCCAGATCGGAAAAGGCCTCAGGCGAATCCGGCCTGAGCTGAGCCGCGCGCCTGAACCACGTTGCCGCTCGGTCCGGATGATTGTCGGCCAGGTCGAGAAAACCCATTTGCAAAATCGCGGCGAAATCCGCGGGCCGGTCCGCCAAGGCCCTCTGCAGCGCGTCGCGCGCTGCAGCATAATCACCCGCCGCTTGCGTCGCCTGCGCCAGTGCGCGGTAAAGCACCACCGGGTCGGCCCCTTGTCCGATCGCTTGGGCGATCAAAGCCTTGGCCGCCGGCCAGTTCCTGGCGGGCCTGAAGATGCCATCGATCAGCCTGGCATAATGCTCCGAATCCGCCGGAGATGCGGCGATCGCCGAGCGGAACGCCGCCTCCGCCTGCTTCGCTTCGCCCGCATTGAGATACGCCGTCCCAGCACTCTCCAGGTACGCGGCGCGCCGCGCGTCGCCACCGGCCGATTCGGCCGCCGCCTCATACAGCGACGCCTCCGCCTTGGCATCGCCAAGCTCATCGTCGTAGCTCGCGAAGTTCTCGACCGCACCCAGATAATGATGGGCGACGGCGAACCTAAAGCCCGCACTGATGGCGTTGCGCTCGGGCGCCGCCAGCCATGGAGCGATGCGCCGGTTAAGATAGGAATGGGTCGCGAGGTCCGGCGAATTGGAGACTGAGCGGGCGATCTCATTGAGCGCGACTGCGGTTTCGTTTCGCTCAAGCAGCGCCTGCGCATAGAAATCCCGGTAATAAGGATTTGTCGGATCCAGCCAGACCGCCGCGCGCAATTCCGTGATCCAGTCCGCGGACGGCGCCATACCGGTCAGCGTCCGTGCAAACGCTAAATGCGCTTTGGCGTTCGCGGGATGGGCGTCGATTAGCACGTAGGCCTGCGCGATATTCGCGGGGCGTTTCAGGTCATACGGGTAGGGCACTCGCTTCTGCCCTAAGGCCGCAAGCAGCAAGCCAACTGCCCCCAGCAGTCCCATCCCGTAAAGAAGTCCTGGGTTTAACAGCCTTCGACCGAGCGACGGTGCGCCACTTTTGTTGCCAGTCAACCTTACGACCATTCCCAAGAGCACTGTAAGCAGTAACGCATTGGCGGGAACCTGTAGCGGAAAGTCGAAGAACTCGTGGACCGCGGTGGCGCTTGCCGCCGCCAGTGCCGCCGCTAGTAGCAGGCCCGTCCCTGGCCTCATTACCCCTGTACCTTCATGAATCCGCTGATATACGCCAATCAGAAACCAAGCCAACAAGGCGAAGCCGATCAGACCTGTTTCGGCGGCGAGCTGAACGTAATCGTTGTGGGTCGCGTTCCAGAACGTCGGCGTCCAAGGCGGTTTCACATAATGCGGGAAGACCTCGGGCCAGCAGCCGAGACCGACGCCGAAGAGCGGAAAGTCCCAGACCATCGCGACGGTTGCCAGAGCTGGAGACTCACGACCCACCAGGCTCTCACTGGCAACCGTCTTTTTGAGGCGCGCATCGGCCTGAGTCCGCCCGCCAGGTCCGACGAACATCAGCAGCAGGATCAGAAACAGGCCAAGGCTTACTCCGACTGCAATTTTCCCTGCCGCACGGCGCTGGATGCCGCCGTCTCGGTGCGGCCAGAGCGTTCCAAGAACGACTAGGCACATCAGAGCGCCGAGCCAGCCACCGCGAGAAGAACTCAAGAGGAGCGTGCTCGGGATGAGGATGAGAGCGGCTCCGGCAACTATGCGCATTACCCCCGGGTGCCGTCGCGAGAGGACCGCCGGCCAGAAAACTCCTGCCACCGCGAACGGCAAAGTCTGATCGAGATAGTCGGCGAGATGGTCAGGATTCGCGAAGGAGCCGACCGCACGATCGCCCCACGGATTGCCGTTCGGCCAGTCGTACGGCAAGAACAGCCATAGCACCCGGCCATTTGAATAGACTCGCTCGATCAGCGCTATCGACGCCGCAATCAGCCCCGCCAACAGCACCACTTGAGCCAGACCCCGACTAAAATGTGCCTGAGCATCTCCCCGCAACGGATACGCTGCCACCAAAAGAAACAGACCCGCGTACGCCAGCAACTTCAGCAGTGCCGGCGCGGTTAGTGACGGCGAGATCGAAAGCGCACGCCAGACACCAATCGTGGGCCTCAATTGGCTTTGCCCGGATTCATTCGATTCATTTGATTGATGGTCCAACCGTCCCGAATCCTTGAACGGGATCGGAACGCCTGCCGCCACTTCATCCGACGTAGGCAGCGCAACAATCGTATGAGGCATCCGGTGGTTTACCAGCGGAGTTTGAGATGCAAGCGGATTGTCGGGCCAGCCAGGCAGGCTTCGCTCATACAGCTCGAAGGTCGCTGGCGAAATCACCCGTTCGAATCCCGGTGGCAGTGGAACCATCTGAAAGGCAATCAGGCCAACCAGCAACGTGGCCGGGAGCGCAAGAAAGCCCAGGGGGCGAGTGGCGATCCTATCGGACTTCGCAATCTCGCCTCCACTTGCGAGCCCACGCGCCATCCATAGAGCCAGGAGTATGAAGACCAGCGCTTCCATCGGAGCGTACGCCCAAGGTTCCACCCCACCCACCGCCAGAGGCGTCGCCACCAGCAGCGCGCTGACCCCCAAGACGATCGCCTGATCTGAGAGGTCGCTTGCTCGCGCCGTCGATTCTTTTGCGAGCGAAGATTCGATTGTCGTCACTGACTGATGGACGCTGGTCCTTAAGGATGAGCCGAAGGTTTGCGGGAATAGTAACTCGTGTAAGGGTTATAGAAGTAATAATCGGGACTCGCGGTATCTACCCGATTCAGCACCACACCGAAGATCTTCGCTCCGACATGGTGGAGTTTCGCGCAGGCCTGCCGGATGACGCGCTTAGAGGTCGGCGCCCCAACGATCATCAGGACGCCGTCCGCCATGGTCGAGAGCGTGACAGCGTCGCTGACCGGCATCACCGGCGGCGCGTCCACCACGACCCGATCGTATTGTTCGCACAGGCGAGCCAGCAGATCCCGCATGGTCCCAGAACCGAGCAGCGCGGCGGGATTGGGAGAATCCGAGCCTGCGCTCAGAAAAAAAAGCCCAGCCATTGGTTGATGAATCACCTCTTCGAGCTGCTTCTGGCCGGTCAGCACGTCCGCCAGGCCCGAATGATTCGCGATGCCAAGTATTTCATGGCAGCGCGGTTTGCGCAGATCGCCATCGACCAGAAGCACACGGCCGCCGGTTTGGGAAAACGCAGTCGCCACGTTCAGTGCCGTGACGGTCTTGCCCTCTCCTTCAACCGCGCTGGTGATCACCACGCTCTTGGGCGTGTGGCCGGCTTGCGAAAACAGCAGCGCCGTACAGATCGAATGGTACAGTTCGCCCGCCGGCGAGCGGCCGTCGGTCGATACCACCATCACGTCCTTCACGTTTCTGCGCACACGCGGGGTCTTTACCGAATCGGCGACCTCTCCTTCGAGCAACTTCTCCGGGTCGCGGCTACTCAGGCGCCGGCCGCCATAGCCGTTGGACGTGAGCTTGAAAAAATCCGGCACCAGCGCGAGACTCGGTAAACGCAGCTCCCGCTCGATCTGCTCCGAACTCTTCAGGCGATCGTCGACAAACTCCAGAAAGAATGCGAGGCCGATGCTGCCGGTCAAGCCTAGCAAGACGCTTAACCAGAGACTTAGCAGCTTCTTCGGACTGGAAGGAGAGCGCGGCGGTTCGGCACGATCGACAACGGAAACGCTGGACGACGGCGCGTCGGCCGAAACGTCGAGCTCGCGAACCCGCTCCAAGACGCTCTTGTACAGGTTGCGGCTCGCGTCCACCTCCCGCACCAGCACCGCGTCCTGCAGCGAGGCGTCGTTGAGCGCCAGCGCCTGCGACTTGACATTGGCGATCTCCTGCTCGAGCATCTGCTGACGCGCGCTCGCCGCGCCGTAATCCGATTCAACCGCCTTTGCCGCCCGATCGATCTCCTGAACTAGTTGAGTCCGGCTCTGATCAAGCTTCGCCTTCAAATCGTCGAGCGGCCGATAATAGCCGGGGTTGAACTGGTTGCTCATCGCCGAATACTGCGCCGCGAGCTGTGCAACCTGTTGCTTGAGACTCTGGATGAGCGAATTCTGCATCACCGCCGGCAGCGAGTCCGCCTCTCCCCGCCGAATCAGATCGTGCTGCGCTTCCAGCTCAATCCGGTCGGTCTCAACCTTGGCCAGAGAGTTGTTCAGGTCGGTCAAACGCTCCTCGAGCATCTGGCCCTTGCCCCCTTCGTCAAGCGAAAAAGCGATCACTCCGTGTTCGCGGCGATAGGCGTTCAAGGCCGCTTCGGATTTCTCGACCCGCTCCTTCAGTTCGGCCAGCTTGCTTTGAAGAAACTGCTCGGCGTTCCGCGCGGTGTCCGCCTTGAGTTCCATACCCCGGCGGATGAAGGCGTCGATATGCGCATTGACGATCCGCATGGAAAGCTCCGGATCGGGCGTGCTGAACGCCACCTTCACCAATTGCGTGCCGTACTCCGGCTCGATGCGTAGCCGCGCCAGATACTCATCGATCGCGCCCGGCGCAACGCCCAGCGTGTTTTGATCGTCGCCGGGCTTTATTGAAAACGCGAACCACTTCCCGAGCCAATCGTGCGCTGCGGACCACCACCCCGCGATCAGGCCTGGGTTGCGCGGCTGTCCGCCGAAAAGCGGAAGGTCGGGGAGATCAAGCTCCGTAATCACTTTGGCCGCCAGGCTGCGGCTCTGAAGGATGTCATACTGGGTCTTATAGAAATCGTGATCGCCCGAGACCTCGTGAACGCTGTCCGGGGTCTTCGTTTCCAGAAGCGGCGCCGTCTGCGCCTCCAGCAGGACCGTTCCCTTGGCCGTATAGAGCGGTGTGAGATTGAACACCACGAGCCCGGTAAGCACGATCGCGCCGAGCAGACAGGCGCCGATCAGCCGCTCGCGCTTGCGGATTATCACCCAATAGTCGCGCAGATCGGGCGCGTCCGCGCCCCGCGGATGATAGCCGGGTGCCGAGACTGGTTGAGGCTCGCGCAACAGCATATAGGGCGAGATTTCCTGCAAGGCTTCCCCCTATGGAGCAGGCAGATACATACCCGTTCCAAACTTCGTGAAGATTTCGTATAACGCATAGGGAATGGCCCCGACCGGGGAGCGGCGCACGAACACCACGTCGCCCGCCTCCACCGGTACGTCCGTTTCCTTGCCCGCCTTCACCTTCGACAGACGGACCACGATCGCCCGGCGGCTGCCGTCGCGATTGGTGCGCAAAACCTCCGCTGTCTGGCTGAACAGCGCCCCACCCGCAGCCGTGACCGCACTCAGGGCCGTCATCCCGGGCACAATCCGAAACGCCCCCGGATTGGTGACCCAGCCATCAACCATAACCTCACCGGCTGCAGGTACGATAATCGTATCGCCGGGCCGCACCGGAATATCGAGTTGCCCCTCGCGCGCCGCGCTCGTCAGATCCACGTCGATCGGATCTGCCGCTCCGAGCAGCGACGCCAGCCGCGTCGATCCTGCCGTTGCATCCCCGGCCGGGTCAGTCGCGATTGGCCCGGGTGTAACTCTGTCAGGCTGCTCCGCCACTTCACGTTCAGGACGGCGCCCCTCGACGCTCACCGGCTGAACCTTGTCCGTCGTCTGTTCGGGGGACGCCGCCAAAGCCTTAGTCAGCGCCAGCCGCTGCAAATTTCCCGAGGAAGAGGCGGGGATAAAGAGCAGCCGCGAACTCGCCTCATTGGTCATTCCGCCGGCCCGATCGATAGTGTCCAGGATCGTGTCCGAGCGGCTCATGATGCTGTAAAGTCCCGGTTTTTGCACCATTCCCACAACCGCCACCTCGCGGCTGTAGTACTGATCCACGAAAACCTCTACTTGAGGGTCCTTCACTGGTTTCTCAAGCCGTTGATAGAGCGCTTGCCGCAGTTCCTCTTCGGTCAGACCACCGACCTGCACGATGCCTGCCAAAGGGACGTCTATCGTGTTATCCGGAGAGACTCGGATTTTGTACTTATTCAGCTCGGGAACGTGCGCTACGGTTACCTCGATCACATCGCCCGGACCGATAGCCAATTTATTCGCAAAGGTATCTGCGCTGCGCTGGACGCGCAGCGCATCCAGCCTGCCATTACTGTCACTGCTAACACTCACCAGCGCAGGTTCGACCTTTCGCGAAGATTGAATCCCCGACTCTGCGGCCTGACTGCAGGCACTTACCCACCAACATAGCAGCGCCACAGCGAACAGCCTGGTCCACACAACCGACCCACCGCGATATCGCGCGTGGAGTAGATACCGGGATATGAGGTTCCTCAATCGGGTCGCTCTCGACGGTTCAAACAGAGATTGTTGGGGAAGGCCTACTCTCACGATGGCTTGTTCGATCACGTTGTCGCCGTGCAGGATCTTGCACTTCCTGGTCAATCAAGCGCGCTCCCCTCGCCTCCTGCAGGACAAAATGTGGCAGCTCCGCGCGGTAGGACTTTCAATACGAGTGGAGAGGATCGAAGAAGCTGCCCTGCGGCACCCGACGAGGGGGAAATCGACCGGGGTGCCCTGAAACCTTCACTACTACGGCTTTGATGGGCTGGAAAGCCCGTAGCCTCGTCCCGCGGATTTCTTACAGCGCGGGACTGGCAGGAGGCGAACTCGAGGAAAAGCCGCCCGCGGCTGCGTAACCGCCTACCACACCCCCAGCAACAGCGCCGATGGTTCCGCCTACAAGCCCTACGAACTCAGGCCACGTCATTTCGAACGGATCACCCTCTAGTGCGACTTCGGTACCCTCGCTGGCCAGCGCAATAGCTGGGGCCTTGCTGGAGAGCTTCCAGTTGATGGTCAATCCTTTGAAACTCAGAAAAGAGATGGCGGTTCCAGCTTTGAAACCCGTCTGCAGCGGGTTTAACGCATAGTCGTATGTCCCGGGATTGAGGCCGCTAATCTGGTACTTCCCATCGGCGCTCGTGACAGCCTGTGCAACCATGTGGCCGGCGGGCGCTTGCACCGTTATTTGAACGCCCCGAACCGGATTACCCTGGCTGTCCGATACTCTTCCCGCGATGTCGGCGCAAAGCGCCAACGATGCGGTCGCCAACACGAACAAAGCTATTACTGCCGTAGCCGCTAGTTTCCGCATCATTACGATGCCTCCTTTCTGGGTTCGCCAAGACAGATGACTTATATCACCGCGATTTATTCAAGGAAAATTCGCGAGGCGATACGCGTCGTCCACCGACCAATAATCTCAAGATCGACCCGGCGATTCATCGCCCTGGACTGCTCGCGATTGGCTGCCTCAGCCCGTTACTCACAACTTGAAGCGGCGATGACTCAACTTCCTGCAAGACCAAGGGTGCCAATCAAATCGGTATTGCCCTCGATTTTTACCCGCACGCCAAATAGTGGATTAAACCCGCTTTCGTCCCGGTATCAGATCGTGACGCGAAAATCCTCAAGAGGAAATACGACTGGGCTGACTATTGATGACTCCCTTCTTTCTCGCAAGCCCGAAGAAGCCACTCCTGAACTTCCTCCAGATCTGCGTACCACTTACTACCGATCTTATAAGCCGGAAAACCACCGCCGTTCTCCAGCAATCTATATAGAGCCCTGCGGGGAACGTCCAGATAGTCTGCAAGCTCTGAAAAAGTCATTACCCGTTTGTCCAAGGTGGATGATTGGGCGCCGACTGAGCCTCGGTCGGGCGAGCTTAAGGCAGTAAAGAATGTAACTGCGATATTGCCTCGGAGCGCGTCCCCCCTCTTCTGACCACGCGTCCGCCATCCCAAGAAGACTGGGCTTGCCGGAGAGCCATGTTGAACGGAACAAACGTTGATGCTCCCAACGTATAAGGCGTTAGTTCACCGCTAACATGTTGTGAAGTCCGATATGACAGGGAAAATTTACGGAGCGGGCAGCACAAGGTGGCCGTGAAAACTAGCGAAAGGGATTATCCTCAGTTCGCGACGCATCATAGAGTCGAGAAAAGACTTTCGCGAACAACACGCCAGGAGGTCTTTCAGATAGTGGTTGACCTTCTAACTTCCAGTCTCCAATCTACGCAAGCATCCGGGTCCGGGGCATAAGAACAAAAAGTTCCGGTTCTAATCGTCCGTTTAAGATAGTGCCCCAATGGACCGTCGTGTTTCGATACTCGAGCGATGGTCAGCTTGATAGCGTTGGTCACCCGGAGTCGCGCGCGCTCAACTTGAGATCCACTCTTCCGGTCCCGACCGTACAGACCGACGGCTCGCGCAAGTTCGCGACTGAGAAAGCGAAGCTCGTCCTCGATCGTTGAGGCCCGTTCCATGTCGTTGGAGGATCGCGCCTCTTCGAGAGCTTCACGGAGTTCCCGAGCGCGCTCCCGGTAAGATCGTTTTGCAACATCGTCCAGCACGGGACCGAGATCCGAGCCGTCGAATTTGCAAGCGGCACTCTCCGGGGTCACCTGGCCGTCATCGTCCAACGCCATAAGGTCAACCGCGTGAATTGCTTTATGCGGCTGTGGCAACAAGTGCGCAATAAGCAAAAAGCCCCTGAGGTGTTTCAAGCGGATAATCCGTCCTTCGTATTCTACTGTCCAATACTCTCCTTCTCGACGGAAAGTCGCAGAAGTTCGCGAGACAGCTTGCCCAGGCGAAGGGGAGGCATCAGTTTGAGCCGGATCTTCCGTTGCCGAGCTTGCTGATCCATTCGCAAATAGCTGTGTTATATTGAAGCCGACAGTGTGTGTTTCGCTGTTACAATCTTGTGCGATTTCATTTGATTCTAGAAAATGTTTTGTGGATCTAGCCAGACGCTCCATACCAAGGCTTTCTGCCTCGATGTTGGCGTCTCGCAGGAGTTCGAATGCACGGGTTCTCTCAACAGGCTTACCCAGGCTCAATGCCCTGGCCAGCTCAACGGAGGCGTACGCTGTCCACGTTCGCGCTCCCATTCTGCGATTGAAGTCAACCGCGGCTTCGAAATGTGCTATTGCCTCGCTGCTACGCGACAGCGCCAGGGCAAGCTTACCAAGATAGTAAGAAACCGCACCGAATCCGGCAAACTGGCCCAGGACAACGTTGCTGTTCGTGTAGGGCAATAAAAACTCGTAAAGGCTCGCGGCGTAGTCGGGAACGTTTCCCAGCCGGGCACAAACTTCGGTGAGTGCGGCCACTCCGGCAAAACAGTCGTTTGCATATTTCAAATCCGCAAAGTCGTCAGCCGCGAGCCGTTCGAGATGGAACCTTGCTTCGAGCGGCTTATCAAGCTCAAGAGCAAGCCAGCACCGCATCGCTCGCTCGACGGGAGAATTGGGACGCGCCAGAAAGGTCCGCTCCCCAACCGGTTCCAACTCGGCAAGACGTCCCCACTCCCGAAGTGGCACAACCATCGCCGGCCAGCACCGATCTGCCAACTCAGGCAACCCCTGAGCGGTCGCGACCTTGCGGCATTCAGCAAAGAGATCCTCGCTTTTCGCAAGTCTGCCGTCGTAGACGGCCCGTGCCGCCTTAATTGCGAGTACCAGCGCATGATACGTGGGGTTATTCGCCATCATGGCAGCCTGCTCCACTGCCCCGAATTCCGTTTCGGCGCTGTCGATCTCGCCCAGCTGGAATAGCAAAACCGCGCGTGTAACCGCACCCCCGAACAACGCCTCCCAGTCTCCGATCTGGCGCGCAACCCGAGCCATCTCGGCAGCATTAGCCAGACGATCGCGAATGAGTTCAGGACGGCGCAGAACGCAGTCGCGGAAGTGAAGAACCCGTAGCATTACTCGCCGATCGGTCGCAAGCCGTTGGGCAATCTCCATGGCCCTCGCGGCCAGCTCTTCGCTGCGTTCCCGTTGGTTTCGAACATAGGACAATTCCGCTGCAAGGCGAGCCATCGCTAATGCTCTTTGTGCGGCGTGGTGTTCCGCTAACGAATCTAGAGCTCTGTCCGCCAGCAACGCCGCAACGACATTGGATGAACCCGGTAGCGGCCAATCAAATTCCGGGACATCCGCGCTAATTTGAGCAACGCGTTGCCAGTCACCAAGCCGTTGCGCACTCTCTGCGGCGCGGCAAAAGGTTTCTTGGGACGCTTGAAAGTCTCCTGCATGCTTTTGCGCGTCCGCTAGCGCCGTCAAGATGTCACACAGCCTGATCGGGTCTGGGCAGCAGTGTAAATTGATTGCCTCGATGGCAATCGAGTACATCCTCGATGCCGCGACAAATTCGGCTGCTTGTGCGCATCGCCTACCTGCCATCTTAGCGTAGTCAACCACCTTCTCCATCGCCCGAACATCCCGGCTCTTTAATAAATGCCACGCGATTTCCCCGGTGTACGCTTCGATCTCATGAGCGTGCTGCGCCTCGAGCGCAGTCGCGATTCGACGATGTAGAGAAGCCTTCTCCGCGGTCGGAAATTCTTCGTAGGCGACTAGCCTGACAAATCCTTGAACGAACCCGTAACATCGACCATCTGCCGGTCTAATCAACCCCTCGCCCTCGAGTTCGACCAGACTGGAGCGAGCGTCCTCCCGGTCGAAATCCAGGACTCTAAAAGCCAACTCCGGCTCGAAAGTTTCGCCAATCACAGAGGCGGTGCCAAGCAGTTTCCTGGCACCGGGAGCAAGCGTTCTAAGCCGTTCCTGGATGATGCCACGTATAGTACTCGGAACCTTCGCGCCAAAGGACTCCGAGCTAGGTGCAATGTCTTGTCCCTGACCAACAAACCCGCCTTCCAGGATGAACAGCGGGTTGCCACCGGTGAGAGCGTGAACACGGCGAACCAGGCTCCGATCCGGTGTTCGGGGCAGGATACGGCTCAGCAGTTCACCAGTCACCTCCTCGCTTAGCGGCATAACTTCTATGTTGCGCGCGTTTCTTTTGATGGCTCCGATGGTTTGCCGTGCTGCATGGTCGGATATACCGAGCGGTCGGTACGCAGCCGCCACAAGTACGGGCAAATCATGCAGAGCATGAGTGAGGAAAAGCAGCAGCTCAAGCGATGGCTCATCGGCATGGTGCAGATCATCCAGGGTTACGAGAAGCGGACGCGGCCGTGAAGCAATTTCCAGCAACTCCAGCATCCAGAGGAATAGCTTGGGGGCGGGTTTTGTGACTCCCAGCAGGCGTTCGATTTCGCTGCAAGCACCGCCTGAGAGCGCCGAGCCGTCTGCTGACGTCCCGCCTGGTGCCGTAAGGCTCGCACCGCTGAAACGCGGGCAGAGAGAAAGATCGTCCGAAAACTCCGTAGTCGAACAGTCGCGGATGATGCGGAGCCAAGGCGATTCCACACCGGGCAGGTCCCGCGGTGCGCATCGCGCGCGCACGGTCCGAAACCCTTCGGCTTCCGTGCCAGCACTCAACTCCACGAGCAAAGTACTCTTGCCTATGCCCGGTTCTCCCGAGAGCAGAACGACTCCGCCCTTACTGGAAGCGGCTTCGTTCAAACTTTCGTTCAAACTACGCGCGAGAACCCGGAACTCCAACTCCTTCCCGACCAACAACATGAACACAACCCGTCGTTAATCCGCTGACCAGGTGAGCTCAAGAGCGGAGAAGCCTGTAGGAACAGGCCTACTTCAGTCGCTTCAACACAATAAGACAAACAAAAGGACTTTCAGTCAAGAGGGGGTTAAACAATTTGTCAACAATGCCTAGCTGTTAGATAAAGCAGATTATTCTACGTAGCTTGAAGATGATCGACGTTTGTCTATTCCAGCCCACTGTAGTAAGGCGGTTGGAATTGGGCACCCCAAGGCAGGAATTTAGATACCGTGGTTTCGATCAAGCTTTTTCATCAGCAGGACTGCGTCCCGAGATCGCCAATTGGGTAAGGGTTCAGGAAGGGGACGAAGGGTCCACGATTTTTCGCGACTGAGTAGACCGCGGCGAGCAGCTTGCGCATGGCGGCGATGAGGGCGACTTTGGGTGGCTTTGGGTGGCTTTGGAGCTACCCCGTTTCAGTGGACGGTATGGGGCTGCGGTACAAAGTTTCCTGCAGATGACTCCTCTCGTAGTTGATCGGCGACAGATAGTCGAGGGCCGAGTGGCGACGATGCGGGTTATACCACCCCTCGATGAACTCGAAGACGGCCATGCGGGCCTCGGCCTGGGTCTTGAAGCGGCGGCGGTCGAGCAGTTCGCATTCGAGGGTGGCGAAAAAACTTTCGCACATGGCGTTGTCGAAACAGTCGCCGACCGAACCCATCGAGGGCCGCACCCCGGCAGCGTCGCAGCGTTTGCCGAAAGCCAACGAGGTGTACTGGCTGCCCTGGTCGGAATGGTGAATCACGGCGGTGGGCCGGCGCTGCCCGAGCGCCATGTTGAGCGCCTTGAGCACCAGCTCGGTGCGCAGATAGGTCTCCATCGCCCAGCCGACGATGCGCCGACTGAACACATCGAGCACCACGGCGAGGTACAGAAACCCCGCCCAGGTCGGGATATACGTGATATCGGCGACCCACAAACGATTGGGAGCCGCGGCGATGAAATTGCGTTCGACCAGATCCGGTGC
>WNFC01000802.1_pt1 | contig 31942 bp, 39 predicted proteins | sample 5400541 | NCBI WGS metagenome assembly WNFC01 (sample SAMN13153342, study PRJNA577476) | soil metagenome | isolation source: 120 cm saprolite under Douglas fir tree site 2 hole 2 replicate 1 | place: USA:California | collected 2015-04-18
GAGCCGCTCCCCTGAGATCGAGGCGCTAGTAATCTTCCGGGTACATAGCCGTCCAGCCGCCGATTTCGTTCCGGACAAGCCACAGGTTCGGCGGGATGCGCCAGATGTCGCCGACCTCTCCCGTGTTGTCGTCAGAGCCTTGGGCGAGACTGCATTTCGTCCGAAGGATCGAGGCGAGCGCCTCATCGAAGTTTCCGTCGGGGATTGCTGGGTCGGCCTCCGCAAAGGGTTTGAGGTCTTCGAAGAGGTGACTCGTCATGCGGTTCACAGGAAATCCGCGGAACTGGACGACACAGTACTGAGTTAAGTCAGCGATGGTTCCATCTTCGATGGCCTCTGCGTCTGTGTAGACGCTGATGGGTTCGCCGAAAAAGTCGTCGTGTATTTGTGACATATGATTAATCGCGAGCCTTAGTTGTTACGCGCGTCGGTCGGGCTCGTGCGACTCGCCGCGTCCCCGACAATGCGACCGGGGGCACCCGCAAGCCCGCCAGGGCGTCGGTCAAGGTGGAGGCGAAGCAGATTCAAAAAAAAGAAACCCGCTGCGAGGCGGGTTTAAAAAAAGACCTTGACGGGGCGGGGTGGTCGCTACAATGCGGGACAAGCGAGGAGCATTGTCTGCGCTGTGGCGGATTCTAGCCTCACCGAATCAGTTTGTCCTGGCTTCCCACAGGTCCGAAATCAACTTTTTCGACACCGCATCAAAGGCATCGACCGTTCTTTGAAAAGCCTCTTGCCGTTGCATCTGTGGGCACCCCGCCTTCGCCAGCCAATCGAGACACCAATTGTCGACAAATTCTACGCATCCTTGTGTATATTTTTCGACACTCATACACGCTTCAGGGGGCAGGATAGCCACAAAGTCCATGGCTGTTTGCTTGACCGTCCTACCCAATATGAGCAGGCACAAACAATTGGCGAGCAGCGCCTTCTGTTCCTCAAAGAGTGAGCTCCACTTTCGGTCATCTTCGTCTCCAACGAGGAACACAGTACCCCACGGAAGCATTGAGCATCTTGGGTGCGTGCCCCAGCCGCAGAGCCTCCCATAGATCTTGAAGCCCGGATCGTCAATCAGCTTCTCGATCTTGTGAATTTTTAATACCCTCTTGGCTACTTCTTCCTCCGAATTGAGCCACACAGCAACCAAGGACGAATCCTTCTTTAGGGCCTTATCGATGAAGATGCTTTCTATGGCCGACCGAAGCAAAGTGAAACACTGGATGTAATTAGCGCTCTCAGCCATTTCAAATGCCCACTGCACATCCTCGCGGGCTCGTGTTATCAGCGGCGCGTGAACAAACTCATTGTCACTAAGCCTTATTTTCTTTGAGAGGCATTCCTCTGCATGGCTACGGATACGTTCGAAGAGGGCCTTCAATAACTCGATTCCCTGCGAGAACGCCGCCGAACACTTTTCTACTTCAGAACTCTTAAATGGCTGCGCTCGACCGAAACCGGGGTTGAAGTTGGGTTCCATGTCATCTTTCCCTCCAACGGAGGACGGCCTGCCGACAGATTATAGGTGCTTGTGTGCCAGCAAGCGCAGAATTCGGGGCTAGAGGTCCCGAATTCTGCGGTGTCAGGTCTCGGATTTTGCAGGAGATGGGGGACTCGAATTGTGCAGAATTGGGATGTGCGTTTGGCTTGGGGAGAGGATTCTGCGACATTGAGCCGGAAAGTAGCTTTGTGCGCGAGCTGAGGCGAGGGCAAAAGGCGCACCTGAAAATGAAAACGCTCCGACCCGGGTCGGAGCGTTTCGTCGACGATTTTCTTCGTTCAAATCATGCGTTTGCAAGCGCGGCTGTGGTCAGGCAAAGTGCCATCAACAGCTTAAGCATTGCGCGCGCGAATGGACAGCCTTCAGTAAGCGACACAGACGTGTAAAGGAAGATCCCCAGATACAGTACCTGATCGCGAGACCAAGGTTGGAATCGTAATTCGATCCAACCATAACTGACCAAAACGTAGCATGTAAAGAGCGTGAGTAAAACCAGTCCGCTTGCAGATAGTTCTGTGCGGAAGCTGTTTGACTCCCAAACTCTTTGTGCGCAGCTCGGCGGATTCGGATTTCTCCGAAGGTTCCTCGGCCAAGCTGATCCAGATTTTGTCGCCGTCCCAATTGTGGAGCGGCGTCTTGCCTTTTTATTTTTTGACTCACCCCGGTTCCGTGGAACTGCCGTTCGGGGTGCAGGCACAGAGCGATTTTGCTGCAAATCTCGCCCCGTAGCCATGGCCTATACCTTACCTTGGCCCTTGAGCGGCTTGCGGGACTGCATATGCGTTTGGTATTCCCCTGCCAATTCTTATCGTTTTTTCTATAGACACCTCCCTTTCCTTTGCTGTGAGATGGAGACACAGGAGTACCCCCCGCTAGATCTCGCCAACCGGTTTGAATGGCGTCGACCCTGTGATCGAAGGTCATATGTCTCCTCATTCAGTTGGATGCGGCATCGCAGAGAGTGGTTTACGGCCGGTCGGTCGCATGGAGCTAATCAGTTAACCCGACGGTCCTTCCTCGCATGATACCGTTCGCTAGATCGCGTGGAGGAAGGGTTTGAGGGTGGCTTCGTTCTTGAAGCGTGTGCTTACGCGGTAGCTCTGTTTCGGCAGGACGAACTCGGGTTTGATGGCGTCGCGAGGGATGATGCAGACCGCTGGCTTCTTGCGGTCGATGAAATAGATGACGAAAAGAAAGTCAGCGACGAGTTTTCGATTTACGTCAAACTCCGTCACGTAGGGATCGGGTATGCCCCACAAATGGCTGCATCCCTTCACCTCTATTTTGAGAGACACACCGCTCTCGACTGCGATGAGGTCATAGCCTCTGTGTTCCCGTTTCTTCGACACGTCCTCAACGGCGTAACCACGATTCGTGAGGTATCGCGTGGCAGCGGCGATGGCTTTTTGTTCGATCATATTGGGCATATGAGATGGATGAACGTTTATGAGTTCACCCTAGCAGACGGAAGTTCAAGAAAAAATAAAGAAAAGATAAGAACGGTCTCAAAAGAGCCGTCATTGTTTGAGCATTTTCCATTTCCCTAAAATCCGTCTGGAGAAAAGTTAAAAACTATCTAAATTAGTTTTCCACACTGGAGCATAAGTGGCCTTGTGGACTTGCGGAATATCTCTTAGGTTTAGCAGAGCAATGGGATGCCCAATTTGCCTTCAGTCTAGTCCCTCCTCGATTTCAACCCGAACAGAGCATTAATCATCGGCGGTAAACAACTAAAAATCCATATATGAGCAAGAAAAAGGCACTCGCTACGGCTGCTTCGGTCATATTAATTGGACTATTCACGCAGTTCGCGCTTGCGAGCACGACCGCCATTCTGCTTCCAAAATCGGACGGCAACTATAAGCAATTTATCCCAAGCACATCTACGAGCGTCCACTATACGATGGTCAATGAAGCGTCCTGCAATGGCACCACCAATTACAATAAGACGAGCACATCGACCAAGCGCGATTCGTACGGCATCAGCGTAACCTCCATCGGCGACGGTGCAATTATCTCGCAAATAGCCATAGCGCCTTGCGAGTCCCGGAATACCATCACCACGAGCACTCCGGTAGGCAGCGCTACCACGGCCGTCTTCTACCGCTGGAACGGCGTAGATTCCTCCGACTTCGGCACGACGAGCACGGCATCCAGTATTACTCCCACCCAGCTTGCCACTTCCACTCTCTCCGGTCTTTCACTTTTTAAAACCTCCACCAGCGTCTTAGAGATCGGCGCGACCTATGCTACCGGCACAAAGGGCCTGCGTTTAAGCCGCATCGCCGCAGTGGTTACCTACACGCTGAACACCCCCACCGCCGCATCAAGTCTTGTCTCAACGAACAGTTCTTCGAGCGTCAATGCGCTTGCCTGGGCTGACAACTCCAACAACGAACTCGGATTCAAGATATATCGCGCATTGAACAATGGCGCTCTCTCGCAGGTTGCGACCACGACGCTCAACGCAACTTCATATAACGACACAGCGCTTACGGCCGACCAAACCTACACGTACCAGGTCGCGTCGTACAATTCCGCTGGACAAGGCAATTCCAACACCTCGACTGCGATAACCTACAACGCCGTTCCAAGCGATCCCTCAAGCCTCACTACAACCGTAACGGGAACGAACGTCATTTTAAACTGGACGGACAATTCCACGAATGAGGACGGGTTCAGCATCGAGCGCCGGACGGATACCGGCAGCTTTTCGGTTCTCGCGACCACCACGCTGAATACTGCGGGCGGCACGGTGAGCTACACCGATGTCGGGGCCGTCGGAACCTACTACTACCGGGTAAGGGCGTTCAATAAAATAGGTAATTCCGGTTATGCCAATGTAGCTTCAAAAGCCGACACCGTCACCGTCAGCGGCAATATATCGGTCGACACAACCTGGGATTCGAGCCATGTCTATATATTAGAAGTAGGCGTGACCGTCGTTACCGGCGTTAAGCTCACGGTCAATCCGGGAACGGTCGTAAAATTCCATTACACTTCCTCCAGCTTGCTTGTAGCCGGGACTCTCGTTGCGACGGGAACATCCGCCTCAAAAATATATTTTACGTCCAATAACGACGACACGATCGGCAGCGACACCAACGGAAGCGCCACTACCGCGCCCGCTGCAAACGATTGGAACGCGATCCTATTTTCGTCGTCCGGCTCAAGCACCATCACGTACGCCGTCATCCGTTACGGAGGATATCCCTGCTGCGGTAGCCAGTTATCGGTTCTCTACAACAATGGCGCCACCCTTGCCCTTGACCATGTGGAAGTCGGATTCGGCAACGACTACGGGATTTACCAGGATTCGGGTACGAGCACGATATCCAACTCCGATATCCACGATATGCTAGGCGAAGGCGTGCATTTAGAAGGAGGCGCGGCAAGTATTTCGTCATCGACGATTCGCAACAACAGCTCTTACGGGCTCTTAGCGACGGGATCGGGGTCAAATAATCCCCTCACGCTTACCGGCAACACGTTTTCGGGCAATGGTTTCGCCCCGGCATACATTATCGTGAATAGCTACATCCTGACCCATTCCGGCAACACCGCTTCCGGGCCAAAAAGCGGATTCATGATGGATGGAGCGATAACTGCCAACCAGACATGGACCACGGACACCATGCCCTACATTCTGGTGCAGGTTACCGTAACCACGGGAACCCGGCTTACCGTCAATTCCGGCTCGGTAGTGAAATCCTATTCGCCGAGTTCGAAACTCGCTGTTGCAGGGACTCTTGATGCAGAGGGGACGACGACGAATACGATTTATTTTACTTCCATAAAGGACGACTCCGCAGATGGGCTTGATACTAACAACGATGCCACCGCCACCACTCCTGCCGCAGCCGACTGGGATGCGATCCAGCTTACGCCATCCGGCTCGAGCACCATTTCCCACGCCGTAATCCGATACGGCGGGCTTATTAGCTTCGGCCTATCATCGCTTCTCTACAACGGTGGCGGCAATCTCACGGTGGCCGCTAGTTCCGTGATGGCGACAGGCACCACCTACGGGATTTTCCAGGAATCGGGCACGACCGCCGTATCGAACTCTGACATCCACAAGGGGGGAAGTTATGGCATATATATCCAGGGAGGCACGGCAAGCGTTTTATCGAATAGCAGCATTTATGATAACGGCGGTACGAACATCTATAACGCGGGCGGCACCCTCACTGTCCTCGATTCCCAGATTTCCACCAGCACGACCTACGGCGTTTACCAGTCGTCCGGCACGAGTACCATCGTTGGCTCCGATATCTATAACAGTGACCGCGGCATTGAAATATCAGGAGGCACTCTTACAGTAACTTCCACCAGAATTCATAACAATAATAGGGGCGTTAGCAGTCTCGCGGATGCCGTCACAGTCTTCGAAAATGATATCTATTCAAATGACTACGGCATTTACGTTGCAGGGGGCCACCCAACGACCATTAGAGAGAACGCCATCCATGGAAATGTAAGTAATGGGCTGTACAACCTAACCGCGACTACTGTAAGCGCGACATCTAATTGGTGGGGTCACTGGCTGCAACCGTCTTGGTGTGAAAAAAATATTTGTAGTGACAGCGCTTCTGGCTCTATTGCCGGAGCATATTTTGACCCGTGGCATCACGACGATTCGTGGCGGCTGGTCAACAATTTTGGCTTGATATGGTCCAGTACCTCGACATATGCCAATGATATTGACGCAGCGGTCTTCAACTGGAATAGTGCCACAACTGGAATGGGAATCATCCCCTTATCATCTACAAGTTCCGTGTCTGGTGCCGACGTAGCGATTTATGATACTCCAACAACTGTTCATAGCAACTTACTTGGACGTACCACTGGATATCCTTTGAAAACGATTGAACTCTTTAATCTGAATATAGACCAAGCTGTATTGGATAATAATGGCTCCGGTAATGGCTGGATGTGGAGCCGGTGGGTTCCGATTCATGAACTCGGCCACGCTTTAGGCTTAGGCCATAGCGACCCGTACGGTGAGTTCTCGGACATAATGTTTAGCGCCGACAGGGGTACCATAGCTTTTGGTATCGACGATAAGAGCGATTACAATTTCCTATGGAATATCATTAAATGGGCTATGCCCAACCTGTGACCGTCGTAAATTCAAATTTTTACCAAATGTAACAATCAAGGTATGAGTAAACAATCTATCATATACATCCTCCTGGTCGTGGTGTCTGTCGGGGCTGCCTTCGGAGCGCAGCAATATGTACACAAAGCAAGATTATCTCGAATTGGCCAGCCTGCGACGGGACTCGTTAGTCCGACTCCCGCTTCGGATGAATCTCTGGCGCCGGACTATTCGGATGACAGAATTCTGCTTGGTCATACCCACAATGCGTTCGTTGGCAAAGTATTGCGTCGAGTGGGATCTTTGAATCTCGTGCCGACATCCGATCCCAGTTTCCATCCGAGCTCTCAGTACGAAGTGGATGTTTTATTGAATATAAAAGGTAATTTGCATGAGAAGGTTGTCGTAAATCAATTTGAATTTGACACGCCGCTTCTTCAAGTTGGCTCGACCTACTTATTCGCTGCACGATATTTCAGGAAGGAGAATCTGTATTCGATTGTATATAGCCCGTACGAATATCAATTGCTGACCAGTGATGCAAGTTTGAGCGTTGACGCCCTCACAACATTGGCTTCAAATAATGATAGAGTTAAAGCTCTTCAGGCCGCATATCCAAATGAGCAGCTCAGTCCGTTTGACATCAGATTTAACGATACATTGAATAGCTACCAATCCCGCCGCTACGATGCGAATGGCCAACTCATTGAAGATACTGTAGAGCTCGCCCAGGGGCGGTCAGTTCCATCCGTGGAACCGGTTTCTCCTACGCCATCCCCGAGTCCTGTCGCTGCGTCATCGACGGCGAACCCGCGCGATAGCCAGCGAGTTAGGGATCTTAATCAGATTCAGCTTGCACTTGAGCAGTATTTCGATAAGGAACCTCAGCATCGATATCCTATAAGCTTGGACGCCCTGGTTCCGAAATACATCAGCGAATTGCCAAGAGACCCCTCGTCCTCGCAAGCATACCGGTATGCAGTCGATTCAACGGGTCTGCGTTATAACCTCGCGGCTGCGTTGGAAGATTTACAAAGCCCGTCTTTAGCGCATGACCTAGACGGTGTGCAGCATGGCATAAATTGCGATGACCCTGTCTACTGCGTGGGAAGTTAATCAATCGTCGCTGCTCTACCGCGGTTCACTTAGTCGAAAATCTCACTCACACCAGTAACAAATTCGCTAAAGATCATTCCCATTTCGTCTAAGGCCCGTCAAAACCCATGCGTTACTTCACCTCAATAAAATACCTATTCGGACCTGCATTGTTGGGGCTGTTTATGGTTTTTGCTTGGCAGGCGTATGCTTTCTCGCCCGGACCCAGCTTGTCGCCACTGATGCCACCAGTCTCGAGTAGCGACTGCCCCCAGCCGGAAATAATCCATGCTTTGATAGGAATCGTTTGGCTTATCGTCTTACTGCTTCCGTTAGTTACGGCCCACTTGGCGACCATCACATCGTCCAGCTATGAGGCGGGCGGCAAAAAAATCACAAAACAGCAAAAACTAGCATGGATTGGTCTGCCCACTTTAGTCATTTATTCTTTTCTAGTCTTCTTGGTTTGCCAAATTCCACGTAATAACATTTTTGGATTCATCGGCGTTATTAGTGACGCTCCATCGAAATTAGCGTTGTATCTTATTACCGCAGGCATTTTGGAAGCCGCCACATTAACATATCTCTTATATCGAGTCGGAAGCGCGCATTCAGGCCTGGCTTCAATCAAGGCATCGCTAAAAATTACGGCTATTACCACACTCGCCGTCTTTGGCGTTGCCGCAATAATTTATGTCATCGGTAAGCCGATACTATTTCACAATTTGTCCTATTGCGGCTAGGGCCCGGGCCAGCAGACACTAAGAAAGTTTCTATGTCGTCAGGGCCCACAATTGAAACCGCCAGCCAGCGGTTCGCTGCAGCACTGAATCGCATTGGAAAAACAGCAGATAACACTAGATAGAGTCAGCGGGGCACACCCGCTGTTTTGGTACGAGCACGAAAAAAGGGCGAGAGCCCTTTCGAGCCCTCGCCCCATGTGCCTGCCGCTCAGCCCCAGGAGAGCAGCGTATTGCAGCCGAGGCAGGTGAGATAGGGCTTGAGTTTCGTCTCACCCGCTGCCTCGCCCGCATCGAGTTCGGTGGAACCGCACACCGGGCAGATCTCTTTCGTCTGTTTCCACGCGACTCGGGGTTGCGACGCGAGCCAGGAGCCGACGCTGTCGAGTTCGAAGTACCAGCGCTCAAGGCTATCGGACTCGGCGTCAAGGAGCTGAGGCTCCTCCGCGATCACGTCGGCCATGAGCGTCCGCAGTTCCTCATCGAGGACCGCTTCGGATCGAGGGCATGTGGCGTTTGTCATAGGTTTATAAACCGGCCTGAATTGTTATGTCTGCGGCGGTCGGGCCGTGCGACTCGCCACGGCTCCGCCAAAGCGACCGGGGTGCCCCGCCGGGTCAAGGTGGAAGCGGAAGCAGAAACCAAAAAAAGAACCCGCCGCATGGCGGGTGAATATGTATATCGGAGACCTTGACGAGGTGGGGTGGTTGCTAGAATGCGGAGAAAGGCGAGGAGCAAGGTCCGGAAGAAATGAAGAAAAAGCCCACCGCCATGTGGCGGTGGGCGCAAACAATTTCGCAGTTCAATGTCGACCTTTGACCCTTAGGAGCGCAAAAGGCAAAAAGTAGTCTTCGAGAGATTCGAATGACGTGCCGTACTCGTTTCTGCCTGCAAAGACATCGCATAATACCTCACGCAGTCGGGCGAGTTCGTTTGTGTGTGACTGCTGCTCTGAGTCTGTCAGAGTGAGGTCGAGAAGTTCCAAAGTGCGTGCGAGCGCTCTTTCTTTCTCAACTTTGTCTCCAGCTTCTTGCCAATGAATCACCCTGCTTACTTCGCTTCCGATGTTTGCGAGTTGTGTGGCGAAGGATAGTTTCCCCCAGCCTCCCGAAACCAAATTTTTGTGTAGTGCGGCCATACATTTTTACTGCACAAGTTCATTTACGATCTCTCGTATCCGCTGTCGAAGAGTGGGGTCTTTGATCTCCATTGATCGATTGCCGACTGCCGGCCGGATGTTGAGGAGCGAGATGAACTCGATCCACGCGTCTCGGACTTATCGGGGTAGATATTTATTCCCCAGAGATCTTGCGGTCGAGAGCCATGCTCAATAAGGGCTGCGTTTGCGTCGGCATGCAACTCACCGCCTATCGCCATGATGCGATTTTCTACATCTACCATTGCCTTGACCATTGTCCCGAAGCTGTCTTCGGCAGCAGCTTTCACATCGGCTACGGATATTGTCTCCTCGACGATATGCACAGACATCGTGGAGTTATCGCGAGTGTTGGTCATAAAAGATTGAGAAACTTACTTTCACTATAGAGCCTCACTGGAACGTGTCAAATGAGCCTGCGGTGAAAGGAGTCAGCGGCCTGAATTGTTATTTGTGCGGCGGTCGGGCCGTGCGACTCGCCACGGCTCCGCGACATGCGACCGGGGTGCCCCGCCGGGTCAAGGTGGAAGCGGAGGCAGAAACCAAAGAAGAACACGCCGCACGGCGGGTGAATATGTACATCGGAGACCTTGACGAGGTGGGGTGGTTGCTAAAATGCGGAGAAGGCGAGGAGCGGCCAGCGTCAGGTTGACAGTTTTACGATTTCGAGTTCTATTTATGTTCAAGCATTTCGGGGGTCATCAAAATGAGCCTGATCGATTTTCCGATCAAACTTTCTTTCGGACGTGAAAAACAGCCGACGAACGGCGCAATCACGCTGGACGGGAAAGATGTCGCAATTCTTTGTCTGGGAGTTGCGCTGCTTTTTACGACGCTCGCGGTCGTCTCTCTGGCGGCACAGCGCTGAACGATCAGTTTGATGAGAAACAAGAAAGCCCGCCGTGAGGCGGGCTTTCTTCGCGCTTGCAGTTTTCTCGGTTCGACCGTTACTGGCGGTACTTCGCGCCGTTTCCACTTTTCGGGCGGTAACTCTGCTTCTCAATCCAGTCCAGGATTTCCTCGCGGACGAACCTCACGTTCGACTGGATGCGGACGTAGGGGATGAGCCCCTTCTGCACGTACATATAAATCGTCTTCACATCTATCTTGAGCATTGCTTCTAGGTCCCGCGCCGTAAGTAGCTCCCTGGCGCTCTTCGCATTCGGCTGACGCGTGAGCGTCTCAGCCTGCACTGAATTCTCCGGGTTCGGGGTGGTCTTCTGCCATAGGGGTGGCCTCCTGTGGTTTGGAATTTCTGGACGACACGCCTGCAAGGATCGCGTGCATTTCCTTTGAGCCGGGTATCGTCCAAATCTTTTCGAAGGCACTCTCCGGCCGTTCGAGCCGGAGCGCGTCTTCGGTGGTGAAGAGAAAGAGACGACCGAGCGCTCGCACGCTCTCGTCGGCTTCCGCCGCGGCCACAAGATTTGCCGCGCGGGCCTTGCTTGTGGTCACGGTGAGAACCCGGAAATAGCGGATACCGAAACGCTCGACGTAGCGTCTTTCGCGCCAGTATGCGGCAAATGCTTTCAGTTTGAGCATGAACCGCTGTATGGTCATCGTTCCCCGGTCGGCTTCGAGGAAGAAGTGTGCCCGGCCTTTGGGGTTTTCGAGCCGGAAAAAAGCGTCCGGGGCTACGGGTATGCGGGTGTACCCCTCGGGGAGCGACACCTCGATTGCGTCGGAGATGTCGCGACCCTCGTCGCGCCAGAAGAGTCGGACATCGGGGTGCGTCTTGGAGAGCGCCGCGAATACGGCGTGAATGTGCGAGATGAGGAGCGTGTGGCGGATGGAGAGGTCGTGGAGGCCGCGGTTTTGCGCGTTCCAGTCTGTGGCAGTTCTCTCGGCGAGTTTCCCTGCCTTTTGGAGTTCGCGGATACCTTTATTGGTGATGGCATACACCATCTTTGTGGAGCCGCCCTCCTCGACGAGCTCTTGCCGGATGCGGTCGAGGTATCCGGCGTGAAAGAGTTTCTGGAGGCGGCGGAGGATGTTTTGGTTTGAGCCTTCGACGAGCGCTTGAACATGCTCGGACGAGGCGAGGCGGAAGGATTCCACGAGGGCGAGGATTTCGAGGTCTCGCCCTGTGAGGATACACGCCACCTCCCTTTGGGTGCGCTTGTAGCGGGGGAGGCGTGTTGGAGTTGTAGCTGTCGCGCTCATGCCTTCTCCCAGAAGTCTTCGGGCATTTCGTCAGTTGCGGTCATGGCTAAGGGTTTTGCGGTTTCGGGGAGTGCCCCTCCGTTGCCGGACGCTTTTTTCCGGCTCGGGGCGTACCGCGCGCGGCGGAGGCGCGGGCGCGTGATCTCCGGGGTGATGATGTCAAGGACGGGGTTCGCGAACACTTTGACGAGCGCCTCGCGCGGCTCAAGACACATGATGCGAGCCACGAGCGCTTCCCACTCTTCTTCGAGCGACCAATAGGTGCGGCCGCTCACTTCTTTGAACGCTTCGTGGTGAGTAACGAATTGCGTGGAGACGGAGCGGCTTTCGCTTTCTGACCGTGAGCTGCCTCGGCCTTCTGACCGACCGCGGCTCGACCCGTAGTCAGACCCGCGCATGTGGGTTACAGTCTCGTCCGAATCGTCGCTCGAAGACCCGCCGTGACTCGACGAATCTCCACGCGACTCGCTATCGGACCATCCGTCGGACTCTGATGCACCCTCCATTCTGGATTGTGAAAACGACTCCACCTGCATTGGAGTGAGGTGCGGGCGGAATTTTGTCTGCTCGATCTGGTCTTTGAGGCGGTTACCGCGTACGTCGCCCGTGAAGATTTCGCGAGCGAGTTCTTCGGCATCGGGGCGGGAGAGCCCACCGAACACCATCCTGATTTTGGCGTTGGTCTTGAGTGACGCACGAAGCTCGTCCGGGACTTGCAAAAGATGCTGGTGCGCAAGGATGAGGCGGACGCCGAATTTGCGCACTTGGTCGAGATTCCGCGCGATGTCGGAGGTCACAAATTGGGGGAACTCGTCGATGGCGAGGAACCAAGGCTTGCGCTGCGATTCGGGCCTCCGTCGCGCGGCGTGATACAGGGCATTTACCATCATCGTGCCCACGAGCGACTGGGCTTCGGTCGAGTGGAGCTGTGAGAGGTTGGCGACAAGGATCTCGCCTCGATTCAGCATGGCCGGGAAGTCGAGCGTCGGCGTCTCAGCGCCGAATAGCCGCGTGAGGACAGGTGTTGAAAGGAAGCGTTGCAATCGGTTCTGGGAGCTCTCGAAGCGCTCGATCTTCTCGCCCTTCGGCATCTGTTCGAGCTCCTCCCAGCTTGCGCGCACGCGCTCGTCCGCGACTTTGGCAAGCAGGTTTTGACGGTAGGGACGGTTTGCGACAAGCAGGAATTGATAGGACTCGGTGAGCGGAAGTCCGTTTGCCGCAAAAGCGTGGAACATGACTCGGAGGATGCGCTCAAGGCGCGGGGTTTCGTTGAAGGACATGGCACCCCACACCTTCATGAACGCTTCGAGGACGAGGCTTGCGACCTCGGCGGGGTCCGCAAGGCCGCAGGCGAATGGATTGAAACGAGGCCCGTTGCTGTCGGCACTTGGCCTGAAGTGGACGATTCTTCTTTCCCTCCTGAGACGCGGGTTCCGGAGGAGGAATTCATAGTAGTGCTTTGCGTGGTCACCGTGCGGGTCGATGATGCTTGCGGGAAACCGCAAGTCTATGTACCGGCGGAGGATGTGCTCAAGGTAGAAAGATTTACCGAAGTTCGAAGCGCCCACAAGGTGCATGTGGGTCGCCAGGTACTCTTTGGGCGTCGCGAAGTAGAGGCGCCCAGTGTGGGCGCCCCGGCCGATGAAGAGTTCGCGATTGGTCATTGCTTGGGTTCGGCGAAGCGAGTCCTCATTTGTTCTCGTCGACATATATTTCCTCCTCCATGAGTTCCCCTATTGCAGGGGGTAGTGCTGTCGCGTCAACACCATAGGCCTCGAGGATTTCCTGTATTCGAGCGCGCTGTTCACCCCGAAGCATGTGGACATTCTTGAAGATCTTCGCGGCTTCATTTCTCACGCGGCTTACTTTGTCCTGGCCGAATTTTGCTATCGCGTCGAGCTCTCGCATCTTGAGCTCCACCTCTTCGAGGTGAAGACTCCTTGTTTGCGTGTTCGCAGAGTTGTCGTCGAGAATTCCGAGTTCGGCGTTCTGGGTTTTGGTCTTCCATGTGGCGGCCATCGTTCGACGTTTCTCCAACTCCACTTCGTGTTCGATTGCTTCGATTTCGCGCTCGCGCTCTTGGCGCAGGCGCTCGCCCTCCGTTTGTTCTTGCCTGCGGCGATTTGGAGCTTTCGCGTTCTCGCCCTTCGGCTCCGGGTTTGGCCCCGGCGTTTCGCTCAAATGGGAGAGCGCCTCGCCGTTCGCATTCACGTAGACCCGTTTCTTCTTTTTACGCGCCATGCGCCACCTCCTCGGCTTTTGCTATTGCGTGCTTGACCAGGCGGTACGGGAGTTCATCCGCCTTGCGGAGCATGTCCACGGTCTCTTCTTTGTTGAGGCCGTACCACGCCCTGGCGTACTCTGCGATCGCCGCGTAGTCCGCCTCTTTGACCTGAGCGCGGATCAGCCGGTCGGCTTCACGACGCTCCGTCTCTCGCTGGTCTTTGAGTATGACTTTCCAGCCAACGTGAGCCGCGCTCTTTACCCACGCCTCCGAGAAATTATTCGTCTCGAGGGCTTTCTGTTTGGCGTCGGCGAGGCACTTCTCATATCGCGTGCCGGTCTCGATTCGGCGTCGTGCGACATCTTCCTTATACAGCGAGACAGTTACAAAGAGCCCGAAGGCCGTAACTACTGCAAACAAGACAAGAGCGGCATATAGTTTCTGCCTTTCTTCTTCGGGAACTTCGGTTAAGAGAGCGGCTGCCAGTGGCATGTGTTGGGGGACCTTCTTGCCCGTCGCAGCGTGCGCGACAGGCCCCAGGAAGAAAAAAACGGACAGCGTCGCGAATAGCGACACTCGTAGCCAGACACTCTTCGGGTTTAGACGGCGCATGGCCAGTCCTCTCTTTCTGGCGCCCCAGAAACGCAGGGGGCGGCCAATTTGGGCGAAATCTTGTTTCGCACCGGAAACGAATCAGAGATTGCGAGTGAATTAAGAAGCGGCTGACACGACGGTCACCGCTAATACTGCGCGGGTCCAGAATTGATCGAACAGCAATGCCGGCGGTCATCTAACGCCGCGGCAACGGAAGTGACTCCTCTTACGCGACTCTCAGGGCAACTGCTTCTTGCGGAACCACCTGGCGAGCTTTTCGCTCGCAATCTCCGTTTCCGGGGAGCTTCAGCTCCCCAAAATGGCCGCCCCCGGAGGAACGGCGCGTAACAAGAATAGCATAGGAAAATATTTTCCACAAGCCTTGTTGCACGATTATTTTCGCGCGATTGGGGGCAGGGGGCGTCGGAGGCCGGTTTTCTCTGCGAGCCGCAAGGCCCGTTTAGATGATTTCCGCCTCTAAGTCGTCTTGAGGTAGGCACTTACCTAAATTGAGGCCCATTGTGGGCGCGGCGAGCGGCCAGAAAACCGAGCCTCCCGACTTCGACCTTTTTGGTGAAGTCCCGAGCTTACCTTTGAATCGCGAGGGACGAACCCGAGCCCATGGGTGCCACAGCGCCCATGGGCGAAGTCGAACCCGTCAGGGGACCCTAACGGATGATCTGGCCGAAGGCCCTGTCCTCTTGCTGCTCGTTTAACGCGTGCCGACCATACCTCATGTCCGCATCGCACAGCCCGAGCCAAGCCGCACAGCACCCGTTAGGGAACAGGGGTCGAAAAAAGGTCGAAGTCGGGAGGGGGTGAGGGCGAAGTGCAGCATGCTAACTGCCTTTTCAGGAAGCACTTGGGTGCTTCTGAAAAGGTCACGCCCCTACATACCTATATATGTAGGGGCGTTTGCATGCCTGCACAGCGAGGCAGCAGGGTTCCTCTTGAGCGTTTCGCGAAATAGGAACCATTTGCGTCAACGCCGAAGCTGTGCGATTTCTCACTTCGCCCGACACCCCCTCCCGACGCCCCCTGCCCCCAATCGTCTTTAGGATAATGATTAATATCAGGTGAGACTGTGCGGCTATTCGGACGGCTCTCTGCTGTCTACACTTGGATGAGACGGTAGAAGTCTCATCCATGAATCATTCAGATATGGAGGAGTCCGCACTCAGAAAAATGGTCTTTGGTTCGACGCTGGTACTCTTCGGGATTGCGGTGTTGACCAACTTCTCGATCAAGCGTGCCTGCCTCTACTTCGTCGCCCTCTTTCTTATTATCTTGCTTTACTCCTAACCGCCCATCGTTCATGTCAGAAGACAGCACGGAATCCAAAGAGTACGCGGTATCTATCAACACTGATGACATCCGTGAAGCTATCGCGGCGGCAGCGAGCGCCCTCTACACGCTCACTGAAGTAGCGCTCGGCTCCAGCGAGGACCAAGATATTGATGAACACGAGTTTGAGGTGTTCTTGCGGGATATTCTCGGCGTGTTGATTAGACATGCTGAGCAGTGGGCAAACCAGGATATTCCATGGGATGGAGTCGAAGACGAAGTAGTCTCATATGACTGACGGGCCCCGAAAATACGCGATCATTGTCGATGGGGATAGCTTGGATGAGGCCGTGGAGGAAACGGCTCATCTCTTTTACCTCCTGCTTAGCAGAGCGCTACGCGCGCACCGCAGAGATCACAACGAAAGTTGCGCTTTCGATGAATTCGCCCTGGAAACGCTTGCGGTCTTGGAGCGATACCGGGGCGTGTACAGCCATGCGGTGCTTCCCGAAGCACCAGACCCGGTATAATCCGGCTACAAACTCCGATGGCCTTCCAACGCCATGCTGACAATCTTGCTGTTTGCATCCCTCTTGGACTGCATGAGGGCATTGCCGTAGACATTCATAGTGGTTGACACTTGGGCGTGGCGCATAAGTTTCTGCTGAACCCCGATAGGTGCGCCCGTAGCATCCAGCCATGACCGATAGGTGTGGCGAAATGTGTGCCAGCCGAGCCTAATACCAAGTTCAGTCCCAATCTTTCTGAAATGACGTTTCTCGATCGATGACGCGTCATACGGCTTCAGGGTCACAGGGTTCGCGAACATCCATCCTCCGGGCGACGGCGGGGCATAGGTTTGCCATTCAAGGAGAAGGTTCGCAACCTGCGTATCCAATGGCAGCAGATCCTTTGAGTATTCCGTTTTCACTTCGTTGACCCTTCCGTTGACGACTGCCCGAGTGACCTGCAGAGTCAAACCTGCTAGATCAACATCCTTCCACTGGAGCGCAAGAACCTCCGACACGCGGAGCCCCGTGCACTGGGCGATGATAACCATCGTCCGTTGCAGTCGTGGGAGCCGTGCAATGATGGCGTGAAACTGCTCAACGGTAAGCACGGTTGGCAATTTTTGCCGTTTCGTTATTCCTTTAATCTTTACGAGCTCAACGGGATTGCGTTGGAGATCCAAGAACTCCCACAGCATCGCCTTCTCAAAAAGCTGATGAAGGAGACCCTTGATGTTGGCCTTCGTCTTTGGTGCCAATGGAATTCCGCTTAGCCACTCCTGGATCGCCGCGGGTCGGACGGCACTCAATCGCAGTGAACCCCATCTCGGTCGAATGTGCCGGTTGAGAACTGCGAGATAGCCATCAGCGGTTGAATAATGCAGTGCTACTCCAGGCACTGTCGCTCCTGCCTTGATCTCTTCAAGGTGTTCATCTGAAATAAAACGGCTAACGAGCATGTCCATCGTGATGTCCTGCCTTAGAGGTGCGTTGCTATTGATCGAAAGAATGAGGCCCTGGAGCTTCGGAGCAAGGTCCGCTTTTGTCGGGTACTGCTCAGTCGTTCCGAGAATGACACTCTTCATTCTGCGCTTTCCCTTCTCGTCGGTCGCGCGATACCTAAATTGCCAAAGTGCCGGACCCCGGACTCGTTGGCGGATACGAAGACTTCCTCGTTGAAGAAGTGCGAGTGACATACATGGGAGAACGGTAGGCCCTGGGCGACGGTGGGCGAATGCTATGCCCGCACGAACTGGACAAGATCAACTTAAGGCTTCACTCGATGAGAACTCTGGACGATTGCTGAGCTTCGATCCATGTGGTGATGTCCGCCTTGCGAAAGCGCCAATGGCGAGTGTATCGAATGCCTGGCAGAAGCCCAGCCCGCGCAAGTTTCAGCACTGTGTGCGGGTGCAGCCCCAGAATTCGCCCGACGGCCTTAGCATCAAGAAGTGGTTCAAGTGAGGTGGCTGTTTCCATGCATCTCCAGTGTTGCGCGATTTCGTTCACGGTACTAGACATACGGGCGCTCCCTTGAGGTGAGGGCGTCATCGAATGATTGCGCAAACCTGTGCAACCCTTTCCGTGGCTCTGATGTGGCCAAAACTCGAAGCAGCCTCGGGAGAGGCTGCCGTGTGTGGTCAAGTTGTGGTCTGGAAAGTCGAAAATTTGGTTGCGGGGGTGGGATTTGAACCCACGGCCTGGGGGTTATGAGACCTCAGGTATTTCCAAACCTTAAGTAATTTGAGGGAAGCCAATCGCAATAATTGCAATTTGAGGGGCTTTGACGACACGCTGTGGTCCAGTTGTGGTCGGAAGTGACCTTGGGGTTTCCGTCCCCCTGGGCAGCCGTTCGTTATGAATTATTAAAGACAACTTTTCTATTTCAAGACTACTGCCTGCACAGAAGCCGTCAACGGATAACTCGTTTCGCATTTTGCACCTTGTTCGCATCCGTGATTGGGCCCGGTCCACCCCTGAGTCCACGGCATGGGCCCTCGGAGAATATTTGCTCGAAAACTTGCAACTATACCGAGCCCAGCACTGCGTCTCAGGTATGGCCCTGCTTATGTCAGATAAAAAAGGCTAAGTGAAGAGAAAAAACGAGCGTCGTCACCTGAACACGGAAGCGCGAATATATACCTATTAGAGGGGTGCGGCAGAAAGTCCCCTCAAGTCATGATCACTGGGCTAGCGTATCTGAAAGAGTGAGAAGGCGAAAAAGACGGCGAGGAGTACAGCCGCCGCCATGAGCATCGTGAGGCCGATGTAGTGACCCAGGGACGGCGACCTCACAGGGTGCGGGCGTGAAAGGTCGCGAGATCCGCAGATGGCACAGAAGGACGCCGTAGGGGCATTAGGATGCAAATGGGGACGACAGAGTTTTCGACCAAAACTCCGGCCGCAGACTGGACAAAATAAAGAGGCATCTGGAGAGTTTGTCTTGCATTGGTTACAGCGTTTCATGCTGGTGTATCGAGGGAAAGAAGTCCTTCGGTGGCATTGGATTTCCACTGCTCTTCGAAGAGGGATCTCGAGAAGAACTCCTCGAATGAAGTTGAGAAGAAGAGCCCCGCAGGGTAGGAGTTCATTGCGCGCAGCAGATGGTCGCGTCTTCGACTCGATGGCGGAATAAAGGCGACGCGGAATCTCTCTGCGGCAAAATGGTCTCGAAATGATCCGGAGAGAGCGTAGTCATTGTAGGCGGCAAGTCTGTCCTGCAGGCGCGGCGCTCGTTCGGTTGACCGATCCAGTTCCAAAAAAACGCAATGACTGATCGCGTCTTTTTGAAACTCGATGTAGGCGTCGGGGCGCAGAGGAAAACCAAGATCATTAAGCATGGTCCAGATGGCATCGTCACTAGGAACCCAAGACAGTAGCTTGTAGTCCGGATATGCAATCTCGGCAGTTAGGAACTTTATGTGAACGGCATTTGTGAGCATGAAATGCGGCAACGCCCGCTCTCGAAGGTGAGCTGCTTGCTTGCGTTTCGCAATGAGCAAAGGGTCGTGCGGATCAAGGTCGAGAGCTTCAAATGCTCTTGGGCCGAGGTAATAGAGAGGTATCTCCTGCATGAGGTATGTTGTCGGCAGTCGCTTGGAAATAAAGCGAGCAGCAATCAGCTTATGCAATCGTCGATTGGTACGTCGAATACCACGCCCTGGGAAGAGCTCGCAAATATGGCGTCGAGTTAGAAGACCAAAATGATTGAGGAGCAAACGCAGTAGCTCGACGTCGCGTGGTTGAAGTCTAAGCGAGGAGTCGTGTTTCCGTGGAGCAGCCACTAGAGAAGTGTTAGGCGACGTTAGGAAGGCTAGTCGGTCGGTTGATTCGTTTGGAGACTGCAAGAGATGCTCGTTGAGCGTGCCTTTGCTGGATATCGCGACTGACGAGTTCGCGTGAAACAGCGAATAGTGAAGCTGATTTTGACTTGAGGAGCTGGATTTCCTCGTCTGAGGCGGTCGGCAACCGGAACGGTGCGACATGAAAGAGGATGGGATCATTCTCCCCCGTGCGAAATACCGCATGTCCACGCGGAAGTCTCGTCAGGAGCGAAACGTACCAGCTCTTGTCTCGCGCTTCGAGTTCGCCAGCGAGCTCCTGAGCATCGTGGTAATGCAGGCGGAAGAAGACGCGCGAGCCAACGCTGAGCATCGCAGCACGCATTTCCGGTGAGAGCTGATACCAGAACTGGTGACCTGCGGTCAGCGCAACTCTGTACTTTCGTGCTTCCGCGATCAGCGTGGCGAAATTACGACCGGCAAGGTTCTGGAGTTCATCAGCATAGACCGCAAAGAGACGCCGTTCGTGCGGCGGCGTATTAGCTCGTGCCATCACATCGAGTTCTAATTTCGTGAAAAGGAGACTCCCGAGCACCGCTGAGTTCTCACCGAGTTTTCCTTTCGAGAGGTTGATAACAACCCAGAGTCCTCTTGCCATCGCATCACGAAAAGCGAAAGTACTCTTTCTCTGGCCAACAACGTCTCGAACCTGCGGATCGGCGAGAAAAGCGGAAGCTCTCGTCAGAAGCGGCTCCCGGACAGCGGATTTCATAGCCTCGCTCAGACGTTCGTACCGGCCCCTCCAATAATCACGCACGGCAGGCTCCGGGAGTGATCTAACAAGTTGAGCGCGAAAGGCAGAATCTGAGAGTAGATGGGGCAACTCGAGAAGAGTCAAGTTGTGCGCGGAAAGCGTGTAGAGGGCACTACGGAGAAGTTCTTCGGTGCGGGCACCAAAGCTCTCGGCTCCCCAGCGAGAACGTAGTATGTGCGCGAGTTCTTGCGCCTGTAAGAATGGGGATGTGCCTTCGACCTGCTCTAGTGGATTGAATCCGATGGTCGTATTCCGATCAAAAGGTTCAATGACGACCACTCGGCTAGAGAGTCTTTCATTTCCACAAGTTCGTTCGGCCAAGTACGCAACGATGCGATCGGCGAGGTCCCCATGAACATCGAATACGACGAAACCGGTGTCATGCTCGATGTCCTGCCGAACCAGCTTTTCTATGAAGTAGCTCTTACCTACTCCAGAAAGACCCATTACTGCGAGATGCGTCGTGCGCATATTTTCCTGCAGAACGACTGGTTCTCTCCGACCGTTTATGTCGCTCGTCCCCAAGACTAGGTCGCAGTGTGGCGACCGTCGCTCCCTCTGCCGATATAAACCTTTAAGTAGTTGCATGATGATATGGTTCAAACGGACGAAACGGTTTTTCGCGGAAAGTTCACTCTCTGCGACTCGACCTACCCCACATGGGAGCGCATCGAGAGACAAGCAGGACAGCCCAAAGAACTGAAAATGTTGTGCCTACACTGCCTGTACTGAGGCAGCCTGGAGGCATTTCTAGGGTCCCACCGTCGGCGAAAGAATGCGTGTGGCGACGTATTCTTGCGCCGACATAAGCCACGTTTCCGCGTTTCCTTTGCCGGAATTGGATCTCAAAGGGCGTGGGAACAGGCCTCCGCTTCCCCATATTCGCAGAGAGAGAACTTTCAACGAACCCGATGACTTAAAGGTGCGCACGGGATTTCTGATCGCCGCCTGCTGCAAGCGTTCCAACGCCAACCGCATCGAACATTTGCCGCCAGTAGTGTTGAGCCGATCTCCGATTGAGAAAACCCTGGAGAACCCAGTAGCGGTTAACCATAGATTCGGCAAGTCCCTGCCGTGTTCGCTTTCGCTCGCAGAGACGCTCCTTAACGATCGTGGGCTTGTAGCTGACCACGCGAATTCCTGCCGTACGGCCCTGTCGTTTCAACGCGGAGATGAGTTTTCCGAAAAGCGGATTAAGACGCCTTTGGGCGTAGAACACGTCCATGATGGCGAGAGTATGCGGCTGGTTCTTTTCCATAAGCCTCTTCAAGCTTTTGTCTGCATGGGCAATCAGCTTCTTCTCAATTTTTCGTCCTTCAAGAGTCTTCACCCCGAACCGCGTGAGTTCACTGCCTTCGAAGCATGCGAAGCCGAGGTGCTTTGTTCCCGGAGCAATGGCGAGCGTCCGGATAGGGGGAATCGTCAACATGAATCGGTGGTAGATCGCCGCATCGGCGAGGCAACTGCAAGCGTGCGCAACCCGACCTTCGCGAGGTTCGTCAGAGCGACGCTTACTTCTTCATCTCGCTTGAGGACAGGCGCATGATTCCGCCGCGCTTTCTCAACGTCGCGCGCCAGTTCGGAATACAGATTCGGAAAAAGCTCGGAAAGCGGCGTCTGATAGACGAGCTCAAGCTTTATCGCAGTCTCGAAAGACGGCGTCTTGGTGCCTCTCTCGTATGCCGAAACCATGGCCGGCACGCGCTGACCCAGCATGGTGGCTACCCACTTCTGCAGGTATCTAGCCTGCTTGCGTGCGATCCACAATTTATTTTGGCTAAGTTTGTGATCACCAGAATTGTGCTCCATATCTTTCTTCGCTGTGAACATTCCAGCATAGGAAAGAATTGGGAGACTTAATAGCGAGTCACAAGAACCGTACCGGTGTATCGCGGGAGAGGGCTGAAAGTCTCGCGACTGTCGCCACCGGATTGAAAACTGTTTGAGCACGAACGCCCCGATCGGATGTCGGGGCGCCTGGAAGGTTCACAGCTTTAATTCACTAACCCTATTATACAATGCGGCATTGCCTTTGTCAAGCTAACGCCTGTGTTTACAATGAGTTACGTGGACGGTAGACTGGGCTAGATAAAGTAAAAATCAAAAATAGTTAAAATCTGTATGAAGATACAGAAATCTCGAAGAAAAAATCACGTTTCAAAACCAAGTCAGGCAGCTTTTGATCATCCTCGTGCGTTTGCAACTCTCTTTACGGACCAAACGAGGATTATGGGTGTCGACTTCGACCTGAAACGGGGGGAGTTGGAACTGGAGTTCGACAACGGATGCTTTATTACATTGCGATCAGATGGAACGTGGAAAATTGCCCGGACATAGTCTTCCCCGGTAAACAAATCGCCGCCTCTTAAGCGGCGATTTTGCTTTTCGGTGTTTGCGTTGACTGTGACTTTCCTCCCGGCTGATAGACACCTTGCAACGGGAAGAACTCGAAGTAGTCATGTTCGTCGAACCACGCGCACTTGAAATACTTGAGTGGCAACTGCACTCTCCGACTGAGCGCAAGGGCATAGATGGACAATTGAATGTGGGCGTGTTTCTCTTTCCTCGCGTCGGGCTTGTAGTCGAGGATATGCAGGAAGCCGTTGCGGATCTGCAGAAAATCAATATGACCAGTAATGAGGTCAGTATCGAAGTTGAGATTGAAGCCTCGCGAGTGAAAGTACACGATGTCTTCTCGAGTGAGATAGATCGGAATCTCGACGGCCACAGTCACAGAATCATTCACCAGCATGAAGTGCTGCAGTGTCTCGTGGCGCTTCTTATTGGTTGGCGCTGTGGGCAAGGCGAGTCCTGCCAGGCGGGTCGCCTGATTTTCCTTGCAGATTATGGGCGGATCGAGCTCCGCCGGAAACTTTGAGGACCGGTGTTGGCTGTCCTGGAAGAGATGATGGGGAAAGTGCGCACCGACATTTCCCAAGTAGCTCCTGATGACTGATAGCTGATTGTGTTCTGGAGCGTCGAGAAGTAGCGCGAGCTTCGCTTGATGAAGTTGAAAGCGGTACACCTGCTGGTGATACAGCGTGAAGCTTCGAATCAGCGCGGATGGCGGAAACAGTTTCTTCGCAGCGCTGCGGAGGCGAGCGTAGGTTGCAAGTGCTTTGTACGTTGAAAGCCACAGGTTGATCGTGCGTTCGGGAATATCGATCAGAGTCTTTCGTCGAAGTAGGCTTTGGGTCTCTGTCGCAGTGTGACCCAGGTTGTAGGTCGAGATCGCATCAAGGATCGTCTTCAAGGGATATGTTTTGTGCTTGCCAGCCTGGCTCGTGAATTTGTGGTCGCAGCCCGTGCACTGATAGAGCTGCAAGATTTGAAGGCGGTTGCGGCGTTTACCTTTCTTTACAGTGAACCGTGACTGGCACTCTGGGCAGACGGGGTTCTGTTGGTTTTTGGATTGGGTGATTGGCATACGGCGGGAGGCTGTTGGGTGGGGGGGCCGGGGGTTCGGGGAGTCGCGGAGGCGAGACCCGCATCCATTCGTAACCGGAAATCGCTGGAGGCGTCAAGTGCGGGTCTCGAATTCTGCGGAGGCGGGTACCGGGTTTTTCAGGAGGGTTGGGTCTCGAAAACTGCAGAACATGGGGCGGGAAATGGCACTGGGGTTGGTGAATTGAGGATGGGTTGCGTTGAAGATGGGTGAGAGGGGTTGCGGCGGACATGGGTCAAGGACGCGGGAAAGGCCACCGAAAGCAGCGGAGCGGGCTGCGGAAGACACCGTCGCAAGCCGCATTGCGGCGTGCGGAAGAAGCTGCGGGAAACAGGGCGGAGGGCTCTACCTCGCTTCTGCGGTCTTGGTACTACGGGCGGAGGAGCTACCTGTCTTTTGACGCGGGTTCTTACCTGCCTTTGGCGATTTGGAAGTGACACTCAAAAACAAAATGGCTTGCCGGGGAGGCAAGCCGCGGGCAGACCAAGCTACCCCGGAAACCTACACGTCATTATTCTCTAAAAAGCGCTTGCTTCCTGCTCATATAGTCCTGGAACGAGACAATGCTGTCCGGCGTGCTAGCTCTCTTCACATAGTTCCCAGATTCATTTGTATACCCGACAAACATAAGTACGTCCCCGCCGTTCAACACGTCTGTCACCGAGAGATAGATGTTGGACCCCACCCACCCAGATGCCATCAAACACGTATTTAGTTTTTGACTAAAAGTAAACTCGTTGGCGAGTGGGGCGACCCCATTTGAGTAATCAAGAGGGTGGTTTTGGTTATACTGCTGGCCGAGTTCATTGCACTTTATTTTCATTGAGACTAGGTATGCCGGGTTGGGCGCTTTGCGCTGTGGAGTTTGAGACGGGGTGGTCGACGGTGTTTCCTTTGAAGAAATAGAAACTCTCTCCGGGGACGGCAGCGGGGTCGGAGAAACAGCGGGATTCGCTATTCCGAAGAGGTTCCCGATTGCGATGAATATTGATAGGAAAAATTTGAACATACGGGCAAGGAGGGCAATTGGTCTAAAAATATTTCCACGCGTTGCCGCGTTTAAATCACTGGCGGGAGAGGTGCCTCGCTAGATTCATTTTGTCGTTGCTCGAGACCTCTGCGCGGCGGATCTTCCCCTTGGGAAATTGAGGCGTTCAAGCTACGCGCAATGTCTGCGAGGTGGCTCTCGGTCTTGGTCAAGACATCATAAAAATCGTTGACGCGCCAGTACCAGAGAACTATTTCACGTATAACTAGGAAAAACACCAAGGCGCCAATAGCAATAACAGGCACGGTGAAGAGTAGGAAATCGCCAATATTGTTTGGCATAATTTTTGTGCCGTGACTTCGGCGGAGCGGGTTAGTTCTTAGCGAGTACGTCTTCAGTGTAGCGAGCGGAGCGAAACGGGCAAGGGATAGGACATTCGCTCTCTTTGAGATGAACTGCAGATGGTCTCGATTCAAGATCGCGTGTCCACGCGCGTTATCTTCTCTTGGTCTTGGACGTCTTTCTGCAGAGCTCGAAGCTGAGTCAGTGAGATCGATATCTCTCCGGCCTTGGTTGCTTTCCTGTGGGAAAGAGACTGCCACACTCGATCGGCGTTACCGTTATAGACCTCCTCGAACGTACCGTCCTGGCGAATTTTGAACACCAAAAGCGTGCCGCCATCGGCGGGTTTCAGGTCAACACTACTTTTCTGGGTTGCCTTGATTTGAATCTGCTTTTCACCCTTCCGACCGTCAAACACAGGACGCCCAGGAGGGTACAGCTCAATACCGTAATGGTATTTGGCGATCGCTTCCCCGATGCTGCCCACCATATGGCCATCCGGCGTGAAATGCCTGCCGGGGAACATCGCTTCAAGCCCGGCGACCGCGGAATAGATTTGTTTCAAAAGCTCGGAGAATCGTTGTTCCATAGTCTTGTTTGCGGAATTATTTGTGAAAACCGAGGTCGGCCGGATTGTCTCCGCCCGAGATATATTCTAACGTTCCGCCCTTATCTTCGAATTCTTTCCGGAGTTTCGCGACGGAGTACGCCAACTCGACTGTTTCTGGGGCAGCCTCTCCGCCTTTTATATAGCCCTTAGACCAATACTCGAGGACGAGCTTGCTGTCTCCGAAGATCTTTTGAACGCCGGTCTTGAGCGCTATTTGTAATGCGTAGCTGCAAGCCAGCAATTCCCCGTAGTTATTGGTGACCTCGCCGTGTAATGCATGCTTCCCATAGCGATTGACATGATTCTTGGGAAGAATTTTATCGAGTAGACTGTGGCCCTTCTCGTCGGTAACACTGACCTCAACTCCATCTCCCCGCCCGGTGCCCGCGTCGAAATAAATACCGGGCTCGAATGATTTCTTGAGGCCGTAGTCGGCACCGGCAGCAAGCCATGCGTGCGCTTGATCTGGCGAAACAAATCCCTTGAATCGCGCGTCCTTGATCCCGGAGACCATCCTTTCGCACGCGGGCCAGTTATCGACAACTCCTTGCTGGCCGTCCGGCATTGCGTATGCATAGAATTTTTTCTTCGAAGCCATAGTGCTTGCAGAATTCGATGCTCTCTCCGGGGATGGTGGGGTTGGCCGTCAACTATCTCCGGCGGCTGGTTCCATCTTTGGTTTAGCTGACTTCTTTTTGAAGTTCTTCACTTCTACCTTTTGGGAGTACTCTTCAAGAACCTCGATGTAATTTCGAAGCTGAGTGAGAAGTTCGTCGTATGTAAGGATATTCAGGTTCTTCAGTCCCTGAGAGAGAAGCCGAAAATCGTCCCTCTGCTTTGGTTCGGTAAAACGGGAAGCATCGCCCGCCAAGATGATGCCGCGGGGTCGAACGACCTTCAGGTCGATCTTGTGGTTGTCCAAGATATATGCGCGAACAGTGTCGCCATGTTTCGTGACATTAGAAATGTAGTTCTCTACCTGCACTACCGCTTTTGAAATCTCGCTATCGAAGAAATAATTGCCTCGGCTGGCGTCGAACTTCAGGATCTGTGTGGACGGCTTCTTAATTTCCAGAATGTCGAGGTAGTTGTCGTGCGTGACGAGCGAGAAATCTGGAAACTTTGTAGTTCCAATCGCGATGTTCATTTTCTCGATAGCTTTAATGTATCCCTGCTGAATGATCAGTATTTTGCTGCGAATGTACGTTTGCCACCACGATTCGCCATGCTCCGCCTGAATGGCTGCATCCAGTTCGGCGGCCAATTCTTTTAGGCTTTCGATCTGCGCCTTCGCGTTCAGCAGGTTTACAGAACCAATGGACTCTGAGGCGATAAACTCCGGTAGAAACTTACTCAAGGCATCTCGATCGTCGGCGGACAGTTTAGTCACGATTTCCGCGCTAAGGGTATTAGCCAGCGTGCCGGGTGCATATACGGTGGTCACCGGGACCACGAAGTGCGACGGATACACGATTGAGAAAGTTCGGCTGATTATGTCGTTCTTTATATCCCGATTGCGGTCAATCTGCTCGGAGCCCATTCTTTGAAGCAATCCTCGCGACGTTCTGACACGGGCGAGGTTGTATTTGACTTCTATCGAGTCGGTGTTTTCAGAAATGATCCACCTGAATTTCTTGCCGAACTTCTTGGTCAACATTTCGAGGATATTTTTCCCGAGATTGATTGCGCCGTCCGGTCTCAAACCTCCGGGTTTGGGGCCTTCGTAGTAAATCTTAGTGCCTCTGAGCTTGTTGCCGTAACCCCTATTCGTCACGACGCCATACTTCAGCTCACCGGGCCTTCCTTTCTTGTTAGGTTTTTTTAGCTTCTTAGCCATGGGCATAGGTGGACTATTTGGCTTTACTCCACAGCTCGCCAAAGAATGCCTGTAGAGAGTTTTTTTCTTTCTGGCCGAGGGTAACTACAAGCGCAGGAGAATCGCTCGCGGCATCTTTTATCGAGGGGCCTAAGATAAAAGCAGTTTCGTCCACCACCATAAAACGATCATGAAGATGTTTAAATCGCTTGTGGACAAACTTCGCGTATTGTCGCGAGAAGCGCTTGGCTCTCTCCTCGAATTTATCGCGAGCCTGAGCGTAGATGAGTTTGAACGTGCAGTCCTTGGGTATGACATCCAATACGGTATCGAAGATAGTTCCATCCACCCACGAATCCGCAATAAGCACCTGGCTCTTTGCTCCAGCGAGGGTAGTACGTAAAAATTTATCGAACGTGTGAGTAGCCTTTCGACCGAAAATTGTAAGCGAGCCGGACTTCTTCATATCTCCAGCCGTAAATTCCGGAACGAGCGCTTCGAGGTTCTCAAGACCTGCCTCGGTCACACGAAACATGCTCTTCGCTCCGGTGGGGTCAACCCAACCGGCGCCCTGTGCGCGATCGTAATATGCAGAGTTGTACTGGACGCCCAAAATGGACTTCCTCCACTGCTTCTGGATATCCTGCGTGCTCACGTCAGTGGCAAGATCGCCCTTACACTGAACGGCGGCAACGGCCACGAATTTCTGCTGGCCGCTCATTTTGCTGAGCGGGAGATGTTTCAAGAATGCTTTCAAGTTCTGGTTAAAGTTCATAGTTGCCTATTTTTCAAGCGCTTGTTTCCAGTTCGGGCGGAGGTTGTAGAAGCCTTTTTTCTTCGTTTCGACCCAATCATTCTCTCCTGCTCGGGTAGAGTAAAAGCTATTAAATTTGAGTCCCAAAAGGGATTTTGCCTTCATCTTGTTCCAATTTTTCTGAATCTCCTCGATGGTGACTTCCTTCTTCAGGTCACCCTTGACCAGTCTGCTGAGCAATAGAACGAACTTTTTGGGACCACTCAACCCACTGGCATACTGCTTTATGAATGGCCGTAGCGGTTTGTCGAAGTCAATGCTAACCGGACTCGCAGGACCTGAGTGGGCAGGGGACTTTCTCGTGAGCCGTTTTGGCTTTACCGAGCCGCTAACATCCTCAAGGCATTTTTCGGCGAGAGACTTGATCTGCTGAAGTGTTGCAATAAGCTTGGAGCGGTTCATAGTTTTATTTTCGCTTTACGTAAACTTTCTTTCCGCCCTCGGTGGACGCAGCCAACGGCCCCGTTCTTGTCGAGAGACGATTGAGTGCGGTCTGGACCTGCGGGGCACCGTAGTGATAATCGTTCTTCCCCAGGGCCTTTCTAACGTCTCCGAGGATTTTCTTCGTCTTGAAGAAATTTTTCGAGATGAGTAGTCGCACTCCTCCGCTGGGCCCGGCGAAGTCTTCCGCTTGCTGCGAAGTTGCCGCCCGTTTTTCCTTCTTCCGAAAAACAGCTTTTTCGAGGCGCTCGATCCTTTTAATGATTTCTTGCACTGGGTCTTTGCTCATACGTTTGCTCCGCAACTTAACGCGTGTACAACCACCGTCCCTTTTCCTTGATTCTCCGCAAGTTTCTGCGGCGGACTTGCCTAAGCATTACAGGCGAGAGAGTCGTGACCGGATAGTGGTGGCCCATTTCAGCGAGCGCAGATTTGACGCTCGCAAGGTCGCGAGGTTTCTTAAAAAACCCGCCATCCTTCAATGACGCTATCAGGTCCCCCAAAAGAACGGGGCCAGACTTCGTCCTTGAGCGTCGACGCATCGGCCCTGTTTCGGCGGCCTTTTCTTTGAGGTCTTCGACCACGGCCGCGATTTCCTTCGGTGTTCCGTCTATGGTGATCTTGACGCCTTCTGGTGTAGTGATGTGTGCTTTTGCCATATATTCTGGTAGTCTTAACCGTACCAAGAACAGACTAACGGAATATAACTGTCGCGTCAAGTAGCCCGCTTCGGTTATATGGGGGGACGGCAGAACTTAGCCGGTGAGGGAGAGGCGGCGGACGGCTTTGCGTTTGAGGGTGTCGTCGGGATTTAGATATTGACGGGTGGTGTCGAGATCGGAGTGTCCCATGAGGTGCTGGACTGTGACGATGTCGCAGCCTTTCTCAAGAAGCCGCGTGGCGTATGTGTGCCGGAACTTATGAAGTGTGGAGTGCCCGACGCCAGCGCGCTTTGCGAGCCTCTGGAGTCGCCGTAGCAAGTGCGTCTGCTTACCGCCTATGGCTGTAGGGAACACCAACTCGCGCTTTCGGGGAAGCTTTCTCAGTAGCGCTACGAGATCCGGCGGGATGGGGATCACGCGCTCTTCGTAGTCCTTGGGGGAATATCCTTCCTTACCCTCTCCGCTCACCCGAAGCGTTTCTTTCTTGAGATCCACGTCCTTCCAGACAAGATTGCAGAGTTCCTGCTCCCGTAGGCCGGAGAGAAGCAGCGTCCCGTACGCAGTCTTTTCGAAATTGCCACAGGCACCAAACAACTTGTCGAGTTCGGCCTGCGTGTAGGTGGGCGGCCTGCGTCGCGCTCGCTCCCGTTCATCCTTCAAAGGCTTGAAGCGAGCGCAGGGATTTGCCATGGGGACCGCGCGCTCGTTTATGAGGTAATAGAAAAAGGTTCGGAGGGCACTTACCTCAAAGTTTATGGTGCGTGGCGCGGTTGGGCGGTCATCCTGCTTGTTAGACCCTGCGCTCCGCTTGATTTTGTAATCATCAATGTCCGCCCGCGTGATTGCCTCTACGTATTTCCGCTTCTTTCCCAGGATGCGGTCGAAGTGCCCCAAGACCTGCCGGTAGCGGCGAGCCGTGAGGGGCTTATCGGGCGAGTGAGTTTTGACGTGTTCGAGGAACATCGCGGCGGCGTCCGCGATCGGCGTGGCCGAGCCCTCTTTCAGCGGCAGGGGAGCGGGCCTTCCTCCGGCGATAAGCTCGCCTACAAGTTCGTTCTGCTTTCTTCGCTGGGCTTCGAGTGCCTCGTTTGGGGTTTGTCCCGCGCTTTCTCTGCGGCGTTTCTTGCCTTCCCACCATTCAAGGAAGTAGTAGCCAGGGCGCTTATCCCAAACATAGCGGTCACCGATACGGTCAAGCGAGATGAATTTCCACAGGCCGCCTGCGATCCGCACTTTCTTTATGATCCGGACGCGCTTCTTGGCAGTTCGTATGGGGTACGAGCGGTAGGGAACAGAGCCTCGGCTGGATTCGTTTGCGCGCTCTTTCACTGGTAAGTCCTTGGTGTCTATTTTCGCGATTTCATAGACACCAAGAGGCTACCACCATGCAAAAACACTTGCAAATACAATAGGAAATAAGAATCTGGCGGAGAGGGGGGGATTCGAACCCCCGGTAGAGGTTTTAGCCCCTACAACGGTTTAGCAAACCGCCGCATTCAGCCGCTCTGCCACCTCTCCGCAGTCGGACCGGCCGAAAAGAATCGGCCCAATAAAACTCAGTATAGCATCAAATCAACGCAGGGAAGGGTCCGGTTTTCCCTTCGAATATTTCTTTTCGGCTGACCATTTGTCTTTTCTTTGCGTCCAAGAAGATTGGGTGACAGTCCGCGAGACTGCCGTTTCGGAGGGGCAAGAACTCTTTTATTTCCCGTGCTTTGAACATAGAATAGGAGGCGCGGCCAGCCGCATCTCGGTTTGAGACGGAGTCCGATTGCAACCGGGATGGCGGCTCCTGCAAGTCCCCTGCTTCGAGGCCCGAACCGCGAAAGTGGAGGACCCTCCGGCGAAACATTTCGACCCGAACGGGCGTATGTAGAGTAGAGGCAGTCCGGCCGAGGCTTGTGTCCCCGCGCAAGCGGATCGCTTTGCGATCGGCTTTGTGCAACTCGCGCCGGAAATTTTGGAAGTTCAACCGCAGTGTGGTGGATCGAAGGGGAATCGCATGAAGACGTGGCATAAAGTCGCGATTGGCGCGGGCGCCGTCATGGTGCTCGGCGGAATAGTTCTGTTCAGCGTGAACCAGGCGAACAAGGGCGTGGTCACAGTGCAGACGGCCAAAGTGGCGAACCAGGAAAACCTAGTCTCGCTGGTGACAGCCTCTGGGGAGATTAAGCCTACGACTTACACCAACGTGACCGCCCAGGGGTTTGGCAGGATCACAGACATCCTCGTCAAAGAAGGCGATCACGTCAAGAAGGGCGACAAACTGCTCCTGCAGGAGAACGTGCAAGCCAATGCGGACGTGCAGGCGCAGTCGGCGGCGATTACGTCCTCGGAGGCTGGCTCGGAGGCCGCGGACGCGAGC
>WNFC01002532.1_pt1 | contig 31942 bp, 37 predicted proteins | sample 5400541 | NCBI WGS metagenome assembly WNFC01 (sample SAMN13153342, study PRJNA577476) | soil metagenome | isolation source: 120 cm saprolite under Douglas fir tree site 2 hole 2 replicate 1 | place: USA:California | collected 2015-04-18
GGGGTGCGGGCCTCAGGGAACAGGAAACGGTCGAGCCGGCGGATGGTGAAGCCGGCCCGCTCGATCGCCGCGGCGGTGTCGCGGCTGAGGTCGCAGCCGCCGATCAGGTGCGGCCATATCGTGGCGTCGAGGGCGCGCTGGATGCGGGCCAGCCTGGCGGTGTCAGCACGGACGTGTTCGAGGAAGCACAGCACGCCGCCGGGCTTGAGCACGCGGCGGATCTCCCGCAGTGCCGCGGCCTGGTCGGGGACCGTGCACAGCACGAACGTGACCACGGCGGCGTCGAAGCTGGCGTCCGGCGCGGACAGCGCGCTGGCCAGGCCGTCGGTGACCGTGACGGGGACGGGCACGGCGCGGGCGGCGGCCGCCGCGATCTGCCGCAGCCGGAGTTCGGGCTCGACCGCGGTCACCCGGTCCACGGCGGGGGGATAGTGGCCGAAGCTGGCCCCGGTGCCCGCGCCTACGTCGATAACCTGCCCGGTCAGCCCGGCCAGCAACGGTTCGCGGCGGGCGGCCATCCCGCCGTCTTCCATCGCCTGGCTGAGCCGGGGGAAGATCCGGGCGAAGACCGGGTGGCTGACGCGCGCCGCTCGTATCCCCGGATCGGCTTGCCGTGCGGTCATGTCGGTCATGCTGGCCTCCCTGGTGGATCTTCCTCTGCCGTCGGCCGCCCGGTCATCTTGCATGTCCCATGTCCGGCTGCCGCCGGTCCCGGCGTGGGCGAACAGCACCACCAGGCCGCTATCTGCCTGCTCGGTCCACAGCCGGCCGCCGGAAACCGCCACATTTGCCCATGCGGGGCGCAGCGTGCCGAGGCCGGAACCACGGCTGGCCCTCCTGCTCATACCGTGCCGCCGAGCAACGGGCCGAAGTTGCGCCGCCCCCGCTCGACGGCAGCGTCCTGGCCCAGGATCTGACCGTCGATATCTCCCCGGGCGGCGAGGTATACCTGTGCGCCAGCGCGGCTGGCGTGGAAGGTGGTGCTCGGGCACCTCACCTCCCAGGATCCGCAGTCGGTGCCGCAGTCGCGCTTGCTCCCGAAGACCACGACGGCCGTGGCCGGGGTCCACCGCCACAGACCGCCGCGGACCGATACCACCACGGGCGCGCCGTCGCGGGGATCGGTGGCGGTGATCCGGCCGTCCCGCCCAGCCATGGCCGGGATGCCGAGGGCGTCTATCGCGCACATCGCGTATACGGCCGGGAACCCGTCGAGTTCGACCTGCTGGCGGGTGGGCGTGCCGGAGAACGGGTAGGCGACAGCGACCACGCCGCTGGCGGCATGGACGAGGTCGGCGGCCTCCAGTTCGGCCACCGCGGCGTCGCTGAGGCCCAGGCCGGCGGCGGCACCGGCGACCCAGCCGGCGGCCGGCGGGGCCCCGGTGGCGAGGAACCGGCGCAGCACCGCCCGGTGCAGCTCACGCAGCGGTCCGGGCAGCGCTGCCTGACGGCTGGCGCTGCCGATCCAGGCTGGTTCATTCGGTTGCGTCATCAGGAATCCCTCCGTCGCGCCGGTCAGGCGGCGCAGCCCGACAGCATCCTCACGTCGCGGCTGACCAAGCGGGCGGCCAGCCGCAAATGCCCCGGGGCATGGTCAGGTACGGTGTCTGCGGCATCCGGCGGGGCCCCGATGCCGTCATCCGGGCACGGATCGCGTAGATCACCGGGCCATGGTCATCTTCCCGGGATCGTCGGCGGCTGTGCGTGCCACGGACGCGTCTGGTGCCGGCCTGGGCGAGAAGCCCTGGCCATGCCGCGGGCGTCTCGCTCGATGATCGTGGGTGAGCAGGCCCAGCGCCACGGCGGCCGGGTCGTCCTCGTCCAGCCTCATGACGCGGTCCCGGTATCAGGCAGGGAGCACGCATCCGACGGGATCGACGGCGGCTGGTGGCGGGCGGCCAGGATCCAGTAGACGATGCCAGGCTGGCGGGAACGCGATGAGCAGGCACAGCAACAGGCACCGGTCCAGATACGTGCCGGTTCCCGCGCCGGGAGCCGGGGCCGCGACGGGCAGATCCGGGATGACCGGCCTGCGGTATGGCTGCTGTGCTGAGATCGCGCCGGGCAGGTCGCTGGTCAGGTCGCGCGGGTCCGCGCGGCGTAGGCCGCGCCGCTCCGCTCGTCGAGTTCAGCGCGGGTCAGCCGGCCCTCGGCGTAGGCCACGCGGAGGATCTCGGCGGCCTGATCCCGTTCGGCGTCCGACGCCCGGACCGCCGGTCCGACAGACACAGCCTGGGCTTGGCTCAAGTGCCGTCTCCTTTCTTCGCTGTATCGCTGGGGCGCACCCCGCCGGTGCCCGCCACGGCGCCCATCGCGGCGTCCAGGGAGAACGAGCCGGGCGCGGTGTGCCACTGGGACATCAACCCGTACAGGCCCGCCATGAACAGCCGCGCCCGCAGTGCCGGGTCAGTACCCGCAGGCCACTGCCCGGCGGCGATGCCGGCCGTGAACAGGCCGGTGAGCTGATCGAGGCTCGCGGCGTTCGCGGCCTGGACCTTGGCGGCGATGGCGGGCTCGTAGGCGGCCAGCGTGGTGGCCTCCATGAGCACCCGGCAGGTCTGCGGGTTGCCGGTGACGTGGGCGGCGATCGCCGACGCGACCGCCGCCAGAACGGTGCGCGGGGACCGGCGCGCGGGCTCGGCGAGCCCGGCGACAGCCGCGTCGACCCGGGCGGCCAGGCCGCAGTCCCACTCCTCGTACAGCGCGATGAACAGCGCCTCCTTGCCGGGGAAGTACAGGTACGGCGTTCCTTTGGACACCCCCGCCGCCTCGGCGATGTCGGCCATCGTGGTGGCGTGGTAGCCGGCCCGGGCAAAGCATTCGGCCGCGGCGGCGATGATCTGGTCCCGGCGCGCGGTGCGCGCCTCGTCTGCGATCTTGGGCACCGGGCGTTCCTACCGCAGGACCCGGCGCCCGGTGCGTGCCGCGACCGCCTGCTCGAGCCCGTATCCCGCGGCCAGGATGGCCAGGTAAACGATCGCTTCGGTGCCCGTCCGGTCCCAGGACAGAGCCGATCCGGGCACCAGCGCCGCGGCGAAGCCGAGCGCCGCGGCCAGGAGGAAGCCCGGCCCGGTGACGGCGCAGTGCGTCTCCCGGCAGCGCAGGAAGTTCAGCAGGCAGTACACGCCGATGGCCGTTACGTACGCGCTCGCGATGGCCAGCCCGGCGCGGCCGCCCACAGCGCCCCCTGCAGCGAAGGACGCCACCGCGGTCAGCGCCCCGGCCGGGCCGCGCAGCACTGGGCCGGTAACACGCAGATAACTCCCTGCCACCCGGCCGCGGGCCGGCGGCGGAGCGCAGCTTGCGCCATCCCCCGGCAGGGGCCCGGAGGAACGCTGGTCCTGGTCCTGGAAAAGGCTCATGTCCCGCCCTCGTTCCGCGGAGATCCGCGAGGCAGTCCCCGTATGATGACTGACTGCCCAGTCATTTTAGGGGCGGAGGTTCCCCCGTGTCAATGGCGGCCCGCTCAGGCGCAGCCTGGCAGGCGCCGCGGCGGGCGGCCTCCGCGGCCGGCGGCGCGCCCGCGCCGGCCGGTCAGCCCGGGATCAGCTGCCGGGGTCGTCGTTCTCGCAGTCGAGGCCGCGGATCATCAGGTCGATGCCGAGGGTGAACTGCTCGTCCATGTCGCAGCGGCCGCAGAACAGCATGGCGAGGCGGAGCAGGTGGTCGGGGGCGTCGCGGGGCACCATCTCGGTGACCCGGCGCATCTGGGACAGCTGGTCGCCGGGCCAGGGGCCGCAGTCGGCGCACCGGGTGAAGCAGGCCTCGGCCAGGGCGTACCCGTGCGCGTACATGTAGACGGTGCGCAGCACGTCCAGCGCCCGGTCCTCGGTGAACCCTTCGCGCATCAGCAGCGTGCGGTAGGCGTCCACCTGCTCCAGCCGCCGGGTCGGCATCACCGGCCTGCTGACCAGCAGCGGCGCGGCGGCCGGGTGGCGCAGGATCAGGCTGCGGATCTCGCGGGCGAGGTGGCGCAGCGCGTCCCGCCAGTCCGCGCCGTCCCCAGGGGGGATCTGCGCTTCCCAGGTCATCGCCTCGATGATGCCGTCGAGCAGCGCTTCCTTGCTGGCGACGTGGCTGTACAGCGACATGCCCTGCACGCCGAGCCCGGCGCCCAGCTTGTGCATGGACAGCGCTGCCAGGCCGTTGGCGTCGACGAACTCCAGCGCCGCCCGCAGCACCTTCTCCCTGGTCAGCCGGGGACGCGCGGCACCGTGGCCGGCGCTGTCCGCAGGGCCTGCCGCCGCGGGGCCGCCCGCGACTGCGGGGTCTCCCGCCGCTGGCCTGCCCTTCGTCACGTCGTTCGCGGCGGTGCCGGCCGCTCTCGCCCGTGGGGCCATGATTCCCTCCCAGACTTTCAGTTGCAAGCTTACGGCATATGGATTACCTTTCCAATCAAGCTTACGACATAAGGAGAAGTGTCAAGGGAGGTGGCGGCATGCTGGGCGACCAGCGAGGCGACGGCACGGGCGGTGCCCGGCCGGCGATCGAGCTGTCCGGGCTGACCAAGCGATACCGGCGGGGCAAGGGCTGGCTCACCGCGGTGAACGACGTCACACTCACGGTCCCGCGTGGGCAGGTCATCGGGCTGCTGGGGCCGAACGGCGCGGGCAAGACCACCACGATCAAGATGTCCTGCGGGCTGATAGCGCCCACCGCGGGGACGATCCGGATCAACGGCTACGACGTGGGCCGGCGGCGCGCGAGCGCGGTGCGGCAGATCGGCGCGGTGCTGGAGGGGTCCCGCAACGTGTACTGGCCGCTGACCGCGTGGCAGAACCTGATTTATTTCGGGCGGCTGAAGGGGCTGCGCGCCGCCGAGATCAGGCCCCGCGCGCAGCGCCTGCTGACTGACCTGGGCCTGTGGGAGCGGCGGAACGAGACCGTGGGCTCCTACTCGCGCGGCATGCAGCAGAAAGTCGCGATCGCCGCCGCGCTGATCACCGACCCGCCGGTCATGCTGCTGGACGAGCCGACCATCGGCCTGGACGTCGAGTCTGCCCGGACCGTCAAGGACTGGATCGCCCACCTGGCTGCCGGCGAGGGCAAGACGATCGTGCTGACCACCCACCAGCTGCCCATCGTGCAGGAACTCGCTGACCGGATCGCGGTCATCCGCGACGGCTCCGTCATCGCCGACCTGCCCACGGGTGAGCTGCTGGCCCGGTTCGCCGAGCACCGGTTCGAGGTCCGGGTCGCCGGGCCGCCGAACGGCCTCGCCGGGAAGCTCCCGGCCGGGGCCCGCGCCGAGGCGGACGCCGGGACCACCCGGGTCACCCTCCGCGACGCCGATCAGGGCCGGCTGGCCGACTTCCTAGGCGAGTTGCGCGCCAAGGACATCCCGCTGCTGTCGGTCACCCAGGCCCAGCCCGGCCTGGAGGAGATCTTCCTCCGGCTCATCGGCACCGGAACAGGGCCCGCCGGGACCGTCGGCGCGGAAGCCGAGCGTGCGGGAGCCAGAGCATGAGCGCGGTCGCCGTTCCGCGACCCGGGGCGCCAGCGGTCACGCCGCGCGGGTTCTCGCCGCGGGTCTTCGCCAACGAGGCCGGCAAGGGGCTGCGGCTGATGTGGCGGCGGCGTGCCATCACGATCACCGCGATCTTCCTGAACGGATTGCTGTACCTGATGATCCAGTTCTTCATCGGCGGCGGGCACCTCGTCCTGCCGGTGCTGGCGCTGACCCTGCCCGCGCTGTTCGCCTACGTCACCGCGGCGACCGCCGCGCTGCAGGGCAGCGGCGGGATCGCCGAGGAGGTCAACGGCGGCACGCTGGAGCAGGCGCACCTGTCCCCGGCCCGGCCGTCCCTGCTGGTAGCGGGCAGGCTTGCCGCGCTCGCGGTGGAGGGCCTGATCCCGGCCACCGCGCTCGCGGCGGCCTTCGCGCTCGGGTACGGGCCGCGCTGGGTGATCCGGCCCGACGCGCTAGTGCCGCTGGCGCTGACCATTGCCGACGCGCTTGCCTACGGGCTGCTGATGACCGCCCTCACGCTGCGGGTCGCCAGCATCGGTGCCGTGGTGCACGTGTTCAACATGGCGGTCATGTTCTTCGGCATGTTCATCCCCATCACCCTGTTCCCGCACGGCGTGGAGATCTTCGCCAGGTTCGTGCCCACCGCCCTGGGCGTCGAGGTGCTGAACACCGCCCTGTCCGGCCGAGGTCTCGGGCCCGCCTGGTCCGACGGCACCCTGCCGTGGCTGCTCGTGCACGTCGCGGTGCTGGCCGCCCTGGGCTGGGTCTCCTACCTGCACACGCTGCGCCGGGCCCGGCGCGAAGGGGGGCTGTCCCCAGGATGACCGGATTCCTGACCGCCTTGGGCAACGAGGTCCGCAAGGGCCTGCTGTTCGCCTGGTCCGAGCGGCTGCAGATCGCCATGGAACTGCCGTTCTTCACCGTGTTCATCCTGCTGCTCGGGCCGATGCTCGGCGCCGGCCACCAGGTCGCCGCCGGGCACCTGAGCTGGACTCTGGACAGCCACCGGATCTCGCTGCTCATCGTCGCGTTCGTCCCGGCCATGTTCTTCTACTTCCAGGCGGTCAAGCTGTTCTGGCGGCTGCTCGCCGAGATCCAGTCCGGCACCATCGAGCAGGTCTATCTGTCGCCGCTGCCATCCTGGCTGGTCGCCGCCGCCGGGCGGGTGGCCGCCGCGCTCATCGAAACCCTCATCCTGATGGCGGTCACCTACGGCCTGGTCAGCGCGTTCGTCACGCTGCACTTCCACTGGACCCCGGCCGCGCTGGTGCCGATGGCGTTCCTCATCCTCACCGGCATCGGCTACTCACTGATCATCGCCGGGCTGACCCTGCTGTGGAAGCGCATCCAGCTGCTCCAGGAAGCCATCCTCATGCTGGTCATGATCTTCGCGGTCACCGCGCTGCCGCTGCTAGCGGTGCCTGGCTGGTTCACCGGGATTAGCCGCGTGTTCCCGGTCACCGCCGACGTGGCCAGCCTTTACGGGGTGATGCTCGGCCATCGCGGCGTCACCGGGGCGTGGGGAACCGGCGGCCTGGTCTGGGTCGCCGTCACCGCAGGCGCCTACCTGGTCGCGGGCCTCGCCGTGTTCCGCGTGCTGGAACGCGCCACCAAGGCACGCGGCGCTCTGGCCGCTTACTGACGGATCACGAAAGGACTCACAACATGACCAGCATCGAGCGCGACAACGACGCAGGCCTCGCCGGCTTCCTGGCCGGATGGGATGAAAGCCTCCAGGAGGCCGAGCAGCTCCCCGTGCAGTTCGCGGTGATGGAGTTGACCAACTTCGGCGAGAGGCCCGTCCCCAGCCTGCGTCTGGCCGAGGTCCTGGGCCGGCCCGTGAGCGAGGCCGAGGCGCTCGCGCAGTCCCACCCCTTCGCGCCCCGAACGCGGGTTGAGGACGGGCTCATCCGGGTCGAGGACGGGCTCATCACCTTCAACCCGGACCGCGCCAAATCAGCTCCCCGGCGTCATGTCCAGATCGGTGACCGCCGGGTCGGCATGACCGGGTGCGCGCCCGACGTCTTCCTCTACGCGCCCCTGCTCCGCCCCTCCGTTCACGTCGAGGAAACCTGCCCGGCGACCGGAACACCTATCCGGCTCGTGTTCACCCCCAGCCGTGTCGAGAGTGTCGACCCCGCGGGCGCCGTGGTGCCGATACTCCCGCCGCAGGCGTTCGACCGGCTCGCGGGGTACACCGGGGACTGCGACGCCACCGTGTGCGCGCAGTGCCCGTTCTACTCCTCCGCGGAGGCGGCTCAAGGATGGCTGGCCACTCATCCCGGCGGCCGTGTCTTCCCCATCCGGGAGGCGTGGAATCTGAGCTTCCATCGAGCGTGGCGGGACAGAATGTCGGCCCTGCTCAACCTCAACAACTGATCAATGACGCAGCACGTCGTCAGCAGCGCCAACCTGAAGTGGATGGCCGCGGCCACCCAGCCTCGGGCCCTGCCCGGCCTGCCCTGCCGTCAAATCTTCTTGACGTCTGCCGGATCGTCAAACTAGTTTGACGACATGAGTGCCGAGCTGGGGGAGGCGAGGCGGTTGGTCGAGGCTGCCGCAGGTCCTGATCCCGAGGCCGGCCTGGCGGCCGTGGTGGCCCTGCGCGGGCTCGTCGAGGTCCTGGAGGAGCTGCAGGTCGGTAACGCCCGGGCGCAGGGCTGGTCATGGCGGGACATCGCCAGGCGGCTGGGAGTCACCACCAAGCAGGCCGTTCATTACAAGCATGCGCTGCGCTTGCGGGGGCGGTGACCGGCATGCGGGTCCGGCTGTCTCCTGAGGCACGCGAGGTGATGAGGCTGGCCCTGGCGGAGTCCCAGCAGCTCGGCCACGGGTACGTCGGTGACGAGCATGTGCTCCTTGGCCTGCTCCGGGAGCAGGCCAGCCAGGCGTCGTCGCTGCTGCGGGGACACGGCCTGGATCTTGCCAGCGCCCGCGCCGAGCTGCAGCGGCTGTCCGCGGCCGGGCTGATGCCGCGCTCGCGCGCCGATGATGCCGGTGCGCTGCGGGCTGTGGGGGTCGATGTGGAGGCGGTGCGCGAGCGGCTGGTCACCGCGTTCGGCGAGGAGGCGGTCGGGGCCGCGGTCTGGCGGGCCAGCCGGCGGCCGTGGTGGCGCGGCGGCGGCCGGCGCCGCACCGCGATGTGCGGGCCGCCGTTGTTCGCCAAGCGCGCCATGTACCTGGCCAGCTGCTACGCCCAGAGCCGGGAGGCGGCCGCCGTGACACCCGAGCACCTGCTCCACGGCGTGCTGCGGGACCTGGAGGACCCCTACGGCGCCCAGCTCGGGCGGCGCGGGCGCAAGCACCTGGCCCAGCTCGGCTGGACCATCGGACCGGTCAATCCGGCCAGCGTGCTGCTGCAGGCCCATGACGTCGATCCGATCCGGCTGCGGTCCGAACTTGACCGCATGTCCTGATCCCCAGATCACCGGCCGGTCCCGCCGAGCGCGGCGACGGCGCGGGCGAGCATGTCCTCGACCAGGTTCCGTTCGGAACCCGAGTCGTCGCGTAGGTCGTCCAGGAAGCCGATGATGGTGAGCACGTCGGCCCACGGGTGGTAGGTGGCGCCGGCTTCTCGCTGCCACAGGGCGGTGAACCGCTGGGCGGTATCGGTGCCGAAGGTCAGCAGGTTCACCCGGCAGTGTCCGACGTCGGCCACGGCCGGGCCGGTGCAGGCGGCCTGCCAGTCGACCACCCCGGACACCGTGCCCCGCCGCCATAGCACGTTGCCGGGGTGGAAGTCGCGGTGCAGCAGCACCGCCGGGAGTTCGGGCGGGGGCTCGTGGCTGATCTCCGCGGCCCGCTCCCACACGCGGGGGTCCCGGGCCCAGCCGGGCGGCCGGTAGCTGGCCTGCGGATCCGGGGCGAAGGGCCGGAGCACGCCGGCGGGCGGGAGGGATGCGGCGTGGATGGCCGGCAGGAGCCCGGCCAGCCGCCGCAGCCAGCGTTCCATGTCCGATGGCCACCAGTCGACCCTGCCGGGCAGCCTGGACATGAGCACGGCGGGTACTCCGGCGTCGGCTCCGCTGGGGTCGACCGCGAGCAGCTGGGGGGTGGGCACGCTGACGGTTTCGACGGCGCGGAGCGCCCGTGCCTCGCGGCCGGCTATGCCGGGTTCCTCGGCGTTGCTTTCCGGCCGGACGTAGCGGCGCAGTACCGCCTGGCGGCGCTGTCCGCCGCTGTCGTGAACGGTGAGCAGGTGCACGGCCGAGGACATTCCGCCGCGCAGGGCCCGGGCGGAGACGACCGGGCCGCCGAGCCGGGCGGCGGCCCAGGCCAGCGCCTGCTGCGGCGGGCGGGAGCGCAGCAGCCGGCGCGTCTCCTCGTCGTCGCAGAACCCGTGCGCGGGTGACCGGCCTGCCGGGAGATCCCCGGCAGGCCGGTGCCCGCTGGTCACCAGCCGTCCCGCGCGCCGGGCAGGTCCAGCACCCCGGCCTGCCGCATCCGCCCGATCACCTCGGCACGGCGGGGGTGCGCGGCGGCGCCGTCGAGCCAGTCCCGCCAGATGGGGTAGCGGTGGCGGTCGAAGCCGCGGAACGCCTGCTCGAAGCTGTCATGGACCGACCGCAGCGTCCGGTCGCGTTCGTCGCTGGTTTGCGGGCAGCGCTGGTAGACCATGGTCCAGGCCAGCCGGTCCCGGCCCCCGAAGCTGGCGTGCCAGGTATGCAGGTCGAAGGCGATCACGTCCCCCGGCACGGTGTTGGCGACGTAGCCGGGGATGCTCGCCCGGTAGGCGGCGGCCTCCGCGTCGGTCCCGACGCGAGGCTGGCGGCGTTCGTAGGCGGCCAGCCTCGCGCTCTGCTCTGGGTGGTGTGAGCCGGGTACCAGCCGCAGCGCGCCGCTGGTGGCGGTGAGTTCGTCGAAGTAGGCGGCGAACTTGACCCCTTGGACGCCGATGCCATCGTCGGTGTGCCAGCCGGCCTCGGCGAAGTACAGGACGCCCTCGGGGCATTCGGGTATGACCGGGCCGCCGAGCAGCTGCTGCGCGGCGTCGATGAAGCGCGGGTCGTCGCAGACCAGCGACGCGCTGACCGGCGTGCGCCGCGCGGCCATCGGCAGGTAGTGGCCGCTGATCCCGTCAATAATGCGCTCGTCGTAGGTCGCGGCGTAGGCATCGCGAATCGCCGCGTCCGCCTCGGCGCGCAGCGCGGCGGCGCGGTCGGCGAGAAAGCCGCGAAGCACGGCGAAGCCGAAGGTGGCGAAGTGGTCGGCCTGAGCGGTGGTGAGCATGGGTTCCTCCAGAAGGACTGCTACCAACGATTCGTGATAACCAGTCCCGGCCGGAGGAGCCCGGCAACGCACCACCAGGCGCAGGGCACGACGAGCGGCGCAACGTCAGCAAGTTCAGCGCATGCGGACAGGATACGCTCCAGGCCTGAGGCAAACCTGCCCTTCTTGCGCGGGCGGCGGGCCTTTACATACACCGCGCAGCTGTGGCGCGGTCCACCGACCGTACGCGGGGAATGGCGGCCAGGCGTTGGAGACGATGGCGGTCCGCGCCCGTCCCCGGATCTTGCCGAGGCAGGCCAGGAGTTGCTCGTCCCAGCACCACCGTGCCGTGATGTCAGCCCGCAGGCTGCTGAGTGCCGCCTGGCTGAGGCCCAGTCGGCGCCGGGCCAGCAGCCGGTCTCCAGGACACCGCCCAGGTCGAGCAGGACTGACCGTGTCATCTCAGCCGCCGGCGGGACCGAGGCTGCGGCGGTAGCCGCCGGTGGGCCTGAAAAGGCCGCGGCGGTAGAGGTTCTTGGTCAGCATCATCCGCGGGTAGTTGCCGGTGTTGTGTGACCAGGAGTGCAGCACCCACGGGTGGGTCACTACCACGTCTCCGGGCTGGCCGGTCAGCTCCCAGATCTGGACCGCGATCCCGTCGGTGTGGTGCTCGCGGTCCATGAACCGGGCCGGACGACCGGGATCATCGTCGCCGGGGCAGGACAGCGCGCGGAACCAGTCGTCGCGCCGCAGGTACCGGCCCAGCAGGTGACCCTCATAGGGTTGCCGCGGCGGCAGCGACGCGGCGAACCGGGCCACCACGCGATGCGACCCGGTGATCACCAGGGTGCCGCCGCCGCGCGGGCGGACCTCGGCGAAGAAGGCGAACACCTTGACCCCGAACAATGGCTCCGGGTCAAGGTCCCACCCGTAGTCTGAATGCCAACTCCGCGCGGGCAGCGCCCAGGGCTGCGTATGGCTGGGGAAAGTGACCAGGATCGTGCCCCACTCTCGCGGCGGGTCCCACGCGTCCTGGCCCAGCAGGTCGTCGACGGCGGCGCGGACCACGCGGGAGCCGAGCGCGGCGAACACCCTGTCCCGGTTGACCGCCTTGCTCAGCCCGGTGACATCCGCCGCCGCCCAGGAGGCCGGGTCGTCTTCGGTGGCACCGAGCCTGGCTAGCCTGGCCCACACCCGGCGGCGCATCCGGGCCGCCTCATCGGCACCGAACGCGCCGCGCAGCCACACGATGCCGCGCTCTGCGAACTCAGCGCGGTCCTGCTCGCTGAGCATGACCTCACCATCGGCCGGCGGCACCGGCAGGCGCAACAGATATTCCGTCGCGGTCTCGCGCACGCAGGCTGCATAGTGAAGGATGCGCCTGCTGCGGCCAGCGTCCGAAGATGGCATGGTCGCGGTCTTCCTCGCCGCCGAGGTCACCTCTGAGCGTTACGGCCCGCAGATCACCGAGATCCTCGCCCGGCTGGGACAGCCCCGCGGCATCGTGGAGCAGCCCGATACCCGCGACGAGGCCGCCAACGCCATACGGCGGCAGGTCCTGGCCGCCTACCGGGACTACCCGGCCGGCGACGTGTTCACCGGCATGCCCGCCGACGTGACCTGGCATCACGCCGCGCTGACCCCGGCCGAGCTGGCCACCGTTCGCTACATCGACTACCCGTACTGGACCGAGTTCTCCGGCGGCACCCGGCTGGCCGCCGATGGCGCTTACAGGCTCGGCCCGTGGCAGGACATGCCGCCGGGGACGATCTACCGGCAGATCGCCGAGAACCTGCGGGACGGGAAGCGGCTCACCGGGCTGCTGCTATGCCCGCGGTGGCTGCCCGCCGAACTGGGCGTGCTACTCGGCCTCACCGCCAGCCACCACAAATAACCGCACCCGCCGCGGTCACAGCGGCAGCCAGTACCGGGTCGCCTGACGCCGGCGGTGCGCGTCCACCCAGTCCGCGTCGCTGTACCGCCAGCCCTGCTCCTCGGCCCGGTCCAGCCTGGCGTCCAGCTCCTCGATCAGGCACGCGTCCTGCTCAGCATGCAGCGCCGCGGCCCGCACCCGCGGGCTGCCGTCCTTCTGCAGCCGCTTCACCTCGCCGCGGAACCGCTCATACACCAGGAAGCCGGCCCCGCACGGGCAGACGCGGTGCAGCGCCTTCACCCGCACCTGTTCATCAGGAGAACGAAGCTGGGCGAGCAGCACGCCCGGATCGGGCCCGGGCCGGCACCCCCGGCGCTTGCGCTTCGCCACGGCCGCAGCGTAACCCCGGCCACGCGCCCCACACCACGCATTTCCCCTCGGCCTGCGCGCACCCCGCATCCGGCAGCCGGTGACCGCCCGGCTCCGCGGTGTCTCTCAGGTCCGCGGCGTAGTGCCAGGGTGTTCCAGCCCGCGACGGCGGAAAGTCGGCCAGCGCCACTCCAGCAGCGCGTCATCCATCAGCACGTTCGCGTCGGCCAGTTAAATGAAGGCCGTGTACCGGGCGTGGTGGGTGACCTCGTTGAACTCGCCTTCCCACAGGGCCAGTGCGCCGTCGAGCCAGGAGTAGCGGCTGTCGTCGGTGGTGAGGTAGAGGGTCGCGGCGACCCGCCAGGTCGGGTCGCTCTGGCTGCGGCGGATGCCGTAGCCGCGGCCTTCGAACCGGATGCGGGCACCGTCGCCGGTGGTGATCGTGGCCACCGGCGCCATCGCGCACATGGTGCTGCCGGCCTGTTCGAACAGGGTCCACTCGAGCGTGCCGGTCAGCTTCGGTCCGCGGACCGCGCCGTCGCCGCTGCCGACGAGGGCGCCGTCGCCCTTGCTGGTCAGCGGTGGCATGCCGGGCTGGTAGTCGAGTTCTGCGTCGAAGAGGGGTTCTAGCATCTGGGATTCTCCTTACTTGAGGTTGGACCTGCTGCTCGCCTCCGGCGTTCCGGCTGCGTGGCTGTCCTGGCTGTCAGCGTGCACCCAGGACATCCGGGAACATGCGCTGGTTGCCGCGTGCCGCGAGGCTGGCCGCCTCGCCGAGCGTGAGCAGGAAGGTGCCGGGATGCCCGGCGGCCCACTGCTCGCCGGCCTGCCTGCGGGCGAAGAAGTGCACGAAGTGGCAGAAGCTCTCGATCACCCCGGAGTCGAAGGGCCCGTCGGGCAGGAGGAACGACACGACCGCCTCCGGGTGGGAGGTCTCGGTGACGCCCTGCGGGGTAACGGTGAGGGTGATCAGCTCGCCGGTGACCGGGCAGGCGGAGGTCACGCGCGCCGCCTGCCCGAGCCTGGCGGGCAGGAAGAGCGTGTCCCAGGCGCACCAGGCGTACAGGACCCGCCCGCCGGACTCGTACCGGTGCGCGGGGGAGAGCTCGCCGATCGCCAGGCCCCAGAACCCGGTCACCCGGCCCTGGCTGTCGGTGAACACGGCGGGCCAGCTGGCGAGCGTCTCGGCCACCTGGGGCTCGCCGAGCCCGGTGGCGACGGCCAGGTCCGCCGCTGCAACGGGTCGGCCGGCGGCGAGGAGCCGGTACAGGGCGATGGCTAGCCGCTGCCCGGCCGGGTCCAGGTCACCTAGGGCGGTGGCGATCGCCTCGGCCAGCTCGTCCAGGGTCTTGTGCTGCTTGAGCATTGGTGTTCCTCTTGATGAGTCAGCGGCTGGTCATGCCGCGTCGGTGAGCAGGGCGCCGAAGTTGAGGCGGCCGCATTCGACGGCGGTGTCCTGGTCCAGGATCTGGGCGTCGAGGTTGCCGTGGCGGGTCAGGTAGGAGCGTGCGGACTGGGGGCTGGCGTGGAAGACGGTGTTCGGGCACATCGCTTCGAACGAGCTGCACCCGGTGTCGCAGTCGGTGGCGCGGGCGGCGACGATGACCGCCGTGGCCGGGGTCCAGGACCAGGTGCTGCCGCGGGCCGACACGACGATGGGGGGTGCGGTCGTGCGGGTCGGCGGAGGTGATCTGGCCGTCGCGGCCGGTCATGGCGGCAGGCCGAGGGCGTCGATCGCGCACATCGCGTACACGGCGGGCAGGCCGTCCAGCTCGACCCGGTGCGGGGTGGGGGTGCCGGAGAACGGGTAGGCGACGGCCACCACGCCGTTCACCACGTGCACGGCGTCGACGGCGGCCAGTTCGTCCACGGCGGAGGCGTCCAGCCCCTGGTCGGTGGCGGCCTGCCGCAGCCACCGCGCGGTGGGCGGCGCGCCCGTCTCCAGGAAGCGGCGCAGCACGGCGCGGTGCAGCTCGCGCAGCGGGCCGGGCAGGCGTTCGGCCCGGCCGGCGATGCTGCCGCTGGTGAAGCGGGTGAGATCAGTGAGGTCGGTCATGGGGTTCTCCCTTCCGCCCGGTCAGGTCGCGCAGCACGACAGCCGGGACACGTCGCGGCTGAACGCCTGGGCGGCCAGCCGCAGGCTCTCGGACATGGTCAGGTAGGGCGCCCACGCCGCGGCGAGGTCGGTGACGGTCATCCGGGCGCGGATCGCGTAGGAGGCGGCGGTGATCATCTCCGCGGCGCCGTCGGCGACGGCGTGCACGCCGCGGACGCGGCCGGTGCCGGCCTCGGCGACGAGCTTGACCACGCCGCGGGTGTCGCGGGAGACGATCGCGCGGGGCACCGCGGACAGTGGGAGGACCCGGCAGTCGCACGCCACCCCGTCTCGCACCAGCTCGGCTTCGGTGATCCCGGCTGAGGCGATCGCCGGGCTGGTGAAGGTGACCCGGGGCAGGGCGGTGTAATCCAGGGTCCGCCCGGCGTTGTGCAGGGCGTTGGCGGCGGCTGCGGATCCCTGGGCTGCGGCGGCGTAGACGAACTGCGGGCCGCCGGTGACGTCCCCGGCCGCCCAGATCCGCGGGTTCGCCGTCCGGCCGAGTTCGTCGGTGGCGATCTGGCCGTGCCCGCCGGTCTTCACCCCGGCGGCGTCCAGGTTCAGCCCGGCGGTGACCGGGCGGCGGCCGGCCGCGACCAGGATCTGCCCGTACGCCAGCTCCCGCTCCGGCCCCCCTGCTGTCCTTATAGTCACCGAACGGGCCGTGGCATCACCCTGTACCGACGTTATGGTCGCGGCGGTGAGGATGCCGATGCCCTCCTCGTGGAGGACCTTCTCGATCGCGGCAGACACCTCCGGCTCGTCGAAGGGGGCGAGCCGGTCCAGCGCCTCGGCGATCGTGACCGTGACCCCGAGCCGGGCGAACAGCTGCGCCAGCTCCAGCCCGACCGCGTTCCCGCCGATGACCAGCATCGATTCGGGCAGCCCGGTCAGCTCCATCGCGGTGGTGGAGGTCAGGTACCCGGCGCCCGTGAGCCCGCTGATGGGCGGGATCCACGGCGCCGCCCCGGTCGCCACCAGGTACTGACCGGCCTCGACCGTCGTGGTGCCGCCGTCGCTGAGCCGCACCTGCAGCACCGGCGCGTCCGGGCCACCGCTGAACCGCGCGGTTCCGGCGATGATCTCCCAGCCATAGTCGGCGGCCAGGCCCGTGTACTTGCTGGCCCGCATCGCCGCGACCAGGTCGTCCTTGCCGCCAGTCAGCGCCGCCATGTCCACCGGGCCGGCCTGCGTGGTGATCCCGGGGAAGCGCTGGCTGGCGGCGTCGTGCCGGGCCGCGGCGGCGGCGAGCAGCGCCTTAGACGGCACGCACCCGGTGTTCACGCACGTGCCGCCGACGGTGCCGCGCTCGATCATCACCACCGACGCGCCCGCGTCCCGCGCGGTGATCGCGGCGGCGAACGCCGCGCCTCCCGAGCCGGTAATCGCCAGGTCATACCGCATGACCGTCCCCTCCCCGGGTCAGCGCCGCCCGCGCCCGCGCGGGCCGCTGATACATTTGCCAGAGCGAATATCAGGATGCATGGAGACTATACATTCGCCTACGCGAATATTGCAATATGATGGCCGGAGGAGGTGGCCCATGGCTGAGCAGGCACTCACGGCGGCCCCGGCGGCTGACGGGCGGGCGGCCGCGCCGCCCGCGAGCCCGGCTGCCGGGCCGCTGCTGCCGGTGGCGGCCGACGGGGTGGAACTGGTGGCCAGGTTCTTCCGCGCGCTGGGTGACCCGGCCCGGCTGCGGCTGCTGGAGTTCCTGCTGCCCGCCGAGCACACCGTGTCGGAGTGCGTGGCCCACATCGGCCTGTCCCAGGGGCGGGTCTCGGTTCACCTGGCCTGCCTGGCCGACTGCGGCTACGTCCAGGTCCGCCGCTCCGGCCGGTTCGCCTGGTACAAGGTCGCCGACCCGCGGGTCGCCGACCTGGTCGTGCTGGCCAGGTCGCTGGCCGCCGACAACGCCGCCGCGCTCGCCGACTGCGTCCGCATCGTCCCAGACCCCTCCGAGCGGCCGTAACCGCCGCCGGCCTGATGACCGGCGGCGGGCCACCGCAGACGCCCGGCGCCGCAGGACCTTGCCGAGGCGATGGCCGGGCCGCAGGGTCCCGGCGCGTGCGCGCGGGGTGCGATGGCGTCCTGGTGAAGCTCGCGGCGGACCTGCCGCTGACCTCCGGCCGACCCGTAACCTGCCCGGCATGTACCGGGGAGCCGATCCGTCTGTGATCCGTCCGGCGCACCCGTCCCGGACCTTGGCCAGCGCGGACCGGCCACTCGATGCGGTTGCCAGCGTTGTCTCGTCTCGCCGCCGGTCCGCGGGCGAAGCGCGGGACCGGTGGACCGAGGGTGGGCTGGTGACCTCCTCCCCGGTCTCGACCAGGAACTGGTTCTACGATAACGTCGAGTTAATCTATACTGTCGTAGTAACCCCTGCAGGGCGGGCTGGCCCGGTCAGAGCGGAGGTTCTCACCGTGCATGCGGAGTCAGGAGGCGGCACCGGCGGGCCGTCCAGGCCCCGGCGGGCCGGGAAGGCAGCGCGGATCGCGGCGGTGGCCGTGGTTGTCGGGCTCGGCGCGGCCCTGGGGGTGCGGGCGGCCACTGGCGGTGCGCCTGCACCGGCTGCCCGGTCAGCCGCGGGTCACCCCGCGGCCACCGCGCCGGGCGGGACGCTGACGCTGCTTGACCACCGGCGGGTGAGCATGGCCTCGCTGCGGGGCCGGCCGGTGCTGGTGTGGTTCGTGGCTGCCGGGTGCTCGAGCTGCGAGGCCAGCATCCCGGCGGTCGCCTCGCATCTCGGCGCGTTCACCCGGTCTTGGACGCGGGTCCTGGTGCTGGGCATGTACGGCGTGTTCGGCCCGGGCCCTGGGGGGACTGCGGCGCTGGCCAGCTTCGGGAAAGCGGCTGCGGGGAAGGCGTTCGCCAGCCCCTGGTGGACCTGGGGGGTGGCCTCGGAGCCGCTGACGGCGGCGTTCGATCCGTCCGGCATACCGGATGCGTACTTCTTGCTGGATGCGGCCGGGCATATCACCTATCAGAACTCGGTGCCTGTGAGCACGATGGGCGCCCTGCTGGCCCACCTGCCCGCCCGCGCCGCAGGAGGCTGACATGATCCGCCGCGGGCTGGCCACGCCTCGCGGTATGTCGCGGGGAGGGCACCGGGTCATCCGGCCCGGGCGGGCATGTCGCCGGGACGGCGGACCGGGATGAGACGCGACGACCGATACCCCGATGGGCTCACCGGTGGCCGGCCCGCCGGCCTGGATGGATGGCCCGCGGGCCCGCAAGCCGCAGGCCAGCACCTGCCGTCGGCTCCGCCGCCGGGCGCCGATGGTGGGGAGCGGCCGGGGCTGGGCGGGCTGTGACTGCTGCTGGCCCCGATTGCCTGCTGCGGCGGGCCGTTCCTGATCGCGGCCCTGGCCGCGGCCGGGGCGCTGGCGTGGGCCGGGCTCGGGCTGGCCGCAGCGGCGCTGGTGGCGGTGACCGCGGTGGTGCTGATCCGCCGCAGGCGCCGCAGCCAGGCGTGCTGCGAGCCGGGCGCGGCGGTCTGGCCGGAGAATGCCGGGACGGGGGCTGCCCGCCGGCGGGCGGCGCGATGACCACCATCAACACCCCGGCCCGGTCAGCCACGGCCGGCGCGGCCCCGGCGCGGCCGTGGCTGGCCGTCACCCGCGAAGTGGCGGGCGACCGGGTGGACCGGATCGTGTTCGGGGCTGTCGCCGCAGTGGCGGGGTTCGGCTATTCGGTCCTGCTGCCGTTCGACTACACCCAGCGGGTCTCCTTCGCGAACTGGCAGTACTTCGGGTCCCGCTACGCGGCGTACACGGCAGGGTTCGCGCTGGGCCTGGCGTGGGTGGTGACGGTGCAGGTGCACGCGATGCGGCGGATCGCCCGCAACGCCACCGCCGGGAGGCCGCGCCGAGGCGGCCTGGCGGGGGCGCTGGCCGCGGTGGTGAGCCTGCTGCCCAGCTTGTTGTGCTGCAGCCCGGTGGTGCCCACCCTGGTCGGCCTGATCGGGCTGCCGGCCGCCACCCAGCTGCAAACCACCGGGACGATCACCTATTTCTTCGCCACCAGGCAGGACTGGCTGCTGGGCGGCGCGCTGGCGCTGCTGGCCGCCAGCGGCCTGTGGTCGGTCCGCAAGCTCGCCCGCGCCGCCTGCCTGGCCGGCGACGGCTGCGAGGTGCCCGCCGCTCACCGCGCCGCAGCTATCCGGGCATGGCCGCCGGAACCGCCCGGTGACGCGGAACCAGACCAGGCGGCGCACGGTGCGGCAGCAGGTCAGCGCGCGCATGGAGGCGGCCGGTGAGCAGGCACCCGAGCCGCGGCGGTCGGCCCCAGACGGGCAGGCCGAGGCGGTCCAGCCGGTCCCCCCGCGCGCAGGCGCTGCGCCGGCGGCGGGCCCGTCGGCTGTGGTGGGCCAGCGCGTCCACCATGAGCCAGCTCCTGGCCCACACCGGCGGGCTCACGTGAGGCCCGCCGGCCGACCCGGCTGGCAGACTGGATGATGATGAAACGGCGCGATATCGCGGGCACCCGGCTCGGCGGGCTGGAAGCCGAGCTGATGGAGCTGCTGTGGGCGGCCGGTGAGCCGCTGGGGGTGCGGGAGCTGGCCGGGCTGCTGCCCGGGCCGCCCCGCGCCGCCACCACGATCGTCACCGTGCTCACCCACCTGATGGACAAGGGCCTGGTGGAGCGGGCCGGCGACGGCCGCCGCTACACCTACCGCCCGGCCGGCGACCCGGACCAGCTCACCGCCCGCGCGATCGAGCGGCTGCTGGAGGCGGCCGGCGACCGGCGGGCGGTGCTGGCCCACCTGGTCAACGGCGCGCAAGATCCCGCCCTGCTCGCCGAGCTGGCTACCCTCCTCCAGCAGACCCAGCAGGACACTGGCGGGCAGGGCGAGCCGTGAGCCACTTGATATGGCTGGCCGCCATCCTCGCCGGCACCGCCGGGGTGGCGGCGGTCACCCGCCCGGCGGTGACCGCGGCAGCCCCCCGCCTCGCGGCCGTGGTGGAGGTCCTCACCCTGGCCGCGATCGGGCTGGCGCCGCCGTTGCTGCTGGCCTGCGCCGCCGCAGCGGTGGGCACCTGGTCCGGTGGCCGCGGGGACATGGTGGCCGGGGTGTGCGTGCTGGCGGCCGGGCCGGCGGGCCCGGCGCAGCTGGCCCTGTACGGGCTGGCCGCCGCGCTGCTGGCCCGCACCGGCGCGGTGGCGGCACGGGCGGCCTTGGTCGCGCGCCGGGCCGGGCCGCGTGGCCGGGCGCTGGCGGGCGCCGTGCCGCGGCTCCTGCCGGGCGGGGTCACCGCCTCGGTGGTCCCTTCCGGCCAGGTCGCCGCGTACTGCGGCGGGCTGCGCCATCCGCAGGTGGTGGTCACCACCGGGCTGCTGGGCCTGCTCGGCTCGGCCGAGCAGCAGGCCGTGCTGGCCCACGAGGCGGCCCACGTCCGCCTGGGCCATCCGCGGATCCTGCTGGCCGGCGCGGTGATCGGCCGCAGCTACCGGTGGCTGCCGCCGGCCCGGCTGGCCTGGGACCGGCTGCGCCGCGACATCGAGGCCGCCGCCGACGACGAGGCCGCCGCTGCGGCCGGGACCGGTCCGCTGCTGTCCGCGCTGGCCAAGGTCGCCCTCGCCACCGCCCCGCCGGGCGCGGCGCCCGCTCGCGCCGGGTTCGCCGACCAGGAGGACCTGCGCTACCGGATACGCCGCTTGCAGGCCCCGCCGCGCCGCAGCGCGCTCGCGCTGGGCCTGGCCGGCGCGGTCCTGACCGGCGGGCTGGCCGCGGCGGCCTGCCAGCTGCTGCACGCCGGCGCCGCATGGCCCGGCCTGATCGGCTGCCTGGCCGCCTTCGGCTACCTGGGCTGGCGCCCCGCCTGGACCCGCCCGCCGGCACGGCCCAGGGCCCGCCGCCGGGCTGGCCGCGGTTCCGGTAACGCCGTCACGCCGCCGCGCGCCGGCGGGCAGCCACTGGCCCGGTAACTCACCTCAGGAGGCGCGAGTGGACAGGTTCGACGTGATCATCATCGGGATGGGCGTGGGCGGCGAAGCCGCCGCCGGGCGGCTGCTCAAGGCCGGGCGGCGGGTCGCAGTCATCGAGCGGGAGCTGATCGGTGGGGAGTGCGCCTACTGGGCGTGCATCCCGTCCAAGACGCTGCTGCGCGGCCCGGAGGTCCGGGGCGAGGCCAGCCGGGCCGCGGGGGTGGCCACCCCCGCCATCGACTGGCCGGGGCTGAGGGACTACCACGATTACATGGTCCGCCACCTCGACGACACCGCCCAGGTCAACGACTACGAGCAGGCCGGGGCCACGGTCATCAAGGGCCCGGCGCGGCTCGCCGGGCCCGGCCGGGTGGAGGCCGCCGGGCAGCTCCTGGAAGCCGGCCACGTGGTGATCGCCACCGGCTCGCAGCCGTTGCGGCCGCCGGTCGAGGGCCTGGACCAGGTGCCGGTGTGGACCAACCGGGAAGCCACCAACGTGCGCGACATCCCGTCCCGGGTGCTGCTGGTCGGCGGCAGCGCGGTCGGCGTCGAGCTCGGCCAGTTCTACGCCGGGATGGGCGCGCAGGTCACCATCGTCCAGCGCGCGGATCGGCTGGTCGACCGGGAGGACCCGCGCGTCGGCGAACTGGTCGCCCAGGCGCTGGCCGCGCAGGGCGTCACCGTCCGCACCGGGGTCACCCCCGTCAGTGCCCGCACGGCCGTGCAGGCGACGGTGGTGAAGCTGGATGACGGCAGCCAGGTGGAGACCGACGTGGTGATCCTCGGCGCCGGCCGCGGCCCGGCCACCGGTGGCTTCGGCCTGGAGACCACGGGGGTGGCGCTGACCGGGCGCGGCGGGATCGCCGTCGACGACCACTGCCGCGCCGGGGACGGCCTGTGGGCGGTCGGGGACGTCACCGGGGTCGCCTTGTTCACCCACGTTGCCACCTACCAGGGGCGGGTCGCCGCGGACAACATCCTGGGCCGGGAGCGTGCCGCCTCCTATGAGGGGATCCCGCGAGTGGTGTTCGCCGACCCCGAGATCGCCGCGGTCGGCCTGACCGCCGCCCAGGCCGCCGCCCGCGGCATCGCCACCGCCACCGTCGAGATCAGCGTCGCGGACTCGGTGGACCGGTCCTGGACCTACGAGCGCGACCCGCGCGGCGCCGTCGGCGTGCTCGCCGACCGCGACCGCGGCGTCCTCGTCGGCGCCTGGGCCGTCGCACCGCTGGCCAGCGAGTGGATCCACTACGCCGCCCTGGCCATCCGCGCCCAGATCCCCATCAGCGTGCTGCTCGACCAGGTCGCCCAGTACCCCACCTACACCGAGGCCTGGCTCGCCGCCCTGGAACAGCTCAGCCTGTAGCGATACCGGAGAGAGGGTCACATGCTCGATGGCCTCTGATGCGGGCAAGCGGGACCGGTGGCGCCCACCTCGCCTGGGAGCATCATCGCGTCCATCAGGCCCGCTACCAGGACGACTACAGTCTTACCGCTTGATCGAACCGGTCACTGTGAAAGAGCCGCACCCATCCGGGTTCAGAGCCAGCACTCCCCTCTACCCCGGTCACTGCCCGCAGTTCGGTGAGCGCGGACTCCAGTTCGGCCCTGATCCCGGGATCTGCGGGATCGAGCCCGCGGTCGAGGATGACCAGCCACGTGACACCCGCTTCGCCGGGGAGGCGCCGGGCGATCACGCGCGCTCCGGCACCGCCGTTGAGTGAAATCCGCTGGTCAAGCACCTTGGCCCAGCTGACACGCTCGACAGCCACCGCCGGCAGGTCCCAATCCTTGGCCAGGCGCAACACGGTGCGCGCTGCGACGGTGGGCGTGAGACCTGTGAGGACAAGGACGTGCCGCTGCTCGTCCCAGTCAACCCGGCCCAGCTGTTCCCACCCCAGCCTCGTCCAGGCCTGGCCGGTCTGGTGGTACAGCGCCCAGTCCGTCGCCGCCAGCAAGTCGCCGCCGGCGCCGCAGGCGACGGCCAGCAGACGCTCACCTGGCCGGACGGGAGCATGTGCCCGGGCCTCGGCACGCGCAGCGGCATGCTGCTCATGGTCTTCCCGCCAGGCTTGCACCCACCGCGGCCAGCGGACCAGCGGGCGGTTCTGCCGCGGGCCACGCCCGTTCCTGCGCACCGGCATCGCCACCGCCTCCCAACCGGCCTTCCGCCTCTGGGAACAGGGATGCCTGGGAAACCCGCTCGCACGCAGCATTGTCAGCTAGCGGACACTTCTGGCTCAAGATCGGGACCGGAGGGACGCACGCGCAGCTGCCAAGCGGGTTCGTCACCATGGCCTGGCCAGCGCTGGCCATGATCGTGGTGATGATCCTCGTCATGGGCGCCGCCGGGATGGGGTACGCCACCCCGCTCAACCTCGGGATGGCCGCGTTCGGGAGCTGTCCGCTGTGGCGAGGTTGAAGGCCGAGTTGACCAGCCCGACGTGGGAAAAGGCCCGGGGAAGTCCCGACCAGGCGCCGCCGGGACGGGTCGTGCTCTTCGGCCGGCAGCCCCACGTCGTTGCGCAGGTCAACAAGCCGCTCGAATAGCCGCCGCGCCGGGCCGCCGCGGGACCCGGGCGTTGAGGTAGCCGCAGCTGGCGACCAGGAACGGAACCACGAAGTTGAGCCCGACCTGCACTCAGGTCAGCCACCCCGCGCGGCCAGCCGCGATCTGCGCCCCCTCGTTGATCGCCGACAGCACGCAGCCAACCACCGCAGCCACCGGCACACACGGGCGCACACAGGCATAACTGCCGCCCGGACGTACCCGCCGAGGGTCGAGGCACGAGCCGCCCGCCGGGATGGGTCAGGAAACGATCTGCCCGGCCAGGGTCACGAGGTCGGGTGCGTGCAGGTCCGGGGCGGCGAAGTACCCCGGGTAGGGCGTTTGCTGCCTGGCGATCCACCCGGTGCGCATGCCCGCCTGGTGTGCGCCGTGGATGTCCCAGGGGTGCACCGCGACCAGCAGCATCTGCCCGGTGCCGGCCGAGCACGCGCGGGCGGCGTGGACGTAGGCGGCGCGGGCGGGCTTCCAGGCGTCTGCGTCATCGACCGACAGCAGGCGCTCGAACTCGCCGCGGATGCCCGCCGTGGCGAGCAGCCGGCCGGCGACCTCGGCGGACCCGTTGGTCAGCGTGACCAGCCGCAGGCCGTGCTGGCGCAGGAGGCGCACGCCATCCGGCACGTCCGGGTGCACGCCGAGGTCGGCGAAGCCGGACAGGACATGGTCAGCCGCGTCATCGGCCGGCCGGTTGAGGCTTGCTCTGGCCAGCACGGCCCGCAGCGCGCCGCCGGCGAGGCGGCTGAATGTCTCCTTGCCGCCGGCGGCTGCCAGCGCGAACCCATCCCGCAGCAGGGAGGCGAACCACACCTGGGCGAGCAGCTCCGGCGCGCCGACGTCGGCGAAACGCCCCGCCAGCGGCGCCATGTCGGACAGCGTTTCGTTGACGTCGAACACGATCACGCTCGGACGAGGCTGCACTCCGGCTCCTCCCGGATAAGGCCAGACCGTGACCGGCGCCGGTCGGGCACGCGGTGCGCCAGGTACCCGGCGCACCCAGGTTAGAAACCACGGCCATCGGGCTCTGGTCAGATCAGGTCCTGCCAGCCCGGCATGCCCGGTCTCGGCGAGCCGCCGGGCTGAGGCCTGGAAATAGTCCTCCCGGCGGTGATCTCCAGGCCCTCTACCAGCCGGAACGCGCGTGGGTGCGGTGAACCTCAGCGAGTCAGGTCGCGGACCGGCGGGCCCACTCCTCGACACCTCGTCGTCCGGCAAGATCCTCGTGCAGGGCCGCGACATGAAGGCGGCACTGCAGCGTGTCTGCGCGAGACAACATCGTGGTCCAACCGCAGCGCGCCTGCCACAGCCTGATGTGGGGCTCCTCGCGGCCGCTACTGCCAGCAGGCTACTCCCGCCTGGCTGACTGCCCGGGTGTCCTGGCCGCGGTGGGTGCTACCTGCCGACGGCTACCGCAGCGGCCGGCGGCCGGGCAGGCGGGTGCAGCGCCTGCAGTCCAGTGGCTGCCGCGATCCCGGCAATGAACGCGGTCGCGGCGGTGAGGCGCCACCTGCGGCGGCGGATTCTGGCCACCCGGCCGAGCAGCGCGCTCAGCGGCAGGCCCGGCGCCAGGGACCCGGCGCCTTCCAGCTCCTGCATGGCCTCGCCGGCCGACACCCTGCGCAAGGAGGGCCGGCAGTCCTGCGAGCCCGGCGAGTACCTCACGGCACCGCAGGCAGCCCGCCAGGTGATCCTCCACCAAGGCGCGCTGGGCAGGCTCGATCGCGCCCAGCAGATACACGCCAAGCTCCTGGCGGGCCTGCGCGCACTGGCCGTCGCCGTTCACGCCCGGCACCCGGATGTCAGGGGATGATCCACCGCCACCAGCGCTGAATGCGCGGCACGCAAGGCCGGCGGCCGGCGGGCGCTGCCCGGCACCGGCGCGGGACTGCTGATCACAGACCGCCTGGCGTGACACCTGGCTGGCCATAACAGACCTGCCATACCCCTGGAACGGCTAACCGCTGCCTGGCGGTTCACCTGTGCATCGCGCTGTCGGCTGGTCTCCGGTGCTGGCACCCGGGGCGGTGGCGGCGTGCTGCGGTAACCCGGGCCCTGCCGGGGGAGACAGCGGCCAGCTGGAGCGGGCGCTGTGTTAAGAGCAGCTTCTCGGCGTCCCAAGATCGCCCGGCCCCGACCTCCGGCACCGCCGCCGCGGCCGGCTCTTCCCGCCGTTAGCCGATGACGGCCCAAGATCGCCGAGATCGTGTCGAAGACACTCGTGCTCGCGCGCGACCGTGAGATCAGGGACCCCCCACGATGCTTGAGCAGCTGCGGCGCCTGCCACGGCGAGCCGGTAGATAGTTCGCTCCGCCGTGTAGTCGGGTCACCCCCGAGAGGAAACTCATGAACCGCCCCTGCGCCGCATCCGTGACACAGGCAATAACTGTGTGCGCGCCGGCGCGCCGCCCCCATCGCCCGCCGGTCGTAACCCACGTCCGCTTTGGCTGCCGCAGCGTCCTGCGACGGGGCGGCAGGCCAGATTGACCGATGGAGGTGCCCCGATGCGGGCCAGCCTATTTGCGTGCCCACGAGTGCCAGTTCTTGCCATCGCAGTCATGGTTGTGCCGGTGGTGCTGCTCGTGCCGCCGGCCGTGGCCGGTGCTCAGACCGGCGGATCGTATGTCCAGCGGAACCTGGTCTCCGACCTTCCCAACATCGCCAGGTTCCAGGATCCGAATCTGGTCAACGCCTGGGGCCTGTCCCACACCCCTACCGGGCCGTGGCAGGTGTCGGACAACGGCACCGGCCTGGCCACGCGGTATAAGGGCAACGGGATGGGCGCGCCGCCGGTGGTCACCATCCCCGCGCCGGGAGGCGGGCCCGGCGGGGCCCCCACCGGCAACGTGTTCAACCCCACCAGCGGTTTCGCCGTCAGCCAGGGCGCCGCGTCCGGGCCGAGCCAGTTCCTGTTCGCGACCGAAGACGGCACGATCTCGGGCTGGAACCCGGCCGTCGACCCCGCCCACGCCCTGATCGCGGTGGACCGTTCCGGCGTCCGCCAGGGGAAGTTCCGGGGCGCGGTCTACAAAGGCCTGGCCCTCGGCCAGAGCGGCTCTGCCAGCTTCCTGTTCGCCACCGACTTCCGGTTCGGGGTGGTGGAGGAGTTCGACGCCCAGTTCCACCTGGTCCGGTCCTTCACCGACCCGGCGCTGGCGGCCGACTGCCCCCTGCCCGGGCAATGTTTCGCCCCGTTCGGGATCCAGAACATCGGCGGCAGCCTGTACGTCAGCTTCGCGCTGCAGAACAAGGCCCATCACGATGACGTCGCCGGCGCCGGAAACGGGTTCGTCGACGTCTTCGGCACCAGCGGGACCCTGATCCGCCGCTTCGCCTCCGGCGGGACGCTCAACTCCCCCTGGGGCCTGGCCCTGGCTCTCGCAGGTTTCGGCGCCTTCAGCAATGACCTGCTGGTGGGCAACTTCGGCGACGGCCGGATCAGCGCCTTCGACCCGGCGACCGGCGCGTTCCTCGGCCAGCTGCAAGACCCAGCCGGGCACCCGGTCACCATCAACGGGCTGTGGGGCCTGGCCTTCGGCAACGGCGGCCTGGCCGGCGACACGACCACGCTGTTCTTCGCCGCCGGCCTGAACGACGAAGCAGACGGGCTGTTCGGCTCCATCCAGCCCGCATAGCACAGAAGGCATGGTTGGCCCGGAGGCCCACCATGAAACAGACTCACCCTGGAGAAAGGGGGCAGACATGAAGCTTCGTGTCGTGCCCATCGCGCTCTCGCTGGCCCTCAGCGGGGGTGTTCCTGGCCTCATCGCCGCCACCGCGGTCCCGGCGGCGGCGGCGACGTCTACCTACACGATGACCGACCTCGGGAGCTTGGGTCTCGGGGTCAGCCTCGGCTTCGGCATCAACGCGGGCGGCGAAGTCGTCGGCCGCTCCTACCCGGCGCAGTCCTTCCCCACTACTGGCTGCCCGCCAACGCATACGTGCGTAACTCACCCCGCGGAGCCGTTCAGCTGGACCGCCGGCACCATGACCGACCTCGGCACGCTGGGCGTGCCCTTGGGCAAAAAAACTGTCTGCAACCCCCCCGATTGCTTCGGCGAGGCACGCGCGATCAACAGGAACGGCGACATCGTCGGCTTGTCGGACGGTCAGGCGTTCCTGGTGCACAACGGGAAGATGAGCAGCCTCGGCCCGGGCACAGCGACCGGTATCAACGACTTCGGCGAGATCGCGGGCAGCACTTCGTGCTGCCACGCGTTCCTGGTCAGCGGCGGGAAGACGACCACGCTGCCCGACCTCTCCAGCTACGGCATCAGCGGCGCGAGCGGGATCAACAACAACCACCAGGTCGTGGGCGGCTCCGACAACGCCGCCGGCTACTCCCACGCGGTGATGTGGAGCAACGGGACGATCACCGACCTGGGAACCCTCGGCGGCACCCAGAGCGCCGCGTACGCGATCAACGACCTCGGCCAGGTCACCGGCTGGGCGCACACCGCCAGCGAAGCCACCCACGTGTTCCTGTGGAGCAACGGAAGGATGACCGACCTGGGGACCTTCGGCCTCGATCCGGTCGGCGAGGCGATCAACAACCACGGCGTGATCGTCGGCCAGTCAGGCGCCGGGGCGTGGGTCTGGAGCGGCGGCAAGTTCCAGAACCTCAACAACCTGATCCCGCCCGGCTCCGGGTTCACGCTCGACAACGCGACCGCGATCAACGACAACGGCCAGATCGTCGCCAACGGCTACAACGCCCAAGGCCAAGAACACGCCTTCCTGCTGACCCACAGCTAAACGCAGCGGAAAGCGCCCTCCGGGGCTGCCAGTGAAATGAAATCTTAAAATCTCCAGGTAAAGGGGTTCAGGTGATTCGCATGCCCAGACGGGCATCGGGAAAGCTTCGCGCGCTCCCGTTCGCGGGATTGCTGGCAATCGGGCTGGCAGTGAGCACAGCCGTCCCGTTGCCGCGTCGCAGTCTTCGGGCACATGGGCGAAGACCGGGAGCATGACCACTCCCCGGGAGAACCAGACGGCAACGCTGCTGCCCAACGGCCAGGTGCTGGTGGCAGGCGGCAACGGCAACTGCGTGAACGGCTCGTGCCCGATTCTCTCCAGCGCCGAGCTGTACAACCCCGCTCCCGGCACCTGGACCCAAGACGGCCAGGCCTCTCCCAGCGCCCAGCGGGATTTTAGCACCGCGCTGCTCAACACAGGTAAGGTCCTGATCTCGGGAGGAGAGAACGGCACTTACCCGGCCAAGACCACTGTTACCGAGACTGCGACACTCTTCGACCCGGCCACCCACACCTCAACGTCCACCGGCAGCATGACCATCCGCGCGCCTTCCATACGCTGACGCCGCTGCCGAACGGCCAGGTACTAGCCGCCGGAGGCGAGACGCAAAACAACGAGGGTACGTTCAGCAGCACCGCCAGCGCCGAACTCTACGCGCCCTGACCTTGGCGTTTCACGCCGGTAGGACGATACGGGCCTGAGATGCGAAGAAGTGCCTTGCCTGTAAGGGAAAATCGAATGGGTGCAGCTCGCGTGGAGGGAGTAATTGAGCAGGGAAGTTCATGGTTGGGCTGCTGCGGGTGGATGGTGTCTCCTACCGTTTCGGTGAGGGTGAGGAGGCGGTTGATGGGGTCGCTGGTTGATGAACTGCGGCGCCGGGAGGCGGCGGCCCGTGAGGAAGCGGAGGAGCTGCGCGGGCGGATCGCGCAGCTGGCTGAGCGTCTGGCCGGGGTCGAGGAGCGGCTGTCGCGGCTGGTGATCACCCGGGAGACGGTGGAAGAGGTGCTGAACGGGTCCGGCGCGGAGGCGGCGCCGGCGACGGTGATGCCGGACGGGGTGGCGGCGTCGCGGTCTGGTCACCTGTCTGCGGTCGGGGTGCTGGCGGTGCCGCCGTGGCGGGCGGGTCCGGAGGCCTCGGCGCTGCCGGAGGCCTACCGGGACCTGCTGGAGGTGGCAGAGGATGCCGGCCGCCCGTTGCGGGCGGTGCAGATCGCCGCGGCGGCCGGGCTCAGCACGGATAAGGCGAAGGTGGAAGGCCTGCGGTCGAAGCTGAAGCGGCTGGCCGAGCGGGGCTGGCTGGCCGAGGACGCCGGGCCGGGGCTGTTTACCCTGCCGTCGCGCGCCGGTGCCGGGGAAGCGGCAAAACCGGGGTGATAGCGGGCTCTTCTTCCTAGGTTCGAAGGTGCGAACCCGTCACGAACCTCACAGGAAGAAGAGCCCTATGGAACCGTATGCCCCGGTCCCGGGTGCTGACCCCTTCGCTGTCTCGATGAAGCTGGTCACCGCGCTGGTCGCTGAGCTGCAGGCCCCCGAGCCGGCCGGGCTGACCGCGTACGAGCTTGAACAGTTCGTCGCCGACCGGGGGCGGGAGGTGCTGCGTCAGATGGTGCAGGATCACCTGGACCTGCGCGCGGCGCGGGAGGAGGAGACCGCCCGGGAGCACGCCAGGGCCGTGGTGGGGCCGGACGGGATTACGCGGGGCCGGGTGGAGACCGGTCATGGCAGGCTGCTGGCCACGCTGTTCGGCACGGTGCGGGTGGCCCGGTGCGCCTGGCGCCGGCCGGGAGCGGGCAACTTCTACCCGGCCGATGCGGCCTTGTCGCTGCCGGCGCCCCGGCACTCCCATACCCTGGCCCGCCTGGCCGTGCTGGAGGCGGCGCGCGGCTCGTTCGAGGCCGCGCACGCGGCGATCACCGGCCGCTGCGGGCCGGTGATCGGCAAGCGGCAGATCGAGCAGGCCGTGGTGAACGCCGCCAGCGACATCACCGCCTTCTACGCCGCCCGCATCCCAGAGCCCTGCACTGCCTCGGCGCTGCTGGTGCTCTCAGCCGACGCCAAGGGGATCGTGATGCGGCCCGGGGCGCTGCGGGCGGCCACCGCCAAGGCCGCCGCCCGCCAGGGCAAGATGCGCACCCGGCTGGCGGCCGGGGAAAAGCCGAACCGCAAGCGGATGGCCACGCTGGCGTGCGTGTACGACGCCGAGCCGGCACCACGCCGCCCCCATGATGTGATCGCCCCGCCCGGCGGCCGGCACGGCTGCCGCAAACCCCGGCCGGGTCCCAAAGCGAGAGCCAAATGGCTGGCCGGGTCAGTGGAACACGACCCCGCCGAGGTGATCGCCGCCGCGTTTGACCAGGCCGAAGCCCGCGATCTGGACTGCCGGCGGCGCTGGGTGGTGCTGGTCGACGGGGCCGAGCACCAGCTTGACCTGATCCGCGCCGAGGCCGCGCGCCGCGGCGTCACCATCACCATCCTGATCGACCTTATCCACGTGCTCAGATAAACATCTGGAAAGCCGCGTGGAGCCTGCACGCTGCCGGGGATCCCGCCGCCGAGGACTGGGTGGCGGTCAAAGCGCTCGCGGTACTGGCCGGGAACAGCGCCCAGGTAGCCGCCGGCATCACCGCCGAAGCCGAAGCAGCCGGCCTCACCGCCAGCCAGCGGCACGGCGCGGACGCGTGCGTGCGCTACCTCACCAGCAAGCACCAGTTCCTCCGCTACGACCAGGCCCTGGCGGCAGGCTGGCCGATCGCAACCGGGGTCATCGAAGGAGCATGCCGCCACCTGATCGGCGACAGGCTCGACATCGGCGGAGCACGATGGGGCCTGGACGGCGCCGAAGCCATCCTCACCCTGCGCGCCGTGATCAGCAACGGCGACTTCGAGGAATACTGGCGCTTCCACCTCGCCCGCGAGCACCAGCGGCTCTACCCCGGCACGGACCAGGGCCAGTACACGCTCGGGGCATGACCCACCCTCTCACTCGAAACGAGCTGCACCCAATTACGATAGCGCGCCCGGCCGGGCCCTGGCCGCGGGTCGGACAGCCGGGCAGCTGCCGTCAGGTGGCTTAGTGCCGCGTCAGGCAACGTTTGCCCGGTTGACGATCTGGCGGAGTCGTTCGTGGTAGGCGTGGTTGTTGCGCCAGATGATGTAGCGGCGGATCATGCTGGCCTGCTCTTCGTGGCTGGCATGATCGGTGCCGTTGAGCGCGAAGTAGGCAGGGCGGTGAACTGGCCCTCGATCCGGTTTAACCGCGGCGGGCCTGGCGCCGACCCGGCTGTCCCTGCCGGTGGTCCGGTGCGGGCTGAAGTTGTCGCAGATGATCGCGATGCGGACCTCGGGCGGGTAGAGGGAGCGCAGGTAGCGGCAGAACCCCGGGAACCGGGTCCGGCTCTTGCCCGGCTTGATGTGCCCGTCCAGCTTGTCCTCGCCCAGTTCGTAAGCAGCGAGCCGGTGCCGCACCCCCTCGGTGCGGGTGTAGGTCCCGCGCATCCGCGGCCGCGGCCGGCGTTGCGTGGCTATGACGCCGGTCACCTGGGCCGGGGGTCATAGCCGCCTGCGGTACCCGGGCTGCTGTCAGCTCGCGGCTTTCTGGGCGGCGTCGAACGGGGCCTGGTCGAAGACGAGCCGGCTTTTGGTGATCTTGCCGTCCGTGACGGTCACGCACTCGGCGGCGGGAGC
>WNFC01001669.1_pt1 | contig 31900 bp, 29 predicted proteins | sample 5400541 | NCBI WGS metagenome assembly WNFC01 (sample SAMN13153342, study PRJNA577476) | soil metagenome | isolation source: 120 cm saprolite under Douglas fir tree site 2 hole 2 replicate 1 | place: USA:California | collected 2015-04-18
TGACTTCGCGATTTCCGTTCTTAACCTTCACCCACTCGCTGTGGCGAGGAGATTTAGCAACGCGGGCTTTCGCCCAGTCCTGAATGATTTCCTCGTTAGCCGTGATCGCATTAGCACCCGTATCGAGGTGGTGATGCGCTGCCATCTCTTGCGCTGTCGCGGTGAAAGCAAAACACAGCACCACGCTCATCAACCAGGCGAAAGCTGTTAGAAGTCTTCTGACTCTCTGCTTCATTTACTCCTCCGTTTTGATAAGAAAAAAGTTGGCGCCAAGCCTATGCTCTTCAATTTTTCGGACTACACTAAATATCACAGCCGCCGCTGGGATGCGAAGCGCCAAGGCTTGTGCTGCGAGCTCGACGTTCTCTGAAGAAAAAGCGGCGCCGCCAACCGAAGCTGACGACACCGCTTATTTATCTATCTTCCAACCGCCGTCCTGGCGTCGGGGCTGAGCGCTCGAAATTAGCTCACCGACTAAAACGGCCATCGCCGGCCGTAGTTGCCGTTGTTGCGACGATTGCCACCGTAGCGCCGGAAGCCCTCGTCATAACCACGAAGGAATCCTTGACGGTAGGCCTGGGAAGAGCCGGATCCGTTACCGTACCTTCCGTTATTTCCGTAGTAGCCGTTGTCGCTATGGCCGTTCCGGTAAAAGTGAGACCGTTGCGGATTGTAACCCTGTCCGCGTTGCGCATCATTCGAGCCGGTGTAGAGGCCGTCCTGATAGCCCTGGTTCATCGCAACCTGGTTATAGCCGCCGTACCCGCCATAGCCACCGTTCCCATAGCCACCGTTCCCATAGCCACCGTTCCCGTAACCACCGTTGCGGCCATACTGATCGTTGCGACGATAATCGCGGTTACGATCCCCATCGCGGTCTCGGTCTCGGTCGCGGTCCCGGCGATAGTCGCGGTCCTGATTACGTCTGTAGTCGCGGTCCCGGTCCCACTGTGCCTGGACGGCTGAGCTGGATACCAGTCCGATGCCCGCGATGAACGACAATGCCAGGAAGATTCTTCCGATTTTGTTTCTGAAATTGTTGGATTTCATGTCTAACCCTCCGTGCGCCGTCTATTAGCAATTAACATGCCGATGACTTATGCAGCAGGAGCGTCTCCACAAGCTTGGCACACCTGTGCGGGCTCGCCATATCATCAGCACCATATCGTGCGCGTCCAGCCGGATTTCGTTGCCTGGAACCGTTTCACTCAACTCCTGGTCTGACTGCCGGGTGTGGATAGCAACGCGGCGACTCTACCTGGGCGCGGCGTTGGTCGACCTCAGAGTTGCTCGACCGGCTAGGGGTGAAAACTCCCGCCGCTAAAATATCTCTGCCAGTTCGTATATCCCTCCTGATAGCCCCGGAGGAATCCGTCGCGATAGGCCTGCTGGTAGACCCCTCGACCGCCAAATGCCCCGTCGTACCCATAAGCTCCGTTGCTAAAGAAGTGCGAGCGCTCGGGATCGTAGCTTTGCCCGCGGCGTGCGTCACTAGCGCCAGTAAACAAGCCGTCGCGATAGCCATTTTGGTAAGCACTACCACTGTAACGGTAGCTGCCATAGTTTTCAGCCGCGTAAATGAGCGTGTTGTCGTAGATGTGGAATCGATGATGATCGCGACCCCGATGCCGGTCACGGTCCTTGTCGCGGTCACGATCCCGATCGCGGTCCCTGTCGCGATCACGATCTCGGTTGCGGTCGCGATTGCGGTCAGAGTCGGGATCGCGCGCGATCGGACGATCGCCTTCGCGATCTTTGTCAATGCCGCGGCCGCGATTACGGTCAGCGTCAGGATCGCGCACGATTGGGCGATCGCCTTCTCGATCTTTATCGATGCCGCGGCCCCGATTCGGATCGTTGTTGCGATTTGAGTTACCCGAGTTGTCTCGGACGCGTGAATCACTATCAATCGCGCGATCGCGACGGTTCTCGCTCCCGTTGCCGTCACCACTCCGACGTATCCGGTCGGAGCTGTCATCGCGACCGCCACGATTCGAAGAACCGCGGCTCGAGTCATCCCGGCGACTGCCACTGTCGTTGCTCCGGCTGCTGTTATCGTTATTCCGACTCGGTTCGCTACTCCGCGGCTCACTCGGCGCGCTCGGTGGTGGACTGGGCGGACTGGGCGGTGGACTTGGAGGACTCGGCGTCTCAACTCTGGGACTCTCTGGAGCCGGCCTTCTGTCATCCTGCGCGTATGAAACTGCTGCCGCCCAGGCAACGACCAAGATCGCCGAAGCCAGGGTCACTACCCTCACCCTTGTTCTTACCAAGTTCAATCTCATCTGAACACCTCCTGGGGAGAAGCTATAGAAACCTCCTGAAGGTCAACCTGCGGCGGGATAAACTTTCGCAGTCTGTCTATGCAGGCAGCTAACGGCGAAAGCTCCCGCCCACAAAGTGCGTCTGCCAGTTTTGATAGCCCTCCTGATAGCCGCGCATAAAGCCATCTCGATAAGCTTGCCGGTAAGACCCATTAGCGAACAATGAGAAGAATCCGCCAGAAGCCCCACTCCTGTAGAAGTGAGAACGCTCAGGGTCATAGTTCTGCCCTCGGCGGCCATCGTTTGCACCCGTGAACAAGCCGTCCCGGTAGCCCTGCTCATAAGCATTGGAGCTGTAACGGTACCCGCCATAATTCGACGAATTGTAAACGCGAGTGCTTTCGTAGATGCGATTCCGATTTCGGTCGCGATCACGATCTCGATCGCGATCACGATCTCGATCGCGGCCACGATGACGATTGCGATCGCGGTCACGATCACGGTCACGATCATGGTTCCGCGAGACATCTGAGTCACGAACGAGTACGCGATCTCCCTCGCGGTTTTTATCCAGGCGATTACGACTATTGTCGCGGCTGCCGCTCGAATTCCGCGAGCTGCTATCACTGGAGCGATCCCGAGATTGACGGTCACTGTCTTTGTCGCGACGACCTTGTCCACCGCCGTTGCTGCTACTACGACTGCTGCTCCCGCCGCTGCGACTACTACTCGAGCTACTGCTGCGGCTCGAACTGCTACTACTACGGCTTGAATCACTGCGAGTGCTGCTGCTGCGACTTCCGCCGCCACCACCACCGCCGCCACGCCGATCCTGTGCGAAGGCCATTGACCCCGGCGCGGCCGTCAACCAGGCCAGCAGTGCAGTTGCTAACAGAAATGGGCCCAGCTTGTTCCTTATGGAATGAGTTTTCATCTGCTGCCTCCTTGCGCGCGACCGGACGACCTTCGCGCCGCGCCTCTGGGGAGAGACTGGACTGATTTGTCGCGAATTATACACCCGATTAGCCGTGGGCAACAGAAATTCTCACGGCGCAAAATCTTGCCGCCATCTTTGGGAAGCGTCAGCGGTTCATCTCGTCGGTCCGCCGTCCAGGTATTTTGTGTTCAAGAATGTTCGTCGTGCGATCGGTGACGCTGGCCGGCGCTTCTCGTGCGGCGGCGATGGTCAGTTCATCTTGGTGTGGACCGCGATTGATTGGCTGCTGATCAAATGCGGGAGCCGGCAGATCGATTCTCAACGGCGAGTCAGCCGGAAACTCAACTTGCCTGGCCGGCTCAGACCGGATAGAAAGTCCGGCGATGATGCGACCCAATCCGGACAGAGTAGGGATCAAGCCAACTAACCACAGCACACGAATGACTGAATTTAACTCAAAAGGAATTTGCGCGATTGCTTCGGGCGGCAACTTCAGCACCAGGTTGTGACCCAGAAAAAAAAGAAACGTCGAGAGACCGATGCCTGAAAGCATTGTGACAAAGCCTCTGGTCAAATGGCTCTCCCGGCGCTGCTCTGCAGTCTTCTGTTTCCTTTCATGCCTGGGCCAATCATGCCTCGACCACTGCTGGCTGCGCATCGGGTCGTCGTGGCTGCGCGCGATCTCCCGGTTCATCTTGTCGAGCGCGCGCGAAACGTCTTCCGTGACGTGCGCGATTTTGATGTTGCTGAAGATGTCTTTGAGTTTCGCGGGGATGCCGTCGCTTCTGGCAATCGCTTCGCTGAGCGTAACTGCTTTGCCAATCACCTTGAGATTAGCGCCGCAGGATCGGCAAAATTTCAGATCAGGAGTTGATTCAGTGGCGCATTGGGGACAAAACATGATCGTTCACCGCTTCGCGGAGCATTATCCGGCTGTTTTCGTCATAAGCAAAGCAATCTCAACTACGCTAGCCGGTTGCGGCTTGTTCACCCAAAAATGCCGCGACTTTCATCGGGCCAGTGACGCGACCGGATGAGCTTTCATTGGGAGCCTTTGGATCCCCGCCAAGTCTCAGCACAACTTCCTTGACTAGACTACGTTAGTTTGATAAAAACCGTTGCTAGTTTCGATAAGTTAGTTGTACTCCCGCGGATTGTGGCCACTGGTGCCAAATCCAAGGATGCTTCTCCCATGGCCCTTAACCTTGCTTACCAAACAAACAGGAGGAATCCGAAATGAAGAACCAAAAGCGTTTTATCTTGACTATGTCCACCATACTTGTCTTCGCCAGTCTCCAGGTGGCCGTATTGGGTCAGACGGCGAGCCAGTCAATAGAAGCCAAAGTCGCCAACGTCCGCGCGGAAGGAATGGCAGTCCGATTTGACTCAGCCATTCCGTACTCCAACGCAACTCTGACCATCTCGGGACCTGACGGCACCGTTTATCGTCGCGAATTCGCCGGAGGCACCGCGCCCTCGTGGTCGCTTTTTGACAAGACGGGCGCCACCCTCGGCAACGGTCAGTACACATATGAACTCAGGTTCACAACGGTGCAAATGCGAGACCTCAAGGAACGTCTCGCGACGGCCCCGGACGATGGTGTCATGGATGAGAATGGCCGTACCAACCGTGGACGCCTGTCTGTGCAATCCGCCGTCCAATCCGGATCGTTCGCCGTGCAGAATGGCACCCTTTATGTCGGGAACGAAACTGAGCCCTCTTCCCGCCCAACTTTTTCACCCAAGAGTTTCGACAAGAATCCGCAGCAGCGGGCTCCGGGCGTTCGTTCCGGCAACACATTGAATAGACTTCGCAACCATCGTCTATCTCTGTTCTCGATGCCCGATCAGGTCATCGCCGACGATCTGATCGTGCAGGGCAGCGCCTGCGTCGGGCTTGATTGCGTCAACAACGAAAGCTTTGGCTTTGACACGATCAGGCTGAAAGAGAATAACACGCGCATCAGTTTCAACGACACGAGCACGGCGGCGGGCTTCCCGACCAACGATTGGACAATTAGAGCGAACAGCTCAGCCAACGGTGGCGCCAGTTTTCTCGCGTTCGTGGATCGAGGAACTTCAGAGTCAGGTGACGAATCGGGCACAATCGTCTTTGAGGTCGATGCTGGCGCGCCCGCTAACGCGCTAAAGGTAAGCAGCACCGGCAGGGTCGGGTTAAGGACTGCCACGCCGGTGTTGGATCTGCACATTACCACTGGCGACACGCCCGCTCATCGACTCGAACAAACGGGTCAGGGCGGTTTCACCGCGCAGACTCTTTGTCCGCGATGTCACGGGCGGTTCTCGTTTGCCCTTCCGCATCCGGCCCGGCGCGCCCACCAGCAGCATCGACATCTCCGCCACGGGCAACGTTGGCATCGGCACGACGAGTCCGGGCACCTTGGTAGGGGGCCTATCATTGTCAGGCACGGTCCTTCAGGTGAGGAACAACAGCAGCCACGCACAATTTCTAATGAGCGCCGGCGCCGCGGGCTTCGTCCCTGATATCAAGATGGAGAACGTGGATGCAACAGCTACCAAGAGAGTATTTGAAGAGTTGTACGACGGAGGCAATAACCTGGCCAAATGGCGTTTTGCCAATGAAGCCTCAGGTGCAATCACGCAGGACAATGTTCTGGTACTTAGAAATGACGGCCGCGTCGGCATTGGGACAAGCGCACCCGACCAGGTTTTTTCGGTCAACGGAGACGCCAGCAAAACCGGCGGTAACACATGGCTAAGCTTTTCAGACGAACGCCTGAAGACAATCAAGGGCCGTTTCAACACCGGACTCAAAGCTGTCATGCAGCTACAGCCGATTCGCTACGAGTACAAGCCGGACAATGCTCTGGGCCTCGTCTCGGAAGGCGATCACATCGGCTTTGGAGCCTCGGCAGTGCAGAAGATAATTCCAGAAGCCGTGACCCGGAGCCAAAGCGGCTACCTGATGCTCAACAGCGATCCGATCCTCTGGACGATGCTCAACGCAATCAAAGAGCAGCAAAAGGAGATCGTAGAACTGAAGAGCCAAATACGGCGGTTGCAATCAGCTTCACACCGGCGCGGCAACAGGCCCCGTCGCTAAGTGCTCGCTCTGAACGTATAAACAAAACGACCTGGGGTGGAGGGCTTATCGCCACCCCGGGCCCTATCCTCACAACTTCGAAACGCCAGAGAAGTTGGCCTCGGCCCAAAGCGGCCCGGCAGCCTCGTTCCATTCACGCCTTGCGATTAAGTATTCAAAGCTCTTGCTAAATCGTCTATTTGACGAACAACTCCTTTTGAGGCGGGCCATTCTCGATCGTCCGCAGGGCGGCCTTACACTCACTGGCTTACCACTCGCGCCTAAGGAACGCACGTCCATCCGCGGTCCTGCCGGCGCTCTCCGCTGGACAATACTATATGTCAAGTCTAGAATATATTTCACACGTGCTATATCGCGCGCGTAGTAAATAGATACGCTGGCAGATCGGCACTCCACATGATTGAAATTCGAGTAGATGAATTGTTGGCCGGGCAAGGGCGGTCTTTCTATTGGCTGGCCAAACAGACCGGCATCAGCCACACCACGCTGTGGCGTCTAAAGAAGGGCAAGGCGTTCGGAATCAACCTCGACACTCTTGAGAAGATGTGCCGGGCGCTGGCGTGCCAACCGGGCGACATACTCACGTCGAACGGAAAGAAGCGGCGCAAAACCAGGAATCAAAACGCGAAAGGCAGATAATGAATGATTAGCACGAAAAAGAATCCCTTTACTTTCAAACTGGTGGATGTCGGATCGAATCCCGTTCTGGAGTTGACGAACGCGACCGATCAGACCTTCAAATGTGTCGAGATTCTAACTGTCTTTCTAAAGGATAAGGAGAATCCCGGCCCGTCTCAGGTTCATATTAGATTTGAAGCCGTGGAGCACATCCTTCCGAAAGCGAAGTCCATCGTGCCGCACACCACCTTGATCAATCGCAAGGCAGTTGACTCTGATCTGGACCAGTTGGGACGGCTGGAAGTGATCGCAGGCGAAGTCAGCCCCTATGTCCTGGATATTTCGTGGCAGGACGTGGAAGGCAAGACGCGCTTTCAACGGATCCCGGTCGGACATTGAACTGCCGAGGGCTGAGGATCAACCTGGCCGCGCGGCCCTGATTTCCGGCTACCTCCAAAGAAAAATGCCACGACTCTCATCGCGGCACTTCCAGTTTATTTTACCAGCAGGTTAATTCCCGCCGATCGGCTTCATCATTACGAGCGGAACCCGTCAGAGTAACCGCGCGCAAAACCCTGGCGGTATGCGCTGGCGTAGTTGCCAAAGCCCGCATCATGAAAGTAATGCGATCTTTCAGGATTGTAGCTTCGACGATGCTCCACATCGCTCCGACCCGTCTTCAGACCGTCATGATAGCCCTGGTTTGTGGCTCGGTCCGAACTACTAAAGACGTATTCGTTGTAGTAGCTATATCGGTCATACCCGTAAGTATTCCAAAACGGATCCCGGTAATAGAACGGCCGATAAAATGGACGATATGTTTGCACGATCACAACTCGACGCTGCGCCTGAGCGGTCGTGCTCGACAATAGCGTGGTCACTCCGGAGAGAAGCAAAGCGGCCAGAAGGAAACCTGCAAATCTACGTAGATATTTTACTCTCATAAAACACCTCCTTGTTCAACTGTCCTTTAGACGCTTGATGAACAAAGAGGGTTTAGCAGACTTGCAATCGCGAGATGGATATCCGCATGAGATATCTTTGCGACTGTGTTGCGTTTCAGTGAACTGCTTTCTGCCCACCGCGGGTACAGTCCTAGTATCGTCTGCGATGACGCCGATGGCGAAGCTTGTAGGTGTAGAGAGCGCCTCCGCCCGCGCCGGCTCCCGCGCCGATTAGCGCGCCCTTTTTGCCTCCCGCAAGGCCGCCAATGCCTGCGCCGCCGAGCGTCGTCCCGGCGACCGTCAGCTTGTCACGGTGCTTTTGCCAGAAACTGCGGCTGTGACGGCGACGATGCCGTACCGTCTGCGCCGAGACAATTGGGCCAGCCGAGAAAAGCAGTGTCAGAGCAATTAACACACTAGCCAGAAACTTCTTCATCACATCCTCCTGTTCCAATTCCGGTCAAGCGCTGTAGCTGTACTTATACACCCGTATGCTTCCAGAGCAAATCTCCTGGATTATAGAGGAGTATGGCATCTCGCGTGCCGCTGGCTGTGCCACGGCGTGAGCATCGCACCGCGCACACAGCACTTCGGAGCGGGTCATTCCCAGGCTTCTATCAACTTTTTCCTGCACGTTTTCCTTTTTGATAGGCGCCCAAAAACTCGGCCAGCCGGTGCCGGAATTAAACTTCGTCTCGGAACTAAAAAGCGGCAGCTCGCACGCGGCGCATTCAAAGGTACCTGCGTCATGATTGTCGTTGAGCGGGCTCGAGTAGGGAGCCTCAGTTCCCTTCTGCCGCATGACGTTGTACTGCTCAGGGGTGAGTATCTGCTTCCACTCTGCATCTGTCTTAATCACTTTTCTGATTCCTTTGGATTTCAAGTTTGCTTCCTCTCCCCCTGGGAGAGGGTCGGGATGAGGGCTTGATTGCGCGCCACCCCCTTTTGATTTTAAGTTGTCACCTTGCGCTTCGTTGGAACCGAACGGATTCTGACAAAGCGCCGCGGCAAAAGGCAGTCTCGCCAGCGCCGCAAACGCCCCGAGCGCAATAGTAGATGAAAGAAAGTAACGTCTGTTCATGTGGCCTCTATGATATCGAGGATCGTTTCGTCAACCTAATTACGGGGGAGGTAGCAGATTGGATTGCGAACGTTCGATTAGGCTCGGTGCAGTAGCCCGACCGTGAGGGAGGGCTCCAATAATCATGAAGGCGTGAAATAAAATAGCCTGGGGTAAGCGCGCAGCGCGCCACCCCAGGATCACGATCCAGTTAAGAGCTGGAGCCCGCTTTTGCGGGCGACAGACATGGCGTGCGGTGACTGCCTTGGATTCGAGTTGCCGAGCCAGAAAGTTGCGACGAGTCGCCGCACGCCAAACTTTAGATCGTCACTGACTCATACTCGCGCACTCGGCGTTATTGATTCAGCTCCTTCTTGATCGCCGGAATCTCAGCCTCAGGCGCCTTCACCAACATGTTCGCCGGCACATCTGAGTCGGCGTTGGTGTTGCTGAATTTCACACTGACCGTCGCGCCGCCGACCGAGTTCACCCGTCCGCCGATCCACATCTGCTTTTGAAAAGGATACTGCGCCAACACATAGTCGCCGGTCGCAACTTTTACCGGCGCGGTCGGTATCGCCATTATCTCGCTGGGAAACTTCGCATAGTCTTCCTTCGCAGCGCCGTCGAAGAGGACCGTGGCCCGGTCGCCTTCGATGGCCTTGATCGTTGCCTGCTCGTAGGTCTCGCTGCCCCAGTGGGCCAGCACATGGTCGCCAACTTTTGGATTAAACGGCGCGCTGGCTTGAGAGTTTGACGTCGATGTTGGATTGCGGGCGCAGGAACAGAAGGAACAGAAGAGGAGCAATACGAAGATGGGCAGAGCTTTTTTCATGATGCGCGTTCCTTTCTCTGAAATGCAGGGTTAGTAAATCAAAGCGCTTCTATAACAGCCACAAAGCCAAGTCAAGCGTGTTCGGCTTGGGCAGCGTGTTCGGCTTGGGCAGTACTACTTTGATAAGCGGTATTCAGAGTACCGACTTTAGTCGGGCTTTGTTGGACGAGAAAGGGCCCAACTAAAGTTGGTACTCTATACGTCAAATCAGGGCACCGCCCGACCGGGGCAGCACTACTTTGATAAGCGGTATTCAGAGTACCGACTTTAGTCGGGCTCTGTTGGACGAGAAAGGGCCCAACTAAAGTTGGTACTCTATACGCCAAATCAGGGCACCACCCGAGCGGGGCAGTACTACTTTGATAAGCGGTGTTCAGAGTACCGACTTTAGTCGGGCTCTGTTGGACGAGAAAGGGCCCAACTAAAGTTGGTACTCCATACGCCGTCAAATCAGGGCACCACCCGACCGGGGCAGCACTAGCCCAACCCGGTCGCTAACGAGGTCGTGATCAATTCTCGTCATCGGCAGGCACCTTCAGAGCCTTCGTTGTGGCTTCGGTAATGCTGGCTGGTTGAGCGATTTCGGACGTGTTTCGTGGCGGCAGTTGAGTGACAGATTGCCCCGCAAGCTTCGGTGTTTTCACGCTACCCGGGGCTAGTCTCTGTTCGTATCTCCGCACATATAGCATCTTCGCGACCCCACTACCCAACAATGGGAAAGCGGCGCAGAGCATCGCGAAGCCGAGCTGCCAGCTGGCAGGTGCGGGCGCCGCGAACAACATGATAATCGCGATCAGCAGAAAGCCTGCTCCAATGAAAGAATACCGCAGACCCTTCTCTGCCGCCTGCTGCTCTTTTTCCGGCAAACGCCTGGTCGTCATGGCATGGGAGAGGAAACTTATGTCCGCGCCACACGTGCGGCAGAACTGCGCGTTATCAATGTTTTGGGCTGCACAAGTGGGACAGTACATGGCAGGGCCTTCAACGTCTTCGGCGGCGGAAACTCGGGACTTATATCACCAATCTAGTAGGGCTCACAATCTCAATAAGCGATTGCGTAGTGACTTAGTTTCCTAATCTTGAGAGATCAGCTTGCGATGAAAAACGATCCACGAATCCACACGAAGCGGCTTTGTTCGTGCGATTTTGGTGTGATTTCGTGGATCGTTCTTATGTAAGCCGCAGGAACAGCTTTGCGGGCGACAGGTATGGAGTGCGGTGACTTGTCACCGCTTTGGATTTGGATCTCAGTTTGCGGAAGCAGAAAGCGGCGAAGTCGCCGCACTCCAAATTCCGATCGTCCGCCAAGCGGACTCACGCGCCCGCCGTCTTGACCAACGTCGCGTTCAACGTAATCTCAGTTCCCGCCAGAGCCTGCGACACCGGACAATTCTTCTTCGCTGTGTCTGCCTGTTCGAGAAAAGTTTTCTCGTCGATGCCGGGCACTTCGCCTTCAGTGTTGAGTTCGATCGTCGTGATCTTGAAGCCTTCGCCAACTTTCTCAAGACTCACGTTCGCCTTGGTGCTGATGCGCGTCGGCTTGAATCCGCCCTTCGTCAATCCGGCGGCCAGGGCCATCGAAAAGCATCCGGCATGCGCCGCGCCGATCAACTCTTCCGGATTCGTTCCCGTGCCTTCTTCAAATCTTGAAGCAAAAGAGTATTGACCTGTGAATGCCCCGCTGCCTAATTTGACGGTGCCCTTGCCTTCTCTGAGCGTACCTTCCCAAACCGCGTTTGCTGTGCGTTTCGCCATGGTGTGATCTCCCTTGATGATTTTGTTGTTGATCTAGTTCTCGGTGATTGTAACAGGTCGGAGCGCGGACATCCCGCGGAGCGCAGGCATCCTTGCCCGCAATGAGGTCATCAGTACCACCTAGGTAGCGGGTGGGTTCATCACGCCATCTGCGCTCAGACTATTCCAATCGCTTTCGCCAATACCCTGGCCGTCGGTGCTGATGCATCAACGCGACGACAAATATCTTATCGTCGCCGGCGTGATAAAGGATCGAGAAAGGAAAGCCCCCAACCAATCGCCTTCGTATGTCGGCTCGTTCAATGGGAGCGGCTTTCGGAGATTGCAGAATACGATCCGTGGCTTGTTGGACAGCGTCAAGAAAATCCGCACCAAGGCCTTCAACTCTGGTCTCATAGAAACGCGCGGATTCGAGCTTTTCTTCGGAAGCTTCCGGATGGAAGATAACCTTCATCGCCTGAGGGCTTCGCGCGCATTTCGGAAGGAGTCTTCGGCACTGATGCCTTGAACCTTCCCGCTGCGAAGTTCTTCAAGTCGTCGCTCAGCTTCGGCAAACCACAACGCCTCGGTATCGGTCTCTACCTCATCATCGATCGTCGAAATCAATCGCTGCGCCAGCTGAACGCGATCTCTCAGCGAGAGCTTCATCGCATCAGCGGTGAGTTGATCTAAGTTGGTGCTCATACTGTTGGGAAGGATAACAGAATGCGCTCAGACTAATAAAGACTTGGGTGGTTCAGAACCGGGAGCGGTAGCGACCGGCTGGGGCCGCATCGTAAGTAGCCCGACCTGATGGAGGGCTTGATCGTCCACGGCCGACAGAGTCTGTCGTAAAAATACTTTTCATCGTATAATTCCTCTTGAATACTCATCGAGGTTTCGCATTCTCCGCGACCCGTAGCTGAAGGCCTTTCAAATGGCAATTCAAAAACTTCCGCCCGAACTAATCTCGCTGGTTCATCACATTGAACTAAACAAAGCTGGTTGGTGGGATAAGGCGTTAGATCAGTTGCTTATTACCGCAATATGGGTAGCTAGTCGAGATCAATCTGTTATTGAAATCCTTGCCCAGCTCAAGAAGTCTTTCCAAGTGGAAATAGACATCGAGCAGGCGCAGTCCCATCTGCGGGCGCTTTGTTCAAAACGCGTTCTCATGGCGATACCAGACGATCGCTATAAGATCTCTGAAGAGTACCTTGAAAAATACGACGATGATATACGCGAAGCTGAAGCTTTGGAAAAGGCGGTTGAAGAATCTTTCGTTAGAGCGCTAACCAAGTATTGTCCGGCCATCGACATTCATGGGGCTTGGAAAGATTTCAATGAAAGATTTCTGCTGCCGTTCGTAAGAGATGTGGGAGCCAATACGTACAGACTTCTCTCTGAGGGCGATCTCAGGATAACTCCCAGTCGATTCAAGAGATTCGTACGAACCTATCCAGAAGAAACCCACGAACCATTTGCGGATGTGGTCAAAGAGTTCTTGGATCCTAAGAATCTTCAACTGCGTCAATATATCTTACGTTCCCTGAATGCATTTTTCTTCATAGAGGCAGGCAGCCTCACTAAAGAAACCATCGAAGCTTTGACTAAGCTGTCGGGATCCCAACCTACTTTTAACATTTTCGTCGACACAAACTTCTTGTTTTCGATCCTTGGCCTTATTCCATCAGCGGCCGACGGTCAATCATTAGTTAACTTGGTATCTCGCGTAAAAGGGAGCGTCAACGTCAAGTTATATGCATTGCCTACGACTGTTGACGAAGCAAGAAGAAAGTTAATAAGCACGAAACAATTCTTGGCTGGCCTGAGAGTTGTCCCAAATCTCGCGGAAGCCGCTTCAAAAATGAGGTTAGACGGCCTTGCACTGAAGTTCTTTGAGGAATCCCCTAAGCGGGGACTGATGAGCGCGGAAGATTACTTTGAGCCGTATATCGCGGATCTTATGTCCATGATGAGAATGAAAGGAGTGGAACTCTACAACGAGGACATAGATCACTACAAAACGAAGGCGGCCGTTATAGACGACATAATGGTGCAATTGGAGTCTGAAAGGCGGAAACACAAAGAACGAGCTAAAGACTACGAAAAGCTAGAGCACGACATGGTCCTCTGGCATGTAACCCGCGACATGCGCCCTGTTCGGATAGAGTCACCTCTCGACGCGAGGTGCTGGGTAGTCACTATCGATTATCGAATGCTCGGATTTGACAAGTTCAAGAAGCAGACACTAAGGAGAAGTGGTGAAGACGGCAGCGTGCCAGTTTGTCTCTATCCAACGACTCTTATCCAGATGTTACAGTTTTGGGTACCGAGGACACCGGAATTCGAAGAAGCTATGCTAAGCAGCATGCGTTTGCCATTTCTGTATCAGGAATTTGATTATGCCGCAGAAAAGATCACCCTCGACATCCTAAGAACATTGGGTCAATACGAAAACATAGGCGACTTAAAGACAGAGGCTATTTCCTCGATTCTTCTAAGCAAAGCTCTGCGAAACAAAATGTCAGCAACAAAGGACGTAGAGAAAAAGGTCAAACTGATTAGAGAAGCCTTAGTCGAGCAGCACAAGAAAACCACTGCTGAACTTCAAACACTTACTGAACGCTTGAAACTGAAGGAAAAGGAGCTTGAAGAAGAGTCGGTAAGTAAACGGACTGCCGAACAACAGCTTGTTAACAAACACACCGAACTTGAAAGTCTCCAGCAGATGGTGCAAGAACTCAAGTCGACATCAGAAACAGAAAAGCAGGTACTTTCAGATAGAATAACTCAGCTTGAAGAAGCGGCGTCCGCGAAGGATCTTAAGAGCCAAGTTCAGCACGAGAGAACGGCATTCATGATCAAGTCGCTTGCTGCCCCGGTCCTTTTCATCATAGTAACCATGACAACAATCGCTCTTGTTGTCTCAATAGCAACCAGTTGGAAGTTATGGCAGCTGCTCGTCGGCTTTCACAGTATCGGCCTGCTAATTTGGGCTATTGTCTTTGATTGGTTAGGCTCAAGAACCTCAAACGTGAACAATTGGCCACCTTTCATCAGATTTAAGAAACTTCGGAAGTTAATCTTCGGGATATTGGGAGCACTAATACTTGGAGTAATAGCCAATTTCCTACACGATTGGCTCAAGCCATCCTCGCCGACGCATTAGCTGATTCCAGCTCACTTACACTTGCTATACCCACAATCCCGGCAAAAATCACAGCCACTCGCGTGCTCAAGTTGGCCGGAGCATTCGGGGCATTTGCCGATCATCGTCGACATGATCGCGCCGGTGACTTGCGTGGTGCTGGTGCCCTGTTGTTTGCCGAGGGCGCGGGCGGAATCGGGATGGCCTTTCAAGCGCCGGTTGGTGATCATGATGCATTCGGACACCGCTTGTTCGGGTGAAGTCAGCAAGCGCTCGTTGAACCAGACGGCATGTGTGCCGGTGACTTTGTTCAAGCTGTAAGAAACTTCCGCCGCGTCGAATCCGCCGCGCAGCATCTTGGAAGCGAGCATGCCCACGCCGCCGCTGATGGGGCCGGTGGCAAAGACTTCCTGAATCATCTGGTTATCGTGATTGACGGTGACGTAAAGATTCTGGCCGTCGAACGGAATCCGCCAGGTCGCGCCCACCAGTTCGCGTGGACGCTCGAGTCGAATCGCGCCCTGCTTTCTCGCTGCCGCTTCTGCTTCCGCCAATCTTCGGGCCGCTGCTTCGTTTTCGGATTCAGTGCCGCCCGGGACCGTTTCTTCCAGAGCCGCGACGACAGTCGTGGTGGTGACGACGGTGCCGGCTTCGTTCTTCGGCTCCTGCTTCATCGAAGTCAGCACCTGATTTTCGCGCGAGCCGTCGCGATAGTAACTCACGGCTTTGCAGCCCAGCTGTTGCGCCAGACGATAGAGATGATCGACGGACTCAACCGTGTCATTGACTGCGCCGTTGCAGGTCTTGGAAACGCTGTTGTCGACGTTCCGCTGCGCGGCGGCGAGCACGTGCACGTGCTGCTCTGCGCCGATGGACATCGCGGAAATGAAATAAGAAGGCAGTTCGTGCTCATGCTCGACGACGTAAGCCGCTGCCGCGTCGATCGAATCCGGATCGGTTTGATCGACATCCACGCCCAGCGCCTGTGCGGCGAGGGTGTGAACGTAGGTGCGCGTGCCGAGCGTGTCCCTGCGCACGTAGGCCCAAGAGAAGTTGGGTTCAACTCCCGAAGACGTTTCCGCCACCAGGGAAATCGTGCCCGTCGGCGCGATCGTCGTCACTTCATAGTTACGCGGGGTGAGCGGAACTTCGCGCGAGATGCCAATTTCGTCGTAAATGAATTTGGCGTAGGATTCGCGATTGGGCTCGAGCTCAGGAAATACGCCGCGTTCAGCGCCGAGCCGCAGACTCTCATTCCAGGCTTCGCGGCGCACAAAGCCCATCACTTCATCCATCAAATCGATCGAAGCGGGCGAACCGTAAGTAATTTTCAGATTCAGACACAGATCGGCAAAGCCCATGATGCCCAGGCCCAGGGGCCGGGTGCGCTTGACGACGTCGTTGATTTCCGGAAGCGGCCAGGCGCACGTGTCTATGACGTTGTCGAGAAAGCGCGTGCACCAGCGGGTGCATTCGCGCAGACGATCCCAGTCGAGACGGTTTTCGCGGTCATAGAACTTGGCCACATCGATCGAGCCCAGATTGCACGAGTTCGCAAAGTGCAGGAACTGTTCGCCGCAGGGATTGCTCGCCATGATCGGGCCCATCGACTCGATCATGTGATTGTGGCGATTGACTTCGTCGATAAAGGCGATGCCCGGCTCGGCATAGCGATGCGCGCTGGCGATGATCCGGTTCCAGATATCCGGCGCATAAGCCATGCCCGGCGCCGGTGGCTCTTCAATCAAAGTGTCGGAAAGATCAGCCGTATCGAAGGCCTCTTTGTCGCGAAACGTGACGGTCGAGCCGTCCGGCCGGCGATAGACGACGTAATCGCGGCCAGTGACAGGATCGAAGATCGGATCGCTCCACGGCTCGCCACGAAACTCGAGCTGATACCACTCGTTGTGATCGACAGCTTCGAGAAACTTGTCCGTGACGTTGACTGAAATATTGAAGTTGGTCAGCGAATGCTGGTCATTCTTCGCATGAATGAAACGCAAGACGTCGGGATGCGTGACGCGCATCATGCCCATGTTTGCGCCACGGCGGACGCCACCCTGCTTTACGGTGTCGGTCGTCGTATTGAAAATGTTCATGAACGACACGGGGCCGCTGGCGACGCCGTGCGTTGAGCTGACCATCGCGCCGCTCGGGCGCAGCTTTTCAAAAGTGAAGCCGGTGCCGCCGCCGGTCTGGTGAATAATCGCGGCGTCAGTTGCGGTTTTCATGATGCCGGCGATCGAGTCGGGCACGTCCAGCACAAAGCACGCCGCCAGTTGCCCGTTGGGTTTGCCTGAGTTGACCAGGCAGGGCGTATTCGGAACGAACTCACGCGCTAGCATGATGTCGGACATCGTGTTGAAAAACTCGTCGCGCTTATCGGCGTCGGTTTCGGCGACTGAAACGTGCGCCACGACGCGCGCCACGATATCGCTCCATTCTTCCAGGCTTGTGCCTTTCGCATCTTTCAGCGAGTAGCGCTTGCCGATTACGCGTCTAGCGTTCAGGCCGAGGGGCACGATCTGGCGCTTGAAGGAAACCATCGATTGGAGGATTTCGTCTTGAGACACTTTTGTCATCTTCGCACCACTCGCCGTGTTCATCTATTCTACCTTTCCCGCGCGGAGAACCGCACGCGAGCCGATTTTGAGGAACAAAAATCCCGGGCGACACACGATCGCCGTTTCAAAGACTTAAGTTGTAGTGCAGATACTACGGTCGGTTTTGCGAAGTCACGAAATCCTTGCTGAGCCGGGTTTGGAACCCCTTGACCCGCCGCCGCCAGCCGCCTCACTCCGAGCAGAACGCACTATACACCCGGAAAACCACGATGTCAATATGTTGTGGTTATCTTTTTTTTCAACGCGATACAGTGTATTTCTTGAGGCGCTACTTTAACCCTAAATGGCTCGAAATCAGTCCCTTAGAATGGCCCACGCAAGCCGAAAACCCGACCGCGAAGGAGGGTGCTGATGCTTTTGACGGCTGGCACCCTCCCTGACGGTCGGGTCTCTGACTTATTTGCCGCTGGAGAGAAGTAAATCGAGTTCGCGATTCTGAGTGTCGAGCATGCCGAACGTGTCCGCAGTTTCTTCGAGCATCTGGCGAGTCATGGCGATTGAGTCGCTCAGCTCCTCGAAGTGCAAAGAAGAGACGCGTTCGGGGGTTGGCAGAGTAACCACCTGGTCATTTACCAGGCCAAAGAAATTCTCAATCGATTGTAATTGGCCTTCGACCAGACGCACGGAGCGTTCGAGATCGTTGAAGGCGGCCACCCGACGTTTGAGAATCTCGGCGTTGGCTTGCTGGACGCGCCTGGCACGATCGTCGGTTGAATTCTGGATCTGGTGTTCCGCCTGCTTCAGTTGATTCTGGACGGCCTGACGGTTGGTAGATCGCAAGTGATGCTTGCGGCGACGATACACGTCGAGCAGATCGACGAAGTCCTCCCAGTAGCGATCCAGAGTTTGCAGGTTCGCCGGGACCTGTTTGCTGGTGGTGAATTTTTTGTAGTTTGAATAAATCTGGTTCTTCATCCAGCGCAAATACTCGACGGCTTCGCGCTCGCGAGGATCGAACCCTTTGATAATGGTTTCGCGCTGTGCGTCGCGGAGTTTGCGGGCGCGCTCCTTCTCTCTGCGCTCGACCAGACGGCGATAAAATGGAGCTGCCGGAACCACGGCGAGATAGACGACCTCGGTTACCAGGGCGGCGGCCAGCGGTGTGACGTCCCAGAAGTATGCGGCTGTCATGGCAAAGCCGGCCATGCCCCAGATATTAATCGGCTCTCTGAATGCCTGCTTTAGATACCGAAAGTCGATCTTGGGCAATTCCATTTGGCGTACGAAATGCTCTTAAAGATTCGTCGGAAATCGAGTTCTTGGCGAATCGCCCCGACCTCGGTTTTTCAGCTTCGCTATTGTTCTCCGGCTTCGCTCTTAGCGGGCAGGGCCGCCTGTGGCGCACTCTCTTCTGTCCCAGCCGACAACAGGCCCATCTCGCGCTTATACGAGAGCAATTTATCTTGCAGTTGCATGTCCATTGCCTCGCGTTCGATTTCCTGCATCTGCGTGTCGACTGACGCCGTGCCAAGCTGCATCCTTGCTTCGGCAGCGGCCGCGCGCCGATCAATCTTGTCGCGCATCTCGTCGAAGGTCGAGGCGTCGTCGCCGATCTGGAAACTGGCCATCGTCTGAGCAAGCTGTTCCTGCAGCTTGGCCTGCTTCGACTGATTGATGAGCTGCATCGCCTCAGAGGTGCGCCGCTGCATTTGCAGGACATAGTTATCGCGCGCTTTCAGCGCCTGCTTGGAGGCGAGCTGCGCGTGCTCCAGCTGGTGCCCGGTTTTCTGCAGGTCGACCTGGGCCTGCTGGAGCTGGCCGATGTAGGCCGTCGCGATGTCGTCGCGGTTCATCTTGATCGAAGCCTTGATCTTCGAGTCAATATCCACGACCTGGGTTTCCAGCCGCTCCTTGCTTTTCGCCAGCAACTTCTCCGTGGCCATGACCTGAGCGACTGAATTGTTTAGATCGGGGATCCGGTCACGCATGTCGCGGATTGTTTGTTGAAGTATGAGCTCCGGATCCTCAGTCCTTTCGACGATCCCGCCAAAAAGCGCGCGCATCGAGCGCTTCACTCTCGTCCATAGTCCCATTTTTAACTCATCCTCCAGCGAATTCAGATTCGAAGATCACGGGTCAGAACTGCAGCGGTTATTAAACGCGAGCGCGCTCTCGATTGTACGAAGCCGAAGGGCCCACAGTTGCAAGTTACCGCCGATTTCGGCGTGAGTATAGCAGAGAACGGGCGGCAGTAAGCAGGAAGCCGGGGGCAGAAACCGGCGCGGAACCCGCCAATAGCTAGCCGATCGCTGATGTTTGACGCCTGGGCATTTGCCCGATATCGCGCCGGTAATGGAGGCCGTCCCAGTGGATGTCACCCACCGCCCGATAGCAGCGCGACAGAGCGAGGTCCAGAGTCTGCCCGGTCGATGTGACGCTCATCACGCGGCCGCCGGCGGTCAACCATTCGCCATCGGCGCCGCGCGAAGTAGCCGCATGAAACACGACGGCGTGATCGCGCCCGGCAGCGAGATCCAACCCTGCGATGCGCGCTCCCGTTTCCGGCTTGGCCGGATATCCGCGCGCCGCCAACACGACGCAGGCCGAAGCATCCTCAGACCAGTTGACGTCGAGCTGGCCAAGACGCTTTTCGCTTATTGCTTCAAAGACTTCCGTAAGATCGCTCCGGAGCCGAACCAGAATTGCCTGCGTTTCCGGATCACCAAGCCGCACGTTGTACTCGAGCACGCGCGGACCGTCTGCGGTTAACATCAGTCCGATGAACAGGACTCCGCGAAAAGGAAAGCTTTCATCGCGGGCGCCCTGCAGGGTTGGTTCAACGATTTCGCGTACTACTCGTTCAAGAGTTGCGCGATCCAGCACGCTCGCATCCGTAATCGAGCCCATGCCACCAGTGTTCGGACCGGTGTCGTTTTCGCCGACGCGTTTGTGGTCGCGAGCCGCCGGCATCAAGCGAAAGTCTCTACCATCGGAAAACAACAGCAACGAAGCTTCGGAACCGGAAAGCGCTTCTTCGATCACGATTCGGTGTGCAGCCTCAGCGCTAACCGTGTCTCCAGTCATCAATTCGCGCACAGCCCTGACCGCTTCGGCGCGCGAGCCGGCGATGATGACGCCCTTGCCGGCCGCGAGGCCGTCGGCTTTAACGACCACCGGTGCGTCCTTACCACCGAATTCGCCGCTTTCCAAAATCGCCCTCGCTTCGTCAAAAGACTCTGCGATTCGGTAGCGGGCGGTGGGCACTCGATGGCGAAGCATGAAGTCTTTGGCGAACGCTTTGCTGGACTCCAAGCGCGCGGCCTGGCTTTCCGGCCCAACTATGCGAAGGCCCCGGCGATTGAACTCATCAACGATGCCGACAGCCAGCGGCGCCTCGGGCCCAACGATGGTTAAATCAATTTTCTTCTCTTCAACAAGTTGGACGAGCGCCGGGATATCGTTCGCCGCGACCGGCCGGCACTCCGCGTCCTGGGCGATGCCGGCGTTGCCGGGTGCGCAAAAGAGTTCCAGCGGTCGCGTCGAAGTCTTTCGCAGGGCCCAGACAAGCGCGTGCTCGCGGCCGCCCGAGCCTATGGTCAGGATTCGCATTTATCGACGCGCGCTCCCATTCGATCGGTTGAACTCAGAGTCACGAATGCTATCAGTGAAACGCAAAGATCGAAAGTCGCAAGTCCGCGCTTCGTTCGGCGCAGAAAAATGCTTGACACGAGGTACGCATAGTCATATAAGGGCAGCCGCTGTGGCCGCGCTTTTGTAAACGCATCTGAGTTCGTAAGCTAACCAGCGTTAGTTGGCCTCCTCGTCAGCTTTTTTTAGAAGTTACAACCGTAAACGGCTTTCCAACATTCCCTCGACGCAGACGAGCGGGGAGGTGAACTTCGTGCCAGACATTGAGTTGCAGGGAACGGCAAACGCCGAGGCATCTGAATTTGCGGACCGATCGATCAGTTGCGTCGATTGCGGTGAACAATTCGTGTGGACCGTGGGCGAGCAGGTTTTCTTCCACGACAAGGGTTTGAAGAACGAGCCCAAACGGTGCAAGCCTTGCAAGCAAGCCAAGAACGACCGACTGGCTGCAATCTCCGCTTCGCAGGTTGCCGGAATTAAGCAGAAGATCGAAGTGAACGTGACCTGCGCTCAGTGCGGCCAGCAAACGACGGTTCCTTTTTACCCGTCCCAGGGGCGGCCAGTCTACTGTCGATCCTGCTTTGTCGCCGGTCGAACCATGACCGCAACTGCCTGATTTCCAGCCGGAAAACGCGGCGCCTAGTGCTCGAGATGATATGGGACGTTAGTAACAACGACTCCCCGCTTGAAGAGCAGGGCGCCCTTTAGAAACAAAGTATTCTGATTGTGCAGGAGGTTCTGCCACCATCGGGCCGGAACGAACTCCGGGAGCACGATGGTTACGACCTCGCCATGCGAGCTGCGCTTGACGCGATCGACATAGTTGAGCAGCGGCCGCAACAGCGAGCGGTATGGCGACGCCACCACCACGAGGTTCACTCCCGATCCCCATTGCTGCCATTTCTCGCGCAGCTTCTGCGTTGTCTCGTCGTCGAGGTTGACGTAAACCGCGGTCACGTGATGGGGCGCAATCGATTTCGCATATTCGAGCGCCGCGATTACTCCTCGATGCAATCCTGAAATCGGCACGATCACCTCGTGATGAATCGGACGCAATTGTCCCAGACCCTCGGTTGAAAGCTGTTGCGCGACGTCAAAGTAATGCCGGTGAATCCGCAGAAACATCAAAACCAGCAGCGGCACGAGGACCACGACAATCCAGGCGCCATGAATAAACTTGGTCGCGATAAAGACCATTAACACGACGAACGTGGCCACTGCCCCGACGCCGTTAATCACCAGCGACTTTCTCCAGTGCGATCCTTTTTCCAGGCGCGCGACTTGCGCCAAAGTCTTTCGCTCTATGCCGGCAACATCCTTAACATTCGCCGGCGCCTCGTTATCGATGGCGGAAGCGCGCATATTCCGGAGCGCCCTTCCTTCTTTCCACCAGTGGACGATCATTCCCGACTGCGACAGCGTGAACGAAAGAAACACACCCACTGCGTAGAGCGGAATCAGGCGGCTGGTCTCTCCGCGAAAAGCCCAGACCAGAATTGCTGAGAAGACGGCGAGCAACACGATGCCGTTTGAGAACACCAGCCGATCACCGCGATTTGCAAACTGTCGCGGCAAAAAGCGATCGCGCGCCAGCAGTGACGACAGACGGGGAAAGTCAGCGAACGAAGTGTTAGCGGCGAGGACCAGAATTCCGGCAGTCGTTATCTGCACCAGATAATAGAACCAGCCCAGGTAGCCCGTGAAAATGATGCGCCCAAACTGCGATATAACGGTCTCGTGCTCATGCGGATGAATCTGGTAAAGATGAGCCATCACGCTGGTGCCGATGAACATGGTGGCCAACAGCGCAGCCATCCAGGTCAGCGTCTTCGCGGCGTTATCTGGCTCAGGCTGCTTGAACGCCGGAATCCCGTTCGATATCGCCTCGATGCCCGTCAACGCCGCGCAGCCGTTGGAAAACGCGCCCAACAACAGGAATAGAGACAAATAGTGCGGCTGGTAACCTTCAGCGATCGTCAGATCGATGTCATTTGGAGGTGGAACGATTTCGGGATGCAGGTAAAAGCGAATCAGGCCATACGCAATCATGAACATGAACGAAACGATGAAGGCGTAGGTGGGGCCGGCAAACAACGCCCCGGATTCGCGCACGCCGCGCAGGTTCGCAATCGCGATGAAAGCAATGAAGAAGATGCAGAACGCTACCCGATGATTGTCCAGCCAAGCCAGCCGAGTGCCTACAAAAGTCGACGTGATCGCCGCCACCCCGGCAGCAACCGAAACCGAAACCGTGAGAACATAGTCAACCAGGAGTGATGCGGCGGCGATCAACCCGGGCATGGTTCCCAGGTTGTCTTTGGCTACGATGTAGGCGCCACCGCCTGAAGGGTACGCGTGAATAGTCTGCCGGTAACTAATCGCGACGATCACCAAAAGCGTGGCGATGCCTATCGAGATCGGAATGACTCGTGAGAACGCGTCAGCCTGGCTGATGGGCGCGACGTACGCCGCAGCCAGCACCAGAAGGATTTCCTCCGTCGCGTATGCGGTTGAAGAGAGTGCGTCTGATGAGAAGACCGCTAACGCGGTTTTCTTGGTTAGTCGCTCCTGTGTTAAGCGTTCTGTTCTGATTGGGCTGCCAACCAGCAAACGCTTTAATGAGGCCATTTTTTGGTTGCGGCAGCAAGGTCCCGATCGACTCGGGCGCGCAAAAAGATGCCACAGCGTGCAGCTTTCCAAAAGCGCCGACTGTGGCGAAGCACACCTATTGGTGGCCCTGCTGCTTCATTTCGGTCTAACGAGCCAACTCTCGTTTTCCGTGCCGTATATTATGCCACTTCTTTCGAAAGTCAATGCCACCGCCAGCCGAGCTGCTAATCCCGCGGGAGAACAATCTTCGAAAAATCCTTGCTAAAAAGTGGCCCAAAAAATAAAGCGGGCGGGGCCCTCCCACAAGCCCCACCCTAAGGCCACGTGTCCTCACCCCACGCGACCACTTCGCCCACCGGGGAGGCGGGCGCCGGATGATTATGCACAAGTCGCCAGAAAGATGCAACCAAAAGTAGACGTTTTTTCCGATGCATTCTGCGGCGTAAAGAGCCGGCTGGAAATGAAGCTTCTGACGAGCCGATCGACTAGACACTTGCGCGCGGCAACACCGACTCAATGCTATGCAACAAGATGATGATAAGGTCGCTGTCTGCACCCGCAGTTTTTACTTTCAGGGACACATAATCGTTAGTGACGTCGCTTATCGCGCCTTCGTAAACTCCGCCCGACACAGTCTTGATGGTCACTGACTGACCGCGAAAACGAATCAAGAGATTCTCGATGTGCTGATAGTTCATGTGGTGTTTCTCCCCGCCCGCTGGATGCCCTCATTTTTCCCAGGTCACAAAAAACAATCGATAACCATCCGGATCTTGCAAGCTTATGAATCGGCCGCCCCAACCCTCGTCTCTCGGTTCAGTGACTTCGACTCCGCCGGCTGTCAGCTTCTCGCAAAACTCATCGACGTTGCTGACTCCAAGAACGAAGTGGACGCCGCGTCCACGCTTCAGCATTGTCTCGATCTGTTGCACTAAAGTAATCCGCAAAGAGCCGGCGCCGACCGTTGCTATGGGCGGCTCGGCCGCGAGGTTTTGCGACACAGTCTCAAATCCAAGCCGCTCCTGATAAAACCGAAGCGACTCTTCAAGATTGTTAACTTCCAGAAACAGCAGGTCGAGGCCGGTCACCATGTTCTAATCTCAGATCACAGTCAGAATCACATACACTCCGTAGCCGGCGCCGCAAACAGCCAACCAAAAGATGACTTCCTGGGCTGCGCGAAAGCGCCGCGCCGGATGCGAGCGTCTGAGCGACGCGCGTGCACTGGTCATCGCCGAGTGCGCCATTAGCACTCCAAACAAGATCACGCCCAGAGACAAAATTGAGAGCGGCCAGAGAAACCATAGCCCGTTAAAGCGAACCAGAAGCAGCAGCATCAAGCCCAGCACCAGGCACAAGAGCGAGCTCAGCAACTGGCCATAAATGCCAACCTCGCGGACGGCCGGCGTCACGTAAGTTGCAGGCGCTTCGGCCACCGGATGCCGTCGCTGTAAGTCGTATTTACTCCGAGCCTCGTCGTCGCGCAGCACGCGATACGCTTCGTTCAGCGCCTTCATATCCTCCTCGTTGCCGCCGCGATCGGGATGCCGCTTCAGCGCGAGTCGCCGGTACAGACTTTCGATCTCCCGCCGTGAAGCGTGCTGTCGCGCGCCCAGCACCGAGTAGTAATCCTTGTTGGAATCGAATTGATCCAAGTGCCTTGCGATTCTAGATTCGTCAACCTGGATTTGCAATTGAGTTCTTCATTGGCAGGTGGGAAGTCCGGTGAACGAAGGGCAACTCATGCGCCAGGGGCCCTCCCTTACGGCCGGGCTTCTGACAACAGGTTTCGCGCGCAGCGAAAAGCTCGCTTATGATAATCTTCGCTTGACTCGCTTGACTGAGGGGCTCGCAATTTCGATGGACCAGACTTTCAACCCGGGCGATGATCTGATCTTTCAACTCGAGAGCGGCTTTGGTTTGTTGCGCGTGCTCGCGATAGAACAAAGGAGCTCAGATCGGGTCTGGCATCTGATGGCTTACGAAGAATTGTTTCCCGATGTCGAGGCAGCCGAGCGAGCGCTGACCCAACCCGAAAATCTACACGTCCGAACCGCGCATATGGCGTTGACCGACCGCGCGTTCGAGCGCACCCCGGCGGCGCATCTGGGCAATCGCCCTATCATGAGCGAAGAGCTCGCCGCCTATCGACGATGGGTTGATGAAGCCGGCCACGTCTCGGATCGTTCGGCGCTACTAATGTTGGGACTGCGATAGAAACTTCAAGTGGTACATGGAAATGAAGTGCAAGATTAGAATTCCGACTTCAATATTCAGAGCTGCGTGTGGTTTGTTTGTGGCTTTCGTCTTCATCACGCCGGCACTCGCGCAACGGCGCGAGCGCTTGATCGACACATGGAAACCTCTGCACTATGACGTCGCAATTACTCTCGACGACCAGCTCACCGAGATCGCCAAAGCCCAAACAGAAATTACCGCGCAGATTCTCAAAGACAAAGTGAGCATAATCGACCTGGATTTTGGAACGCTGCCGATCGACTCTGTAGCTATCGGAGGTCAGCCGGCGCGTTATGAAAGAAAACCGGAAGTACTGAATGTCTTTCTCGGCCGCGCGGCGCACGCGGGCGATAAGGTCAGCATCGTGGTTACCTATCACGGCCACCCAACTGACGGTTTGGTTTTCGCAACCGATCGTGACGGCAAATCCTCCGCGACTGGCGACAATTGGCCCAACCGCGTTCATCAGTGGATTCCCTGCCTCGATCATCCGTCAGCGAAAGCTACCGTTTCGTTCACAGTCACTGCCCCGCAGCGTGATCAAGTAGTTGCAAACGGAAAATTAGTTTCGTTCACGATTCCTGAGATGGTAACGGTCCCAAATGTTTGGAAGTTTGACGAAGCGAAATCTATCCCGCCATATTGCATGGTTATCGCAGTGAATCAAGGAGCGATCATCGACTCGCCGGACAGGGCGACGACGAATCTGCTCTATGACGTTCCGCAGCGCGATCGCGCATTTGCGGCGAAAGGATTCTCTCCAGCCGCGCCCGCGCTGGCGTTCTTCAGCGAAACGATCGCGCCGTATCCGTATGAAAAACTTGCCCTGATCATCGGCGCGACGCGTTTCGGCGGCATGGAAAACTCGAGCGCCATCGTTTTCACCAGCACGCTCTTCGAGCCGCGCGCCAACGAGAAGATGAGCAAGCGGTTCGGCATTCCGGCTCGCACCGAAGACGTCGTCGCGCACGAAATCGCCCATCAATGGTTCGGTGATTCCGTCACCGAATCAACCTGGGCAGATCTGTGGCTGAGTGAAGGTTTCGCTACTTATTTCGCCGGACTGTTCATTGAAAAGTATGACGGCGAGGATGCGTTTCGCGAATACCTGCGCAACGCGGCCGAACGCTATTTTGCCTACGAAAAGCAGCACCTGACGCCGATTCACGACAGCGAAACTCAGGACCTGATGAGGTTGCTGAACGAGAATAATTATCAAAAGGGCGCCTGGGTGTTGCACATGCTCCGCAAACGTCTCGGTGACGAAATGTTCTTTCGCGGTTTACGCGCCTACTACCGAGCGCACGCGGAGGCGAATGCGACCACAGAAGACTTACGCGACGCCTTAGAGAAGGTGTCCGGACAGAACCTACACGATTTCTTCAAGCGCTGGGTTTATGGGACAGGTCATCCGATCTACACACTCACCTACCACTCTGCTGAGTTCAGTGGAGCCGGCGAGTTCTTGACGATAATACTAAACCAGACACAACCGGGTGAGCCTTTCCTGGATCCCGTGCCGATCGAAATAACGACTGCGGACGGCGCTAAGAAGCGATACGTAATCTTGCCCACGAACAAAACCGCGACCCTACAAGTTCATCGGGATACGTTTGCTACAGCCAAAGCTATCAAGCTCGACCCGGACGAAACGCTGTTGAAGGAGATCGTAACCAAGCCGTAAGTGCCTCCTGGTCTTTCACGGTCCGAATCTTTGCCGATACTCAGCGGAGTTAACAAAGCCGGTCACCATCGTGCGCGAGACCGCGCCTGAATCAAGCGCGGAAATCCAGTTCAGATACAGAATGTCCGGATCGCGTCGCAGATACCCGAAGTACTCCATCACCACAAACGCCTGGTTGTAGTATTTCTGCTGTACCTCGCCGCTTTCAGCGATCTCTCTCAGCGCTTGCGCCCGGGTTAGCGTGTTGTTGTTAAGCCCGTCGATCATCGATTGGCGGCTCGACAGCGTTACGCCCACCGTCGTCAACAGGGCATCGACAAAATGTTGGTCGTCGAGTGATCCGAATTTGGCCACGAAAGCTGGCCGCGAAGCGAAGCCGTTGGCAAAAGTCACCTTCGCAACTTCCAGTTGATCATTTGCTAAGAACCCGCTGACATTTGCCAGGTCGGGCACGAATTCCGCGTAGTCCGGCTTGCGACCAAATGCCGCTGAGTAGAATCGATAAACGAAATAGCCGCGCTCCTGAAACTCTGCCGATTTGAAAAACATTTCAGAAACGTGCACTCGATCGCACTGCGTCATATCCCCGCTACAAATATTAATCGTGTTAACCCAGGCAGCCAGTCCCGGTGGATCCGGATCACGAGTCAGAAAGTCGTGGTAATGCTGAGTAACAAAGTCTTCCACGTCGTCAAATTCACGAACGCGATGGATCCTCGCGGCGTCCAGCGTCAGGTTTGTTCGCTGTGTCCCGGCGACCACGACCTTGTCGCCAACTAAGATTCGGCCGCCATGCTCGTCATTGAATTGCGTCGCCGAACTCACATGAACGATCACGTTACTAATCATCCAGTCTCCGATGACTCCGCTGCTTGGCCTGCTTTGTACTGTCCCAAACAACTCAAAGAAGTTATTCTTCTTATTAAAGTCATTCGGCTGTCGCACTTCAATTCTTACTGCATCGATCGTTCCATCAGTTCGTAGCCCACCAAGTACAAGGACAAATGAACCTACGCTCAGGGAAGAAGGCCGATCGATCCGCGTGCTGCTGGTCACGTGGACGGTTCTGCCATTTACGTTCCAGTCGCCTGTAAACGGCGAGGGTGGCAAGGTCTGAACAACGCCAAAGAAAATGGCGAAGGGGAAGGGCCTTGGGACTTCCTCTTGCTGTTCCACTTCAATCTTGCCGGCATCGATCGAGCCATCACCTCTTGGGCAGCCCTCGGTCTCGACAAAGGCCCCAACCACGACGGCGCCTGACTCCACTTTGATTAGCGTCTCGGAAGTAACGTGAATTACTCGCCCGCTCACGGTCCAGTCCCCAATCAAACCCGACGCGGGCAAGCTTTCGATCACCCCGTCAAACTCAATACAATCAAGATGTTCGTTTTCTTTTACCTCGATTTTCGAAGCGTCGATCGAACCGTCAGTGCGGCGGCAACCCTCAACTTCGACCAGCTTTCCCACAGCGACGGCGCCCTCCTCGGTATCGATTGTTGTTGAAGGCGTCACATGAACAATGAGACCGCCTACTGTCCAGTCGCCGATGAAGCCGGCCGTACCAGGCAGTGCCTGAATGACGGCGGTGAACTCGAAACATTGCGCTGCCGGCTGCTCTACTTCAATTCCCGTGGCATCGACCGAACCGTCTGAGCGCAAAGTGCTCCTAATCTCCACCAATGCTCCGACGGCCACGACTCCATCTTCCTGATCGATTCTGGTAGTGGAGGCGACATGCACCGTGCGACTCCCAACCACCCAATCGCCGACGAAGCCTGGTGTGCTCGGTAGGGACATAATGCGACCTACAAACTCGAATTCATTTGAACTTGTCCCTGACTGGGACGCTGTCCGGAAGGTCGAACCTCCGAGCAGGGACAGCACGGCTAAACCGACGAGAAAAGTTCTAAGGTGGCTCATGGTTCTCCTCACTTTGAAATGTCGTATCTCTTGCTGGCACTATCTCGCCCGACAGTCATTTCGGACTGTTAAGCGCGCGTAATAGGAAAAGGGCAGGGGAGATTATAGGCTTCTGAAGTCAAGAATCATTTCGGCTGCATGAATGTTTCATTTCGTCTTCATTGCGGAAGCGAAGACTTTCGTCTGGTCCGGTCGGTCTGGGTGTCACGACGGCCCAAAGCGGGCGATATTCAATCGAATTCACAAACCTGGTAACAATCCCGCGCGAAGAACCGAGGCGGAATTCCTAGGATGGCAAAAACACTAACTCATCCCACTTAAAAAACCCGATCGAGACTTCAGGGTGGGCGGAGTCTACAAACGGTTCCCGGCGGATTATAAACTGTTTTTTTATTGGTTTGTCTCTGTCCTGCTTATGGCAGGAACAGCGATCACGGTCCGAATCGGTTGCCGTATTCCTGCGAGGTCACGAAGCCCGTCACCATCCCGCGCGGGTCGTTGGTTGTATCCAGCACCTGGATCCATTGCAGATAGAAAGCGTCCGGTTGCCGCCTGAGATAGCCAAAGTATTCCATCACCGCGTATGCCTGATGATTGTACTTGGTAGACACTTCGGTGCTCTCCACGATCTGTCTTAACACCTGCCCACGAGTCATCGTCGAGTTGTTCAGTCCATCAATCATTGCTTGCCGGCTCGACAACGTTACCCCCGCGGTGTTCAGCAGCATATCAACGTATTGTTGATTCGTGAGCGGGTTATAAGTGTTCGCAAACGCCGGTCGCGCCATGAAGCCGGCAATGAACGCAACCTTCGCGGCTTCCAATTGATTGGCATCCAGAAAGCCGCTGACGCTCGCCAGATCAGGCACAAACTCTCCGTAGTCAGGCTTGCGGCCAAAGGCCACTGGATAAAACCTATAGACGAAGTAGCCACGGTCCTGAAACTCTGCCGATTGAAAGAAGAGTTGCGACACATGGATACGGTCGCACTGGGTGGTATCGCCGGAGCAGTTGTTGATGGTGCTTACCCAGCCGGCAAAGCCTGGCGGGTCGGGTTCGCGGCCGAGAAAGTCGATGTACTGCTGGCGCACAAAGAAGTTCGTGTCGTCGATTGGGTTTGGGCCGTTCACAGTCTCGTTGTCGGTGATGGTCACCGTCGTCGCGCTCGGGGAACCAAGCGCGGTGCCACTTGGACTGCTGAGACTAATCGTGAAACTTTCATTGCCTTCAGCATAGCTATCGTCCACTATCGGCACCGAAAACGTTTTGAACGTCTCACCGGCGGCGAAGGTCATCGTGCCGAGCGTGTTGATGTAATCGCAGCGCGGTGAAGCAATGCCGTTAAAGACATTGCAGTTCTGTAATCCCGCGGCGTCATTTGTCGAATAAGTAACGCTGGCCGTGGTCGATGTATCGCCGATCCGCGTCACGGTGATATTCGCGCGGCCCGCGGCTTCGCTAACAAAATAATTTGCCGTGCTGAACTGGACGCTGCTCGCGGATGCCGAGGCGCCGAACTGGCCGCGAATCTCACCATTCAGGAAATTGCTGCTGTGAACGTTGATGTACAGCAGTCCGCTCTTCAGGTTTTGCACGTCGGTCGCGGAAAGTGAGATCAGGAAATCAGAGAAGCTGCCGTTCGGCAGTGCAAACAGAATGTTGCCCGCTACGCCCGGCGCGGCCGGCCCATGAATGTGCGCGTTGGTTTGAGCGCTCGTCAGGCCGCTAAAGTTCAACGAGACGTGCGCCGTTTGCTCATCAGGACTAAGCAGCAACGTCGCGGTGCCGGTCGCAGTCGAATTGTTCGGCGGTGTTTCCTGCGCGCCATTCAGGTTGGCCACAAAAAGAGTCGGTTGTTTGCCGGAGACTTCGTAGACCGCGCCGTTGGTGTTCGAGATGATGTATAGATCGCCGTTCGGTCCGGTCTCAATGTCTGTGGTGATTCCGAAGTTCTGGCCAATCAGCAGGCTTTCACTTTCAGTGATATCGAATTTATCCAGGTTGTCGGCCACCAGATCGTTGAGCCGCGAATCGGTGAAGGCAAAGTGCAAACGATCCGGTGTCAGTTTGAAGCGAAATAGAAAGCCGCCCACCAGAAATGTGCGCGCCGCGCCTACAAACATGTCGCCTTCAAATTGCGGACCGAGTCCTCTGCCCTGAACAAAACCCAGGGGTGATACGGGGATTGCATATTTCCAGCTGAATTCGGGATCGTTGTAGTGCGCGCCCGGCAACATGTAGAGACGCGCGAGCGCCGCAGCCGGAGTATCAGCGATCAAAGAGGGCGACCAGCGCAACTGCTGCAAGTCGCCGTTGCCGTACGTCGTTTCGATCTGCTTGTATTGAGCGATGCGACTGACTGGTCCCATGATTTGCACCCAACCGTTGTTGGAACCCGCCGTGATGCGATTTATCTCGTCAAAGGTATCGTCACCGTTTTCCTCGTCCCAAAGATTGCCGGAAAGCGGGTCGAACGCCACGCCGAAGCTGTTGCGCACGCCGTAAGCGTAAAGCTTCTTGATATTTGCAGCGGCCTGCCCAGTGAGCGAGGTCGAGGCATTGAAGAAGGGATTGTCGACCGGCGTTGAGCCATCGTCGTTCAAACGCA
>WNFC01000997.1_pt2 | contig 31871 bp, 30 predicted proteins | sample 5400541 | NCBI WGS metagenome assembly WNFC01 (sample SAMN13153342, study PRJNA577476) | soil metagenome | isolation source: 120 cm saprolite under Douglas fir tree site 2 hole 2 replicate 1 | place: USA:California | collected 2015-04-18
CTCGGTGGCGAAGGAGATCGGCTTGCGCAGCGCTTTAGGGCACATTTCGGTGACAAACACCGCCACCGCGATTGCCAGCGGGACCGCAATGATCAGGGCCAGGATAGAGGAGACGATGGTGCCGAAAATAAACGGCAACGCTCCGAAGTCGCCTGCAACCGGATCCCAAGCTGTGGTCGCAAAGAAGTGGAGGCCAAACTTCTGCCATGCCAAAGCGGATCGCTGGACTAACTCGGATAGGGTCAGTCCAACGACCGCAAGCACGGCCAGCGCGGCTCCCATGCACTCGTCGCTCCCATTTCTCCCGAGCAGCTCCGGAGCGTTCGAGGTTCCCGGGGCATTTTCCAGTCATCAATTGCTTTTCTCGAAACACCAGAAGCGGAGGTAGCCGGCGGCTGGTTGACCGCCGGCCCCTAATCACCGATCAGTACGTATAAACCAAATCAAACTGCAAACGGTTCAAGTACGGATCCTGCTGTCCCGCGGTCTTGATGGTGGCCGATGGACCCCAGTTATTGAGCAATGCCCCGTTGTTCTCCAGAAAAGTGTTGAGCACCCTTCCACGCCACCAGGTGAAGTTGGCCACCGTGTTGGCCCTCAGCTTCCAACTGGCATAAATCCGGTTCTGAATAATGTTAGTGGGTGCGCGCTGATCGCTCTCAGCGACCGAGGCCAGCACTGCGTCCTGCTCCTGCCGGCACCAGGCATAGCCGAACTGAAGGTCATTCTTGTTCTTGGTTTGGCCGACGCTGATGTCAGCTCCGTATTGCTTGTTCTGGCTACCGAGGTTGGAGAGGACGTTGGCCTTGGTATCCAAAGGATGAGCCTGGGCGTCGAGGTTGTCTTCAAACTCGAGCAACAAATTGATTGGAAGGCGTGCAGCCGGCGTTTTGATGGTGTTGTTGAGAATAAAGTCTGCTTCGTCGAATCCAGAATAGAAATGAGGCTTCCCGGATGAGTCCACGAAGGTGGCGTTCGTCATTCCGTTAGGCGCAAAGATGCATGGCGGGAACTTGGGATTGAACACGCTCCCCTTCGCGCAACCCGGGCCTTCGCCGGGTACGGGAATGCCCGTCACAGGGGCCGGCGGCGGAGGGCCACCCGTTGGCTGGAATCCTGTCGTCGTGGCAGCCACAGCAAACGCCGTGGCCTGCAGAATTGCGTCTGGCCGGTTCCAGTGCTCGTTCAAGAATGAGGCAGTAGCCGACCACGGCCCCGCCTTAAACGATGTCTGGGCCTGTGCGCCCAGAACATATGAATCCTGGCCGGTAGAACTCTCGCTGTAAAGCAGCGTTATCCCCTGCAATGTGAAATTAGTGAAGAACCCGTGCTTAACGTTGAAAGAGAGCTTGGCGTCGAAACCCTCCGGATTCAGGTCAGGGTCGCCGGTCACCGATGTACGCTGCCATAAATATGCGAACTTGCCCCCCGTGACCGAGAACCAATTGTGGGCGACGGGATTGTAAGTGATGTATCCCTTGTCCAAGGCAATCGTTTTGCGATCGAAGAAGTTGGTCAGGGTTTCGTTGGTGGTCGTAGGGTCGCCCTGCGAGCCGGTGGCGATCGCCAGTCCGCCGATGAAATCCTGGCTCAGCTGACCTTCCAAACCGAGGCGTACGCGAATTCGACCGCGATTGCGGTCTTGGCAGACGACCGTTGTGCAGTTCTGGTTGTAGGCCTCGCCACGCACCCGGACGTCACCGGAAAACCGGAAACGGCCCATTGCGGCGGCTAGCGCAGAGATCTTCTTCTGGTCCTCCTGGGTGCTGACCGCTGCGTTGGTGGTGTTGGTGCGAATGTCGGCTACGTCAGACTGCAGCTTGCTGACCGAATCCGAGGTTTGGCTCGCGGTCGTAACTGCGGTCGCCGCCTTGGATTGCGTGTCCTGTAGCTGGCTTTGGGCCTGCTGCAGTTGCTGCTGGGTTTGCTGCAGAGTGGCATCGCGCTCTGCCATCTTGCCCTGCAGGTCCTGAATTTGCGCCTGCTGCTGCGCCAGCGCGTCGCGCAGCGCCTTCAGATCATCGGTGGTTACCGCGGGAGGCGCCGGCGCCACGGCAGCCTTGTGGGCGCGCTTCTTGGGTGTCGCCGGGGCGGCGGCGGTTTGTGCCAAGCCGCTGGCAGCGAGTACAAAAATCGTGAACCACGTGAGTAGTGCTTTCATTTCGTTCTCCGTATGGATTGATTTCCCGCAGCCTGCGTTCCACTGCGATGTCAAATAATATACTAATCTCTACTATTCGAATAGACTAAATTACCAATCAGTGGATTGTCTTAATCGCTTCCCGCTCTTTCTGCTTTACCGCGTCGGGTAGCGGCGCGTAGTTCAGTTGTGCGCTCAGGTTCTGCCCCTGATCCAGCATCCAGTTCAGAAAATCAACAAACACCTTCTGTTTGTTCTTGTCTTTCCAATCCGCAGGCACCAGGAGCCAGGTAAAGCTCGAGATGGGATAGGAGTCCTTTCCCGGCGCATTGGTAATGGAGACTCGGAAGTCCGCCGGCATGGTTTTCATCGATGCCGCCGCCGCGGTGGTTGAATCTAAGCTGGCTTTTACGAAGTTTCCCGCCGCATTCTTTACCGATCCGTAGGTGATGTTGTTTTGCAGCGCGTAGATCAACTCGACATAGCCGAATGCGCCGTCCATCTGGCGAATCATGCCGGCAACGCCTTCGTTGCCTTTCGCACCCAGCCCTTTCGGCCAGTTCACCGAGGTGCCTTTTCCCACCTGGGTCTGCCACTCAGAACTGACTTTCGAGAGATAGTCGGTAAAAATGTAGGTCGTTCCGCTGCCATCCGAGCGGTGTACCACGATGATTGACTGGTTGGGGAGCGAGACGCCAGGGTTGACTTTGGCAATCGCCGGATCGTTCCAGGTTGTGATCTTCCCCAGGTAAATTCCCGCAATGACATCGGGAGTAAACTTCAACTCGCCCTTGAATCCGGGGATGTTGTACGCCGGTACCACCGATCCGAGCACCGTGGGCAGGTGAAGGATCTTGAACTTGGCCGCCGCAAGTTGCTCGTCGCTCATGGGCCCGTCGCTGGCCCCGAAATCCACCGTTCCGGCGGTTACCTGGCGGATTCCACCACCGCTTCCGATCGACTGATAATTGATCTCGATCTCCGGATGTTGGTCGTGATATTGGCTAAACCACTTGGAATAGATTGGATACGGGAAAGTGGCGCCCGCACCGTTTGCTCGGCGGATTTTTCCTGCAAACGGAGCAGGTGGCGGACGGTATGCCCGCTCACCATGTGGCAAACTTCTTCCGCGGTATTTTTCACGTGGTCGGCGGCGCGCTCGATGGCGTGCGCCATGGTGATGACATGAACGCTGTCCGGCCCCCCGAACGCGAGTTCTGGCTCCAGATGCCGCATCACGATCAGGTTGTGCAAGCGATCCACCTCGCGATCGGCGCGCAGCACTTGCAGTGCCCGGGCGTGATCGTGGGCGGCGAATGCGGCGGCTGTGTCTCCCAGCATCTTTGCCAGCACCGCCAGCATGTCTCCGAGGTCGCGAAGATCCTGCATATCCAAGCGGGCCCGCACCGCGTCCGCCCGGGTGGCAAAGGAAAGCAGCAGGTCACCAACCCGCTCCAGGTCGATCATGCATTTCAAGCAAGCCAGCTTTTCGCGGACTTGCTCCACCGAGGCGTGGGCGATTTCTGTGGCTACACGCTCATCTATCTCGCGATCCAGTTCATCCAACTCCCGCTCACAAACGATCGTTCGCTCCAGCGCCGACTTGGCGCCCAGAATCAGGTCTGCCGCGCTCTGGGCGGCAGTGATGGCCACGCTATAGGCCCGGGCGGTCAGTGCAACCAGGGTATCCCCGGGACGCATCTCTTTTGCGCACGCATCATCGGTTGCCCTCGGCGCCTCGTCCGGACGGATTCCAGATTGACTTGTCAAAACAGAGTTCTCAATGGTTTAGCGGAGCTTTCGACCGGTTTCTATTGAAGCCCAAAACCGTTTACAGTTGTGTTAACACCGCATAAAAGTATGAATTTTCTTGCAGCCCGCTCAGTTTGGCGCGTGCTGTAAGTTGTCCCGTGAAGGTTGAAGATTGAAGTCCGGAGGCTTAGATCCATGAGACTGGGTTTGTACAAGACCGTGCTACTGCTGGGAGGCTTGCTCGCCGCTGTCCTGGCATTCACCCAGAGCGATTCTTCGACAGCGCCGCCAATTGCCCAGGATCCAGAGCAGATCATTAAGTTCCTGAGCAAGATGGTCTCCTGGCATCGGCAGCTCATGGCGGAGCAGCAGGTTGCCCAGTCTTCCGACTTGACTACGGTGCAGGAGAATCGCCGGGTAGCCGACCAAGCCGTGCAGCTAGCCTTCGAGTATGCCCGGGGGCAAGCGCAGATGCAGGCCAAGCGGCCCGCGACTCTGCAACCACAAGCCGACACCGGCAGCCAATATGGCCTCGTGCAGGCCGCTCAGCGAGCCGACAAGGATCTCCAGGACACCGAAGCAGAGCTGCAATCGGTTCGCGACAAACTGCCGAACGCGCCTTCCCAGAAGAAGATTCTTCTCGAATCGCAGGCTGCAGAACTGCAGAGTGAATTGGGTCTTTTGCGGGCTCGCCGAGACGCCCTTCAGAGCATGATCGAATTTGTGAGTTCCAGCAGCTCAGGGGGCGGAGGCAGTGGCCTGCGTGCGCAAATCGACGCCCTGGCCGGTTCGCTGCCCGCTGCGTTGTCCCGTAGTCCCGCGCCGAATCAGGACACAGCTGGGCTCCAGCCTTCGTCCTCCGCGAACAATGTGTTCACGACCCGGCCGCAATCCTCCGGCATTTGGGGTCTGGCGGCGGACCTGATCGGTCTGTCCGGCAAGCTCCATACCCTGAAAGATGAAGCTTCCTCAACCGCAGAGCTGCTGCAGATGGCAAAGCAGCTTCAAGCCCCACAGCTTGATCACCTTCGGATCCTGGTGCACCAGGGGGACCAGTTGTTCGCCGCAGCCGACACTGCTACTCCAGCCTTGCTGGCTCAACAAAAGCAGCAGTTGGACCAGCTAACGGCACAATTCAAGCAGACGTCGGCGGCAATGCTGCCTTTGAGTAAAGTCGCGATTTTGCTTGAAGTCTATGCCAAAAATCTGGAGAACTGGCGAGAGAATGTGAAAGACGAAGCCCACGACGAGCTATGGCAACTTGTCCTTCGGCTCGCGGCCCTGATCATTCTAATTGCGGGAGTATTTGGCCTGGGAGAGATTTGGCGGAGAACGACCTTTCGCTTGGTCCACGATGTGAGGCGCCGGTACCAGTTCCTCTTGTTGCGCCGGATAGTGATGGGGGCAGCTATAGGCCTGATCATCATCGGCAGCTTCGCCACCCAACTCGGGTCGGCCGTGACCTTTGCCGGCCTGCTCACCGCCGGCGTTGCCGTTGCTCTGCAAAACGTGATCGTGTCCGTGGTGGCCTATTTCTTTCTGATCGGCAAGTATGGGATTCGCGTCGGGGACCGCGTGCAGATTGCCGGCGTCACCGGAGAGGTTGTGGACATTGGCCTGGTGCGAATCCACCTTATGGAACTCGGCGGGCCCGGCGAATCCCAGCCCAGTGGCAGGATTGTGGCCTTCTCCAACTCCATCGTGTTCCAACCCACCGCTGGCGTGTTCAAACAGATTCCAGGGACCAGTTTCGTGTGGCATGAGGTGAAGCTCATCCTCGCTCCGGAAACCGATTACCACGTCGCCAAAGACCGGCTCACCCAGGCGGCGGATGCAGCCCTTGCCAATGATCGCGAGAGTCTGGAGGTTCAGCGGCAGATGATGGAGAGAAACTTCAGTTCGGTTTCAGCCGGCGAACTCCGCCCCAAAATCGGCTTGCACTACGCCGGTTCGGGAATCGAAGCTACGGTGCGTTTTCCTGTAGAACTCGAGAAAGCCTCGGAGACCGACGACCAGGTGATGCGGGAATTGCTTGCTGCCCTCGATCGGGAACCCAAAGTGAAGCTGGTTAGCGCGGAAATGCCGGTCGCCAAGACTGCAGGTTGAGTAATTCTGCCGAGCCTAGGCATTGCCAGCCCAGGCTTTCCGGCGGCAGACAACTACTGGATGGTGCTGGCGACGTTGGAGAAGGTGCTGTTGGCATTGGTGCCGATCAGCTTTATGGTGCCCACAACCAGCAGCAGAATCACCGCCAGCATGACCGCGTATTCCGCTATGTCCTGACCCTGGTCGTCAGACCACAGCCTGCGGAGTAATCGTTGCATAGTTCACCTCAAACCTGTCCTGAACGCCCATAATGAACGGACGGGCGTCGCTTGTCAAATCCTTTTGCACCCGATCTGGTGCAATGCTTGGCTACCGGCTAGTGTCGATCGGGCTAGCGTACAAACGTGGCCGCCCAGGCTGCATAGTCCAACACTCGACCCGGAAGCACGCCCAGATAGATGGTCGCCGCCAAAGTGATGGCCAGGGCGATCCCCAGCCCGGGGGCGATCGGTGGAACCGGGGCTTCGTCGCGCGGCTCGCGCATGTACATGACAATGATGATGCGCAGGTAGTAATAGGCCGCCACGGCGCTGTTGAGCACTCCGATGATCGTCAATCCAATCAAGTTGGCTTGCAGCGCCGCACTGAAGACGTAGAACTTGGCGAAGAATCCGCCCGTGATCGGGATTCCGATCAGCGACAGCAGAAACATTGTCAGAATCGCCGCCAGCAGAGGAGAGCGGCGTCCCAGGCCCGAATAGTCTTCCAGGGTCACCTTGCGCTCGCCCAAGCCGGCAAAATGCCCGACCACGGCGAAGGCACCGACATTCATGGCGGCATAGGAAGCGGTGTAAAACATCGCCGCCGGGATGCCATTCTCCGGCAAAGCCGCGAACGCTACCAGCAGATATCCAGCATGGGCGATGGAGGAGTACGCCAGCAGGCGCTTGACGTTGTCCTGCACCAGTGCCGCGACATTGCCGATGGTCATGGACAGCGCAGCCACCACCCAGATCAGCCCGACCCGTCCCGGCGCATGCGCCTGGAACATGATCCGAATCAGCACCGCGAAAACCGCCGCCTTCGGCCCTGTGGACATGAAGCCAACCACCGGTGAGGGCGCACCTTCATAAACATCCGGCGTCCAAATATGAAATGGAGCAGCCGCCACTTTGAAGCCCAGACCCACAAACATAAGCGCGACACCCAGGTACGCAAGCAGCGGCCCGCCGCTTCCATTGAACGGACCCAGGCCCGCGCTGATTCGCGCAATGCTGGTCGAACCCGTCGCGCCAAACATTAGCGCGACCCCGTACAGGAAGAAAGCTGTAGCAAAAGATCCAAGCAGGAAGTATTTAACTGACGCTTCGCTGCTGATCGCCGCCCGTCGCCGGAACCCGGCCAGGATGTAAGTCGCAATCGAGGAGATTTCCAGCGCAATAAAAATCAGGACCAACTCTACTGCCGAGGACATGAGCGCCATGCCCACCGCGCCAAACAGGATAAGTCCGTAATACTCGCCCGCACGAATCTGCTGCACTTCCATGTACTCGTATGAGCTCAGAATCACCACGATCGTGACACCGATAACCAGGACGTGAAAGAAGATGCTGAAGGGATCAACCTTTACCATCTCCCAGAATCCGAATCCCCAGAACTGTTGTTGAGCCTGGTAAAGAGTTGCGGCCAGCGCGGCGATTGCTCCAAGCAATGCAACGACGCCCAGAGTGCGCTGGCTTCGCCGCTCGTCCATGATCGGATCGAGCAGCATGACAATCATGCCAAAGACGGACAACACAATCTCCGGCAGAATCCGAACGTAATCGGCATTGGGGATCAAGTTGGGCATGATCGGGAGTGCCGCCATCACCGTCCCACCACCTTGGCGTCCAAGTGGGCAGGCGGCTGCAGCACGTTGTGCACCGCCGGATCTATTGTGTTCAACCAAAGCAGTGGCGCGACCCCCATGACCAGCGCCATAATCGCTGCTGGCCACAGAGCGGCGCGTTCACGCAGATTCAGGTCGGGAAGAGAATTGTTCTCTGCATGCTTCACCACGCCGAAGAACACCCGCTGGTACATCCACAGCAGATAACAGGCGCTCCAGATCACGCCCGTGGCCGCCACGACTCCCCACCATGGCTGAGCCTGGAACGCTCCGCTCAAGACCAGAAATTCGCCGATGAACCCATTGAGCAGTGGCAGTCCCACCGAAGCCAGAACCACAAACAGAAAGAATGTCGAGTAAACCGGCATGGGTGTCGCTAGGCCGCCAAATTCGGAAATCTCATACGTATGGCGGCGTTCATAAAGAATTCCAGCCAGCATGAACAGAGCGCCAGTGGAAACTCCATGCGCCAGCATGACGAACATCGCGCCATTCAATCCCGCCTGGGTGAAACTGAAAATCCCCAGCACCACAAATCCCAAGTGGCTGATCGAGGAATAGGCGATCAGCTTCTTCATATTCGGCTGCACCATCGCCACCAGCGCGCCATACACGATGCCAATCAACGCCAGCACCACAATCCACGAAGCATTGGCCCGCGATTGCTCGGGAAATAGCCCGAGGTTGAAGCGCAACATGCCGTAGGTGCCCATCTTCAGCAGTACTCCGGCCAGCAAGACCGACCCTGCCGTGGGAGCCTCCACGTGAGCGTCAGGCAGCCAGGTGTGGAACGGGAAGAGCGGCACTTTGACTGCGAAGGCAATGAAGAATCCCAGGAAAAGCCATTGTGCCGCCCCGAAGAAATTGGGAACTTGGCCATTCGCAATCGCCTTTTGAATTTCTACGAAATCAAACGTATGCGGATTGGTATTCGCATAGAGCCATAGAATCCCCGCCAGCATGAACATTGACGCGATCATGGTGTACAGAAAAAATTTGATTGCCGCATACACCCGGCGCCCGTGCCCATACATTCCGATCAACAGGGCCATCGGAATTAGGGTCGCTTCCCAAAAGAAGTAAAACAAGAACAAATCGAGCGCCACGAAAACGCCGATCAGCGCGGTTTCGAGCACCAGCAGCAGGATGAAGAACTCTTTGACCCGCTCGTGAATCGATTTCCACGAAATCAGCACGCACAGCGGCGTAAGAAACGCGGTCAGCACCACCAGCCACAGTGAGATGCCGTCAATCCCCATGTGGTAGTGAATGTTGGGTGTTGGAATCCAGGAAACGTTCTGATCAAACTGGAAACCTGACTGATCGCGATGAAAGTGCGCCGGCAAGTGAAGAGACAAGATAAAGGTGAGCAGAGAAATGATCAGTGCGAATAGCCGAATATCGCGATCGCGCCGCGGAAAAAACAGCAGCAGCAAAGCGCCTGCAGAGGGGACGAAGGTGACCAGCGTCAGAATGTATGGATCCAGTCCGTTCATTGCGTCTTTATCCCCATCCAGACCATGTAAGCGATCACCGCCGTCGCCCCAATTGCCACCCATCCAGCATAAGAGCGCACGTTGCCCGACTGCATATGTCGTACGTTGTCGGAAAGCTCGCGCGCAGTGGCAGCGCTGCCATCAAGGGTCGCGTCAATCACGCCCTGGTCAATGCCGCGCCAGAACACGATGCCGGAAATTGCAATCAATGGCTTCACAAAAATCCACGCGTAGAGCTCGTCAATCCAGTACTTGCTTGCGACCGCCTGGTAAAGACTGCCGAAAGCCGCCGCAATCTGGTCCGGCAGTTCCGGACTCTGGTGATACAAGAACCATGCCAACAGAAATCCCAATGCCGCGACCGCGACAGAGACGATTGCCAGGAATCTCTCGGATGGCTCTTCCTTCGCGCCCTCAGCAGGCAAAGTTGACGGCGCGACTTCTTCTGCCGCGGCGACTGTCACGCCCGGACGGAACACGGGTGACAAGAATTTGTCGAACCGCTCGCTCCCCATCCACCCGCCCACCACCGAAAGAATCGCCAGAATCGCCAGCGGCACCACCATCACTGCTGGACTCTCGTGTACTCCGCCATGCCCGTGTCCGTGTGGCGCGGACGCCCCCGTCCGCGAATCCTCGTGGCCATGCGAGCCCTCTGCCGCTCCCCGATACTCCCCAAAGAAAGTCATGAACCACTGCCGGAACATGTAGAACGACGTCAGAAATGCCGTAAACAATCCGATCGCCCAGTAAATCCAGCTTCCGTACGGGCTGATGAAAGCCTGAAACAAGATCGCATCCTTGCTGAAGAACCCAGCCAGCGGCCAGAATCCAGCGATGGCAAAAGTTCCGGCAGACATGGTCCAAAACGTCCACGGAATTTTCGTCCGCAGGCCGCCCATCCTGCGCATGTCCTGCTCCCCACCAACCGCATGAATCACCGACCCGGCGGCAAGAAAGAGCAAGCCCTTGAAGAACGCATGCGTCATCAGATGGAAGATGCCCATCGAAAACGCGCCCACCCCGCAGGCCAGAAACATATAACCAAGTTGCGACACGGTGGAATACGCAAGGACTCTCTTGATGTCTGTCTGCGCCATGCCGATGCTCGCGGCGAAGATTGCCGTGAGTGTTCCGAGAATCGCCACCACGGCCAAAGCCGTCGGCGCATGCTCAAAAATGACATGCGACCGCGCCACCATGTACACGCCTGCTGTGACCATTGTCGCCGCATGGATCAACGCGGAAACCGGTGTGGGACCTTCCATGGCGTCTGGCAGCCAGACGTACAGCGGAATCTGCGCCGATTTCCCGCAAGCCCCAAGCATCAAGAGAAGAGCGATGGCCGTGAGGAATCCGGGGCCAGCAGTTTCGGGGCCGTAAGGAGTCACCTGGTCAAACACCTGCTTGAAGTCCAGTGACTTGAAGTGTTGGATGATCAGGAAAAGTGCAATCAAGAACCCACAATCACCAATTCGATTGACGATGAACGCCTTTTTCCCTGCGGCCGCCGCCGAATCCTTCGTAAACCAAAATCCAATCAGCAGATACGAAGCCAGCCCGACGCCTTCCCAGCCAATGAACATCAGCAAGTAATTGCTGGCGAGGACCAGTGTCAGCATGAAAAACATGAAAAGATTCAAATAGCTGAAGAAACGGTAAAAGCCGCCTTCTTCCCACATGTAACCGACCGAGTAAATATGAATCAAAAACCCAACGCCGGTCACGACCAACAGCATGACCAGAGAAAGTTGGTCGAGCGAGAATGAGAAGTTCACTGTGAACTCGCCGGAACGCAGCCACGTCGCTACTGCTGGATCGGTGTACGGGAGAGCAAGGGAAGAGAACCGGCTGACAATCCACAACGCCATGGCAAACGCCGCGCCGCAGAAAGTTAGGGCCACCGCCGCGACCACCCGCCGCGAGAAGCGCTTCCCGAAAAATCCATTAATGGCCGCGCCCGCCAAAGGCAACAGCGGAATCAGCCAGAGATGCAGGTTCGGCGTCATAGTTTGAGCAGATTCACTTGATCAATATTCAAAGTCTCGCGCGTGCGGAACAACGCAATGATGATGGCCAGGCCAACCGCTGCTTCCGCGGCAGCTACGACCATCACGAAAAAGACGAAAACCTGTCCGCTCAGATTGTGCCAGTGTGCCGCGAACGCCACGAACGAAAGGTTCACCCCGTTGAGCATCAGCTCAATGGACATGAAAATCGTGATGATATTGCGCTTGATTAAAAACCCGGTCACGCCGCAGGCGAACAGAATCGCGCTCAGCACCAGGTAATACGAAAGCGGAATCATCAGCCCTCCTTCTTCGCTTCTGGCGCCGACTCCGACCGCGCCGCCAGCACCACTGCGCCCATAATCGCAATCAGCACCAGAACGGACGTGACCTCAAAGGGCAACAGAAATTCGTGGAATAGCAATTGAGCAATGTCGGCGGGCGGACCCGGCAAAGCTCCAAGCGATGCGGTTCCCATGTCCGAGTGCAGCAGGAGCGCCCAACAGATGATCACCGTGACCGCCAGCATGCCCGGAATCCCCAGCAGCCACGCCACCCGGCTGCCTTCCGTCTGCTCTTCTTCTCCCGCATTGAGCAGCATGATGACGAACACAAACAACACCATGATCGCCCCGGCATAGACGATGATCTGCACCGCGGCGACAAACTCTGCGCCCAGCAACAAATATTCCACAGCCAGCGATCCCATTACCACGATCAGCGACAGAGCGCTGTTGATGGGATGTTTCTGCACCAGCAGGTTCACCGCCCCCGCCACGCAGACCAGAGCGAACACCGAAAATAGAATCAAATGAAGCATGGGAAACCAGTTGTCAAAGTGTAGGGCGGACGCCCTCGTCCGCCCGGCTCTGATCTCAACTCTTTAGCGCCACGATTAACGCCGTAACCACTAGATTCGCAATTGCCAGCGGCAACAGAAACTTCCATCCGAAAGCCATCAGCTGGTCGTAGCGAAAACGCGGCAGTGTGCCGCGCACCCAGATATAGATAAAGAGAAAAGCAAAAATCCGCAGCGCAAACCACAATAGAGGCAGAACATCCTGCAGCAACTGTGGCCCGAATATCGGCCCGCTCCAGCCGCCCAGAAATAGCAGCGACGCCAGGCATGCGACCGTGATCATGTTCGCGTATTCCGCCATGAAAAACATGGCAAACTTCATCGCGCTGTACTCGGTGTGGTATCCAGCCACAAGTTCGGTCTCTGCCTCCGGTAAATCAAAAGGGATGCGGTTCGTTTCCGCATATGCCGCCATCAGATAAATAAAGAACGCCACGAACTGACCGCCGCGAAAAATATTCCAGTTCGGGATGAATCCCCAGAAATGTCCGGCCTGCGCTTCAACAATGCCGCGCAGGCTAAACGTCCCCGCCAGGATCAACACTCCAATCAGCGACAGTCCGAGCGCAATCTCATAGCTGATCATTTGCGCGCTGGCCCGCAGTCCGCCGAGCAGAGAATATTTGCTGTTCGACGACCATCCCGAAAGCGCCACCCCATACACGCCCAGCGACGTAATCCCGAGGACCACCAGCAGTCCAATGTTTACATCGGTGATCTGCATGGGAGTCGTGATACTGCCCACGTGCAGCGAGTTGCCGAACGGAATCACCGCAATCGAAGTGATCGCAAAAATCACGGCAATCATCGGCGCGGCAATGAAGAGCGGCCGGTACACGTGCGGCGGCGTCAGGTCTTCCTTAAAAAGAAACTTCACTCCGTCGGCCGCCGGTTGCAGCAGGCCAAAAGGTCCCACTCGCGTGGGCCCCCACCGGTTCTGCATGTGGCCGACGACTTTGCGCTCCAGCCACACGGTGTAGGCCACAGCCGTCAAAAGCACGAATAGCGCCAGCGCGATCTTGATTACCGCAACGATGATGAAGGTTAAGATGGGCAACGAGCCTCAGAAATTGTGTAAATGGGTAATTTTGTAATTGAGTAATTTGGAACAACGAGCTTTGGGTTTTTCAATTTCCCAATTTCCAAATTACACAATTACCAAATTGCCTTCAGTCCGCCGGGACCTCTTCCGCGGGTTCCGGATTCTTGTTCTCCATCACCGAATTCAGCGTCCGCGAGTACCGCCCCAAGGTCCCCGAACTAAAAAGATTGTTGTTCGCCGGAACGATAAGCGCCGGATTCTGAATCGCCCCCGGCCCCATCTGCGAAATCGAGGTGTGCTGGTCGTTTCCCGCCATCAACTCGACGCGCGAGATGCCGTATCCGGGCACCAGGCGCTGGATTTCGTCGAGCATCGCCATCGGATCAAACGGACTCATCTTCGGCTCTAGGCCATTCGCTTCCAGCCAGACGCCGTGCTGGTCGGCCTCGCCCGATTGCGCGCCTCGCGACTGGCCCATATCCGAGTGAACTCCATGGCCGAATGGGACCAGCTTGCGAACATCGAATCCCATTGCGTCGGCAATGCGGACGATCATCTCGAAATCCGGCTTCGCTGTTGTAACTTCCCCGGCTTTTTTCAGAATCTGTACGTCTCCACAAGTATTGGTGAACGTTCCGGACTTTTCGTAAGCATTCGCTGCCGGAAGCACCACGTCGGCAACCGCGGCAGTCTCGCTCAAGAACATGTCCTGAACGACCACGAAACTGTTTTTCAGATCAGCAGGACCAACGTTCAACCGTCCCATCGGGTTCGCGCCGATTACGTAGAGTGCCTTCAGCTTGCCCGATTTCGCAGCGTCGAGCATCTTGGGCAGACTCAACCCCTCGGCCTCGGGTAAGGCTCCCCATTCATCGCGAAACTTACCGGCTTCTGAAATTGGAACGTATCCCGGCAGCAGATCAGGATAGAGACCCATATCCGCCGCGCCGCGCGAGTTGGCATAGTCGCTGAGGCAGAGCAACTTTGCGCCGGGAATGTCCGCAGCAAATGTCGCCAGCGACTTAATGCCAGCACCTGAGACTTCAGGTCCAAAGATAATGACCAGGCCGTGCTCGCCGTGGACCTTCTCGCGGAGCGCATCAAATTGGTTTTGGAGCGACGGGCGTCCCCGCCCGTCCTGACCGCCGAGGAAAGACGCGAAGTCGCCGTAAGCGTCTCCTGGAATCTGAACGAAGCTTATCGCCTGCTTCCGCAGTTTGATCGGTTCCGTAGCCACCACGTAAAGGCGAGCATCGTGCAGCCGCACATTATTCCGAATCTGCCACGCCAGCAGCGGATGCTGGTTGGTCGGATCGTTTCCGATCAGCAGAATCGCCGGCGCATCGTACACGTCGCGCATGCTGGCCGTCGCTACGGTCTTGCCGTGCAGCGCCTCCGCCAGGGCAGGGAAGTCAGCGGTGCGATGATGATCGATGTTATTGGTTTTCAGCACCACCCGAGCGAATTTTTGCAGCAGATAGTTCTCTTCGTTGGTCGTGCGCGTGGAACCGATCACGCCGATCGCCTGGCCGCCATCCCGGTCGCGAACTTCTGCGAATCGCTTGCCGATCAGATCAAAAGCTTCTTCCCAGGTCGCAGGAGCCAGCCGGCCGTTCTTGCGGATCAGCGGCTGCGTCAGCCGGTCTTCATGATTTGCGAAGTCGAAGGCATAGCGCCCCTTGATGCAGAGGAAATCGCCATTGATCCCGCTCTTATCGCGATTGTCTCCACGAACGATCTCCATGCCGGTATCCGACCGCCGTACACCCAGCGTCGTTTTGCATCCGTCGGCGCAGTGCGTGCACGTCGTGCCCACATGCTTCATTTCCCACGGTCGCGTCTTGTAGCGATATGCGCCCGAAGTCAGCGCGCCCACCGGGCAAATGTCAATGCACATGCCACATTCTTCGCAGTCCAGGTGATCTTGCTGGTTAGGCACAATGGTTGATCCCGCGCCACGGTTTTCAATCCCCAGCGCCGATACATCCATAGCCTCGCCGCACACCCGCACGCAGCGGTAACACAAAATGCAGCGCGGACGGTCGAAGTAAACCACCGGCGACCATTGCTGCTCATCGCGATGCTGCTTCAGTTCGATGTACTTGGATTCGGCCGCGCCGTACGAGAATGTCATGTCCTGCAATTCGCATTCGCCGCCCGCGTCGCACACCGGGCAATCCAGCGGATGGTTCCCCAGCAGCATTTCGACCATGCTCTTGCGTGCCTGCTTGATCTCGTCGCTGTCAGTGGTGACGATCATGCCTTCGCCGACCACCGTGGTGCATGCCGTCTGCAGCTTCGGCATCTTCTCAACTTTGACCAGGCACATGCGGCACGCGCCCTGCAACGCAAGATTCGGGTAATAGCAAAACGACGGCACTTCGATGCCAACCGTTTTGCATGCCTCGATCAGCAGCGTGCCTGCAGGCGTCGAGATGGACTTGCCATCGACCGTAAGTGTGACGAGTTTTGCTGCCTCAGCCATGAATTATCTTCTTGACTTTACTCTGTGATCCTCAGTGTCCTCTGTGGTTAAAGGTCCTAAAACTCTAACCAGCAGAACACTGGGGATCCCAGAGATACTTCATGCAAAAACTGGCAGTTGCCGGTTCGCGCCCGCCTTCTCAAACGGGCACGGCTTGCCTTCCAAATGATCTTCAAACTCTTTCCTGAATTTCTTCACAATTGAAATCGTCGGCAATGCCGCTGCGTCGCCCAGCGGACAAAACGTCCGGCCCAGCATGTTCTCCGACAAATACTGAATGTTGTCGATGTCCTTCCTAATCCCGCCGCCGGCGTGGAAGCGAGTCAGCGTCTTCTTCAGCCAGTCGGTCCCTTCGCGGCACGGGATGCACCATCCGCAGCTTTCATGCTGATAAAACTTCATGATGCGCAGCGCGAACTTCACCATGCAGGTGGTGTCGTCGGCCACAACCAGGCCGCCTGAGCCCAACATGCTTCCAGCCTTCGCCAGGGACTCAAAATCCATAGGCACATCAATTTCGTCGGCGCTCAGCAGCGGGCAACTCGATCCCCCGGGCACGACTGCCTTCAACTTACGTCCGTTCGGAATCCCGCCGCCCACGTCGTAAATCATCTTCTTTAAGTTGTATCCCATCGGCAGTTCGTACACGCCAGGCTTGTTCAGGTGTCCGCCCAGGCAGAACAGCCGCGTCCCGCCATTTTTCGGAGTCCCGAGATTCGCAAACCACTCCGCGCCGCCCAGAATGATCGGTGGCACACTGGCCAGCGTCTCCGCATTATTGATGACCGTTGGCCCGCCCCACAGCCCCACTACCGCCGGGAACGGAGGCCGAATCCGCGGAATGCCGCGCTTGCCCTCGAGCGATTCCATCAGCGCCGACTCCTCGCCGACTTCATACGCCCCCGCTCCGCCATGCCAATAAACTTCAAAGTCGCGCCCACTGCCGAAAATATTCTTGCCTAGAAAGCCTTTGGCGTAAGCATCGACAATCGCCTTCTGCATGATCTCCAGCAGGTAGCGATACTCGCCGCGAATGTAGATATAGCCTGCCTGTGCGCCAACCGCTAGTCCCGCGATCAATGTTCCTTCGATCACGGAATGTGGATCGTGCTCGAAAATCAAGCGGTCTTTGCATGTCCCAGGTTCGCTCTCGTCTCCGTTGCACAAAATGTATTTCGGCTTGGCCGACTGCTTGGGAACGAACGACCACTTCAGGCCGGTGTTGAACCCCGCGCCTCCACGCCCACGTAGTCCTGAGTTCTTGACCTCGTTGATGATCGCATCCGGCTGCATGGCGAGCGCCTTCCGCACGGCCTTGTAGCCGTCAAGTGCGAGATAGCGGTCGATATCGGTTGCGCCTTGTCCAAAGCGCTTCGAGACGACACGCACCTCATCGGGATGGGAAACTAAGTCAGCCATTACAAGAATTCAGTATCGCCAGTCGCGAAATCCGAAATGAGTCAGCGCCTATTCCTTACTGCTGGTTTGAAACATCCAGCGCACGCCAAACTTGTCGTTGAGCGCTCCGCAAAGACCGTGAAACTGATCCTTCAACGGGTCCGTCACATCTGCGCCTTCTGAGAGTCTGTCGAAAAGACCTTTCAGTTCTTGCTTCGTTCCCCCACTCAGATAAAGACAAACCGTGTTGCCGCGAACTGGCGTCCGGTTTGGCATCAGCCAGTCCGACGCCGAAATGTCGATATTCCTACTCTTCAGTCGGGCGTTGACAACTTTATGGTGCATAGCCGCGGGCATGAAATCCTTCGCCGGAGACTCTCCGACCTTAATCTGTGTCAGTTCTCCACCCAAGCAAGACTTGTAAAACTCCATCGCCTGTTCACACTTGCCATCGAACAACAGATAAGTAGAAAGAGTGGTCAGGCCAAGTCTCCCAGTCGTGCGTTTTTCAAATCCCCGAACTCGACTTCGTCCGGTATTGCTCCAGCACTCCGTCCATCTTCTCCGTCGTCAGGTTCTCATGAAAGTCATAATTCACCTGCACCGCCGGCGCCCAGCTGCATGCCCCGATGCACTCAACTTCTTCCAGCGAGAACAAGCCATCTGCGGTCGTGCCCTTGTGCCGGATGCCAAGCTTCTTCTCGCAATGTTCCAAAAGTTCTTCGCCGCCGCGCAGCAGGCAAGCGATGTTCGTGCATACCTGAACGTTATATTTCCCCCGTGGCTTCGTAGTCAGCATCGAGTAATAGCTGATCACGTTGCGAACATCGAGCTCCGTCAATTCCAGCCGCCCGGCAAGTTCCGCGATGACTTCGTCGCTCAGAAATCCAACCTCATCCTGCGCGTACAGCAACGTCGGCACCAGCACGGAACGCTTGGTCGGATAATGCGTCAGCATGTCCGCAAACCGCGCTTCGAATTGTTGCGAGAACTTCATTCCTACCGATCAATCTCTCCCAACACAATATCAATACTCCCAATCGCCGCCACCACATCCGCCAACAGATGCCCTTCGCACATCTTCGGCAGAGTCTGCATATTGGCCAGGCACGCCGAGCGCATGTGGACGCGATATGGTTTCGCCGAGCCGTCGCTGACGATGTAATAGCCCATCTCGCCGCGCGGAGATTCCACCGCCTGATAAACCTCGCCCTCGGGGACGGCAAATCCTTCGGTGATGATCTTGAAGTGATAGATCAGCGCTTCCATCTCCGTCTTCATCTTCTCGCGATCGGGCAACACAACTTTCGGGGCGTTAGCTTTGATCGGTCCGGAAGGCATCCCATCGAGCGCCTGCCTCACGATCTTGATGGACTCGCGCAGTTCGGCCACCCGGCACATGTATCGCGTGAACACGTCGCCGTCTTTTCCGACCGGCACTTTGAATTTGAAATTCTCGTATCCTGAATATGGCATGTCGCGCCGCAGATCAAAGTCAACGCCGCTGCCGCGCAGGGTCGGTCCGCTCGCGCCCAGCGCAATCGCGTCTTCAGCGGTAATCTTCGCCACGCCTTTCGTCCGCATCACCCAGATCGGATTTCCGGTCAGCAGGCCCTCGTATTCGTCCACTTTCGACGGAAACCGGTCGGCGAACTTGCGTACTCGATCGAAGAAATCCAGCGGTGGCTCGAGTGCAACACCTCCCACGCGGAAATACGACGTCATCATGCGCTGCCCGCTTACCGCCTCGAACAGCCGCAGAATATCTTCCCGCTCGCGGAAGCAGTAGAGGAACACCGTCATCGCGCCAATGTCCATGGCATGCGTACCCAGCCAGACCAGGTGCGAATTGATGCGAGTCAGCTCGTTCATCATCACCCGCAGCCACTGTGCCTTCGGAGGCAGCTCCAGCCCCAGCAACTTTTCCACCGCCAGCACATAGCAGAGGTTATTGGTCATGGGGCAGAGGTAATCAATGCGGTCGGTGAGCGGCACTACTTGCTGGTAAAACTTGGCTTCGCAGGTCTTCTCTATTCCGGTGTGCAGGAAGCCAATGTCGGGCAGCATCCGCACCACAGTCTCGCCGTCAATTTCCAGAATCAATCGCAACACCCCGTGCGTGGACGGGTGCTGAGGCCCCATGTTCAGGATCATGGTCTTGTCCTGACCGGGTTCTAGCGTGGGTGTGGGCGTGAGGTGGGCCATAGAATGGTCGGTTTTCTTTGCGCTCTTTGCGAATCCTTTGCGGCCTTTGCGGTTAAAAGCTTTGGAGGAGGCGCTTACCGATATCCCTCCACCGGATAATCTTTCCTCAGCGGGTGGCCTTCCCAGTCTTCCGGCATCAGTATGCGGCGCAGATACGGATGCCCGGAGAAACGAACTCCAAAAAGATCAAAAACTTCGCGCTCAAAATAATTGGCCCCCGGCCACACCGAAGTGATGGACTCAAGCGCCGGCGTCTCTCCGCTCAGCCGCACTTTCAGCCGCACCCGCTCCTTGTTAGGGATGGACAGAAGATGATAAATGACTTCGAACCGCGGCTCCGAGGGATACCAATCCACGCAGGTGATGTCGGAAAGATAATTAAACGGGCAATTCGTGTCGTCTCTCAGCAAAGCGCAAGCCTCGCGAATCGCCGACCGCTCGACGTAAATCGTCATCTCATCGCGATCGAACTTTACGCCTTCGACCGCCAGCGGATTCCACGAAACCAGCCGCGAAATCGCCGGATGCCCCTTCAGTTGCTCGAGATCGGTGACCGCCGGAACCAGTTCCATCAGAGCTGACTCCTGCCCGAAACGCCAATTCCCCAGTCCAGCGCGCCTTTTTTCCAGATGTACCAGAAGCCGACCAGGACGATCACGATGTACACCAGCATCTCCCAGAACCCGAACATCTTCAGTTGCCGCAGGATAATCGCCCAGGGATAAAGGAAGACCGCTTCCACGTCGAACAGGATAAACAGCATCGCCACCAGGTAAAACTTGACCGAGAACCGCTCCCTTGCGTCGCCCACTGGCGTCATCCCGCATTCATACGGAGACATTTTCGCCCGCGTCGGCTTGCGGAACCCGATGATCCATGAGAGCAGCACAAACGCGCTGGCCAGCGCTCCGGCGACCAGAAAATGGATCAATAACGGCAGATAATTGGCGAAATAATTGTCGGGCATAGGAGAGCTAGATATAATTCGCGCCAGCTTTTCTTAAACGTTCTAGATTAGAGTTCAGAAGAAGTAGTGTCAAGCACGGGACGGCCCAGATAAGAGAAAGTGGCAGATCAGGAGCGGCAACATGAGTCTATCAACACTGGAGCGATGGTACGCAAGCCAATGTAACGGGGACTGGGAACACGGTATCGGCGTGACTGTCGAGAGTTTAGACAATCCGGGATGGCGCGTTCGAATCGGTTTGCACGATACCAAGAGGCAGGGGTCGTCTTTGGAGAGGGTCAAGATAGATCGGACCGAGAACGACTGGATTCAGTACTGGGTCGAAAATTACGAATTTCAAATTGCGTGCGGGCCGATGAACCTTTCGGAGGCCATCGAGATATTTATTCGTTGGTTTGATGCGGACTGATTGCCCGCCAAAACTTGCGTCTCCTGAGCGACCTCAGTGCCGAAGGCACGGAATGCGAAAGCCCGGCACGGAAGTGCCGGGTACGCGACCACAAATTCCCGAGTCCCTTCAGGCACGGCACCGGCCGGCGGCGCCCAACGCCTCGTGTGCAAATGAACATTCGCCCTGTGACATCCGGTACTGACAATCGCTCCTCAACTGTCAATATTGGCCGGATGGCCCACAAATATCCCAACGTCCTGATCCATTGTGTTTTCAGCACTAAAGAAAGGAAAGACGTCATCCCCGACGAAGTGATTCCTCAACTCGGCAAATATTTCGCGGGCATTGGCCGCAACCACGGCATTCCAGTCCTCGCCTCTGGCGGCACCTCTAACCATTCCCATTTGTTGATTGCGCTCCCGGCAAACATGGCACTCGCCAAGGCGATCCAGGTCCTGAAAGCGAATTCCTCCCGCTGGCTCCACGAGCGCGGCTTGGAGTTTGCGTGGCAGGAAGGTTACGGAGCCTTTAGCGTGAGTAGTTCGAACAAGGCGGTGGTGGTTCATTACATCGAACACCAGGCGGAACATCACCAGAAGCGATCATATGAGGCGGAGTTCGAGACGTTGCTCCGAAAATCGGGGATGACGTTTGATCCGAAGGAGGCTCTCGGCTGAGAGTGCCGTCCCTGAAGGGACTCTGGACTTTATCCCTACCTTACCCGGCACTTCCGTGCCGGGCTTTCACATCCCGTGCCGTCGGCACTTGTACCTGCGCACTCCACGCTGCGCGGTCGGGAACCCGCGCGCCCATCCGAACTTCCGTAATCATTGCGTCCGCCGCAATTTTCGACGACACTAGTCATTCACCGCCCATGATTTTTGGCTTCAATACCGACATCAAGCACGAAGACACCATTTATCACGTGCAGAGCGAGGCGCGCGAAGGCGAGATGCTGTTGCAGACCCAGGTCTTCGTCCGCGGACGCTGCATTGGCAAGCGCGCCACTCCCTACGCCGAGCAGGCACAGAGCCCGGACTTCACCGATCAGAAAAAAGAGCAAATCCTGCGCGAGCAGCACCGCCTGGTGCTCGACGCCATTCGCGACGGCCGCCTCGAACAAGTCTTCGACAAGCGCGAGACGCCCGAAACCTTGGCCGCGGAGAAGGAACTCGACATCCAGTGGCTGAACGCGGAATCCATCCACGCCGAAGACAAGCTCTCGATGAAGCTGCGCGCCACCGAAGCGGGGCAGGGAATTGCTGGCGCCCGCATGACCGTCCGGTTCGCCCGCGCCAACGCCGACCCCTTCTACACCCAGGTCACCACCGATGCCTCTGGTGACGCCGACCTCGTATTTCTGGTCGAGGAAGCCGAGCTGCCGGAAGCCTCCGTGCTGGTGCAACTGAGTTCCGCGGGAAGAACCGCGACGCGAAAATTTCAGTTGAGAAAAGTCGGAGCGTAACAGGTTTGACTGTGGAGGCACGGCGCCCGGCCGTGCTTTGATTGATCCAATGAAGCTCATCATCAATGGCGAAGACCGCGAATTCTCCTCAACGCTCACCGTCGCCTCCCTTCTGGTTCAGCTCGGCATGAAGCCCGACCGGGTCGCCGTCGAACTCAATCGCGAACTGGTTCCCCGCGAGCGCTGGGACAGAACCCAGCTCTCCGATGACGACAAGCTGGAAATTGTCCACTTCGTCGGCGGCGGGCTGACCGCTGGAAGCTAACAGCTAGTAGCTTCTTAGTTACCTCCCCTCCACGATTTCCCTGATTGCTTTCCCCTGGCTCCGGCCTAAAATGTTTAAAACATTTTGTCTCTGGGATGTTTGAAACATTTGGCGCCACGAATGCAAGAAACGTTTTCAACCCAAGAGGTCATCCGGCTGACCGGCATCACCGCCCGCCAGTTGCAGTGGTGGGACGAGCGCGGCATCGTCGCGCCCGCCCGCCAGGGACATCGCCGCACCTATTCGTTCGAAGACTTGACCGAAGTCGCCGTGATCTGCGAACTGCGCAACAAAGGATTCTCGCTGCAGCGCATGCGCAAAGTCGTGCGTTTTCTGCAAAAGGAGTTCAGCAAGCGGCTCGCGGAAACCGTCAGCGGCTCATCCAGTTATCACTTGCTGACCGACGGCCGCACGCTTTATCTGGAAACCTCTCCACAGCAAATTGTGGACATCCTGAAAAATTCCCGCCAGCCAATGTTCGCCATTTGCTTGAGCGACACGGTACGCCAGGTGAAGGCGGTCATCAGCGGCCGCAAGCGTCCCGGGCGGTGCACTCCCGAAAAAACTCGTCGCGTGGTTCGTTCATTCGGCAAAGCCAGATTGGGTTCTTAGCAGAAGATTTGCCCTGAGGAGGGTGAAATGGTTGCAGAACTCGAAATCCTGAGCGAATGGATCCCGGAGCAAATGCAGCCCGGCACGATCTTCGTGCTGGAAAACGCCGGCCACATCGGCGAAAAAGAAGACCCGTACTGGGCCGTGTTGTCGTGTCCCAGTTGCGGCACCCTGGGCCTGATCACGCGCAAGCAAATCGCAGGACTTCTGCCGGTAATTTGCGGCTCAGGCAAATGCTCAGCCCAATTCTTCATTCGCGACAGCGAAATCGAAATCCGAAAGCCGTTTTAGAAGCAGTTGTCAGTGACCAGTTGACAGTGGTTAGTAAAGACGCAAATCACTGGAAACTGACCACTGCCGACTGAACTAGATCACCGCCCACTGACCTTCTTCAGCGCCACCGGCACCTGCCCCACAATCTCAATATCGAATCCTTCCAAAGCCACAACTCTTCGCGGATGGTTCGTCAGCAGGCGAATCCGGCGCAGATTCAGGTCCGACAAAATCTGCGCGCCCAGGCCAATTTCGCGCTGCCGCTTTCTCTCGCTCTCGGGCAAAGAGGGAGACGTTCGCTCGCGATGGAAGGAGATCGCCGTTTTATCACCAACCTTTTCGACCGAAAATCCCTTGGCAGACTGGTGCAGGTAAATCAGTGCCCCGCTTCCTTCGTAGGCAATCGCCGTAAGTGACCCCTCGAGCGTCTCCCGGCAATCGCAGGCCGCCGAACCGAAGACATCGCCGATCAGACAGTGGGAGTGCATCCTGACCAGCACCGGTTCATCGCCTTTCTCAACGTCGCCATGCACCAGGGCCAGGTGGGAGTCGCCGCCGTCCACTTCGCTTTCGTAGGCAATCACGCGGAACTCGCCGTAGTCGGTGTCCACCAGAGCCTCGCCCACGCGATGTACGTAGCGCTCATGCTGCATGCGGTAACGAATCAGGTCCGCCACGGTCAGCATCTTCATCCCGTGTTCGTTGCAGAATTCAATCAAGTCGGGGACGCGTGCCATGGTCCCGTCTTCGCGCATGATCTCGCAAATGATTCCAGCCGGCACCAACCCCGCCATGCGCGCCAGATCCACCGAGGCCTCGGTTTGTCCGGCCCGCACCAGCACTCCACCCTTGCGCGCACGAAGCGGAAACACATGTCCGGGACGCGCTAAATCAGAGGGCCGAGTCGCGGGGTCGATCGCCACCCGAATCGTGTGTGCGCGATCATACGCAGAAATTCCCGTAGTGACTCCCTCGCGCGCATCAATGGCTTCGCAAAACGCGGTGCCGTAATTCGATGTGTTCTCGATACTCATAGGACCGATGCGGAGATGATCCAGGCGTTCTTCGGTCAAAGTCAGACACACCAGCCCTCGCCCATATTTCGCCATAAAGTTGATGGCTTCGGGCGTGACCTTTTCCGCCGCCAACGTCAGGTCGCCTTCATTCTCGCGGTCCTCATCGTCCACTATGACGATCATGCGCCCATCGCGGACCTCTTCAATGGCGGTGCGGACATCCGTAAATGGAGACTGAGCAGTCACTCCGGAAATTGTAGCAAAGCAAGAGCGGCCACGGATTTTCACGGATTTACGCGGATAAACCAGGCAGCGGCTACACAGATTTCCCGGGACGATCAATTCTGATCAGTTTTCCGGAGCTGAAAGTTCGATACTGGCGACTCACCAGGTTCCAGCCGTAGGGGAACTCACCAGGCATCTCGTGCAACCTGTGCGGTTGCCGATGCAATCGAAGACGGCGTAGGAGTAGTAAGGAGGGTCGCCAAACAGGGCGGCGATGCTGCCGAGGATTCTTGAATGACACAACTCGGCGGCTCAAGAGAAACCCTGCGCTCACGGTTGCGACGACGTTTGCAGTGGGCTTCACCGCAGGAGTCAGGAGTATTGATCGGCTGCATGATGAAACGAAGGTAGATCCTGCAATTGAATTGATCCACCCTCGTGCTTAACGAAGGAGCTTTGGACGCACCATAGCAATCCCGGACGCCACCGATGCGGCAAGGCCAGGCTGGCTGAGCTAAATCGATCAGAACGGCAGTGTCCGGTGTCCCGGCTCCGTAAGAAAATATGCTCGATAAACCTTTAACCTCCAAGTCCTCGAAAAAACTGAGGATCACCGACCTGATTCGTCCTCACTGGATGGCGCTGACGCTCGCGCTGGTGGCCATGCTGGGCGAAGCGCTCACCGACGTTCTCGAGCCGTGGCCCATCAAAATTGTCGTTGACAACATTCAGCAGTCGCACAAGCTTCCAGGACGTCTGGGCGGATTTATTTCCGCGCTGTTTGGCCAGAACCACTATGCAGTTCTGAACTTCGCTGTGGTTGCAGTGGCGGTCATTGCGCTTGTCGGCGCCGTCAGCTCCTATTTCGAGAAATACCTGAGCACCAACGTGAGTCAATGGGTTGGCCACGACCTGCGCCGGACTCTGTACCATCACATTCAGCGTCTGTCGCTGGCCGATCACGATAAATCGCGGACCGGCGACCTGATCACTCGGGTCACCAGCGACATAGAAGCGGTGCAGGATTTCATCAATTCCGCACTGCTCGGCATTCTGGTCAACGTGCTGACCCTGCTGGGCATGATCGGGGTCATGTTTTATCTCAACTGGCGCTTCACCCTGATTGCCCTCTCGGTTTCGCCCGCGCTCTTTCTGGTGGTCTATTACTTCACACGCCGCATCAAGCGGGCCTCGCGTGCAGTGCGCAAAAAGGAAAGCGAACTACTTTCCCTGGTGGAGGAAGTGCTGACCTCTATACGCGTGGTCAAAGCATTTGCCCGCGAAGACTACGAACAGAAAAGATTTGAGTCCGAAAGTCTGGAAAACGTCGAGGCAGGCCTCCGGGCCCGCAGCGTCAAAGCCCGGCTGGCGCCGGTAGTGGAAGTCATAGTGGCCATCGGGACGTGCCTGGTCTTGTGGTATGGGGCACGGCTTGCGCTGGCCGGACAGCTCACCACCGGTACCCTGATCGTATTCCTGTTGTATCTGGGGAAGATGTATAAGCCGATGCGCGATCTCTCTAAAATGACTGACACCGTATCCAAGGCGATGGTCGGCTACGAGCGCATTCAGGAAGTCCTGGAGACCGAAAGCCGGGTACAGGACGAGCCGCGCGCACGCCCGGCCCCCAGGTTCAAAGGTCAAATCGAATTCTCCAAGGTCAGCTTCCATTATGGAGGCGACCAGGAGAGGGCGAGCGACAACGAGAACGAGAGCGAGAAGGAGAACGAGGAGCAGAAGCAGATACTCAAAGACGTTAGCTTCAACATCGGAGCCGGACAGATCGCAGCCTTTGTGGGTCCGTCGGGGGCAGGGAAGACAACGCTGGTGAGTTTGATTCCGCGCTTCTACGATCCCGTCTCCGGACATATCGAAATTGATGGCACCGACATTCGCCGCTATCGGCTGAAGTCGCTGCGCGATCAGATCAGTTTCGTCTTGCAGGACACCCTCTTGTTCCGTGCCACCATTTGGGAAAACATCGCCTATGGCAAACCCAGTGCCTCACCCAAAGAAATCAAGCGCGCCGCCGAACTAGCCAATGCGCAGGAATTCATCGACGAAATGCCAGACGGCTACGACACCATGGTCGGCGAACGCGGGGTCACGCTCTCCGGAGGCCAACGCCAACGAATTGCCATTGCCCGGGCGGTCATTCGCGATACTCCCATCCTGATCCTTGACGAACCGACCGTAGGTCTGGATGCCGCCTCCGAACAATCCGTCATCGACGCCTTGGACAAACTGATGAAGGGCCGCACTTCCGTTGTCATCGCGCACCATCTCAGTACTATCCGTCACGCCGACGTCATCTTTGTGATCAAAGACTGCGAATTGGTGGAACAGGGCACTCACGAGGGCCTTTTGGCGAATGACGGCGTGTACGCAGAATTGCACAGAATCCAGACTCCAGAGGGAGCTACCGCCGATCAACCGGCGGCCGGGTAACCGGCGTTCGCAACAGGAAAGAGGCAAAAACCCGATGCAATCCGTGAAACCCAGGCTGTACTTCACCGTGATACTGATGCTCTTGATGCTTTCAGCATCAGCGATTGCGCAGAAAAAAAATAAAGACAAAGAGCAAGAAAAGGGAAATGCCGCCAACCTGCCAGAGGTGATTTGGCGTGCTCCGGGCGATGTCGCTTCTTTGAATCTACTCTACGGCGCGGGGGGGAAGGAGCATGCGCCGGATCCGAATGGACAATTCGTTTTCGTCAAGGAAGACATGAAAGGAACCAGCCCCAAGTTCGATGTCAAAGACGATCAGGGTGTCGAGTGGAAGGTGAAACTGGGCCAGGAACCGCAGTCGGAAACTGCTGCGAACCGCTTAATGTGGGCCGCCGGCTATTTCGTTGATGAAGACTATTACCTGGAGCAGTTCAAAGTCGCCGGAATGCCGAAGTTGCGCCGTGGCGCGCAGTTCGTATCGGGCGACGGCACTGTCCACGCCGCCCGACTTAAACGCAAAGTGAAAGGAACGAAGAAGCTCGGCACCTGGAGCTGGTTCCAGAATCCCTTCCTCGATAAGCAGGAATTTAACGGCTTGCGGCTGATGATGGCATTGTTGAATAACTGGGACCTGAAAGAAATCAACAACGCCATCGAAGCGACGGACGGCGAGCGCCGATACCTGGTCACCGATCTGGGCGCGACTTTTGGCAAGACAGGAGGTCCTTCCGCTCGTTCCAAGAGCGTGCTCCAGGATTACGTGAACTCGAAATTCGTCGAGAAAGCGACGCCCGAATTTGTTGACTTGGTGATGAATAGCCGCCCGTTTGTCACGTCTGCGATCAACATCTCCAATTACCAGACGCGCACTCGGATGGAATCGATTACCAAACACATCCCGCGCGCCGATGCCAAATGGCTGGCGCAAAGGCTTTCTCAGCTGTCTGCAGAGCAGATCCGCGACAGTTTCCGCGCGGCAGGCTATACCACCGAACAAGTCGAGGGCTACACCAGTGCTGTCCAGAAGCGAATCGCAGAACTGAACGCGCTATGATCGTTTGAGGGGAGGACAAAACCTAACCGTGAAGCTGATTGTTGAGCCTGCCGACGGCGTGGCGCCCTTGCTGTCCGCCATCAAGAATGCCAAGAAAAGCATAGAAATTGCCATCTTCCGCTTCGATCGTAAGGACGTGGCGACGGAACTGGAGGCGGCCGCGGACCGGGGTGTAAGGGTGACTGCCTTGATCTCATTTGCCAACCGCGGTGGCGAACAGAACCTGCGCCGGCTGGAACTTCGCTTCCTCGCTGCCGGAATCATTGTGGCTCGCACCGCCAACGACCTGGTCCGTTATCACGGGAAGTACATCGTGATCGATCGCCGGGTGCTTTACATGCTTTCCTTCAACTTTACCTATGTTGACATCGACCACAGCCGCGGCTTCGGCATTGTGACTACCAACGCCATCTGGGTCCACGAGGCGGTAAGACTGTTTCGGGCTGACTGCACCCGGACCAAGTGCGCGCCGAAGAAAGAGACGTTTGTCGTCAGCCCGGTTAACTCCCGGAAGGTGCTTGGAAGTTTCCTGAAACGGGCGAAGAAGGAGTTGCTGATCTACGATCCCAAGATCGCGGACAGGGAGATGCTTCGTCTCCTGCAAGATCGGGCGAAGGGTGGGGTCAAGATCAGAGTCATCGGCAAGGTGGATGGGAGTGTCCCGTTCGAAGTGCAAAAGCTGGGCGGGACCCGGCTGCACACGCGCACCATTGTCCGCGACCGGAGCCGGGCTTTCGTCGGCAGCCAGAGTCTGCGCACGGCGGAACTGGATTCGCGCCGCGAACTTGGTCTCATCATTCAGGATGCCAAGGCGGTAAAAAAACTGGTTGAGACATTCGAAACCGACTGGGCCTCCGCCCCGAAACCGCTGGACGATCCCAAGGACCAGCCGGCGCCTGTCTCAGAAAAGGAAGCCCAGAAGGCGGTTCAGGTGCTCACCAAAGAACTGAACCCACTCGCTGTCAGCGTGAAGGAGGCGGTGAGAAAAGCGGTGGCCAGGGCTGGGGACGATGTGCTCCATGACAAGGCAGTCAAGGACACCATGAAGAAGGTGGTCAAGAAGGCAGTGAAACAGGCCGTCAAGGAGGCGGTCCAAGACGCCCAAGACGCCCAGGACGCGCAAGCAGCCAAGAGCGAATCCTAAGTTCACGAGCGGTTAACCCACCGCCGAGGAGAGTCGATGAGAGCGAAGAGACCGGTTTCATATCGAGGGTTTACTCTGCTGGTGGGGATCTGCTTCGCCGCCGCTGGACTGCTCCCGGGCCAGGATGCCGCTCCAACCAAGCAACCAGCAGACGATGCGGTGGGCTTCAAGGAGTTCACTAGTCGCATGAATGAGTACCTGGCCCTGCACAAGACGATCGAAAAGAAGCTTCCGGCGATGAAGAACAAAGAGCAACTGCCGGAGATGATCACCGCGCACCAGCAAGCGCTGGCCAGAAAAATCCGTGAGGCGCGGCCCAACGCCAAACCTGGCAACATCTTCACCCCTGCAGCCCGCGAAGCGTTTCGGCATGTGATCCGCAGCGTGTTTCAGGATCCTCACACCTCCACCGCGCGCACCGCTGTCCGGCAGCGAGATGGAGCCAAGGAAGTCGTCCTGCGGGTGAACGGGATTTACCCGGATGCGGTAGCCGAAACAGGCTTCCCGCCCACTCTTTTGCAGGAACTGCCCACCTTGCCGGAGGAACTGGCGTACCGCATCGTGGGCCGCGATTTGGTCCTGGTGGATACCAAAGCGAATCTCGTGGTGGACCTGCTTCACGAGGCGCTGCCGTAAATTTCCGAAAGACGGGGATCAACCATGCAACGCCGTACCTTCCTCTTTCTCGGCATTCTCACCCTTCTCACCGCGGGTCTGGCCGCGGACGAGTTCAAGTTTCCTCTCAAGTCCGGTTCCGTCCGATTTGCAGCAATTGGGGACATGGGTACGGGTGAGGCGCCTCAGTACGAGGTTGCTCAACAAATGCTCAAAGCGCGGCAGACCTTTCCGTTCGATTTTGTGATCATGCTGGGCGACAACATTTACGGCGGCAGCAAACCCGCCGATTTTGACAGAAAATTTGCCGTGCCCTACAAGCCGCTGCTGGATGCTGGAGTAAAGTTCTACGCCTCGCTGGGCAACCACGACGACACCAATGAACGCTTCTACCAGCCCTTCAACATGAACGGAGAAAGCTATTACACCTACAAAAAAGGCAACGTGCGCTTCTTTGTGCTGAACAGCAATTACATGGACCCCAAACAGTTGGCGTGGCTGGAGGCGCAGTTAACCGACGCCGGAAATGGCGGCTGGAAGATCTGCTACTTCCATCATCCCCTGTATTCATCAGGGCGATTTCACGGTCCATCTCTTGATCTGCGGAAATTGCTGGAGCCGCTGTTCATCAAATACGGCGTGGACGTGGTGTTTTCAGGACACGACCACGTGTACGAACGTATTCGCCCTCAGCAGGGAATCTACTATTTCATGGAAGGGGCTTCGGGAGAGTTGCGTCCCGGCAACCTCGCCCATACCGCGATCACCGAAAAGGGATTCGATACCGACCGCTCATTCGTGTTGAGCGAAATCGCCGGCGATGAAATGTATTTTCAGACCGTCTCCCGCACCGGCGCTACCGTTGACTCCGGAGTGATTCACCGAACCATCCGGTAATGTGAAGATGGCCCCGCGGTACGTTGCGCGCGACGCGAAACAGAATGGTGCCCGGGATCGGAATTGAACCGATACGTCCCTTTCGGGACCCGGGATTTTAAGTCCCGTGCGTCTGCCAGTTTCGCCACCCGGGCATTACGAATCTATCTAACGCATCATACAAGACTGAGTCCGATGATCGGAGCCCGTGGCCGCTCCTGGAGTTGTGCTATTGCCACGCAAGGCGCACCAACGAGATGCCGTCCGGCTGATGCGCGTGCACGCGAACGCTTACGTTGACGCTCGGCGGTGTAGCTTGCGCCCAGGCGATTTGCCTCAAACTCAAAGATGATGGATTCAGCCAGCATAAGAGTCCGAATAGAAACCTCCTGGGGTTCAGTGTTCGAAATGGGACGCGGAAGTCTCTGGCCTTGTATCCTGCTGCATGCGTCATTCAACGCAGCCACGCTCGTTTACTACTCGGAATATAACCGAGCATCCGAGTTGGGATCATACGTCTCCGAGCTGATCTTTGTGGCAATTACGGCAGCGCTTTTCTTTTGGGTCGCGACGCGAAGAAATCGTGCGTCAATCGAAGCGTCTTTAGTAAGCCACAGCTCTCTCCGGACACTCTGCGAGAATCTCCAATCCTGAATCCTGCTGCTCACCAACTATGCATGGTCCCATCCAACTTGCGATTGATCGGCAGATACGCGCGCTGATACGGATCTAATATTCTTCAGGAAACATCCTCGCCAGACAATCTCGTCCCACATCGGCGACAAGAATAAATTCAAGGCAAAGACCCTACCGAGATGCTTGCCGACCTCACGTCCCCACGGAAAAGCAAGATAGTGTGTGCCTGGGTAGCTCAAGAACGGGAGACGTAATCCGGTCGCTATCGCCACAACATAGACTGTCCAGCTCGCATTAAATTTCTTAAGAGATGCCCGGGATCCTGGATCGAGCGCGAAACAGAAAAGCGCTGGTAGGAGCGATGCACCTGTCACAAGGCTAAGCCTGATATCCATGGCAAATTGAAGGCTAGGCCAGGATATTGTTATCGTGCGGTCAGCGAAAAACGATCCCGCGATGCAAAGTGCCCAATAGACAAAGCAAACGGATCCCGCTAAGAAAAAAGCGGTTGGTCCATCCCAAATATGCGCCGATTTACCCGATCAAGCATAGGTCGTCTACGGA
>WNFC01000806.1_pt1 | contig 31840 bp, 24 predicted proteins | sample 5400541 | NCBI WGS metagenome assembly WNFC01 (sample SAMN13153342, study PRJNA577476) | soil metagenome | isolation source: 120 cm saprolite under Douglas fir tree site 2 hole 2 replicate 1 | place: USA:California | collected 2015-04-18
ACCCAGACCCACGTATCAGTTCATCGACATGGCACGGCTCATGGCTGATCAACTTCAAAAGCACACTTTCCTCATCATTGTCTGGTAGCACAGCCTGCATCTCAACATGTTGTGGAATCATGAAGAGGTTGAGTGCCTCCAGGATATCATTGACCTCCATCACTGGCCGCGCCCCATCCTGAATCAGCTTATTCACTCCCGAGCTTTTATTTGAAAGGATGCTACCGGGAATCCCAAAGACATCCCGTCCTTGTTTCAGAGCGAAACCTGCTGTAATCAGTGCCCCACTTTTCGCTGGAGCCTCCGCAACTAACACGCCAAGTGAAAGTCCTGAGATTATGCGGTTGCGTGCTGGAAAATTTCCACCATCGGGCTGTACGCCGAGCGGATATTCAGTTATCAGCACACCCTGTCCAGACTCGACCATGCGTCGTGCCAGGCCGCGATTCGTTGGTGGGTAGATGATGTCTAAACCACTTGCCAGCACAGCAATGGTGCGCCCTCCAGCATCTAGCGCCGCAGTGTGCGCAATCGTATCGATACCCAGCGCCAAACCGCTCACCACCGTAACCTGCCCTTTCGCGAGTTCAGTTACGATGCGTTCTGTCACCTGCCGTCCATAGGTGGTCGAATTGCGTGTCCCGACCACGGCCAGGGCAAATTGATCGGCCTCCGTGAGTTTGCCATAGGTATAGAGCACCGGCGGGGCATCATCGATTTCTCGTAGAAGCGGCGGATAGTTCTTATCTTTCCAGGTAATCACCCTGATTCGCAGTTGCTCTAATTTTTCAAGTTCGCGCTGAGGCGTGCTGGTTGTACGCAGCTTGATCACATTTTCAATGGTTTTCTGCGTCAGACCTGCCTGTGCCAGTTCTTTACTATCGCCTCTCCATGCTGCTTCCAGGTCGTTGTGATAATAGTCGAGTAGTGATTTGAAGCTGACAGGCCCAATGCCAGAAACCCGGTTGAAAGCGATCCAATAGGCCAGTTCATCCAACGACATGGCGTCAGAAGGATAATAATGGGAGGGGGCATCAAACACTTCCATCTCGATCGTCCTTACTTTCTTCACAATAGCTTCATCAGGCTTTCTGGTGTGCGTTTCAGCTTGTGCACCCTAATTATTCCTGCGGAGCCTGCTCTCTGGGTGTTTTTAACGGGTACTCCGATCCCTGATAGGGTGATACAGGCTGCGATGATGGTTGAGTGTACATCGATGTCTGCATATAGGTTGATGGATCGGAATATGGATAAGTGAAAGCCTGATTTCCCTGCTGCCAATTCATTGGAGCAGGAGCATTAGCCTTCTCTTTGAGCGCTTTAGTGTGTCTTACACTATAAACTACAAGTACAATCAGGCTGATGAGTGAAACGAGCACAAGGAAGATTCCGAGGCCAATCAGCACCCAGAAAGTCGTGTAATTAGTGCTGGCATTCTGTGCTTGTTTGACCTGAATGACCGGCTGTGGCGTTTGCTTGACTTCATTGGGAGTAAGTACCGCCGCTTGCCCCTTGGAGATTCGCCATTGATTCTCCAGGTGTAGCTGATCTACTCCTAATGCCTGTTTCAAATCCTGCTCAAAAGTAGTCTGGGGGTTATTCATTAACTTGATGAGCTGTACCATTCTGGGTTTATCAAAGGTAGTATACATGTAATCGAGCAATTGCCAACTCTGTGCATAGGCCAGGTAAGCTTGATCGGCATCGGCAGGAAAATGATCAGAAATCTGACTCAATCGAAGCAAGGATCGTAAAGCGAGCGCTTTTTCCCAACGTGCTCGCAACTCAGGTTCACGAAATGTCTGATTATAGACGGCCAGACCCTCATCAAACCATGTAGGAGCAGTAATCCCCTGGGCAATAAGTTGGTGGAATACGAGATGCGTCAACTCATGCGGCAAATCCCGCACCAGTGTATCGTCCGAAATATTGACAACGACGATCGAAGCTTCATGCAGCGCTGGTAACGCCTCACCTCCTACCCACTCATAAGAACCAGGCACAAGCGACCCATGGAAGTCCTGGTCAGTTGCATAGATCCACAAGTTTATTGGTTGGATCAGCCCACCGCCAAGATTATCGCTAATACTCTGGATACTGGCACTTGCCTTTCCTAGTACGAACTGTCCAAAATCCTGCGCGCGATTATACCAGTTGACCTGTAACAGACCCTGTGTCAGATGTTGCCAGTTAAAACGGGTATCTATTGTCGAGAATTGTTGCTGAGTATCTGTGAGCATATTCCCCGCGGTATCCCAAAATTCCCAGAAGTAGTACACCTGCACTCCCGGTGGAATGAAATGACCGCCACTTGTATCTTCGCGCCATGAAACAGAAATAGCATTCCCCGGCCTACTTAGCGGTACTGTATGTGTTTCTTGTGCTCCGCCTGCGCTAAAAGTAAGAACAATGCTTGCTCTGTTGATCGTGCCCGCCGCATCATGTGCGTTTGCTCTAAGATCAATATAGTCAGGAAAATGTTCAAAGAATGATCGAGAAGTAACTGTAATCGGGTTGTTAGATAAGACTAGCCCATGTACAACCCTTGGAGCGACAATAGGCGAAAGAAAAAATGTAAAGACAACGAGCGCAGTTAAAAAAGATATATGAAAGCGACGCAAGAGCATCGAATAGCTCCTCTCAACCTGGGAATTTTTGAACATCAAGTATCATTGTGCTTTGTGTAATATAGGCTTTAGATATTGCCCATATTGTACATGATAAGTATGCTTCTGTACACATTTGCATACCTTTGGATTCCGCCAAAACACTAACCGGTGTCCCTATCGTTGCCCTCCCATGACCTGAATCGGTACTTCTGTTAATACCCCACGACTTATTCGTTCTCATACGTAGACCATTTACTCTGAATCCATCAAGACAAATCGTTATTTACAGGTAGACGAAACAAAGCACACTTCTTAGGGCCTGAATACAATATATATAAGGAAAATCAATGAGTAATAACTATTGGAACCAACAACCCGAAAACAATAATGGCAACCACCACAACGGATCTCCTCGTTCGGGTAGCCTGATACGCAATTACTCTGATCGAACAATGCAAGCGCCTCCACAATACTCTCCTCTTACGAACCAAACACCGCAAGGAGCGCCTCCATCTCAGTATTCACCGCCGCCGGTATATACATCTCAACAGCAGGAATGGCCCGCACCACAGGCATGGCCAACCTCTTCATTATTGGGCAACGCTATGCAAACAGTACGCCGGTGGACTGGCAAAATGAAAGCAGCTCGTGGTGGTAACGTTGATCAAGACCCGCTTGTGCTCTATCGACCCTCTACACCACCGCCAGTACTACTTCCCAGGTCAAAACCCTGGAAACGCTCGCACCCGGTGCGTGTGGCTATGCTGATGCGCCAACGCCGTGAGCGATTGAAGCAAGCCCGCCCAACAGGTCGAAGTATCGCGATTATCGCGGTGACGATCTTCTTGCTCCTCCTGGTTATCGCCCTCTCTTCCGGCGCTGCTTCAGGCTATGCCTATTACCAGAGCCAGTTGCCGCGAGTTCAGGGACTGGCAAATTCGCAGATTGAGCAGTCTACACGTATCTATGATCGCAACGGCCAACTGCTCTACACTACATATGATAATAAGATAGGACGTGGCACCCCTATTAGCTATAATTACATACCTGGGGTCATGCAGGATGCTATGATTGCTGCCGAGGATCATACTTTCTGGGATAATTCAGGCATCGATCCTCAAGGTATTCTTCGCGCTGCTACTGAGTATTCATCTTCAGGTTCTGTACGGAGCGGCGGAAGTACTATCACCCAGCAGGTAATCAAAAATCTCACAAACGATAAACAGGTTACAATACAGCGTAAGCTCCCAGAAGCAGCCCTCGCGATTGGGCTGACGCAACAGTATCCCAAATGGAAGATTCTGGAGATGTACTTCAATATCTCCCCCTTTGGTGCGCAAGAACTCGGTGTCGATGCTGCTGCTGAGGATTATTTTGGTCTCAAGCCCAAATGTAACCAAAATTTTAAGTGTATTCCGGCTATTGCTTTTCTCGACCTTAATCAGAAATCCAGGCCCGATCCACTCATGGCCCTGGCGCGTGCCTCGCTCCTTGCGGGTATGCCGCAAAATCCGGTTAGCTATGATCCGACATTAGGTAAAGAGCATATAAAGCTTGCTCTTGTTCGCCAGGATTATGTATTGCAGGAGATGCTGGCCCTCAACATGCATATCAATACGGCTCTTGGTGATAAGACCATTGATAATGGCCCAATTACGCCCGGCATTATCCAGCAGGTTGAAGCCTTGACTGCGAAGATGAAGTTTCCCGGTTTTCGCTATTTCAAAAATGCTCCACATTTCGTGGATTGGGTCAGCAACCAGTTGGAGATTGCTCTCGGCACTGATCCAAAAACCGGGATCGTAAACGAGAGTTTAGGAGTTCACTTGTTCCTGTCAGGTGGTTTCAATATCCGCACAACGATTGATTCCAGGCTGGAAAATTACGTCGAGAATAATGTACGCCATCACCTCCGTGATTCGGAATATCAAATCTTTATAGGTGACTATGGACCACTGAATACAGTGCATAATGTCAATGACTCCGCTGTTGTAGTTATGAACGCCAAGACAGGTGAGGTGTTGGCTATGGATGGCAGTGCGCAATACGATTCTACCGTTCCACAGATTGCAGGCAATGTGAATGCTGCCCTTGCTCTACGCCAACCAGGTTCGTCTTTTAAACCAATTGTCTACGCGACGGCTTTTCAGATGGGCTGGTATCCTGGTATTGTTTTACCAGATAGAAAAACCTACTTCCCCAATAATAGTCCAGTGGGTGGAGATATTAATACGACAACCTATCATCCACCTGATTACGGTGGAGGATATCACAACCTTAATTCCAATATCGTGCTTGACATCGCCAACTCGTTTAATGTTCCAGCTATCAAGGCACTGAAATTTGCTGGCTTCGACAACGTGCTCAATATGGCTCGCCGCTTCGGTATTACCGATATAGATCGAGATGTTGCCATTTATAATAAATTACACAATAGCCGTATTACCGTTGATCAATACGTTACTTCCTCCTTTGCCCTTGGTACGGCTGGGGTCTCTCTACTACAAATGGTAGGTGCCTATCAGGTCTTTGCCAATCAAGGCACGCGAGTTCCCCCACAGAGCATCCTGGACATTTGGGATAACTACGGTCATAATCTGTATCACTATAATGCTAAGCATCCACCAGCTTCCCGGGTCATCAGCCCACAGATTGCTTTCTTAATGTCTTCGATACTCTCGAATAACCCGGCACGAGCCATTGAGTTTGCTGGTGATAATGTACTTACTATGCAAGACTGGGATGGCCGTCCTGTGGCTGCCAAAACCGGTACCACCGACAACTTCCAGGATAACTGGACGCTTGGCTATACACCGGATGTCGTGGTTGGAGTCTGGTCGGGTAATGCCAATGGTGCTTTTATGACGAATAACGTGGTTGGTATCACGGGCGCTGCGCCTATCTGGCATGATGTGATCGAATACGCCAGTGGCAAATGCGACCAGGGCTGTGGGGATATAAAGTTCTCAGCAGATCAATTTGATACACCTCCTGGGGTAATACTGCAGGAAGTAAACACCGTCAATGGTCTGGCTGGCAATGGCTATCCAACCTATATGCTCGATAGCGATGTCCCGCAGCAGAGTGGCTTGACCACAAACAACGGGAACGGCAATGGAACGCCGACGCCGACACCAACGCCGTAAGCTTTCTGACAAGGACTGTAGGTTATCATGCCTGAAGAGCAGAATCAGCATTTCCCGAAGCCCTCCAGGAGGAAACGGAACCTTGTTTTAAGCTTGAGGAGTTGGTTGCTCGGCCAGTATAGGGAGTTGGTTGCGGCCGTATCTTTCCTTACGGTGCTTCCAATTCCCGGAAGAACGCGACTCTTCGAGAGCGCAGATGCTGCCCCACCTCTCCTGGCTGGCAGTGCATATTTTCCCCTGGTTGGCTTACTGCTTGGGCTACTGTTATGGCTACTGGTGCTGGCGTTCACTCCACTCGTCCCGCAACTAGTGTTGGCGGGGCTACTCGTAGTGGCACTGGTGCTGCTCACAGGTGGATTACATCTGGATGGCCTGATGGATACCAGTGATGGGCTCTTCGGTGGTACCACCCGTGAACGCAAATTGGAAATCATGCGGGATAGTCGGGTGGGCAGTTTCGGTGTCCTCAGTGGGGCATGCGTGCTGTTGCTCAAATTCGCTCTTTTCGCCAGCCTGAGAGAACGTTCGCTTCCCCTCGCATTGCTCGTGACATTGCCCTCTGCCCGCTGGGCGATGGTACTGGCGTTACGCATATTTCCCAGTGCGCGTTCCACTGGTTTAGGCGCAGCGTTTCACCAGGCTGTCACGACTAAAGGATTGGTGATGGCAAGCGTTGTCGTGTTGATAATAGTCCTGATCGCAGGGCAATGGATTGGTCTCATCGTATGGGCGACGACGAGCGTTACGACATTGGCGCTTGGATTCTGGATAACCAGGAGCATTGGAGGGCTGACAGGTGATAGCTACGGAGCCATTGAAGAAGTGGTGGAGGTCGTGGCACTGTTGGTGTTGGTGATGGTACGAGCATGAATAGAAGGAGTTTCCCTTTGTGAGCAATAACCACATAACGCCTTCAGAGCAAACGGTAACTACACGTCTCATAGTGATCCTGGGCGGCGCTCGTAGCGGTAAGAGCGCCTTTGCGGAACGATTGGCCGCGAGCAGCGAGCGGTCTGTTGCTTTCATCGCTACAGCTATAGCAGGCGATGATGAGATGCGCGAGCGGATCGCTCGTCATCGTGCCTCTCGCCCCAAGGGGTGGCATACGCTTGAAGAACCACTCGACCTGGCTGGAGCAGTGCGCACTGCAAGCAATCTCGCAGAGGTGTTGCTGTTGGACTGCATCACGCTCTGGTTAGCAAACTGGCTGTTCCAACAGTATGGAACGAATGACGAAGAGGAGTTCGCATCAAGCGCACTTTTTGATGAAGGAGCATTAAAGAAGGAAGTAGGGGCACTGCTCGAAGCGGTGAACTTCCTGGCTCCAAACAAGACGCTCATCGTGGTCACCAACGAGGTTGGATTGGGCATTGTTCCGGCCTACCCTCTCGGTCGAGTATATCGAGATGCACTTGGATATGTCAACCAATGTCTTGCACGCGCGGCCAACCGTGTGTACCTGATGGTGGCAGGATTAGCAGTAGATATCAAACGTTTGCACGAAGAGGCCTCGTTATAATTGGTGGTTGACATGAGCAAACCGGCGGAAGTATACTACCCGCAGGAAAATTCGTATTGTTCTCATCGGGTGGCCTCAATGAGAGGCAGAATAGGGAAGCCGGTGCAAGTCCGGCGCAGGCGCGCTACTGTAACTGGTGAGCAACTCATTCTCTTATGATGCAGAGAGCAAGCCACCGTTCTACATGGAACGGGAAGGCGAACTGAGGAGCGTTTGGAGCCAGAGCCAGGAGACCTGCCCGATGAGGGATGCTCACGATCCTTCGCGTAAGAGGAGCGAGCAGCTGGGACAGTCACGACCTGAGTGAAGGAACCCTTCGCGACTTGTGTCTCTGTGTGTTCTTGGTTGACCTCCATTTTCCGCGAGGTGACAGCGGGCGTTGAAATCAGCTCGGAGGTTACAACCATATGCGCTCCCGTGTCATCTCTTTTCGTCTCTCTCTTGCCCTGCTTCTATCTTGCTTCGTCCTGCTTACCGCGTGCGGTCAGAGCTTATCGCCAACGACCGGGGCAAAGCTGACTCCCACTCCTACCGTAACACTCGATGTTTACGGAACACCGATTGCCTTTCCGACCACTGCTCCGCGACGTATCGTCTCCCTGCTTCCAAGCACAAGCGAAATGCTGGGGGCATTGCATCTCCAGGGTCGGGTTGTCGCGATCGACTACTACACGAGCTACCCACCTGAACTGGCTTCGCTGCCGAAGGTTTCTGATGTCAATGGCAAGTACAATGTTGAGCAGATTGTAGCGTTGAAGCCTGACCTTATCCTGAGCTGGGGCGGGGAGACGAAGCAGTATGATCAGCAGCTCAATAGCCTGGGCTTGCGTGTCGTCGATCTTCCAATCACAAATTTCTCGGGAGTAATCCAGCAAATCTTGCTCGTAGGACGCCTGACATTCACGGAGACGACTGCTCAATCGCTGGTGAACCAGCTGCAGCAGCAAATCAACCAGATTAAGGCAGCCGTGGTCGGAGCGACTGCGCCCAGGGTGTTACTGGAAGTAGACGATAGCACGCCGGGAAAACCCTATGTCTTTGGCGGTGGTTCTTTTGGCGACGAACTTTTGCAGGATGCCAATGGCATCAACATCTTCCATAACAATACCAGTGGCGGTGGATACCCGCAGGTCACAGACGAAGCGATCATTGCTGCTAACCCACAGTTCGTCATTCTGACGGAAGATCCCGCCTACGGTGGGAATCCTGCTCTGGTGTATAGGCGGCCCAACTGGAGTAGCATTGACGCGCTCACATTGCACCAGGTGTATCGCATCAATGTCAACATCATGCAGCATCCCAGCCAGCGCATGGTCGAGGGGCTCCGCTGCCTGGCGCAGCTGATTCATCCTGAGAAGTTCTCCGGGGCCTTGCCCTATTACTGCTCGGGGACCGTCTAAGCAGAGACGAGGAAGCATAAACGATGAGTTAAGAAGAAGCCAGGTAGACGGTTTGTGCTAGAAGAGGGAGCACCTGGATATACCTCGGCTCAAAGCTCTTTGTCGTCTCATTTGCTGATGGGGAGACGCCTACCCAGAAAGCGCAAGCGCGAAAAACCGTTGTGATTTTCACCAGGGCAACTCTGTTGCCACCTACAGGAAGGAAATAGGTATGAAAGAGGTACTTGAGAGAATCGCACGTATCAAACCCCTCGATACCGAAGCCATGGAGCGAGCAAGAACGCGCCAGGGGCAATTGACAAAGCCGGCCGGAAGTCTTGGCCTGCTCGAAGACATCGCCGTTCAGATTGCAGGCATCACGCAACGCCCCTTGCCGAGCGTAGAGCGCAAAGCGGTGATCGTCATGGCAGGAGATCATGGTGTCACAAGCGAGGGGGTGAGTGCATATCCTGCCGCTGTGACACCGCAGATGGTATACAATTTTCTCCAGGGTGGAGCAGCCATCAATGCACTCGCGAGATACGTTGGGGTGAGAGTCATAGTGGTCGATGTCGGGGTGGCAGCCGACATTCAGCACCCTGGCTTGCTCTCTCGGAAGGTGGCTTTTGGCACCGCCAACATGGCGATGGGGCCAGCCATGACACATGCGCAAATGCTGGAGGCGATCCAGGTTGGAATGTATATCCTGGATGCACAGGTAGACGAGGGCATTGACCTGGTAGCAATCGGAGACATGGGCATCGGCAACACCACCGCTTCAAGCGCGATTACTGCTGCATTGCTGCAGACACCGGTAGCACTGGTCACAGGTTATGGAACGGGGATCAGCGACGAACAACGTGCGCATAAGATACGAGTGATCGAACGCGCACTTGAACGCAATGCTCCTGATCCTCATGACCCACTTGATGTGCTAATGAAAGTAGGGGGATTAGAAATCGCCGGGCTTGTCGGAGTCATTGTGGCAGGCGCTTCTCACCGCATCCCCATCGTCATTGATGGCTTCATCTCAGGCGCGGCAGCATTGATTGCAGTCACGCTCAATCCAACAATTGGCGCTTATCTTCTGGCTGGGCATGCCTCGGTGGAACGAGGGCATAGCTTAATCCTCGATCGGCTAGGCCTCTCCCCTCTGCTCGATCTCAGGTTACGGCTTGGAGAAGGGACCGGAGCTGTCCTTGCCATGGGTCTCATCGATGCCGCGTTACATACCCACGCCGAGATGGCCACATTCGAGGAAGCAGGCGTGAGTGAACGGAAGGAGGATGAATAGCATGGATTACGTCGTTAACGTCGGCTCCGCTATCTCTTGCTGTACCTCCGACGCCTCTACGCCCTCTTTTCGACGATGTCGTAGTAGGAAGGCGAGCGTGTAGAACCCAATCACCAGAACAAGGAGCATCCGATAGCCAAACAGCATGCTGAAGTACTCCAGCCCGCCTCCGACCATAATACCCAGTAGATTCGAGGCAAAGGCGATATCCGAGGCTTCACTATCCCTGAATGAATTGGTGAAGATAATGTTGGCCAGGAATACCGGAGCGAATGCCAGCACACTTGCGAGGAGATACCTTGCGGCCAGGTTTCCCAGTAGCAGTGTTTCGGGTGGCAGCAGGATATTGAGGACAAGGATGCCAAACAATAGCACGTAAAACAAGCCGATATGCTTGATTTTGAAACGTCTGTTCACAAGTATTGCCAGGAATACACTGGTCAGGATGGCGAAGAAGACCAGCGAGTTAACCAGCCAGGTGCTGCCGAATAGCAGCGAGAAGGTAGTCAGGCTCTTCACCTCGAGTAGCATGAAAGCGACCCCCAGGAAGAACATGTGCCAGTCGAAGCGGCGCAGAACTTTGCGAGGAGCGAATATCAAGGTGCCGCCCACAGCAAAGATGGCGACCATGGCAAGACCGGCGACATACAACAGTGGAAAGCTCCGATCAACCAGATACAGGAACGGCCAGTCATCGGTAGCAGGAGTAGCATTGGTTAGCGGATAGTATCCTTGACCGATAACCTTCAGCTTCTCATTCCCAGTGGGGGTGTGCTCCCGATAAGTCCCGAATGTGCCTTGTGGGAGAGTTGCCAGACGTGGACCTTCCATGATCACAGCAGCATGTCCCCAGCCCGCGTAAGTAGTGACGAGTGGTTGCTGGTTGTTGAAGGCGTGTCCTGCCATATCAGCCAGTTTTTCCACCAGCCATGACTCGCGGTAGTAGTTATACATCACCATAACACCGTTGCTGGTCAATCGCGACCGTGCTGTCTTGAACGAGTCCTGTGTCAGTAGAAAACTCTCCAGGCGCAAACTTGTGTTACTCGAGGTGAGTGTGAGCGAGTCAGGTAACGCAAAGATGATCAGGTCGTACTTATCTGTCGTATTCTCTAGAAAGGAGCGACCATCGTTGATCACGGTGTGTACGCGTGGGTTGCTGTAGGGATGGTCAGGGTTAAGGCGCACACCAAGTTGCAGGATCGTGGGGTCGATCTCCACTGCTGTGACCGATTGGACTCCATAGTGTAGTGCGATATCGACGTCGGATCCGGTCCCTGCACCGAGTATCAGCGCATGCTTAAACGAGCCGCCAGGGAAGATATTGTACACAAGCTTGTAGAAAGGTTCTTTATTCTGCCAGGGAATCATCGCCTGGTGACCACCGGCGTTATTCACGTCGACGATATATCCGGCTGGCTGGGTAGGATAAAGCACGATTTTGTAGTACGGGGACCAGTAGGCGCCAAGACCGAGTCGCCATGTAATGATTACAGTCACAAAAAAGGTCAGCCCAACCAACGCGATTGTCATTCTGGAACTCAGCAGCATGATAGGTATGCTCAAAAGAGCAAACCAGACAAGCGGTGGCAAAGAAAGGAAAGCGATAATGGAGAAACTGGCAATCCCTATCAGGCTGCCAATGATGTCAAAAGTGTAAGCAGTAAGAGGTTTTACCTGCGAAAACAACTGGCCCAGCGAGCGACCGAGAGGGATGAAGCAGGCAGCGATCATGCCGAATATGAGAGGCAGAACGAAGAAGTTTTCTGTACTCCCGCTTTGATTGGCGCCTGGTACGTAATAGATGACATCGGTCGTAGTGATGCGCAGTTCGAATCTATTCAATCCGACAATGATGACCATCAGCAGTACCAGCAGCGGGAAAGGCGGATACCAGAAACGCTGGCGACGAGCTGAAAGCATGCCAAGACCAATACCCAGGAAAGAGGCCAGTAGGATGAAGTTATTAAAATAACTCAGGTAGCGGACATAAGACGGAACCCAGCGAATACATAGTAATTCGAAAAAAAGCATTGAGAAGGAGACAAGTAAAATTCTTGCGCGGGGATCATTGATAAATAGCTTTTTGGGTGTCTCGTCACGCAGCCATGATAGGAATTGCGCTACTTTTGCTGGATTTGAAAGCGCCTGGGTGTTTGATTGATTCATTAAAACCTCCACGTCAAATACTGAATAGAATAGTTTATATTATATATGCCCCCATGCAGTTCCAGGACAATCGGTTGCACACTTGCGTCGAGTTTAGACAGAACCATAACTGAGCGTCTATCTAAATGAAAAAAGCACAAAATATAGGATGTGTCTTTATCAACACACGTCCCTACGTTTTATTTAAACGAGCCAATAAAGAGAAGGTGACACACTATGCAATTCGAAGAGACTTATGAGTGACTACTCCCCATGGTTGAAACCAGGGCTTTCAGCGGCGGAGATGGGTAAAAGGAGTGGATGTTAGCAAAATTCCTCTTGACAATTCCACATTGACAGTGATATCCTGTATTTGCAGTCTCAAGCGGAGACTGCTAGCAATCATCATTGACAAGTGAAGTATCATACAAACATAGCTCTATGTTCTGAGGATGTATCAGTAAATGATACCATTGAGCCAGCGCAAACAGCAAATACTGCGTGCGCTCGTTGAAGAATATATTCACAGTGCAACACCAGTTGCATCCGAAACTCTGGTGCGCAAATATGCGATGAATTTCAGTTCCGCAACCGTTCGTCACGAACTGGCTGGACTGGAAGAGGCACATTTAATCTATCAGCCTCACACCTCTGCTGGGCGAGTGCCTACTGACCTGGGGTATCGCTTCTTTGTAGAGCACCTCATGGAAGAGTCAGCGCTCTCACTCGACGAACAGCGTCTAATTCGCCACCAGTTCTACCAGGTACAGGATCAACTAGATCAATGGGTACGACTGACGGCTTCTGTTATGGCGCGATTGCTCCATAGTGCGGCAGTAATGACTTCTCCGCGTGCTGATGTAGGCCGACTAAAGCACTTTGAGGTTCTATCAGTAACAGATCTCTCTGCGCACCTGGTACTGGTGTTGGCAGATGGCTCGGTAAAGCAGCAGCGATTACTATTGGAAACCTCCATCGACCAGGAAGAGCTAAGTGCCGCGTCAGCGCGTTTGAATAGACTCTTACAGGGTAAAAATGCGAAGCAGGTGGAAGCTCTCCTTGAGCAGTACGATTTTTCGATAATAGAGCATTTGATCTGTACCACTATCCTTCGCATCCTGGAGCAACACGGAGATCCCCTGGGTGATGTTTTTTATCGCGAAGGCTTGGTAAATATACTCGAACAGCCAGAGTATAGCCGTATGGGACCCGAAGAAGAGCGCAATGAGCGTGTGCGTAAGGTGATGGAGGTTCTGGAACAGAATCGGTTCTTGCCGGCGCTTGCATCTCACTTGCGCGAAACCGATGGTGTCCAGGTGCTCATTGGCGGCGAGAACCAGTGGGATGACATGAAAGATGTTAGCCTGGTAGTGGCGCGATATGGCCATGAAGGCAAAATTGGTGGATTACTGGGTGTGATTGGCCCGACACGCATGCAATACGGGCGTGCCATCGCTGTGGTGCGCTATATGACACAGGTAATGAATGAGCTGCTTGCTGAAGTATACGGATTCGAAGAGTAGAGGCGGGTATCCGCCTCTACTCAAACGACTAAATAAATATTCAAAATAGGAGGCAATTGTGCCAAAGGTTATTGGAATCGATCTGGGAACGACTAACTCTTGTGTCGCTGTCATGGAAGGCGGAGAGCCTGTCGTAATTCCTAATGCGGAAGGCGCGCGCACCACTCCTTCGATTGTAGCTATGAACAAAAGTGGTGAGCGACTTGTTGGTGAAGTAGCGAAACGTCAGGCTGTTACCAATCCTGAAAATACGGTCTACTCTATCAAGCGTTTTATGGGTCGTAAATACGATGATCCCGAAGTGGATCGTGACAGGCGCCTGGTGCCCTATAAGGTTATCAGGGCCAGTAATGGTGATGCCTGGGTTGAGGTTCAGGGCAAACAATATAGCCCGCCGGAAATCTCTGCGATGATCTTGCAAAAAATGAAAACCGATGCCGAAGCTTACCTTGGTGAGCGTGTAACTCAGGCCGTGATTACTGTACCAGCTTACTTCAACGATGCGCAGCGCCAGGCTACAAGAGATTCTGGCAAGATTGCCGGTTTGGATGTGCTCCGTATCATTAACGAGCCAACCGCTGCATCCCTGGCGTATGGGCTGGATAAGAAAAAAGACGAACGTATCGGCGTCTATGACCTTGGTGGCGGTACCTTCGACATTTCTATTCTTGAGTTAGGCGATGGTGTCTTTGAAGTCAAAAGTACCAGTGGTGACACTCACCTCGGTGGTGACGATTTCGATCAGCGCATTATCAACTGGCTGGCCGATGAGTTCCGTCGTGAAAGCGGCATCGACCTGCGACAGGATCGCATGGCGTTGCAACGCTTGAAAGAAGCGTCTGAGAAAGCCAAGAAAGAGCTTTCTAGCTCAATGCAGACGGAGATCAATCTACCCTTTATTACAGCAGATGCCAGTGGCCCAAAGCACTTGAACATGACCCTTACCCGTGCAAAGCTTGAGCAGTTGGTCGAGGACTTGATTGAGAAATCCCGCGGCCCCGTCATGAAGGCGCTCTCCGATGCCGGTATACGCCCCAGCGAGATCAACGAGGTGGTACTTGTTGGTGGTCAGACTCGTATGCCTGCTGTTCAAACCCTGGTCCGGCGTATCTTCGATCGCGATCCACATCGTGGTGTAAACGCTGATGAAGTGGTGGCAGTTGGCGCTGCTATCCAGGCCGGTGTCTTGACAGGAGATGTGAAAGATGTGCTCTTGCTCGATGTCACACCCCTCTCCCTGGGTATCGAGACCTTGGGTGGAGTCTTTACACGTCTGATTGAGCGCAACACCACAATCCCAACCCAAAAGGGCCAGGTTTTCTCTACTGCCAGCGATAACCAGCCAAGTGTCGAGATCAATGTGTTGCAAGGTGAGCGTGAGTTTGCTAAGGACAATCGTTCCTTGGGGAGTTTTATTCTCGATGGTATTCCACCTGCTCCACGCGGCATTCCTCAGGTCGAGGTGACATTCGATATCGACGCTAACGGCATCGTTAACGTGTCAGCGCGAGATAAAGGTACCGGACGCGAACAGAAAATTACCATTGTGGCGTCGAGCGGCCTTTCGAAGGATCAGATCAATAATATGGTGCGTGATGCAGAGGAGCACGCAGCCGAGGATAAGCGCCGCAAGGAAGAAGTTGAAGAGCGTAACCTCGCTGATAGCGCAGCCTATCGTGCGGAAAAGAGCATTACTGAACTGGGTGATAAGCTCACTTCAGAACAAAAGGGCGAATTGGAGGCCAAGATTGCCGATATTCGCGCAGCGCTCTCGACCGATGATGTAGAGCGCATTAAATCAGCTCGTGAGTCTTTAGAGCAATCTTTCCATAAGATCAGTGAAGCGATTTATAGTCAGGCTGGTGCCTCCAGTGGCCCTGGCGCAGACTTCGGTGGTACAACGCAGGAAGAAACACCACTATCCGACCAGGGTGGTCCCAACGATGATACCATCGAAGGCGAATACAAAGAAATGTAGAGTTTATAAAGATCTTATTCTTACCTCATTGGGGTGAGAATAAGATCTTTATAAACTCTACCCTCCATGGCTAAGCACTTGCACAGAACTTATAAAAAACGTAATATTACAGAACATACAATTAATCAGTACTGCATTTAGGAAGCGCAAATCAGACTGCATCCTGTTAATGTCGGTAGGTAAAGGACCTGTTGATGGCCAGCAACAAACGAGATTATTATGAGGTACTTGGCGTATCACATAGCGCGAGCGATGACGAACTGAAAAAAGCATTTCGTCGTCTTGCCAAGCAATATCACCCTGACGCCAACAAAGAACAAGGAGCGGAAGCTCGCTTTGTTGAGATCAATGAAGCATACGAGGTGCTGAGCGATCCGCAGAAACGTGCTGCCTACGATCGCTACGGGCATGCAGGAGTCGGTAATGGCTCTGGCGCTGGCTTTGGTGACTTTGCGGGATTTAGTTCAATTAATGATCTCTTTGAAACGTTCTTTGCCGGGGCTACCGGAACGCAGCGCCGTACGGGAACACAGCGAGGCGCAGATCTTCGCTACGATCTTACTATCACCTTTGAGGAAGCTGTCTTTGGTTGCCAGAAAGAAATCGAACTACCACGATGGGAGACCTGCCCCAATTGCAAGGGTAATGGTGCGCAGCCTGGCACATCAACCACTCGTTGTTCCTCCTGCCAGGGAACAGGCGAAATTCGCCGCGTTCAGCAGTCCATCTTTGGACAATTCGTCAATGTCACAATGTGCGAGCGCTGTCGTGGTGAAGGTCGTGTGATTACTACTCCTTGTGAAAAATGTCGTGGACAAGGTCGCGTGCGTAACAACCGCCGTGTAGTCGTTAATATTCCTGCTGGTGTGGACGACGGCATTAATGTACGTGTCACCGGTGAAGGTGAGGTAAGCTCTCGTGGTGGTACGCCAGGCAATTTGTACGTCATACTGACAGTTAAGTCCCACCCGTTCTTTAAGCGTTCCGGCAACGATATTCTTTATGAAATGCCTATCAGCTTTACACAAGCTGCGCTTGGCGACGAGGTTGAAATTCCTACTGTTGATGGCAAAACAACGATGCTCAAGATTCCCGCTGGCACACAAAGTAACCGTTCGTTCCGCCTCAAAAGCATGGGCGTTCCCGTTGTGCATAGCAGCGCTCGGGGCGACCAGCACGTGATTGTGAAAGTGGTCACCCCAACCAATTTGACCTCAGAACAAAAACATTTACTCGAAGATTTTGCTCGTCTCGAACGCGAACAGGCAGAGCAAAATGATAAGAATATATTCCGTAACCTCTTTGAGAAAACCAAAGACGTTTTCCAATAAAATCGTGGCAGCTTTATGCGTGGTCAAACAAATCGAAGGACTTGTGTGTGGAGTAGCCACACACAAGTCCTTCGACTACCTCTGCTCTCTCCCCAAATTCTGCAACAACGGGCAAATGATCGCTTGCCTCGTCACCACGTAATCCATTCCCTTTTGTGACCACACAACATACTGAAAGACGTTCGGCAAGTTCCGGGCTGGCAAAAATGTAATCGATGCGGCCTGCAGGAGCGGCTGCTGGACAGGTAAATCCCGGGTCATTTGGATTCTTAGATCGAAAACAATCGACATAACCCGCTTTGCGAAGTATGCTAATGCTACCGCGAGGAGCATAGAGCGAAACAGCCCAGTCAAAAAGAGCGCACAGCACTTTGTTGCGCGGAATTACTCGCAAAAGTGGATCGAGAAAGCGCAGAGGTCCTGGCACTACGAAGTCCAGGTTTGGGTTTCCAAAAGCAGCATGAAGATTTTGTTGGCGCCGGAGATCCATTGCTACCAGATAGCGCACCAGCGCGCTTGCTTTCAAGCGATCACCTGGGGCAATCGCATTGAAATCACCTATCAACAGGTGCGGCGTTCCTCGCTTTGACGCCATGATGCGCAAGATTTCTCGCATCTCACGACGTCGAATGCTATCACCCCCTCTTCCCTGATTGAAAGCGGCCGCCAGGTGTGTTACGAACACCGTGAGCTTATGTCCATCTTCCTCCTCTATGCATATCTCTAAAAGAGGGTGTGTGAGTCTATCAGAATGCGTATGGACACGTGTCTCTACAATTGGCAAGCGGCTGAGTAGTGCAGTTTGCCAATCATCTCCTTGTGTATAGCTTCCACTCATCCGATATTGCATGCCGAGTCGATCCGCCATCTCCTCGATAGCTTGAAGGCTGGTGGCTTCGACCAGGCCAACGATATCGGGATGAGTAGAATTCATGATTTTCGTTAACTGGTCAACACGACGTTTCCCACCTGCCAATATATTATAGGAAAGTATACGAGTCATCTATAAGCATCCTTCTGTTCAGTTGTTCTAATACAACTATAGCAGACACAGGGGAAGCCATAAAAGATCTCAGCTTACTCTCTCATTACAACTCGCTCGATATTCAGATTCATCGCCGCCAGCCTGGGAACAATATTGCCATATCCCCGTTCAAGTAACTCAATACCGGTCACCGTTGTCGTGCCACGAGCGACTGCCGCCGCTATCACATAGGCCAATCCAGCACGTAAATCAGGAGTAGAAATCTCATCAACTGCCGTAAAAGGTGTTGGCCCCATAATAAGTGCGCTATGTTCAAAGTTGGATTCGCGATAACGACACGTCGTCCCGCCCAGGCAATATGTTGTCAACTGCGTTTTTGCCCCCAACTTGTCAAGCGCTTTCAGATAGCCAAAACGATTTTCGTGTACAGTCTCGTGGATAATCGAGATCCCATTCGCCTGCGAGAGCAGAATTGCAAAAGGTTGTTGCCAGTCAGTTGAAAAACCAGGATACACATCCGTCTCGATAATTGCCGGGCGTAGTGGCTCCTTGCGGAAAAAGCGTATCGTGTTTGAATTCACCAACTCTACTCCTCCTCCCGCTTGCTGGAAATAGGAGAGAAAATTACCCAGCGTTTCTGGGCGGATACCATCAACCGTAATTTCACCATCGGATGCGCAGGCCAGGCAGGCCCACGAGGCAGCTTCAATACGATCCCCAAGTACTTTCATATGCGTCCCGGTGAGCCGTTTCACACCCTCTATGCGAATCTCTCGCTCTGAAGAGGTGAAAATAATCGCGCCCATCGTTCGTAACATCGTGATTAATTCGAAAATTTCTGGCTCAATTGCGGCATTGGATATCGTTGTGCGTCCCTCCGCCAGCACACCCAGGTATAAGCACGTCTCTGTAGCGCCCACGCTTGGATAGGGTAACTTGATGTGTGTTCCTATCAATGCACCCGTATGCTCTGCTATAAAACCGTCTGGTGTTTCACGCACTTTGCCACCAAATTGACGAATAGCATCCAGGTGAAAATCAACAGTCCGTGCACCAATCTGATCTCCCCCTACAAAAGGAACAGCGACTTTGTCAAAGTGATGTAGTAACGTTCCCAGTAAGAGAATAGGGATACGATTGCTGCCTGAGTGAGGTGTAGGCACATCCGATAAATTCATAGAAGACGGGTCAATGGTCAGCTCTCCACTTGTCGTGAACTCAACATTGACACCGATAGAAGTAAGCATTTCTTTAGTGATCGTCACGTCACCGATAGGAGGAACGTTCGTGAGTACTGTTGGTTTATCTCCGAGTAAAGCCGCAATCATCGCTTTCGTAGTGAAATTCTTTGCCCCCAGGCATCTAATTTCCCCTACAACCGGCTGTCCCCCCTTAATGATATAAGCATAATTATGCTGATGTAACATTCGAAGCCTTTCTTATAGTCCATAGGGTTATGCATTTTTAAAACACCCTATTTTTGAGGGATTATATGATGTGATGCCTTTAGATTAGTTTACCACTTCCTCATTTAGATACGATTGCCCTGAATGTCAAGCCATTTTACCTCGTCAGCATAGCCAACCTATGATATAATAGAACCGACCTTTAAATCGGATGTCTAACACTGCTCTCTGAGTGAAAGGAATTCCTATGCCAACGCAAGAAGAGCGATTGGAAACGGTAGAATATGGCCTCAGACAGTTCAGGACTGAAACCCTCAAAGCCTACCAGGAAATGGCCTTTGAAGTAACGATGGTCAAAGGGTTAACCGAAGACGCAGTTAAGCGACTGGCAACGATCAAAGTACAGATAGACCAGCGCTTTGACACGCTGAATCAGCAGATAACCGATGCCAAGCAAGATATCTTAGACCTTCACATCAAATTCGATCAGCAGAGAGACCTGCTTCTTCAGGTCCTTGCACGTCTACCGGAAAACCCCTAGCAAGCCATTTTACCTTGACCCATTGTGTTGTGACTAGCAACCTTGTAGAATGGCTTCTGAATTGGCTTTAAAAGAGGAAGTAGGGCGGGAGGGAATCGAACCCTCATGGGTTGCCCCCGGGGATTTTAAGTCCCCTGCGTCTACCATTTCGCCACCGCCCCAGGCTGGTTATGTCTCTACGTATGCATGATAGTAACATGCCATAGCTTGTTCGTCAATCATTATTCACAGACCCATTGGCCCAGCCATCCATATTTACAATGCTTTCTCGCCTAGTGCTGTCATAGGCATCATAAGACCCCGGAAATCCTCCTGCAACATTTCGAGGAGCATTTGATCATAGAGGCGATCCAGTTCTTCCCGGCTGGCTACTCCCATACGCATAATAAACGGCTGGAACAGTTTAAAGACAACGGATGCATCGCGTCGAAAACCCTCGTATGCTTCTGTTCCAAAAGAGAAGTCGATCACATGTGAGACAAGTTTGATGTTAACACAGCCTACATCGCGCAGCAGGTTTCCCAAAATGGGCAAGATGCCCGTAAATCGCCCCGTCTGAGAATAACCTCCCTGGATCTGGATGGCTTTTATTACCATGGAGTTCAGGGTCTCTAGCGCGGGACTCGTGCTGAAGTACCACCATTCACTCTCAACCAGACGAATGAAGCCACCAGGGCGAGTAATCCTTGCAAGCTCCCGCACAAACTGTGGCCAGGATGCTGCAGGGAGAAAATTGACGAAGCGTACATTGGCAAGGTCAAAGGAGTTATCGGAAAATTCCAGTGGTTTTAACAAGTTCATCACCTGAAAACTGGCGTTGTCCAAACCTTGCACTCGCGCTTGCGCATTTGCATAGTCGATCATCGCCTGGCTTACGTCGAACCCAAACACTTCGATATCCGGATGTGTGAAAGCTATCTCAAGTGCCCATCCTCCTGGGCCACAAGCACCATCGAGTACCCGGTGGATCCCGGAGAAGTCGTTCGACCGCTCGGGGAAAAGTCCACCCATGCCTTTGGTGATCAAGCGGTCTTGATCGATCAAGCGCGCCATTTCTGCGCCGCTCTCAGCATCACTAATATAGACGTTGCCACTTTTTGGAGGGTCAACAGGCGTTGTCATTAAATGCTCCTTTTTACATGCTGTTTGGATATTTCCTGGTTACTTTCTTCAAAATGTGGCAGTCTTAGCAACTCTTCTTCAAATTGTTGCCAGACTATTTGCTCAGCCTGAAAGATTGTGAGTGGTTGCTGTATCTTTGTAGCCTGAAGCATGGTCTCGTTTAGTCGTTGCCGGAAACCAGATAAATACGATCTCTGAACTTCTTGAAAAGGAACAAGACCTAGCTCAATGTGCCTTGTATCGTAGAATTCATCTGGCTCAAATGCTAACGCGATCAAATCCGCATAGCTCTGGATGAGTGTCTGTTGTGATTGTAGAAAGTAGTTGGGTTGAGTGCTGGAGACAAGTACACAGCCTGCAACGTTCCCTTCAAGCATAATAGGAGTAGCAGCAGCGCTTTCTTCCCATAGACCATGATAACCAGGAGAAAGGCTCTGATTCTCTGAGAGATCCTGGTTAACGACAGGGTGTCCTAAAGAAACAGTATGCCCGGCCAGAGATTCGGCTCCTAAAAGAATTGCCTGCTGATCCAAATTGCCTTCCCACGGTGGTGTTCCCCGTCCCAGGCTCTCTCGCAAGCTGCGTATCTTCCCTTCACGGGAAGGAGGCATACATCTCACTACAATAATTGCGAGGCCTAAACGCTTTGGGTCAAGTTGTTCAAGCGCTTGTTGCAATATGAGATCGCAAAGTGATGAGAATCGGAGCACTTTGGGGATCGTTGCACGAGTGCGAAGGACACGAATATAGAACTCGCTCGGGATTTTATGCAGCAAGTCCTCTGTCAATAAATCTTCTGTCTCGGCTATCAACCCTTCAAAATCATCTAAAAGTAGCTCGAGCAGGGCTTTGCGATGCTGCGGAAGGGCTGTAAGCAACCGTTGGATGCTCCGCGAACGTGGACTTGACTCGTTGTTTACCCAACGAGTCAAGGTAACAGGATTTATGCCTAGCTCATTAGCAAGCCGCCGCCGCTCTTGCGGATCTTGAATGATACTTCCTAAGAAGTCACGCCAGGTTGGTGATTCTTGCATTTCTCATTCACTCTGCTCAAATAGCGCATCTATATGTTCGCTCTGCTAATCATACCAGCTAATACCGTTACGGTCAACGATTTCGGGTAACCACTACCCTTAGGTTATTACACTGGTAAGTTACATGTTTAACCAATCATGTAAACGTTCTTCCCAATCGTATTGACGTCGAACGTGATCTGCGCCATAATACGAGTCGTTGATAGGAAAATAATCGTTTACATGTCATAGTACATCAAATAAGTCGAGCAGATATGAGCAACGAATCCGAAGGTAACGCTCTTCCGCCAGTGCAAGTTTTACGAGGAGTATATGAGGTAATAGTCGTCGGTGCAGGTCACGCAGGATGTGAAGCCGCATTGGCTTGCGCGCGCATGGGACGTAAAACGCTCTTATTGACGATGAATCTCGATAGCGTTGCGCTTATGCCTTGTAATCCATCTATGGGCGGGCCTGCAAAGGGCCACTTAATCAAAGAAATAGATGCCCTTGGTGGGGAAGTTGGCCGCAATACTGACCGCACTTTTATTCAGGTCCGTCTACTCAATACAAGTAAAGGTCCAGCAGTGCAAGCCCTCCGCGCTCAATGCGATAAACAGGCCTATCGCCTTGCAATGAAGTATGTCCTGGAGGGTCAGCCAAATCTGGAATTGAAACAGGCAACTATTGCCCGACTACTTAGTCGTATTGGAGACGATGGTCGCCCTCTTGTTGAAGGCGTCGTGACGAATAATGGCTGGCAATACGAGGCTGGCGCAATCATCTTAACCACTGGTACGTTTATTAATGGACGTCTTGTTGTAGGTGAGAAGACCCAGCCCGGCGGTCGTGCAGGGGAAGGTCCTGCCCTGGGTATCTCAGATTCGCTGGTTGCATTAGGACTCGAAGTGCGCCGTTTTAAGACAGGCACGCCACCGCGTATTGATGCCCGTACTATCGATTTTAGCAAGACAGAGCCACAACCTGGCAGCCGTGTACCCCTCTTCTTTTCTCAGGACACATCAGCTCGAGAGGATGTACAACTTCCCGGCGGTCGTCCCAATCCAATCTATCCAGTTACCGGCGAAGATCTTAACGGGTGGCGGCCACAGTTACCTTGCTACCTGGTGCATACTACTGAACGAACTCACCAGATTATTCGTGGCAACCTGCACCGTTCTCCACTTTACACCGGCATCATCGAGGGTATAGGTCCGCGTTATTGTCCCTCTATTGAAGATAAAATTGTACGCTTCGCCGATAAGAGCAGGCATCAAATCTTCTTAGAACCCGAGGGTTGGCGCACAGGTGAAGTGTATGTTCAGGGAATGAATACCAGTCTTCCTGAAGATGTGCAACTCGCTATGTTGCGCAGTATCCCTGCACTTGAGCGTGTTGAAATGATGCGTGTTGGATATGCAGTCGAATACGATTATATACCACCAGAGCAGTTATCTCCAACATTACAGACAAAAGCCGTATCCGGGCTTTTTCTCGCCGGTCAAATCAATGGCACGTCTGGTTACGAAGAGGCTGCTGCTCAGGGAATTATTGCCGGTATCAATGCAGCGCTGCATGTCCGTGGTGAGACCCCATTCGTACTCGGTCGTCACGAAGCATATATAGGCGTGATGATTGATGACTTGGTAACACGTCCGATGAGTGAACCTTATCGTCTTCATACCTCACGTGCTGAGTATCGCCTGCTCTTACGCCCCGAAAGCGCTGATCTGCGCTTGAGCGATTATGCCTATAAATACGGACTTATCGATGATGCACGTTTTGCCCAGCTAGTACACAAGCGTAAAAGTATTCAGCGTGCGCTTACCCAACTCGATACACTGGTATTTACTTCATCACGTACAACAGAGGCATGCGTGCAAGAAATTGGACTCGCTCCTCTTGGGCAGATGCTCTCAGCCCGTGAACTTTTGCGCCGCCCATCGGTTACCTATCACCAGGTTACCCAATTGGCACAATCTATATGTAAAGGCAAAGCAAACTCAACCGAGTATAGTAGGGGCGACCCTGGTGGTCGCCCTGAGAGCGCAACCGACCCTTACGGTCGTCCTGAGAACCCTGATGACTCTGAACACGTCCTTCCAGAGCTAACTACATCTATCGCGGAAGAGATAGAGTTACAGGTCAAATACGAAAGTTACGTACGCAAGCAGGAACAATTTGTCCACCGTACCAGGCGTATGGAGGAACACCAAATACCCGAAACCATGGACTATAATGTAGTGCAACATCTACGTACCCAGGCCCGCCAGAAACTCATACGAATGCGCCCTCGCACCATTGGACAGGCATCACGAGTTGAGGGCGTAACACCAGCAGATATCGCTATCTTAATGGTCTACCTGGAGAAGCAACGCCTGGCACACATACCTACTTGACAGTACAAACATAAATGTGTACTATGCGCAAGCGGAAGATTTTTCATCCATTCATTTCAATTAGGAATAGAATTCGAGCGCATTTGATCCCACGTTTGTATTCCTTTTGGATGGTTTTTAGATCAGAGCGACTTCTTGAAGTCGCCTGGGGGAAACACAGTGTACATCCTTGTTGTCGATGATGATCAGTTTGCAAACTCGCTCGTACAGTTTGTTCTCAGTAAAGAAGGATACGAAGTTGAAACAACGGACAATCCTCGTGGCGCGCTGTATATGATCCAGAGGCGAGAGCCAGACCTGCTTATCATTGATGTGATGATGCCTTTTATCAATGGGTTCGAGTTTGCTACCAGGTTACGAGAAGAGGAATATGATATCCCAATTATCTTTATGACTGCGCAAGATGCGATTGAGTCGAAATTACAGGGCTTCAATATGGGTGCGGATGACTATATTTGCAAACCCTTTAATCACCAGGAATTAGTGGCGCGCGTGCAAGCTGTCATACGTCGTGTCAAACACAATACTAAGATTGGAAATAATAGTATTCGCAGTGGGCAATTTGAACTCCTTCCTGGGGAACTCAAAGTTGTAATACCAGATAATGTATCTATTACTCTTACCCCTACCGAGATGCAAGTCTTGCGAGTGCTTATGGGTTCTGCAGGTCAGGTAATAGATCGTGATCAGTTACTTTCTGAAGTTTGGAACGACGGCGAAAACAATAGTAACATTGTAGATGTCTACATACGGCGCCTCCGATTAAAGTTGGAAGAAGATGCAGACAAACCTCTGCATATCATCTCGGTACGCGGTATAGGCTATAAATTCTTAGGAAAATAGCAGTGAATAATCATTGGTACCTGGAAGCCTTATTTACCAACACTCCAAGCGTAGTTCTGGCTGTCGATGAACACTTTCATATATTTGATCTCAATCCTGCTGCTGTCGCTATCCTGGGTTTGTCTCCTGAACAGGTAATTGGACAGCATTGTAGCCACCTGATGAAGTGTAGAAACATGAATAGAACACTACTATGTGGCACATCTAACTGTCCAGTAACACGTGTAATTCAGCAAAAGCAACCAATTGCGCAGGAAGAATTGATCTTGGGACAGGTTACAGATCGTTCAGGTGAGTTCTCTTGCAGCATCGTACCTATCGAGCATGAGCAGAGTTCGTATGTGATCTTTACTGCTCGTGATATATCTGGTGTAAAAATGGCCAACCGAGTGCGGGCAAATTTTGTCTCCATGGTTTCGCATGAACTTCGCACCCCGCTTAACTCTGTTCATGGCTTTGTTGATTTGCTCTTACAGGGCTATATGGGCGCATTAAATGAAGAGCAATATAAATATCTTAGCTATGTTCAGGAAGGTGTGCAACAGCTTGTTTCCACAGTTGAAGATATCCTCTTTATGACACGCTCAGATTCCGGTCAATTTGAGATGAAACGGGAAAAGGTCGATTTCGAGGTGCTGTCAAATCAAGTTGTTAATAGCCTTCAGCCGCAAGCTCTCAAAGCACAGGTGAAGATCAACGAAGATATTCCTGTACCCGCCCCTATACTTGGTGTTGATCCACAGCGTATGAAGCAAGTCCTGAACAATCTAGTCACCAATGCCATCAAATTCACACCGCCTGATGGAACTATCACCATTCGCGCTTATCCATATAACGAGCGGTTTGTCATGATTTCCGTCTCAGATACCGGGTATGGTATTCCAGTTGAGGACCGCCCACATATTTTCGAACGTTTTTATCAATCCAACCATGCTCTACAATCAAAAATGGGCGGCTATGGACTCGGCTTATCCATCGCAAAATTAATTATCGAGCAGCACGGTGGCGAAATCAATTTTCACAGCGCTATCAATGAAGGCACGACATTTTTCTTCACTGCACCACTCTTCACATGATCCCTTTATTGCCACAAAGTCTCTTGCTCTACCTCTTCTTGCTTGCGTTCGCTCCACGCATTATCCTTAGATAACTTATCAGCCAGGCGCGTTGGCTCAGGTAAACGGTATCCTTTACAACAAGCAAGTACATAGCGCAGACTCGTTTCAAGGCTAATACGATGACCCAGCGAAATAATCATCGGCTTAACTCGCGCCCGTGTTCGCAGGACTGCACCAATCACTTCTCTATCCGCTTCCAGTGGAACCCATGAACCCACTTCCTCGCTTAATGGCCCGTGATGTCCAGTCAAAATCGACTTGGCGCATCCAATAGTTGGCAAATCCAGCCATAGTCCCAGATGAGAAGCAATTCCCAACCGGCGTGGATGTGCAATACCCTGGCCGTCAACCATCAGCAGTTCTGGTTGCTGTTTCAACAGATCAAATGCGCCCAGAATACATGGTATTTCACGAAATGAGAGCAATCCAGGGATGTAAGGCATTCGCAGAGGTTCTTCATAAACATGCTGTTCTACGATCTCCAACGCTGGATAGGAGAGCAACACCACAGCAGCTCGCGCCATACCACTTATTTCATTAATCGCCATATCGACCCCGCCTATATGCCGAACTTCATCTAGCCTATCTTCACGTACCACCCGCTTCGCCAACTCACGTTGTAATGCTTTTGCCTCATCCTGCTTGAGGTTCCACTCATGTAATGGTTTCGTTCTCATAGCCTCATACTCGTGCTTCTGTTATCGTGCTTGCGCTATAAAAATCATGCGAGGGCTATCATGCTCAAAGGGGCCTAGCTCATAATCTCCATAAACATCGGTGATTCCAAAGCCCGCCTCTTCCAACAGCAATTCTACCTCGTTTTTCTCAAAGAGATAGAGGTGCGTTGTGGTGACCGTACGCCGTACTGCTTCGCCTTGTTGGTGCTCATCGTAGAAGTGTGTAAGTTCGAGCATATGTTTCGTTAGAGATGAAGCGGGACTGACAAAGTGTGACAGCAAAGTGCCATCGTCTCGTTTCCATGTCCCCTGGTGCAGCATCTGACCGCTTAATTGCTCCATGTAACGCACATCTGCATTACTAATATCCAGGATGAACCTGCCGCCAGGAGTCAAATGGTCGCGTACCACAGCAAGTGTTTGCCGTTGCTCCTGGCGCGTACAAACATGCCCAAATGAACCAAGCGCAATAAAAGCCAGCCGGAACTTTTGCCCCAGGTGCAATCTACTCATGTTTTCCTGCACCAGCGTGCATTGTGCTACTACTTCAGCTTGCTCTAGTGCATGCTGTGCTAGGTTCAGCATACTTGCAGAATTATCTACACCCGTCAATTCATATCCTTCACGCGCCAGGGGTACCAACAGTCGCCCACTGCCACATGCCAGTTCCAGCAGAGGACTACCGCACAACTCTGCAAAGTTCGCATACAGGTTCAGGTCTTCGTCAAAGTGTGCATGCTCTATATCATAGAAAGGTGCGATCAGGTCGTAATCATTCATCTTCTAAATGTTATCAAACCTGGTAATTTTCCAGGTGCCATTCACTTGCTGCAACTGGAGTTGAACATCATAGGCTGGAGTACTTCCACGAGTGACAGAAACGGTTACACTTGCTGTATTGTTATTTACTGAAATGTTTCCAACTGAATAATTACTCACCGTACCTTTTGCTGTATCCAGTGTCTGGGCGGCTGTCGTATATAATTCCTGGGTCAGGGGTTGGTTATTCTGCGCAATCAAGTTCGTGTTCAAGTACGAGTAGGCTGTTGTATAGTGCTGTTTCTCAACAGCACTATAGTATTGATTCGCTACAAGTGCTGGAGCAGCAACCGTTTTAGCAAAGAACCCGACACCGGCTACAAAGAGTATGCCACACACAGCGCAACTCAGTACAATCAGACCCCCAATAATACCTAGCACAATCCAGAGACCACGTCGTGACCGTTTGAGCTGCTGTGGTGGCATATAACCCGGGGCTGCTGGCTGGGTGCCGTAAGCAGGTGCAACATACTGTGTTGGAGCGTAATCCGGAGGAGGCTGCTGCCCCCACTGTGGTTGCCCGTAAGGTGGCTGTTGAGGCTGTCCATAGTACGGAGGAGGCTGTTGCCCCCATTGTGGTTGTTCATAAGGAGGTTGAGGTTGTCCATAAGGAGGCTGCTGAGGCTGCCCAGGCTGTCCATATGGCTGTTGAGGCTGCTGCCCCGAATCTGGCTGCTGCGGTTGGTTTGGATCATAAGACATGGATAATTCCCTCCTGACAGATATGGAATCATTTCTGAATGATACATTCCCGGTAACCTCACCTTTCCACGGATGAATCTCAGGTTTTTCTCTTAGCTATTTTCCCCACCTTTGATGCTTCCCTGGACTGATTATATCAGAAGTTGGTGACATACTAAGCAATGTGCTATACCATACTACATGTGTAAAAGCAAACCGTCAAGTTTCAATTCGGGAGAAAATCATGCGAGTATATTGGCGCTACGTTGGGTACGACAGCTTCGCACCATCCATCCAGCAAGCCACAGCCAATGCCCAGGCGGCAGGTGTGGCAGATCACGTGCGCTTCCAGCACCTGGACGCGTCAGAAGGGCTGCCTGAACAGTATGATGTGATCACCACCTTCGATGTCGTGCATGATGCGGTCAATCCACGTGGGCTGCTCCGGGCCATCCGCAATGCCCTCCGACCTGATGGGCGCTATGTATGCCTGGAAATCAACAGTTCAGACAAGTTGGAGGAGAACATCGGGCTGCTCGGTGCTTTCTTCTATAGCTGTAGCGTGCTCTACTGCATGACCACCTCGCTTGCCGGTCATGGGGAGGGGCTAGGCACGGTAGGATTGCCTGAAACAAGAGTGCGCGAACTATGCACGGAAGCGGGGTTCAGCAATGTGCGACGTGTCCCAATGGAGAATCCTTTCAACATCCTCTACGAGGTCACGGCGTAACTACACAATACTGGGCCATTAGATAGGCGTGATGGCTGCACAGATACGCTTTGTGTTCCCATCTTCAACTCACAAGTAGAAAATGCGTAATTTTACCGATACTATCGTTCATACCTTCGGGTAATCTAGAGTCAAAGCAACAGAACCTCGAGAGCAAGACTGGGGCAACTATGACGAATAAACTGAAATTGATGTGCATTCTGGCTCATCCCGACGATGAATCGCTGGGCAACGGCGGCATACTCGCGAAATATGCCGCAGAGGGCGTCGAAACCTACCTGGTCACAGCGACCAGAGGCGAACGCGGCTGGTTTGGCGACGAAAGCGAGTATCCGGGCCTGGAAGCGCTGGGCAAGAGACGCAAGGCCGAGTTACTCGCAGCCGCTAGTGTGCTTGGTATCCGCCGCGTCGAATTTCTGAATTACATCGATGGCGACCTTGACCAGGCCCATCCAGCAGAGGTAATAGCGCAGATCGTGGGGCATGTGCGCAGTGTGAAACCCGATGTTGTTGTGACATTTGGGCCAGATGGTGCATATGGTCATCCGGATCATATCGCCATTTGCCAGTTCACTACCGCTGCCATCGTTGAAGCTGCCAACGCAACTTCCGTGTATCAGAGCAGTCTGGCTCCCCATGCGGTCTCGAAGTTGTATTACATGGCTCCGACGTATCAACTAGGTGTAGCATATCAAGCCGTTTTTGGTGATGTGGTTATGCATGTCGATGGCATCGAGCGACGGGGCATCGGTTGGCCCGATTGGTCTATCACCACTCGTATCGACACGAAAGGCTACAACCAGACCGTGTGGGAAGCGATTTTGTGCCACGAGTCACAATTGGTTTTCTATCGGCAGCTAGAGCATGCATCACAGGAACACCAGAAAGATTTGTGGGATTCTCAAACGTACTACCGGGCCTTCAGCCTGGTAAATGGGGGACGGAGCATCGAGGATGACCTGTTCGAAGGATTACGGTGCGTATAATGAAAATACTCGATCATACAAAACCACTATCGCTCCAGTTGAAGATGCTATAATAGTGCTGTCTTGCAAGATGATGACAAAATTTGCGCGCACTTATTTGGTTGACCAGGTGACTACAAGGGCTATCCTATTGTGCATTTAGGTCTTTGACAAAAGGCAGCGAAAGTTATGGCTGTAGCGTTTACTAAACCAATCATTTGCCCGATTTTAATTGGCCGCACGCCAGTGCTTACGAACCTCCATTCGCTCATTGATCAGGTCAGGGGTGGACAGGGACAGGTTGTCCTTCTCTGCGGGGAAGCGGGGATCGGCAAATCGCGCTTGGTGACAGAATCAAAAACCTATGCCACTGCTCAAGGTTTTCTCTTACTCCAGGGCAGTTGCTTCCCAACCGACCTCTCCTATCCATACGCCCCGCTCCTTGACCTCTTGCGATCCGTTGCAGCCAGCCACCTGGCAACAGCGATCACCTCCGATTTGGCCCCGTTTGTTCGTGAATTGCATCACTTGCTACCCGATGTCGTGTCTGTACCGCCCGACCTGGCTCCACTGTCCACACCTGATCCCGAACAGGAGAAACGTCGCCTCTTTACCGCGCTGGCGCAATTCTTTACAGGTCAAGCCACCAAACAACCAGTGTTGCTCGTCATCGAAGATATTCATTGGAGTGATGATATCAGCCTGGAATTTCTCCATTACCTGGCGCGGCGCTGTGCTGGCTCCCCCCTGCTCATCCTGCTGACCTACCGGAGTGACGAGGTGCATCCGAGCCTGAGCCATTTCCTGGCGCACCTGGACCGTGAACGTCTCGCCCAGGAATTCGCCCTCGCCCCTCTCACCCGCAGTGATATGAGTGCCATGCTGCATGCGATCTTCGATCTTCGTCGCTCGGTGTTCATGGTGCCTCCTTTCGTGCAAGTCGAACTGCTGGATGCCATGTACACCTTGACTGAGGGCAATCCCTTTTTCATTGAGGAAATTCTTCAATCCCTGATCGCAGCGGGAGACATTTTTTATGCGGATGGTGCCTGGCAGCGCAAACCGCTGGGCGAGCTGCACATTCCGCGCAGCATTCAAGACGCAATACAGCAGCGGACTGAGCGCCTGGGTGAATCCGCCCGGCGCCTGTTGCTGCTGGCCTCAGTTGCTGGAAGGCGCTTCAATTTTGCCGTATTGCAGCACGTGCTGCACCACGACGAGCAGCAATTGCTTCAGCTGTTCAAGGAATTAATCGCGGCTCAACTCGTCGTCGAAGAGTCAGCGGACCACTTTGCCTTCCGTCATGCACTGACGCGGCAGGCCATTTACACGAGCCTGCTGGCCCGTGAGCGCAAGACGTTGCATCGTACCATTGCTGAGACGATGGAGCGGATGTCAGCCTCTGTACTCGACACCCATCTGGCAGACCTGGCCTACCATTTCTTTGAAGCGGGAGTGTGGGAGAAAGTTCTGGAATACGCGCAGCGTGCGGGCGAACAGGCGCAGGCCCTCTATGCGCCGCGCACAGCTATCGAACAATTCACCCGTGCACTGGGGGCTGCCTACCACTTGTCCCGCACCCCTCCTCTCACGTTATACCGTGCGCGTGGGCTG